>Ga0105047_10002363_pt1 | contig 33738 bp, 22 predicted proteins | sample MAT04_FD_78384 | JGI IMG/M metagenome (GOLD analysis project Ga0105047, IMG submission 78384) | Freshwater microbial communities from Lake Fryxell liftoff mats and glacier meltwater in Antarctica - MAT-04 (megahit assembly) | ecosystem: Environmental > Aquatic > Freshwater > Ice > Liftoff... | reverse complement strand
GCACAAGGCCCGGGTTGAGGCGCTCCAGCTCCGCATCGCTGAAGCCCATCCGGTCGAACGCGCCCGCCCGGAAGTTCTCGATGAGCACGTCGGCGCGCGCGATGAGCCGTCGCAACGCCTCCCGCCCGGTCTCGCTTCGCAGATCCAGTGCCAGGCCGCGCTTGTTGCGGTTGATGGACAGGTAGTACGCCGATTCGCCGCGGTAGCCGGCCTCGGTGCGGGGGTCGCCGTCGGGGTAGGTGGCGCCGTCCTCGCGACGGCCGACGTAGGGCGGCCCGTACAGGCGCGTGGGGTCGCCCGTGGGTGGCTCCACCTTGATGACGTCTGCGCCCAGGTCACCCAGGAGCATCGCGCAGTACGGCCCCGCGAGGACCGTGGACAGGTCCAGGACCCTCAGGCCGGCGAGCGGCCCCGGCACGGCGGCGGCTTCCGGAGTCGCATCGACCTCCGGTGGAGCGTCCGTCACCGACCCGCCGGGCGCCGCATCGTTCGGCCCGGCTTCCGCGGCCGGCCGGTCTCGCCCGTGAGGCCCGTCCGGAACGGCTTGGTCAGCAGGTACCGCTGGTCGACATCCAGGAACTCGGGTGCGATCGCGGCCAGTCCCGCGTCCATGACCGCCGGCAACGCCGCGACCCGTGCCTCCTGTCGGGTGCGTTCCGGGGAGCCGCCGCCATACAGGTCCTGGAAGTTGAATGCCTTGTCTCCGGCCCAGCCATTGACCGCCTCACGCAGCTCCGTGATCTCGTCGCCACGCCCGGCGGCTCGCAACGCCGCGGACGCGGTCGCCCACGCGGACTTCCGCGGCGCGGGGTCCTCCGTATCCCAGGCGAGGCGCATCTGGCGCGCTTGCTCGGGTTCGATGGCCACCAGCTGCGCCTGGAAGCGCTCGATCGTCTCGGTCATGCGTCAACGGTACGCGGTCACGGCTAGCGGCGTCCGGGACGCCTATCATCGGGGGGTGAACGGCGTCGCTCAGGAGCCCGGCCCTTGACCTCGCGCTCCGGTGTGACCGAGACCGCGCGACGGTACGTGGGCGGTGCCGCGATCCTCGCGCGTTCCCTTCGCTCGGGGAAGGGCCGCGCCCCGGAACCCGGCAAGGACCAGGTCGCTCCGCCTGTGCCGTCCGGCTGGACCGTGGCCCCGCCGGACTTCGTGGGCGTGGGCACGGCGCGCTCCGGGACGACCTGGTGGGACAGCCTCATCCACGCGCATCCGGACATCGCCCGCGCCGAGGGCGTGCCCAAGGAGGTCCACTTCTTCGACCGGTTCTGGCGCGGTGAATGCACGGAGGCGGACGTCACCGCATACCACGCCTACTTCGCGCGGCCGGCGGACGCGCTCGCGGGTGAGTGGACGCCGGGCTACATGCTGGACGCGTGGACACCCCCGCTCCTGCGACGCGCGGCTCCGGACGCGAAGCTGCTGGTCCTGCTGCGCGATCCCGTGGAGCGGTTCCGGAGCGGCCGCACGCTCGCCGAGAATCGCCTCGCGGTGGGCGCCAGCCCGCGCGCGGCCGCGAACGCCGGCTTCCAGCGGGGCATCTACGCCGACCAGCTGCTGCGTCTCTGGGCATCGTTCGCGCGCGAGCAGGTGCTGGTCCTCCAGTTCGAGCGCTGCGTGCGCGAGCCGGTCGCCGAGCTCCGCCGGACGTTCGCCTTCCTGGGCCTGGACCCGGAGCCCGCAGGCGCCATCGACGTGGCCGCGGTGGTCAACGAGTCACGCGGGCCCAAGGTGGACCTCAGCCTGGAGCAGCGGACCACGCTCGTCGCTCGCTATGCCCCGGAGAATCGCCGCGTGGCAGATCTGCTCGGGGACGACCTGGACCTGGACCTGTGGGCGATGCCCCGATGAGCCTGGAGGCACGGCTACGGCGCGAGGTCGTGCGTGGCTCCCGCGCCTGGCACCGCTTCCGGGGCCCGGCGCCGGTTGGTCCCCCGGAGCCGCCCGCCTGCCCCGCCAACCAGCGTATCGGGCCACCCGACTTCGTGGGGGTGGGCGCCCAGAAGGCCGGGACGTCGTGGTGGAACGCGCTCATCGAGGCGCACCCCGACGTGTACCGCCACGGTGGCCAGCCGAAGGAGCTCCACTTCTTCGACGTCCTGTGGGACCGGCCGTGGTCGGCTGCGGACGCGACCCGCTATGCCCGGTACTTCCCACGGCCCACGGGCAGCCTCACCGGCGAGTGGACGCCCGGCTACATGATCGACTTCTGGGCGCCCGGCCTGATCGCGCGGGCCGCTCCGGCTGCCCGGATCCTGGTGCTCCTGCGGGATCCGCTGGACCGCTTCCGGAGCGGCCTGACCCACACCGACGACGCGACCGCCGCCGTGCTCTCCCATCGGGACGCCGCGGGCGCCTTCTGGCGGGGCCTCTATGCGCAGCAGCTGCGCCGGGTGTACGACTCGACCCCCCGGGAGCAGGTGCTGGTCCTTCAGTACGAGGCGTGTCGGGAAGACCCGGCACGGGAGCTGGCGCGCACATTCGCGTTCCTGGGGCTGCGATCGGTGGACCTGCCACCGGCCACGTTCGCGCGGGAGGTGAACCCCACGACGGGCCGCAAGGTGGAGCTCACGCCCGGGCTGCGGTCGGCGCTCCAGGACGGCTACGCCATCGACCTCGAGCAGCTCCGGACGCTGGTGCCGGAGCTGGACCTGGCACGGTGGCCGACGGCCGCGGCGGCCGGGCTGGTCTGAACGAACGGCCGCGCGAGGCGCTGGCTACACTCGGGCGCATGCCCCGGACGCCCGACACCGACCGCCTCATCGAGCTCACCGAGCGTGCTTGGGTGGGTGGCCACGTGCCGGGCATCGTCGCGGGCGTGGTCATCGATGGCGAGCTCGCCTGGTGGCACGGCGTGGGTCGCGCCCACCTGGATCGACCGGAGCCGCCCAACGTGGACGCGCTGGCGCGCGTGGCGTCGGTCACCAAGCCGTTCACGGCCACGGCCATCCTCCAGCTGCGCGACGAGGGGCGCCTCTCTCTCGACGACCCGCTGGAGCGACATCTGCCGGAGTTCGCGGCGGTCCAGGAGCGGGGCGGGCTGCGCTCTGAGGTCACCCTCCGGCGGCTGCTCACCCACCGCTCCGGCCTGATGACCGAATCGCCGCTCACTCGCTGGTCGGAGCCTCGGTTCCCGTCCCGCGAGCAGATGCTCGCGGCGCTGCCGGAGACGGCCGTCGTGATCCCCGCGGACAGGGCCTGGAAGTACAGCAACCTCGCCTTCGGGTTGCTGGGCGAGGTGGTGGCACGCGTCAGCGGCCGTCCGTATGCCGCCTACCTCACGGACGAGATCCTGGCGCCCCTCGGGATGCATGCCACGGCGCTGGAGCCGGATCCGCGGGGCGTCGTGCGCCGCATGACCGGTCACACCGCGGTGGACCACGAGGATCGCCCGGCCGAGGCGCCGGTCGTGTCGCTTGACGGGATGGCCGCGTGCGGCCAGCTCCAGTCCAACGTGCGTGACCTGGCCCGCTGGCTCGCGTTCCAGTGCCGCGAGGACGGCGGCCCGCGGGCGGGTGCGCAGGTGCTATCCGGGCGGACGCTCACCGAGATGCACCGGCCGGCGTTCGCGGAGCCCGATTGGTCCGCGGGCCACGCCCTGGCCTGGCGCATCCAGCGGGTCGGCGACCGCGTCTTCCATACGCACGGCGGGGGCATCCATGGGTACGCCTCGTGCGTCGCCTTCAACGTCCCCGGCCGCGTGGGCGCCATCGTGCTCGCCAACGCGTGGCCGGCCACGACGCCCGCCGTCCTGGCCTTCGAACTGCTGGAGGCGCTCCTGGGCGAGCAGGGCGTCCCGGTACTGCCACCGTCACCCACCGGCCTGCCCGCCCGGGTCGTGGGCGATGCCGCGCCGATCGGCGCGCCGGCCGCGGTCCGCCCGTTCCTGGGCCGCTACCGCGCAGAGCCCGCGGTGCTGGTCATGGTGGAGTGGCGGGCCGGGGCGCTGCGGCTTCTGCCGGCGGTGCCGGGCGCGCTGACGCTCCACGCACCCACGATGCTGGAGCCGCTCCCCGACGACCCCCGCGCGTTCCGGGTCGCATCGGGGCGTGGCGCGGGCGAGGAGGTCCGCTTCACCATCGGCCCGGACGGCACCACCTTCGACCTCGGCGGGTTCGCCTACCGCCCGGCCGGGCGTCCCCGGGCCTGATCGGGCGAGAGCAGACAGAATCGCACCATGGCCCACACGCACTCGCTCCTGACTGTCCACGCCCACCCCGATGACGAGACCATCTCCACCGGCGGCGTGATGGCCCGCTACAGCCGAGCCGGTCACCGCGTGATCTGCGTCACGTGCACCGGTGGTGAGCACGGCGAGATCGTGGTGCCCGAGCTGGACACGCCGGAGAATCACGCCCGGCTGCGCGACATCCGCGCCGAGGAGCTCGCGCAGGCCCTGGCCCGCCTCGGCCCCATCGACAGCCGGCACCTGGGCTTCGTGGACTCCGGGATGATGGACACGCCCCAGAACGAGGAGTCGGGCAGCTTCTGGACCGCGGAGCTGGATGAGGCGGCCGGGCGGCTGGTGCGCATCGTTCGAGAGACGCGGCCGCAGGTCATCGTGGGCTACAACGACTTCGGCGGCTACGGGCACCCGGATCACATCCGTGCCGCCCAGGTGGCCGCGCTCGCCTTCGAACGCGCGGGCGACCCGGCCTGGTACCCGGAGCAGCTCGCGCAGGGCCTCGCGCCCTGGCAGCCGACCAAGCGCTACGAGACGGTCATGGACCTGTCACGGCGAGTGGAGTTGATGGAGCTGATGAAGGAACGCGGCGTCCGCAGCTGGCTCAGCGGCGCGGAGGACGAGACGCCGGAGCAGAAGGCGGGCCGCGAGGCGCACATCCAGAAGATGGCGGACGCCAGCGGGCCGAAGACGACCTCCGTGGACGTCGCCGACGTCATCGACGACAAGCTCGCCGCGCTCCGGGAGCACGTGACCCAGATCGCCCCGGACAACTTCTTCCTGGTGTTCACGCCCGACGAGTGGCGATCATTCCAGCCGACCGAGGACTTCACGCTACGGGTGTCACGCGTCGGCGTCGCGATCCCCGAGGACGACCTGTTCGCAGGGCTCCCCTCGGAGGACTGACCGGGATCAGTCGGGGAAGGACACCCAGGCGAAGCCGACCGGCTCGCGGACGAGGTCGCAGTCCCAGCGCGAGACGTCGATGGTCGCGAGGTACGTGCCGTCAGACGGCGCGGTGAAGTCCAGCCACTCCAGGTTGCTCGCGTCGAGGCGCGTCCGGCTGGATCCGGCGCCCGCGATGACCGTGCCGCCGGGCGCGCGTACCACGAGGTCCAGGTCGCTCTTGCGCCGGTCGACGGTGGCGCCGTTCAGCGTGGGGCGGCGCGCGTGGGCGTTCCAGACGATCGCCACGCGCACGGCGCGACCGGCGTGGCCGATGAAGGAGAAGGTCGCATCTTCACCCGCGCGGCAGCCGGCGGTGAGCGATGAGTCCAGGATGCGCTCGCCCTGGCCGCCCGTGTCGTCGAGGGCGCCCCTGCTGCCGGTGACGATCGCATGCGCCCAGTCCACGGACAGGGTGCCGGCACCCTCGCGGTCCGTGGACAGGCCGCCGCCCGGCTTCGGCGTGCGGTGGGCCCGCGACGAGGCGACCAGGATCGCCTTCACCACGTGGGGGCGGGCGGCGAGGCCTGGGTCGCGGCCGATGAGCGTCGCGGCGGCGCCGCTGACCATGGGCGCGGCATAGCTGGTGCCGCTGGACAGCGAGTACCCCGCGACGCCGATGTTGCGGGCCACCGCGGATAGCTCCGGCTTGATGCGTCGATCCTCGTCACCCTGCTGACCGCGGGGATCGTCTGTGCACACCGCGTTGCGGCCGTTCTCTGACCACAGGCGGTCGTCGCGGTGGGTCGCGGTGCCGCGGTCGTCGGTGCCGCCCACGGTGAGCACGTTCCAGGCCGTGGCCGGCGACACGGGCTCGCCGTCCGGGCAGGTGCCGTAGACGGCGTTGCCGGACGCGACCGCCACGAACACCCCGTAGGTCGTGACCAGGTGGTCGAGGTAGGTCCGCACATAACCCTGGCGGCGCGGCTCGGACAGGCTCAGGTTGATGACATCCGCATCGCCCTCGGTGATGGCGCACTCGATCGCCTTGACCACGCGCGCCGCGGTCTCGAGGTTGTCATACGCGGGCATGTCGATGGACGACTGGATGATCCGGGCGCCCGGCGCGACACCCCGCGGCGCGAACGTCGAGCGGCCGGCGATGATCGCGGCGACCCGCGTCATGTGGCTGATGCTCACGTCCGGGTGACGAGGATCGCCGTCTCGACAGACGTAGCCGCCGTTGCGCTTCGCGACGTATAGCTTGGTGTGCGGCACGTCCTCGAGGGTGGGCCGGCTGAAGTCGATGCGCGCGTACTCCACGACGGCGACCCGGACGCCGGCGCCGCGGAACCCGGGGCCGGAGGCATAGACCGCCGGTGCCCCGATCGTGGGGTACGCCGAGGCCATGGCCAGCTGCACATCGCCGCCCGCCTCCACCGCATCCACCATGGACAGCGCGGCCAGCTCGGCGGCCTGACGGGGCGTGACCCGGGCGACGACCAGGGGTGCCGTGCGCATCGCGCCCAGCTCCGTGACGCCCAGCGCGGTCGCCGCCGTTCGGAACGCGGCGGTGAGTCGACGGTTGGCCCGCTCGTGGACGCGGACGGTGGCCCGGCGCAGAGCCCGCGCTTCCACGAGGGTCCGGATGAGCGGCTGTCCGTCGGCGGTGATGACCAACCCGGAGGCGCGCAGCGCGTCGGCCCGAAGGGCGTCCTCGCCGATGGGGCCCAGCCAGAAGCCGAGGGCGCGAGGACCCGCCGTGGCGTCCGCCAGCCACGTGGCATCGAGAGCGGTCCGGGCGACGCTCGTCGGGTCCGGGCGACGGGTGTCGAGCGGATCGGTCCAGGCGAGCACCGGTGACGGCGCGAGGAGTGCCGCCGCCAGCAGCAGCAGCATGCCGACGCGCCCAGCCCGCGGAGAGCGCACCCAGCGCGACCCGGTCACCAATCGATGTACGACACGCGCCGGACGGCCTTCATCAGGGCCTTGCCGTCGTCCCGGGCGGGATCCAGGAAGTTCGGCTGCGCCTGGTCGTGCGACAGGAACGGGTGAAGTCGCAGCTGGACGATGCGATCCCCATGGAAGGTGACCTCGAGCAGCACGCTCTCCATCGTCTCCGTCCGCCAGTTCTGGTCGAAGATGAAGTTCCCCAGCGAGTAGAAGATGGGCGCGCCGTCGATCTCCTCGATGGCACCGGCCACGTGGCTGTGCGCGCCGAGCACCAGATCGGCCCCGGCCTCCACCCAGGCCGCCGCCAGGGTGCGCTGGTTGCCCACCGGGCTCCGGTTGTACTCCGCGCCCCAGTGCGGATAGACGATGACGACGTCCGCCTCGGCACGCGCATCGCGGATGCTGCGCTTCATGAGCGCCTTGCGGCAGGGCATGGAGCCCGACGCGTCCTCGGTCGCATACGAGTTGGGCGCGTTGATCACCGAGGTGCAGGACAGCAGCGCGATCCGCAGCCCGCGGACCTCCAGGACGCTGTACTCCCGGGCCTGCTTCAGATCCTTGCCCGCACCCGCATACCGGATGCCGTACCTGTCCAGGTTCTTGCGGGTGTCAGCGATGCCGTCGCTGCCATAGTCCTTGATGTGGTTGTTGGCGAGTGACATCCAGTCGATGCCGGCACGCACGAAGATCTCCGTGAGTGCCGGCTTGCCGGAGAACACGAAGCCATGGAGGTGGAAGTCCCAATCGTCAGGGATGGGGCTCTCGTGGTTCGTGATCGCGAGATCGGCGTCCCTGGTCATGTCGCGCACGATCCCCTTGGGACCCGACAGCCTGTACCTGGGCACCTCATACCCGTCGACGAACGGGCCGCAGCAGTAGTGGCCGGTGACGCGCGCGGTGCCCCCGTCGAACGGGTAGTCGAGGCCCTTCTTGCGGTTCACGACACGCTCGTAGATGCCGCGGTCGGTGAACGAGTCGCCGCCCGCGACCATGGTCCAGACCTGCTTCTGGTCCCAGGCGCTGCCCGCGGGACCCTGCACGGTGGCCACCACGGGCCAGTTGTCCAGGTTCCCGATGCGATCGTTGCCGAACAGCAACCGATCCCCGATTCCCAGCGTCCGGATCCGGTGCGACACATCGGAGGCACGGAGCAGGCCCAGGTTCCGCTGCTTGGCGATCTTGAGCGCCCGTTCGATGGCCGCCGGTGTCGCCTCATCCACGGACCCGGCGATGGTGATGCCCAGGGCACCCTCGATCGCGGCGCGGTCACCCTCCGGGATGAGCACCCGGGTCCAGGTCGTGGAGCGACCTTCCAGCGCGGCGACCAGGTCGCTGCGCGTGATGGACGTCTGGGTGCCCCAGAAGTTGATGGCGGGGACGAACGGCATCCGCAGCGCCACGATGGCCGCGGGATCGATGAGCGCTGACGGACTGGCGAAGGGTTCCAGCGAGGCGAGCGGATCCACGGAGGCGGACGCCGCCGGGCTGGCGAGGGCGTCCAGGGACGCGTCGGGCGCGGGGCTCTCGACCGGTGCGGGGCTCGCCTGGAGGAGCGCCACCCGACCCCAAGTCGGCGGCGCCGCGGCCCGCACGCGTTCGCCCACGGGCGGCACCTGGTTCAAACCGGTGTCGACGCTGGGGGCCGGTGTGGCCTGGGTGCGCGCGTCGGACGCGGAGAAGACGAACGCGGCGGAGGCGAGCACGAACACGCCCACGAGTGCGATGACCAGGACCTTGGAGAAGGACGGACTGCTCGTCACGCCGCCGCTCGAGGGTGGCTGGGCGAAGGTCGGACGGGTCACAGGCACGCCCGAGATGGGGGTCTCGGGGTCGTGACTCGGAGTCTGGTCGCTGCGGGTCATGCGCGCACAGTCTGCCACCCGGAGCGAATCGGCGGGGATTCGGGCGACGGCCCGGGGGCGCAGCGGCCGCGGTCGGCGCGCGCTCACCCGAGGTGAGAGAGCAGGGAGTTGGCGGACCCGACCGGATTCGAACCGGCGATCTCCAGCGTGACAGGCTGGCATGTTGGGCCGCTACACCACGGGTCCGCGTGCGGCGAAGGCCGAGCATAGCAGGACTGGCCGGGACCGTCGGACGCGGTATCCTGCGGTGCCATGCCCGACCTCATCGACCTGCGCTCCGACACCGTCAGCAAGCCCTCCGCCGAGATGCGCCGCGCCATGGCCGACGCTGAGGTGGGAGACGACGTGTTCGGCGATGATCCCACGGTGCTCGCGCTCGAGGAGCGTGCCGCCGAGCTGACAGGCAAGGAGGCGGCGCTGTTCGTGTCCAGTGGCACGATGGGCAACCTCGTGGCACAACTGGCCCACGTGCCGCGCGGCGGCGAGATCATCGCGGAGTCCGGATCGCACGTGTCGTGGGATGAGGCTGCGGGGCATGCGGTCGTCATCGGTGCCTCCCTGCGGGGCGTGAAGGCCCGGCGGGACGGCACGCTCGACGAGCAGGATGTCGAGGACCTCATCTTCGACGACGCGGACGTCCACCTCGCGCCGACCGCGCTGCTGGTGCTGGAGAACACCCACGCGGTGTCAGGGGCGCAGCCACTGCCCGCGGCCTACATGCATCGGATGGGTGACCTGGCGCATCGCCACGGCATCCCGGTGCATGTGGACGGCGCGCGCCTGTTCAACGCGGTCGTCGCCCTCCAGACGCCCGTGTCGGAGCTGCTGGCGAAAGCGGATACGGCCACCTTCTGCCTGTCCAAGGGCTTGGCCTGCCCGGTCGGGTCCCTCGTGGTCGGGCCGACGGATTTCATCTGGAAGGCGCGTCGCGCGCGGAAGATGGTGGGCGGCGGCATGCGCCAGGTGGGCATCCTCGCAGCGGCCGGCCTGATCGCCCTGCGCGACGGACCCACGGGCATGATCGAGCGGCTCGCGGATGACCACGCCAACGCCCTGCGCCTGGCCCAGGCACTCGCGGAGATGCCCGGCATCGGCCACATCGACCCGGCGTGGGTGAAGACGAACTTCGCGCTGTTCGCGGTGATGCACCCCGGGCAGGCGTACGACGCTCGCCCGGACCCCGAGCTGCGTACCCGGTTCATCGATCGCTGCGCCCAGGACGGCGTGCTGCTGGTCGCCTACCCACACGGGGAGATCCGCGCCTGTACCCACTACGGCATCGAGGCGGCGCACATCGAGCGCACGATCGGCGTCATCCAGGCGGCCCTCGTGGACGTGGGCGCCGCACCCGCGGTCTCCGCCGCGCGGTGACGCCCGACCTCGAGACGCTCGCCGCGCCGGTCCTCGCCACCGAGGGTGATCGTGCCTTCGCCCGGCTCGTCGTCGAGCACTTCGAAGCACTGATGGTGCGGGACCCTGTGGCCGCCACCCACCTCGGCATCCACGCCCAGGACCACCGGCTGCCGGACCTGTCCCGTGCGGCGTGCCGTGCGGGCGCGGCCGCCGAGGCACGCTACGAGTCGGCGCTCGGCATCCTGGATCCCGCGTCGCTCTCCCCGGCCACCGCGTTCGAGCGTGAGGTCGCCCTCCTCCGGGTCCGGCACGCACGGTTCGAGGCGGAGGTCCAGCGCACCTGGGAGCGCCGAGCGCGCGCCTCGCAAATGATCGGGGATGCTCTGTTCCTGCTGTTCGCGCGCCAGTTCGCGCCGCTGCCGGAGCGGCTGGAGGCGATCACGGAGCGGCTGGTGGCAGCTCCCGCAGCGCTGCACGCGGTCCGAGACCGGATCGGCGATCGGCCGGTCCGCCGGTGGCTGCAGCTGGAGATCGACGGGCTGCGCACGCTGCCCGGATTCCTGGAGTCCATCGTGGCCGCCGGACCCGGGGCGTGGGGCCCGGACGATCCACGGCAGGGCCATCTCGCGCGCGCCGCGGCGGACACCATCGCTGCGATGGTGGAGTACGCGGAGTGGCTGCGGACGCTGCTGCCGCGCGCCGTCGACGACTTCGCTCTCGGACACGCCGACCTCGAGACGCTCATCCGTCTCCGCGCCCTCGACGGCATGGACGGCGACGCGATCCTGGCCCTTGGCCTGGAGCAACTGGAGGTCCAGCACCGAGCCCGCGCGGACGCCGCCCGGGAGATGGCCGGGGCGCCGTCGGAGGAGGACGCGCTGGAACGCGTCAAGTCCCGGCACCCGGCCACGTTCGAGGACGCGCTCGAGGGGTACCGCGACGCGATGCATCGCGCCCGCGCCTTCGTCGTCGCCCGGGATCTCGCGACGGTCCCACCCGACGAGCTGCTGGAGGTCGTACCCACGCCCGAGTACCTGCGCGCGGTGATGCCCTTCGCGGCGTACTTCGCGCCCGCAGCGTTCGACCGGCCGCGCCGTGGCACCTATGTGGTGACGCCATCGGTGGACGGCGATCCGGGCGCCATGCGTGAGCACAACTGGGCATCGATCAGCAACACCAGCATCCACGAGGCCTATCCGGGGCACCATCAGCAGCTGACGGCGGCGCTGGAGCGGCCCACGCTCAGTCGATTGCTCATCGATGCGCCGGAGTTCGTCGAGGGCTGGGGGATGTACTCGGAGCTGCTGCTGCGAGAGCACGGCTTCGATGCCACGCCCGAGCACCGCGTCGCGCTCGCCACGGACGCCATCTGGCGCGCGTGCCGGATCGTCCTGGACATCCGACTCCACCGGGGCGAGATCGAGGTCCCCGCGGCCATCGACTTCCTCGTGGCGCACACGGGATTCGAGCGCCCGAACGCGGCGGCCGAGATAAGCCGCTACACCTCCACGCCGACCTACCAGCTCTCCTACCTGCTGGGCCGGCAGCTCATCCTGCGCCTGCGCGCGGACGAGCAGGCTCGCCTGGGCGACGACTTCTCGTTGCGTCGCTTCCACGATGCGCTGCTGTGGTCGGGCAGCCTGCCCGTGAGCTTCCATCGACGGCTGCTCGCGGGCGAGGGCGGCGGGCCCTTCCTGCCTCCGGACACCGGCGCCGGCAACGCCTGATGCAGATCATCCCCAGCATCGACATCACCAAGGACCGCTCGCGTCTCGTCTGGTGGCCGGGCGCCTCGTCGGGGTCAGGCACGCCCACGGACCGGCCGGACCGCATCGCGCGGGGTTTCGTGGAGATGGGGGCACCCGCGATCCACCTCGTCGACCTGGACGGCCCCGGGCAGGGCCGGCCGGCGAACCTGTCGGCGATCGGCGCCGTGTCACGGGCGGTCGCGGTGCCCCTCCAGCTGGCGGGCGGCGTGGATGGTCCGGAGCAGATCGAGCTGGCCTTCGCAGCCGGCGCGACGCGCGTCGTGATGCCCATGTGGGTCGCCGCGGAGGGCGACGGGCGCCTCGAGGCGAGCCTGCGCATCGCGGGGGACTGGCTCGCGGTGGGCCTCGATGGGCGACCGGAACGGCTCGCGGAGTACCCCTGGAAGCGCTTCATCCCGCCCACCCTCGAGGATCTCGTGGGGGAACTCGTGGCCGCGGGGGTCCGTCGCTTCGTGCTCAGCCACGGCGGCGCGGCACCGGACCTGGCGGCTCTGCGATCGCTCGTCGCCGGGCTGGACGGTGATGTGCTGGTGGCCGGTGGCGTGACGTCCGTGGAGACCATCGCGGCCCTGCGCGATGCCGGCGTCACTGCGGTGATCCTGGGCGAGGTCCTGTTCACGGGTGCCATCGATCTTGCCGCGGCGATCCGGGCGGCCGCCTGACCCACCGCCGGACCGACGAGCACGCTGGACAGTGCAGTTTGGTGACGGCGGGCAGCCACGCAAGCTCCGGAGCACGTCCCTGACCTCAGAACCACCCGGTACGCCCCGAAAGGTTATGGAAAGTTAACCGGTCAGGGCCGCCGAACCGGTTGAGTTTTCCGTTCCGGGTCGGGTATATTGTGGGCCGTGCTGCTGGTCAGCATGACTGCCCCAGGAACAAGGTCATGGGTAGGTCGGGTTAGGGTAGCCGGTGCAGCCGGCGTTATAGATGCCCTTGTGACGTGGCAGAAGACCTGAGGCTTCGCGCCTCTGGCTTCACCGGGACAGTGCAGGTGGCCCCGCTTCGGCGGGGCCACCTCATTTTCTGCGCGGTCCGGTCGGCGCCGTGCGGGGAGTCTTCCACCCTGTGCTACCGTGCTGGTCGCCGCGACCCGCGGTGCTCGCGTGGTTCCCGTGCGCACGACGGACCGTTCGCCCGCCCCCACGCCGAGACGACTCGAGGTTGCCATGACCAGTTCCACGCACGCCCGGCCGCCCTTCCGTCACCGGCGGCTCCGTCACGAGGACGGCACCAGCCTGGTCCTTCGGACCGACGGCACCATCACCGCGCTGACGGCGCAGGGCACGGCCGACCAGGTCTGGGCGGAGGATGAGCCGGGCTGGGCCGACCAGGCGATCCGCTTCGGCATCCGACCGCGCGTCTCCACGGCGAAGCCGGGCCGGCCGGACCCCGTGAGCCGCCCCGCCGATCGCTGACCCGCGTCACGCGCCTCCGGTCACCGCCATGCGCGGTCCGATCGGTCGGGGAACCGATGTTTGACGTTCCAGACGAGCCGCCCGCGGCTTACCATGCGCAGATCGGTACCCCCGGGACTGGATCGCGCCACCCGGGTCCGATGCCGCCCAGCAGACATGGAGCACGACCGATGCCCTCGACTCCGACCTTCACCCGCAGACTGTTCTCCGCCACGATGGGAGCCGTCGTGCTCTCGTCGCTGGTCGCGGTGCCGACCCTGGGCCACGGCCCAGGCAGCCACCCCGAGTACCTGGTCGCGGTCGTGCCCACGTCCGTGGCGGCCGGGACCGTGGCGATGACGAAGCTGAGGGTGACCCTGCTGCGGTCGGCGCACCATGACTACCCCATCATCGGATCCCTCGGCATCACGCCGCCGACCGGCTTCACCATCTCCAGCGCGACGGCGACCCGCGGCATCAAGCCGCTGCCCGTGGTCCTCGAGGGCGGTGTCGCGGTCATCGACGATGCCGACCTGCGGCGCGCCGGCGCGAAGGTGAGCGTCGTCCTGCGCTCGGTGATCGCGTGCGGCGTGGACGGCGCATCGTCCTGGTCGGTCCTCGCGCGTGGCGCGTCCGACTTCAGCGACACGACCTCGCGCACCGTCCGCCGGGACCCGTCCAGCACCCTGGTCTCCCCGGTGGCGGGCTGCAGCCTCACCTTCCTGCGACAGCCGGCGCTGACGGGCGTGGATGCGGTCATCACCTCCGTACCCGCCACCCCGGGCGGGGCCTCGGTGGCGGTCCAGCTGCTTGATGGCAATGGCCATCCCGCTTCCGAGGCCGGCGTTTCCGTGTCGGTGTCCCGGACACCCGGCACCGGGTCCAACGCCGCGACGCTCGGCGGCGATCCCGCCGACGCGACCAACGGCAGTGGTGTCGCGACGTTCGCGGCCACCCTGGACACGGTGGCGAACGGCTACCGGCTGGATGCCACGGCGGGTGCCGGGATCGACGGTGTCACCAGCGACACCTTCGATGTGCCGGGCGTGGCGGTCGCATGCAGTGGGTCGTGCGGCGGATCGAGCAGCAAGGGGACCACGTCCGCGACGGTGGAAGGGACGACCAGCGGCGGCGTCCTCACGCTCAGCCTGGGGCAGGGCGACGTGGACTGCAACAACGCGGTGAACCGGTATTACCAGGGCTCGTCGGAGCCGATCGTGTTCGACGTCACGCAAGGCACGGGGCGCACCGTGGTGACCATCAAGCTCGAGGCATCCTCCGTGGACAAGCCGCTGGGCCGCTACCTGGTCTGCTTCAGCTCACCGGTCTCCTCGTTCGTGAGCAGGTATCACGCGCAGATCGCGGCCGGTGAGGCCGGCGTGCTCCACGGGTGCGGCCGCCACTGGAACGACCCGCCGGGTGTCGGACGTGCGAGTGGGCATGACCATGGCTCGGATGTGAACGCCCAGCCATGCATGGAGAAGCGCTGGAAGGATGAGGACGGCAACGTGTACGTCCGCTTCAGCGTGCCGCCCGGGGATCCCCGCGGCAAGATCTGAGCCGGGGCATCGAACGACCGGCAGGCGGACGGTGCGGGGGCACCGACCGCCTGTTCGATTCCTCGGGCACCCGCTGCCGGCGGACGGCTCCACCCCGGCGCCCGCTCGGGCGACCCGCTCCAGGGTCGGCACCCCGCGTCGCCGGTATCCTGATGCGACCCGGGGGTTCGGCACAGGGTGCACCCGACGGGGGCGTCCCGATGGGCGTGGACGAGCGGAGGAGCGGTGCAGATCTGTCCGGGCTGCGGTGAAGAGAACCCGCCCCGGTTCCGGCTGTGCGGCTACTGCGGCACCGCCCTGGCCGTGGCCGTGCCCGCCCAGGAGATCCGCAAGACGGTCACCATCGTCTTCAGCGATCTGAAGGGGTCCACGGATCTCGGGGAGCGCCTGGACTCGGAATCCCTGCGCGAGGTGATGAACCGGTACTTCGCGGCGATGCGCGCGGAGCTGGAGCACCACGGCGGCACCATCGAGAAGTTCATCGGCGACGCGATCATGGCGGTGTTCGGGCTGCCCACGATCCACGAGGACGACGCGTTGCGTGCCGTCCGGGCAGCTGTCGGGATGCGGGCCGCGCTGGCCCGCCTCAACGATGAGCTGGAACCGATCTACGGGATCCGGCTCGCCAACCGCACGGGTGTCAACACGGGTGAGGTGGTCGCGGGAGATCCCGCGGGTGGGCAGCGCCTGGTCACCGGCGACGCGGTCAACACCGCCGCCCGCCTGGAACAGGCGGCACCCATCGATGAGACCTACATCGGGGAGCTCACGTACCGGCTCGTGCGCACCGCCGTGTCCGTGGAGGCCGTCGAGCCGCTGGAGCTCAAGGGCAAGACGGAACGCGTCGCGGCCTGGCGCCTCATCGCGGTCCATGCCGGCCACCGGCTCGAGTCCGGCGACTCGAGCCCCATGGTCGGGCGGGACGCGGAGATGGCCCGCATGGGGGCGGCATTCGCGGGCGCCGCGGTGGACGGCCGGCTGCGGATGCTGACGCTCATCGGGGACGCGGGCGTGGGCAAGTCCCGCCTGACCCGGGAGTTCCTGGGGTCCGTCGCTGAGCGGGCGTACGTGCTGCGCGGCACGTGCCTGCCGTATGGACGGGGCATCACGTTCTGGCCGCTCGTGGAGATCGTCCGCCGTGGCGCGGGCATCGAGGACGAGGACACGCCGGAGCGCGCCGGAGCGAAGCTGGTCGGCCTGCTGGGGGACCATGAGGTCGCCGATCGGATCCTGTCCGCCGTGGGTCTGAGCCACACGACGTTCCCGCTCTCGGAACTGTTCTGGGCGGTCCGGCGGATGGTGGAGATCCTTGCCGAGGGCGACCCGCTGGTGCTCGTGATCGACGACATCCACTGGGCGGAGGCGACGCTCCTGGAGCTCATCGAGCACCTGTCGGGCTCGGACATGGAGGCGCGCGTCCTGCTCGTGTGCACGGCGCGACACGACCTGCTGGAGGAGCACCCGGACTGGGGTGAGGGCGCGCGCGCGGAGCGCATCGTGCTGGGCCCGCTGGGCGACGACCAGGCAGGTGCCATGGTGGAGGCGCTGTTGGGCCGGTCCGGGATCTCGCCCGCCATCCGTGACCGGGTCACGGCCGCCGCCCAGGGCATCCCGTTGTTCGTGGAGCAGCTGGTGTCGATGCTCGTGGATGAGGGGGCCGTCCGGCGCGTCGACGGGGACTGGCGGCTGGCGGACGGCGCGGCGGACATCCGCATCCCACCGACCATCAACGCCCTGCTCGCGGCACGCCTGGACCGGCTGGGGCGGGACGAGCGAGCCGTGGTCGAGCCGGCTTCGGTGATCGGGCAGCGGTTCGCGGAGTCCGCCATCCGGCACCTCGTGCCGGCAGCGGTCCAGCCCTCCCTGGCGGGCCACCTATCCGCCCTGGACCGCAGGCAGCTCGTCCATCCCGTGCCGACAGCCGAGGACGACGATCCCTCCTATCGGTTCCATCACATCCTCATCCGCGATGCCGCCTACCACGGCCTCCTCAAGCGCGCGCGCGCAGGGCTCCACGAGCGGTTCGTGGAGTGGGCGGATGCGCGGAACGCGGATGCCGACCGGGGTATGGAGTTCGAGGAGATCCTGGGCTACCACCTGGAACAGGCCCACCGCTACCTCGCCGAGCTGGGCAACCTCGACACGCACGGGGTGGGGCTGGGCATCAAGGCCTCCGTCCGGCTCGCGGCCGCCGGCAGGCGCGCGTTCGCGCGCGGCGACCTGCCCGCGACCGCCAACCTGCTGCGTCGCGCCGCCGCCTGCCGGCCCACAGGGGATGCGCGCCGTCCGGCGCTGTGGATCGAAGCTGGTGAGGCGCTCACCCAGGCCGGCGAACTGGCCGCCGCGGACGAGGTGCTGCGCCTGGGGGAGCAGGAGGCGGCGGACCTGCTGGACGAGGTCGGTGAGACGACCGCGCGGCTGGGCCTCATCTACCTCCACTACCTGACCGGTAGCGAGTCGTCTGAGGCAAAGGTGATCGCGGACGTCCGCGCCGCCATGCGCGTGCTGACGCGCGCCGAGGACGAGCGCGGGCTGTCTGGCGCGTGGCGCATCCTGACCAACGTCCACTTCGCCGGCTGCCGGTACCTCGATGCGACGGAGGCCGCGGAGCGCATGGTGGAGCACGCTCGTCGGGCCGGTGATGCGCCGATGGTGCTGCGGGCGCTGCCTGCGCTCGCCACCTGCGCCCAGCTGGGCCCTACCCCCGCGCCGGAGGCGATCACGATCGTGGAGGGCGTGCTGTCCGAACTGGGTGATGACCAGAAGTCGGAGGCCTACACGCTCCGGGCGCTCGCCAACCTGGAGGCGATGCGCGGCCGGTTCGACGAAGCGCGCTCCCTCTACCGCCGCAGCCGTGCGACGCTCACGTCGCTGGGCTGGCACTTCGACGCGGCGCTGACCTCCGCTATCGCGTCCGGCGCCGTGGAGCTGATCGCAGGGGATGCGGAAGCCGCGGAGGCGGAGCTGCGCCGGGACCACGAGGCGCTCGCCGCCATGGGTGAGCGCAACTACATCTCGACGACGGCCGCGTTCCTGGCCGAGGCGCTCTACCGCCAGGGCCGAGACGACGAAGCGTTCGCGCTCACCGAGGAGAGCGAGTCGATCGCCGCCGAGGATGACGTCGCCACGCAATACCTGTGGCGCAGCGTGCGCGCCAAGCTGTTCGCGCGCCGCGGCGACGTGGAGACGGCGGAGGCGATGGCACGCACCGCGATCGCCATCATCGAGGCGGCCCAGGATCCCGAGTCCCAGGGCTACGCCTGGCTGGACCTCGCGGAGGTGCTCACCGTGGGCGACCGGCATGCGGAGGCGATCGGCGCCGCGGAGACCGCCGAGGCGCGCTTCCTGACCAAGGGCAACGCGCCGTCGGCAGCGCGCGCCCGGGGCTTCATCGAAGGGCTCGCAGCGGCACCGGCGGTCTAGACCATCGTCTCGGCGCGCACCAGGGCATCGAACTCGTCCGCGGAGACGTAGCCCAAGGCGAGCGCCGCATCCCGGAGCGTGGTGCCCTCGTGATGCGCCTTCTTGGCAACCTCCGCGGCCCGGTCATAGCCGATCTTCGGCGCCAGGGCCGTGACCAGCATCAGGGATCGGCCCACGAGGTCGGCGATCCTCACCCGATCGGGCTCCAGGCCGTCGACGCAGAACTCGCGGAATGACCGGCTCGCGTCCGCCAGCAGGCGCGTGGAGCGCAACAGGTTGGCGATGAGCACCGGCTTGAACACATTGAGCTCGAAGTTGCCCTGCGTGCCCGCGAACGCGATCGCCGCGTCATTGCCCAGGACCTGGGCGGCGACCATGGTCATGGCCTCTGACTGCGTCGGGTTCACCTTGCCGGGCATGATGCTGGAGCCTGGCTCGTTCTCCGGCAGCGCCAGCTCGCCCAGGCCGGAGCGTGGGCCCGATCCCAGCCACCGGATGTCATTGGCGATCTTCATCAGGCTCGCGGCGAGCGTGGTCAGCGCGCCACTCGCGAACACCACCGCGTCGTGGGCGGCGAGCGCCGCGAACTTGTTGGGCGCGGACACGAACGGCAGCCCCGTCAGCTCCGCGATCGAGGCGGATGCGCGCTCCCCGAAGCCCTTGGGCGCGTTGAGCCCGGTGCCCACGGCCGTGCCCCCGATGGCCAGCTCGTACAGCCCGGGCAGCACCTGGTCGATGCGCACGAGGTTCGCATCGAGCTGGGCCACGTAGCCCCCGAACTCCTGGCCGAGCGTGAGCGGCACGGCGTCCTGCAGGTGCGTCCGGCCGATCTTGACGATGTCCGCGAACTCCTCCGCGCGGCGGGCCAGTGCGTCCCGCAGCTCCGTGACCGAGGGGATGAGGCTGGCCACGATCAACTGTGCGGCGGCGATGTGCATCGCGGTCGGGAACGTGTCGTTGGACGATTGCGACAGGTTCACGTGGTCGTTGGGGTGGACCGGCTTCTTGCTGCCCAGCACTCCGCCGGCGAGCTCGATTCCGCGGTTGGAGATGACCTCGTTGGCGTTCATGTTCGACTGGGTGCCGGACCCGGTCTGCCAGATGTACAACGGGAAGTGGTCGTCCAGGGCCCCCGAGATGATCTCATCCGCGGCCGTGGTGATCAGCCGAGCGACCTCCGCAGCCAGCCGGCCGTCCGCGGCGTTGACGAGTGCGCACGCCTTCTTGAGCACGCCCATCGCATGCACCACCTCGAGCGGCATGCGGTCACCCGCCGGGTCGCCGATGGCGAAGTGGTGGAGCGATCGCTCCGTCTGGGCGCCCCAGTAGCGGTCGGCGCGCACCTGCACGGCGCCCATCGAATCGGTCTCGGTCCGGGTCGCCCCAAGGGTCTGCTGATCGTGCTCGCTCATGCGCCCGATTCTGGGGCGTCCGGCGACGGTCCGCCAGCCCGGGTCGGTACGGGTCAGGGCGGCCGGGGCCAGCATCGGGATGCGTAGCGGTCGGCGTGTGCGCGGGTGTGTACGGCGGCGACGCCGGTTGACGGCGCAGGGTATGGTCGGGAGGCGCCCGATGCCGCCCGCGCGCGTATCCCGCCGCCGTGACCCCCCGGGCTCCGGCGCGTCCCCCCGCTGCACCATAGGGAGCCTCGCCATGACCATCCTCCGGACGTCTCCACGCCTGCGCCGACGACGGGGTCCCGTGCTCCTGATGGCCACGGTCATGGCTCTCGCCGCGGGGCTGCCCGGCGCGGCGCCGGTGGTCGCGGGTGGTGGCACCGCCAGCCAGGTCTCGACCGGCACGCGCCATGCGTGCGCGGTCAGCAGCCAGGAGGTCTGGTGTTGGGGGTATAACAAGGACCGCCAGCTGGGTGACGGAACCACGGTGAACCGGCGTTCGCCCGTCAAGGTCACCCTGAAGATGGGCAACGCGCGCGGCGCCAAGGCCCTCGACAAGGTGGTCGAGGTGGCCGCGGGAGGGTCGTTCACGTGCGCCCGACGCGTCGATGCCGGCGCGACCAGCGTGTGGTGCTGGGGCAAGGACAACGCAGGGCAGTTGGGCAACGGCGAGCCGGAGAGCATCGGTCCGTGGGCCGTCAAGGTCGCGATTCCCGTGTGGGTGACGCCGACCCAGCTGACGGCCGGAAGTGGCCACGCGTGTGTCCGCACCTCGCCCGATTCGCTGTACTGCTGGGGTTTCGGCGTCTACGGCCAGGTGGGCGACGGCAACTTCGGCGTCGCGTTCAGCCCGGTCACCGTGGGCTCCGGCGGCCCGGTCGCCGCGGGCCTGTACCACACCTGCGCCAAGGGTGGCCCCGGAGCGCTGTGCTGGGGACGCAACTTCAATGGCCAACTGGGCAGTGGCTTGCTGGGCGTGGACCAGGGTGAGCCGGAGCCGGTGCTCGCCGACAGCGGGTTCCTCCGGGACGTCGTCCAGGTGGGCGTCGGCGCCAACCACTCCTGTGCCCGACTCACGAGCAAGCACATCCGCTGCTGGGGCGTGAACGGGCACGGCCAGCTGGGGACCGGAGACCGGGCTACGTTGGCGCGTGCGAGCACCGACGTGCGCTCCATCGACGACGCGTGGCAACTGGCCGTGGGCGAGGACCACAGTTGCATCTTCCGCAACCCCGACCGCAAGGTCTGGTGCTGGGGCAACAACCGCGAGCTGCAGCTGGGCAAGGGCAGCTCGGTTCTGTCCAGGGATACGCCAGTCCGCGTCCGGAACATCGAAGATGCGGTCGAGATCGACGTGAACGGTCACATGACCGGGGGCGGTTACTCGTGCGCGCGGACGCTGGAGCAGTCCGTCTGGTGCTGGGGCAGCAACAAGCACGGCCAGCTGGGCAACGGCGGCACCGCGAACAGCAAGCGCCCGGTCCGCGTCAACCTCTGAGCCGCTTCAGGGGAAGCCTGGGGCTGCAACGAGAGCGACCAGCTGGGATCCCCGGGGAACACGACGACGGGCTCCAGCAACCGGCCGGGTCGCGTGCGCAACCCGACGGATGTCGTGCAGATCGACGCTGGCGGCGGCTCCAGCCTGGCCATGGGTGAGGCGGGGTGCTTCCGCGGCTTCACGTGCGCCCGGAAGCTGGATCGGACGGTCTTGTGCTGTGGCGAGAACCATCGCGGCCAGTTGGGCGATGGGACCCGCACCCAGCGTGATCGACCGGTCAAGGTCGCGTTCCCGTAGGTCCACGGGACGCGGTCACGGGGTCTGCTAACATTTGCCTGCCGCGCTGCGCCCGTAGCTCAGTGGATAGAGCGTCTGCCTCCGGAGCAGAAGGCCGTGAGTTCGAGTCTCGCCGGGCGCGCCACATTCCTCACCCCAGCCGATCCTGGTGCTTGGGTGAACTCGAGTCGACCGCGCAGCGAGACCGTGCAGACCATGCCCCCGCGACGACCGTGAAGTTCCTGGCCTTGCCGGTGACCACCTTGCACGTCGGCGGGGCGCGAGATCGCTCGATCCGATCGCGCTTCAAGACCGAGTCGATCACCTCGTCACGGTGTTTCATGGGTGGGATTCGGGGTATGGTGGCGGCCGCGACCGACGCCCCCCGGCGGCGGCCACTTCCCTTGGAGGTACGCAAGTGCGTAGAGTCCTGTTCGCGCTCACCGCAGCCGCGCTCGCCGTGAGCGCGCTCTCGGTACCGGCGTCGGCTGCCGGCACCGTGCGCATGGTCGACGACGATGGCCGCGCCAGCCCCGGTCGGTGCAACGGGAATGGTTCCGCGTTCAAGACGGTCCAGAAGGCCATCGACGCAAGCCGTCGCGACGACACCGTGCTGGTGTGCCCTGGCACCTATCGGGAAGGCGTGTTCATCCAGGGCGACAAGGACGGTCTCACCCTGCGCTCGACGCGCCCATGGAAGGCGCGCTTGGTGCGCGTCGCGGCCAACCCTGCGGCCCCGACCGCGCCGATCGTGCACATCCGCGAGGGAGCCGACCGGGTCACGGTGCAGCATCTGGCGCTCACGTGGCGCACCACGCGACTCGCTCCCGCCGGGAACGTCGGCTGCCGAGGCCTTGCACTGGTCTGGTCCCAGGGCCGTGACGCGGCGATCCGCGCCAACCGGATGCGCGTGACCGGAGACACGCTGGGCAAGTGCTCGGTGGAGAACGGGATCCTCGTCGGCGGTGGGATCTACGCGTCCGGTCGCGCGCCGGTGGCGTCCGCCCTCGTCGCCCACAACCTGGTGCGGGACTTCGCCAGCGCGGGCATCACCGCGTCGGGCGACAGTCGTGTGGAGATCCTGCGCAACAGCGTCCGCTACTGGCACCTGGACGCCGCTGAGCGGCGGCTCGGTGCGGCGGCAGCCGGGCGGGCCTCACTCCAGCGGCAGGTTCGTCGAGCCACGAGTCCGTCCGGCATCAACGCTGAAGCGTTCGGGATCGCGGCATTCGGCGCTGGTCGGCCGGTCATCAGCGGCAACGAGGTGTCCAGCGGTCCTGACGCGGAACCCCTGCGGAGGGTCGCCGGCGGTCCGGCCTTCTCGCCGCGTCTGAGTCTGGGGATCGCGGTCTTCGGCATCCGGGGTGCCGACATCATGGACAACACCGTGCGCCGAACGGAGGCCGGCATCGTTCTCGTGGACACGACCGAGTCGCGGGTCCTGCGCAATGTGACGGAGGACCATGGGTACGGCATCTACCTGGTCGGTGCGTCCTCGTCGAACGTCGTGCGGGGAAACCAGGCGAGCACCGGGTTCCAAGGCATCGTGGTCGACGATCAGCCGATCGCTGGCGACGGTGACGGCGCGGTGGACAACCGGTTCGTGCGCAACACGTCCCTCTACCACTGGTACATCGATTGCCTGGATGAGACCGGGCCGGCGCCCCAAGGCGGCGACTTCGGGACCGACAACATCTGGCGCGAGAACGTCGGCCTGACGGCCGAGCCCGCCGGCATCTGCGAGGCCGACTGACGATGTGGAACCATCGACTTCCCGCGCCCTCGCGGCGCCTGCTCACCGCTCTCACCCTGGGCGCCCTCACGGTCGGGGCCATAGGAACACCGGCGGCGGCGGCCACGACCCGCATGGTCGACGACGACGGCCGCGCCAGCCCGGGGCGCTGTGACGGCAACGGTATGGCCGCCAAGAAGATCCAGAACGCCGTCGCCGCGGCCTCCGCCGGCGACACGATCCTCGTCTGCCCCGGGACCTACCGCGAGCAGGTGGTCATCGGGCCCGCCAAGGACCGGCTGACGCTCCGCTCCGCGGTCCACCTGAAGGCCACCATCCAGTCGCCCGGCGATCTCGTCAAGCGATTGGATGCCACCGCCGTCGTGCTCATTCGCCAGGGAGCCGACCAGGTGACCGTGCAGGGCTTCCGGCTGAAGCATGTCGCCGCCGTCGGGTCGAGCGTGGACCCCACGGGCCAGGTCGGTGGCGATCCCTTCGGCGACTGCGGCATCAACTTCGGCATCCAGGTCGATGGAACGCGGGCGCGCATCGTGTCCAACCAGGTGCGGGCCTCTGGCCCCGGCACGCTCACTGACTGCGGCATGGCCTACGGGATCGGCGTCGGCTATAACGATGGTGACGGATCGGATGGTGACGGGGCCAGCGCCAACGTGCGCTTCAACAGCGTGCGCGACCCGGTCCTGGCCGGTGTCGTCGCGGGTGGCTACGACACCTCCATGACCGCGTTCCGCAATGTCGTCCGTTACCACCACACCAAGGCCGAACGTCCCGACCGGCGAGCGAGCCCGTCGGCCAGCAGCCGTCACCCAGGGTTCGGTCGGCTTCCGAAGGTGGACTTCGGTGGCCGCATCGCCGGCGGGCGCCCGAGCATCGAAGGCGAGGCTCTGGGCGTTGCCATCTTCTTCGGAGCGACCGGCAAGCTGATCGGCAACACCGCGGAGAGTGGCCCCGCGGCCGGACCGCTGGCCTCCGGCGGCCGGCCTTACCTGTACGCCGCCATCGCCGCGATGGAGCCCCGCGGCGGCGTGATCATCAAGGACAACCGAGCCTACCGTGCGTTCGCGGGCATTCTCGCAGGGGCGGCGACGCTGAGCATCAGCGGGGGTCCGAGGGACCCCATGGTCGTCCGGGGCAACCTGGCCGTCCAGAACCAGTACGGCATCTTCGTGGACCCGACCGTCGGTGGCACCGTCACCGGGAACCGGGCCAACTCCAACGTCTTCGGCCTCGTCCTGGGCTTCGGCACCTCGGGCAATGCGGTCACGAACAATCGTGCCCTCAACAACCTCCAGTACGACTGCGGGGACCAGACCGGTCCGGACGTCGGCAGCATCGACAACACCTGGGCCGACAACGTCGGCTTCGTGAGCGAACCGCAGGGGCTCTGCGACCAGCCCTTCCCCAACAACTAGCCCGCAAGCACGCGGGCGCACGCGGGCAGCGTCATCTGACGCTGCCCGCCGTGGTTCCATCGGGCCGTGAGTTCGAGTCTCGCCGGGCGCGCCAACCCTTCAGTCCACCGTGGCGATCGTCAGACGTCCTGGCCGTCGTTCCGCTGGACCGGCTCCCCGTTCATGGGAGCGCAGGACCAGACCACGTACGTGTCGACCGCTTCCGTGGCGGTGATCGTCGCGGTATCGTCATCGTCGTCCCAGTCCACGTCGATCACCTCACCACCGCCGTCGGTCTCGAGCGTGACCAGGTCGATCTCGCCGGAGTCCTCGACCACGACCGTGCTGCCCAGATCGCCGCTCACGATGGTCTCTGTCAGCGGCTCCGAGCAGGTGTTGGCCGGGTTGTCCGCCTCGAGCTGGCCGGACTGGGCTGCGGCGCCGGTGGGCATTAGCAAGGCCAGCATCGCGACGGCCATCAGACCGCCCGACGAACGCACACGCATCGATGACTCCCTCGCTGGCCGTCGTCTGCCGGCGGCCGCTGCTGCACGGTATCGGTGTGCTGGAGGCGGACGAATCGTCTGCCCGCCGCGCACATCGTGGCGACCCCGTACACCACGATCATCACGGAACCGACGGGGGCCTGCGATGCCGAGATGGTCCTGACCTGGGGCGCCGCAGCCTGTCGCCGGCGGCCGCGGTTCCCTGGGCGGCGCGGTGCGGTCCGGGGTGGTGCGGGGCGGTCATGTCGGTCAGCGCCCGGGGTACGGAGGTCCCGTGGTCCGGCACGACCCCCCGAGGCTCGCGGATGGACGGTACGGCTCGTTGCGTGATCGGCCAGCGGCTACCTTGTCCGCCGGAGTGCGGACGGCGCGGTCGACTGCGCCGGGAGTGCACGGCTGCTTGAGGTGCGTCGGATGCTATCGTCCCCCCGATCCACGGTCACGACCCCGCGGTCGCCTCGAGGTCGCCGTGCTGTGTCCCTGCTGGGTGCCGCTCTCGCGGCCGTCGTGGTGGGCGCACCCGTGTCCGCGGCCGGCCCGGAGGAGCTGACGGGGGTCGGCGGCAAGTACCTTTACTTCAGCGCCACGGACGACGACACCGGCCGGGAGCTGTGGCGGAGCGCGGGCACGGCGGAGAACACCTTCCTGGTGAAGGACATCAACCCGGCGGGCGGCTCGCACCCCAAGTGGCTGGCCGATATCGGCGGGACGCTCTTCTTCCAGGCGGACGATGGCACCAGGGGCCAGGAACTGTGGAAGAGCGACGGGACCGTCGGCGGCACCAAGCGCGTGAAGGACATCCGCTCGGGCATCCTTCCGTCGAATCCGAGCGACCTCACGGCCTTCGGGAGCACAGCGTACTTCGTCGCCCAGGACGGATCGACCGGCAAGGAGCTGTGGAAGAGCGACGGCACGGCGAACGGCACCAAGCGCGTCAAGGACATCCGCATCGGCGCCAAGGGCTCGGATCCCGAGGAGCTGACCAGGGTGGGCAAAACGCTGTTCTTCACCGCCGACCTGGGCTCCCCCCTGCAGCAGGGAGACCGCGAGCTGTGGAAGACGGACGGGACGGCGAAGGGCACCAAGCGCGTCAAGGACATCTACCTCGGTGCGGCGGGCTCCAACCCCGAGGACCTGACGAAGGTGGGCAACACCCTCTTCTTCATCGGCTATGACCTGACGGCAGGGAGCGAACTGTGGAAGAGCGACGGCACGGAGTCGGGGACCAAGCGGGTCAAGAACATCAACCCCGGGGTCGCGAACTCGGATCCCCGGGACCTGACGAGCGTCGGCGGGCTGGTGTTCTTCACCGCTGACGATGGAACCCACGGCCGGGAGCTGTGGCGGAGTGACGGCACGGCGTCGGGCACCCGCATGGTCGAGGACATCCGGCCGGGAACGAGCGGCGGCGGGCTGTCCGCGTCCGGCAGCCTGGTCAATGTGGGCGGCACGCTGTTCCTGATCGCCGACGATGGGACGAGCGGCAGGGAGCTCTGGAAGAGCGATGGAACCAGGTCGGGCACCAAGCGGGTCAAGAACATCGGCCCCGACGCCACGTCGGGAGCGTCGACACCCATCGTCGCCGTCGGCAGCACCGCGTACTTCGTGGGCGACCAGGATGCGACCGGGATGGAGCTGTGGAAGAGCGACGGCACGGCGGCCGGCACCGAGCCGGTGAAGGACATCCGCGCTGGCGCCGGCGACGCGCTGATCGATGGCCTGACCAGAGTGGGTACGCGATCGTTCCTGGTCGCGGATGACGGGATCCACGGACTCGAGATCTGGACGAGCGACGGGTCCGAGGAGGGCACCGAGCTGGTCAGGGATATCGATCCCTGATCGGGACGTGGGTCACGCCTTGGTAGACTGGGTGATCGCGGAGCATCGAGGGACGCGGTCGGGATTCCCCGCGCGCCGTCACCATCGCAGTCGCCCAGCCAGACCGGAGTCGCGCGCATCTTGACCGCTGAGACCGTCATCACCCCCGAGCCGGGCGATTTCGTGCGCGAGATCGTGGCGGCGGACCTGCGCGAGGGGCGCGTCGCCTCCGTCGTGACGCGCTTCCCACCGGAGCCCAACGGCCACCTCCACATCGGCCATGCGAAGTCGATCTGCCTCAACTTCGGCATCGCGGCGGAGTTCGGCGGGCGCTGCCACCTGCGCTTCGACGATACGAACCCGCTCAAGGAGGAGCAGGAATATATCGACGCCATCCAGGCGGATGTGCGCTGGCTGGGCTTCGACTGGGGCGAGCACCTCTACTACGCCTCTGACTACTTCGAGCAGCTTTATGCCTGGGCGGTGCACCTCATCCGCGACGGCCTGGCGTACGTGGACGATCTGTCCGCGGAGGGCATCCGCGAGCACCGCGGCACGCTCACGGAGCCGGGCATCCCCTCCCCTTGGCGCGATCGCTCCGTGGTGGAGAACGTGGACCTGTTCGCGCGCATGCGCGCGGGCGAGTTCCCCGACGGCGCACGCGTGCTGCGCGCGAAGATCGACATGGCGTCGGGCAACATCAACTTCCGCGACCCGGTGCTCTACCGCATCCTGCACGCGACGCACCCCCGCACGGGTGACGCGTGGTGCATCTACCCCACGTACGACTTCACCCACGGCCAGTCGGACGCCATCGAGGGCATCACGCACTCCATCTGCACCCTGGAGTTCGCCGACCACCGGCCGCTCTACGACTGGTTCATCGAGCACCTGCCGGTCCCCTCGCAGCCGCGCCAGTACGAGTTCGCGCGGCTCAACCTGACCTGGACCGTGCTCTCCAAGCGGTTCCTGCTCAAGCTCGTCCAGGACGGCCGCGTGCGCGGCTGGGATGACCCGCGCATGCCCACCATCGCCGGCATCCGGCGGCGCGGCTACCCCGCGGAGGGCATCCGTGACTTCGCGGCGATGATCGGCGTGGGCAAGGCGGACAGCACCGTCGAGATCGGCCAGCTCGAGTTCTGCATCCGGGGCGTGCTCAACCGCACGGCGCCCCGCCGCTTCGGCGTGCTGCGGCCGCTCAAGGTGGTCATCACCAACTACCCCGACGGGCAGGTGGAGATGATGGATGCCGTGAACAACCCGGAGGACCCCGCCGCCGGCACCCGCCCCGTGCCCTTCAGCCGCGAGCTGTGGATCGAGCGCGAGGACTTCATGGAGGAGCCCCCGGCGAAGTTCTTCCGCCTCTCGCCGGGCCGCGAGGTGCGCCTCCGGAACGCGTACTTCATCACCTGTGACGAGGTGGTCAAGGATGCAAGCGGGGAGGTGATGGAGCTGCGCTGCACGTACGACCCGGCCACCCGCGGCGGCGATTCGCCGGATGGCCGCAAGCCCAAGGCGACGCTCCACTGGGTGTCCGCGGCGCACGCCATCCCCGCGGAGGTCCGGCTCTACGAGCCGCTCTTCAGCCGTGCAGACCCGGGCGCTGATGGTGACCTGCTCGCGGACATGGATCCGACGTCCGAGCAGGTCCTGACCGACTGCCGGCTTGAGCCCGCGCTGGCGGAGGCGCTCGTGGGCGAGACCGTCCAGTTCGAGCGGCTGGGCTACTTCTGCCCTGACCCCGATTCGCGGCCGGGCGCGCCGGTGTTCAACCGGACACTGACGCTGAAGGACTCCTGGGCGAAGCTGCAGGCGCAGGGCCGCACCGGCGCCTGAACCGCCCTGGGGCCGCGAATTCCAACGGGCCGGTCGAGATGACCGGCCCGTCCGACGTTCCTGCGGCCGGGCGCCAGCCCGACCGGGAGGCGTTACTGGTTGAGGCTGACGATCGAGCCGCCACCCGGCATCTGCGAGCCGTTAGAGACGTAGACGGTGCCGTCGGCAGCCACCGCGACGCCGCCCGGCATCATGAGGCCCTCGGACGCGACGACGGTCGCCTCGCCACCACCGGCCGGGATGCTCACGAGCGCTCCGGTGATGTCACCGGAGGTCAGCCCGCTCTTGGCCAGCTCCACGGCCCACAGCGTGCCGTCCGGCGCGAACGCCAGGTCCATCACGTGGGTCAGGCCGGTCGCGTAGGGGGTGGGCTCACCACCCTGCTCGACACGCCAGATGGTGGAGCCACCGACAGGGAAGGGGAAGCCGGTCAGCTGGCTGACGTAGACCGCGCCGTCCGGACCGACGACCGCGGCCGTGGGCACGGCCTGCATCGGCATCATCGCGGGCGAGGCGTTCGGGTCGGGCGCTGGGGACATCGTCGGGTCGACCGGTGCGGGGACGAACTGGGCATGGAAGGTGGCGCCCAGGGTGGTGGTCCCGTTCGGGGCGACCATCAGGATGTCGTTGCCGCCCGCATCGGCCACCAGGTAGGTGCCGTCCGGCGCGATCGTGACGCTGTACGGGTTCGAGTCGACCGTCGAGCCGGGATCCGCGGCGTCCGGGTTGTTGTCGGCCTCCCACTGGGCGAGGTCGGCGATGACCGTCAGGGTGCCGTCCGCGGCCGCGGACGACAGCGTGCCCGCGAACGGGCCGACGGGTCCGAAGTTGGCGCGCGCCTCGGGCGCACCGCCCAGGTTGACCGTGACGATGGTCTCGCCGTCCGCGGTGATGGCGAAGTCCGAGATGCCCAGGACCTCCTGGCCCATCACGATCGATGGCAGGCCGCTGACCACCGGCTCGAGAGCGCCGTCCTTGACCGCGCTGATGGCGCCGGTCATGCCGATGCAGATGGTCGTCGGGCCTTCCGGGCCCTCGCCCTCGATGCACTCCTCGCCGCCGGCGCCCTGCTCGCCGACGTAGAGCGTGCCATCCGCGCCGATGACCAGGCCGCGGGGGGCGTTCAGCCCTTCCACCACGGTGGTCCAGCCGCCCGGGGCGGCGCTCGAATCCTGAGCCAGCGCCGGTGCGGCGACCGCCAGCGCCAGTGCGGCCGCGAGCCCGACAGCTCCGATCCGTCGATCCATGGATGAACCTCCTGCCCGGTCTCCGTCATGACGCGACCGCGTCCCCGCGACGCGCCCGGGCCGCGCGTCGCGTCGCATCGTCGCACACCCGTCGAGCCCGGACATCGGCTGGATGACGTGACCGCAGTCGACTCCGCGACACCGGCCGGGCGTGCGCTCAGCCGGCATCGGCAAGCTCTCGCGCCCGGCGCAGGACCGCCTCCACCATCGGCTGGTCGACACGACCGGTGAACGTATTCTGCTGGCTCGGGTGGTAGCAGCCGAGCAGGGTCCAGGGCCCGACACGGACCTCGGCGCCATGCCCGAACCGGGGTGCCGGGCGCACTCGATGGCCGGCAGCGGCGAGCGCCCGCAGCGCACCGTCCCAGCCCCACGCGCCAAGGCACATCAGGATGCGGGCCCGCGGCAGCAGCGCCAGCTCCCGCACGAGGTACGGTAGGCAACGGTCGCGCTCCTCGGGTGTGGGCTTGTTGTCGGGCGGTGCGCAGCGGTTGACCGCCACCACGTAGGCGTCCTGGAGGCGGAGCCCATCGCCGGCGCTCACGGACCGCTCGCGGGGCGAGAAGCCAGTGGCGTGGAGCGCCGGGAACAGCAGCTCACCCGACACGCCCGGGCCGTCACCCGTGAACACGCGTCCGGTGCGGTTGCCGCCGTGGGCCGCGGGCGCCAGGCCGACCAGCACGACGCGCGCGTCCGGATCACCGAAGCCGGGCACGGGACGCCCCCAGTAGACGTCGCCGCGGTGGCGGGCGACGCGATCGCGCGCGACGGTCTCCCGCCACGCGACCAGGCGGGGGCAGGCACGACAGGTGACGATGTCCCCGACCAGGTCGCCCAGCCGGTCCGGCCCCGTCACTCCGTGTCGGAGGTCCCGGGGTCGATGGCCGGGTCCGCGCGATCGTCCGCGTCGGCGCCGGCCACCGGCTTGGCGGCCGCGCCGGCGCCGGCCACCGGCTCGGCACCGGCCTCATGGTCCGCGTCGGCGGGCCCGGGGTCCGCCTCGAGGTCTGGGGCCGGTCCGGCGTCCGGAGCAGGCTTGGCATCCGAGCCGCGCGGAACGGTCACCCGCACGGGCGCGACCCGATAGCCGACGCTCTCGACGGCCGCGGCGACGCGCTCCAGCGCATCGAACGTGCCCCGTCGCCCGGCCACCAGGTCACGGACCGCCAGGGCGGAGGCAAGCTGCGCGAACGCGTCGCGGTCGACGTAGTCCTGGTCCTGCCACGTGCTCCAGCCCGCCGCGGCACGCGCTGCGGGGTGTGCCACGAAGGACGCCTGGAGCCCGCCCGGGGTGACCGCGTCGGCGGCGTCCGCGAGCGCCCCCACGGGCACCACGAGCAGCGCCCGCACCAGCTCCACCACGCGCCACGCCTGCGCGTCGTCCAGGCCCGTGTCACGCAGGGCACCGCCCAGAGCCTGCCCGGCCTGCCAGCCATCGAAGGTGCCCAGCGGGTCCGCTGTCACACCGTCCCCGGCGGGCGCCCCCACGACGCCCAGGGCGTCCGCCGCGATCCAGCCGACGATCGAGCCCCACGCCGTGCGGTCCGTGCCCAGCAACGCCGCGAGCTCGCCGTGGTCGACCTGGCTGCCCGCGATCCGGCCACCCCGAACGCTGGACACGAGCACCCGCACCCGTGACCCCAGCTGGGCCCCCGCGACCGCCGCGTCCGCACTGCCTGCGAGTGCCTCCGCCGTCCGGGCCAGCGCCGCCTGCGCCTGCTCCACGCCGACGGCAAGCAGCGCCGTCGCGCTCTCGTCCGTGCGCGCCAGGGCTGAGCCCGCGACCATGCGCAGCAGGTCGGCGCGGAACAGCTGGCCGGCGGCCGCGCGCAACGGTTCCAGCAGCTGGTCCTCCAGCGCCGTGCGGGCGCTCGGCACACCACCCAGCCCGACGCGCCAGGCGAGCCGTGCCCAGTCGCGCGAGGGTCCGTCATGGACGATCTCCGGGTCCAGGAACACGTGGCACTGGTAGGCGGCGAGGTCCAGCTCCAGGCCGCGCGCCACGACGTCGTGGCCATTGCGCAAGTGCTCCAGGCCGGTGCGATGGTCGCGCAGGATGAGCCACGAATCCGGGTCGTCCGGCACGCCCAGCCCGTCCGCGACGCCCGGGATGGTCACCCGGCCCTCTGCCCAGGTGTTGCGGTAGACGACCAGCGAGCGTGACTCCCAGGCGCGGTTGGTGTAGGCGAACACGTCCTCATCGATGGAGCCGTCGCCGCGGTGGGCGTCCAGCAACCGGAAATTCTCGGCGCCCGCGAACCGCCAGCGCTCGCGGAGCAGCGGGAACAGGTCGTGCTCGTGGCGCGCGATCAGCCCTTCATCGGGCTGCTCGTCCAGGCGCGCCCGCCGGAACTCCATGCCGTACTTCTCGGAGAAGCCCTCCACCTGGCCATGACCCACCATGGGCAGGCCGGGCATCGTGGCCAGGAGCGTCGCCACGCCGAAGTACTTGTCGCCGCCCCCGAACTGGTCGACCGCGGTCTTCTCGTCGGGGTTGTTCATGAAGTTGACGTAGCGCCCCAGGATCCGCGCGTCGAAGCCCAGCGTCTCGCGGATGACACCCCGGTACTCCGCGTTGTGCTCGTCGCGCAGCATGTGCATGAAGGCGCTGTTGTACACGCGGTGCATGCCCAGCGTGCGCACGAAGTAGCCCTCCAGCATCCAGAACGCTTCTGCGAGCAGCAGCGTGTCCGGCACCTCCGCGGCCACCCGGTCCACCACCTCGCGCCAGAACTCGGCGGGCATGGCGGCGTCGAACTGTTCCTGGGTCAGCGCCGATTCGGCGCGCGACGGGATGGCGCCAGCGTGCCCCGGCAGCGGGAACCAGAGCCGCTGGACATGGCGCCTGGCGAGCACCATCGCGGCATCGAAGCGGATGACCGGGAAGCGCCGGGCCACCGCGATGATGGTCCCGATGATCGCCTCGCGCGCCTCGGGGTTGAGGTAGTCGATCTGGGCGGTGTCGTTCCAGGGGAAGCTGGTGCCGTCGTTGCCGTGGTACAGGTAGCGCACCCGGCCGCTCCAGCGGTCCTCGCGCTTGAACACCACGGCGGCGTCTGACGCGTCGTAGTAGTGGTCCTCCAGCCAGATGCCGACCCGTTCATCGTTGGACAGGTTGGGCCCGTTGAACGTGTAGGACGGATAGGGCGGGTCGTCGCGGCCCAGGAACCAGTCCGGATGGTCCCGCACCCAGCGCGCGTCGATGCCCATGTGGTTGGGCACCATGTCGCTCGCGAGGCGGACGCCACGCTGCCAGGCGCGATCGCGCAGGATCTCGTAGGCGGCCTCCCCACCCAGGTCGTCCGCGATGCGGTAGTCCATCAGGGAGTACGCGGAGGCGACCGCATCGGGGTTGCCGCGCAGCTGCTTGATGCGCTGGGAGGCATGGCTGCGCTCCCACAGGCCGATCAGCCACAGGCCCGTGAAGCCGCGGTCGCGCAGCCGGTCGAGCTCCTCATCCGGGATCGCGTCAAGCGTCCGGATGGGGCGGCCATAGGCGCGTGAGAGCTGGTCCAGCCAGACGTAGGTGCTCTTGGCCATGAGCACCAGGTTCGGCATCCAGTCCTGGTCAGGGCTGAAGGCATCGACCTCCTCCGCCATGGCCTCGAACCCGGCGCTGGGCCCGGGACCCG
>Ga0105047_10002362_pt1 | contig 33755 bp, 31 predicted proteins | sample MAT04_FD_78384 | JGI IMG/M metagenome (GOLD analysis project Ga0105047, IMG submission 78384) | Freshwater microbial communities from Lake Fryxell liftoff mats and glacier meltwater in Antarctica - MAT-04 (megahit assembly) | ecosystem: Environmental > Aquatic > Freshwater > Ice > Liftoff... | reverse complement strand
GTGAGTGGGCATGGTGCAACCTCCGGACGTGATGCCAGCGTCACGGGAGCGGCGCTGGCAGGACTGTCGTGAACGGGGGAAGCCGTGGGTTGCACCATACGCAGGGGGTCTCACACAGTTGATGGACGTGCCGATGGCTACGCTGCGACCTCATGGCTGACGTCACCATCTACCACAACCCAAATTGAAACTCCTCCAGCAATGCCGTGAGCATTGCCGAGGAACTCGGCGTCGACGCCGACATCGTGCTGTACATCAAGACCCCGCCCGACGCCGCGACGCTACGCGAGATCATCGTCAAGCTGGAAGACCCGGTCACCGACCTCGTGCGGCGCGACAGCATGTGGAAGAAGCTGGGTCTCACCGACGCCGACGTGGCGACGCCCGAGCAAGTGGTCGACGTGTTGGTGCGGCACAAGCAGTTGCTACAACGGCCGGTAGTGGTGACGGCAACCAAGGCCATCATCGGTCGCCCCAAAGAGCGAGTGCGCGAACTGTTGGCGCGTTAGCGACGCCGGCCGCGGCCGCCGATGGCTTGCAGGACCAGTAGCAAGAGTACGGCGCCGAGGGCGGCCACCAAGATGGCGCGCAGGTCGAATTCGTTGATGCCATTCCCACCTGCGGCCTGCATCAGCGCGCCGCCGATCAGTGCACCCAGCACTCCGACCGCGACTGTGTAGAGGCAACCGCTCTTCTCGTCGCGTGTGATCCAGCGCGCCAGGAGACCAGCGAGCAGCCCGACGACGATCCAACCAATGATGTTCATGCGGCCATAGTAGGGGTGCGGGCGGAGCTGGTTGCTCGCCGCGAGCGTGCCCACCGGCTCAAGGCTGCGGATCTTCCGGCCGATGTTTCCTGCGCTGCGCGACGGGCGTAGCGAAGCACTCATGAGCACTCTGTGGAACAGATGGAACGCGAAGTCGATGCGGTACGCGATCTTGGGAGTGACCGCAGTCGTCGGCGCGGCGGCGGCGGTTGGTGCCACCTCGCTGGCTGCCACCAATCTCGGGACCCGAACTGTGGGCATGCAGATCCCGGTGTCCAACCTCTGTGGCGTCGGCAGCGGTGAACTGGTGCTCACTGCGACCGACACTGCAACGGTCACAACACTCCCCATCGGCTCCGGTGACACGACGGTCTTGATCGAGACCAAAGGCTTGACGCCTGGCCCGTACTCGGTGCAGGCCAGTTGCTTGGACAAGTTCGACACCCTGGTGCCCAAGGGTGTGATCGACTCCTTCACGTTGGTGCCACTCACGTTGGCAACATCGGCAGCTTCGTGCCTGGCACCGGCATCTCGTTGCCCATTGGATGCAGCGCCACCGATGCGGTACTGGTTCGCTGGGGGATTCCCCCGACCAACCCGAGTGACCCGAGCACTGGCGTACTCATCGGTCAATTGGCCTTGCCGACTCCAGCGCCTGCCACTTACCTTACACGGTCACCGATTCGGCGTTCGTCGAAGGGCTGCAGTACACGGCTCTCGTGTGTTGCACGCCGTCCGCCGAGGCGATCAGCTCAGTGCCGGGCTCGGGAGTCCAAGTCACCTTCGCATCACTCGCGCCGGTGACCACCCCGACCACCGTGCCAGCAACGACGAGCACCATCGCTCCGACCACGCAGCTGCCCAGCACTGGCGGCTCGAGCGACAACAGCCTCGTCCTTGCGCTGCTGCTGGTTGGCGTCGGCGCTGGCGCTCTTGTCGTCACCCGGCGAGCACCTCGCCTGTAACTCAGGGCTTGAACAACAGATCACCGTCGTCGTATGAAGCGACTTGGCGAGTGGCCTCGGCCACCCGAGTGAAGCCGATCCGTTCGATGAGACGGATCGATGCGGCGTTGTCGCGATGAATCGCGGCCCAGAGCTCGTGGCGGCCCCCATCGGCAAGGTGTGCGACGAGCCAACGGACAGCTTCGGTCGCGTACCCGTGACCTTCAGTCGTTGGGCCGAACACGTAGGCGACCTCTGCCCATCCGGCAGAGCCCGTTGCCTGGATGTACCCAAGGATCAAACCGTCGGCGCGTCGGCTGACGGCCCAGTTCCACCAGTGATCCTCCGCCAGCTCGTTGCTCGGGCCAAGCGCAAGCTGGTCGATCCATGTATGCAACGCATCGATCGTGGTGACTGCTGGCCCGTTGATGTAGGCACCGACTGACTCGTGGTTCAGCGCCGCGAACAATCCATCGGCGTGCTCGTTGCGCAGCGGGTCGATGATCAGGCGGTCAGTGGTCGGCATCCTGTGTGGATTCTGTCGTGTCGAGAACGCAGACGCCAGGCGTTTGCTATTCAACTCTCGGTTTCGTGGTCCCTGGGCGTAGTGTCCGAAGCCGTGGGGAAACAGGCCAAGGCGCAGCAGCTGCAGACGCCGGGCGCCGCGGGATGGGGCCTCCTGCGGGCAATGCTCCGCGAACAACGCGCTGGTCTCATGGCCGGGGTTGCCGTGGGATTGATGTGGAGCGCCGGCAAGGTCACCGTTCCGAAGCTGACCAGCCTCGCCGTCGACCGCGCCGTGCTCGGCAGTGGTTCCCTCTGGTTCTGGTCCTTACTCATCGCGGCTGTGGCGGTCATCGCCGGCATCTTCACGGCGTGGCGACGCTGGTTCGCCTTCCGCGAAAGTCGCCTGACCGAGACCAAGCTGCGCGAGCAACTGTTCGCGCACATCCTGCGCTTGCACGTCGCCTACCACGACCACACTCAGACAGGTCAGCTGATGAGTCGCGCTTCCAGCGATCTTCTCCAGATCCAGGGCTTCGTCGTGATGATTCCCATCACTGCTTCGAACCTGATGATGGTTGTGACAATCGTCGTCATTCTGGTGATCCAGCAACCGTTCCTCGCGTTGGTCGCGCTCGCCCCGCTGCCCTTCTTGAACGTTCTGGCCACTCGCTTCTCGCGCAGAATTCATCCAGCCGTGCTGGCCGTGCAGGTCGAACAGGCGCAGCTGGCAACGGTTGTGGAGGAAGCGGTCAGCGGTGTGCGCGTCATCAAAGGCTTCGGTGCCGAGGGCGTCACGGCGGCCCGCCTGAAGGTGGAGGCCGACGACATTCGTCGCGTGTCGTTGCAGGCGGCCCGGGTGCGCAGCACCTACCTGCCGGCGCTCGACCTGCTGCCCAACCTCGGGCTGATCGCCGTGCTCGCCATCGGCGGACACCGGGTACTGAACGGCGAGATGACGCGCGGCCAGATGTTGGAGTTCATGCAGTACATCGGGTTGCTGATCTTTCCGCTGCGCAACCTGGGTATGACCGTTGCGTTCGGCCAACGCGCGGCGGCGGCGTTGCTGCGCGTCGACGAAGTGCTGTCGACGGTACCGGAAGTGCGCGATGCGGTCGAGCCGGTCTCGCTTCCCGCCGGTGACCGCCTCGGGGAGGTCTCCTTCGACCACGTCGGCTTTGGGTACGACTCGGACAATCAGGTGCTGCGCGACTTCGACCTCCGTATACCGGCCGGTGCATCCGTCGCCATCGTCGGCGCGACCGGCAGCGGCAAGTCGACACTGGCCCGCCTACTCGTGAGGTTCTACGACGTCGACCAGGGTTCGATCATGATCGACGGTGTCGACCTGCGCAACCTGACATTGGCCGAGTTGCGTCAAGCGGTTGCAATCGTGTTCGAAGACACCTTTCTGTTCCACGACACGGTTGCGGCCAACATCGCGTTCTCCCGCCCGGATGCCTCTGTGGCGGATGTGGAGTCCGCGGCAACGTTGGCAGGAGCGCACGATTTCATCCTGCAGCTGCCTGACGGCTACGAGACGCTCTTCGGTGAGCGCGGGTTCTCGCTGAGCGGCGGCCAGCGGCAGCGCGTCGCCCTGGCCCGTGCGATCGTAGCGAACCCGCGAGTGCTCGTGCTCGACGACGCCACCAGCGCCGTCGATCCGTCGAAGGAGCACGAGATTCGCGAGGCAATGACGACGGTGATGGAGGGTCGCACGACCATCGTGATTGCGCACCGGCCGGGCACCATCGCACTCGCCGACACGGTGGTGCTGCTCGACGAAGGTCACGTGGCTGCCACCGGCACGCATGACGACCTGCTGGCGACCAGTGAGCGGTATCGCGCCGTGCTGGCAGCGCTCGCCGAGCTCGACGAAGACCCTGCCACGATCGCGGAGGTGAGCTGACCATGTGGGCTGCCGGTGCTGTGAGTGACGAGGACAAGCTGGATCGCGCCGAGACAGGCCGCGTGCTTCGTCGTTCGCTGCAGTTCGCTCAGCCGTATCGGCGGACCATTTGGTGGGCGGTTGGTCTGGTCTCCTTGTCGGCGTTGTGCACCGTGGCCGGCCCGGTCTTCGTCAAGACAGGGCTCGATCACGGCATCAAGAACGCCGATGCGACTGCCTTGAACTGGTCCGTTGCCGGCTTCGTCGTCACGGTGATCATCGGCTACTTCGTTGCCCGGGCGCAACAGTTGGCGATCAACCGAGCAGGCGAAGGCTTTCTCCGCGACCTACGCGTCGCAGTCTTCGACCGCCTCCAGTCGCAGTCGATGGCGTTCTTCGATCGCAACAAGGCCGGCGTGTTGGTGTCTCGTATGACCGCCGACATCGAGAGCATGGGCGAGCTCATCCAGTGGGGCCTCCTTCAGTTCGTGGGTGCCGCGCTGCTGCTGTTGATGAGCCTGATCCTGATGACGGCTCTGAGCTGGCAGATGACGCTGGTCGTGATCGTGTTCGTCGCACCAATTCTGGGTCTTGCATCAATCCGCTTCCAACGCCTCTCCAACGTGGCGTACCTCGATGTACGCGAGCGAGTCGGTAGCAACCTGTCGAACCTGCAGGAGGGCGTCACCGGCGTCCGCGTCATCCAGGCCTACGGTCGCGAAGCCGAGACCAATCGGCGCTTCGTCAGCTCCAACCGGGCGCTGTACGGCAGCCATCTGCGCAGCGTGAAGATCAGCACCTGGTACTTCGGGCTGGTCGAGTGGGCAGGCATCGTGTCCATTGCGCTCGTCGTCGGGGTGGGCGGCGCGCTCGTGCATCGCGGCGCGGTCGGCTTCGGCACGGTGGCTGCGTTCATCTTGTTGGTTGCCAACCTCTTCGACCCGGTGCAGCAGCTCTCGCAGCTCTACAACACCGTGCAAAGTGCTGCAGCGTCGCTGCACAAGCTGTACACGCTGATGGACACCGTGCCTGACGTGGCCGAACACCCCAAGCCGGTGTCGCTGCCGGCGGCGGGCGTCTTGGAAGCGCACCACATCACGTTCGCGTACGAGGGCAGTGAGCGGCCGGCGCTCAGTGAGGTCGGCCTCGCCGTCGCTCCCGGCGAACGGCTGGCGCTGGTCGGCCCCACCGGCGCAGGCAAGAGCACCCTGGCGAAACTGCTCAGCAGGCTCTACGACCCCACCAGTGGCTACGTCACGTTCGGCGAGATCGACCTGCGGGTTGCCTCGCTGGAGTCGTTGCGCGAACGAGTCGTGGTGGTTCCCCAGGAAGGCTTCCTGTTCGGCGGCACGATTCGCGAGAACATCCGCATTGCTCGCCCCACGGCAACCGACGACGAGGTGGCTTCGGCGTTGCGGGCAATTGGAGTGCTGGAGCGCTTCCAGGAGTTCCCCGACGGTTTGGAGACCGAGGTCCGCGAGCGCGGCTCACGGCTGTCGGCCGGTGAGCGTCAGCTGGTGTCGCTGGCTCGCGCCGCCCTCGTGGACCCGGCCGTGTTGGTGCTCGACGAAGCCACCAGCAACCTCGACCCAGGTACCGAGGCCGTGGTGGAGGAGGCATTGGAGCGGTTGATGGAGGGGCGCACCGTCATCGTGGTGGCGCACCGCCTGAGCACCGTTCGTCGAGCGGACAGAATCGCAGTCATCGACCATGCGCACCTCGTCGAGCTCGGTACACACGATGAGCTCGTTGCTCACCGTGGTCGCTACGCGGCGCTGGCCGATGCCTGGGCTCGGTCGCAGCCGACGGCAGAGGGTGCCTCCGGCCGCTGATCGTTGCGCCGCAACTACGCGCGGTTGAAAGCCAGGGCGAACTCGAGAATGCCGTTGTCCTCCGTTGTGATCGTGGCGACGGACGGGTTCGGAATCCCGAAGTCGGCGAAGACGACCGGGATCTTGCCCAGCACGCCGACTCGACCGTTCAAGAAGGTGGCCTCGACCTCGAACGTGACCGACTGGGTGGTGCCGCGCAGTGTGAGGTCGCCAGTGGCGGTCGCTGGAATGGTGCTGCCGTCGGTGGGCACCTGCTTGAAGTCGATCGGGGCCGTGAGCGCGAACGTCGCAGTCGGAAAGTTGGCGACATCCATGATGCGGCCGTTGAATTGACCGTCGCGTCGCGATTCATCGCTCTTGAATGTGGTCATGTCGACGGTGAAGTCACCGGCGATCACTGTCGTTGCGCCAATCGTGAAGGTTCCGGTGAGGGTCTGCGTGCGACCGTTGGCCGTGGTATCGAAACCGTTGATGCTTTCGTCGACGCGGTAGCCGACCTCCGAGCCTTCAGCGATCACCCACTCACCCTCGACACCGTCAGCCGGGCCCGTGGCGCTGGTGGTTCCAGTTCCGGCAACGTCGGTGGTCACCGGCGCGTCGGGGGACACGGTGGTGGTGGCGTTGAGCAGGTCCTCGACGTCGCCGCTGTTCAGCTCATCATCGGCCTTGTTGATGAACTTGGCGTAGATGAACGACCCGGCGACGACCAGGACGATGATGGCGACGACGGCGGTGACGAGTTTCTTCATGACAGTCCTTACGTTGGCGGACGCGAAATGGTTTGCGCCAAGATGCTTGCACACGCAATGAAGCATCCAAGGTCGGGCATCGGTCGCGAGTCGGAATGTGCGGCTCAGGTGCGCAAGACTTCACACATGACTGCAACCGTGCTGATCACCCGCACCACTCCCAAGACCGTCGATGCCGTGGCCGTGCCCGTTGGTACCACTGGTACCGTTCCCCGTTCGCTCGGGCTCAACCGTGCAGCGCTGGCGGCTGTTGGATTCGACGGCAAGCTCGGCCAAACACTGGTTGTCCCCTCGGGCACCGGGCCCGCACAGATAGCCATCGGTGTCGGTGCCCCGGGCGCGCTGACCGTGCAGACGCTGCGCAACGCAGCGGGCGCTGTGGTGCGCGCCGCCGGCAAGCGAGCAGTCGTTGCCACCAACCTGGCCGACCTCGACGGCGTTGACGCGGCCAAGGCCGCGCAGGCAGTGGTGGAGGGTGCCCTGCTGGCCGGCTATCGGTTTGCCGGCATCAAGAAGGAAGCGAACACGGGTGCACTCACCCAGTTGGTCCTCGTGGTCGGCGAGAAGAGGGCCAACGGTGCCCGTATCGGTAGCGAGCGCGGTCATGCGACGGCCGCCGCCACAGTGCTGGCCCGTGACCTTGCGAACCTGCCGCCGGCCTACATGACCGCACGGAACATGGCGGAGAAGGCTGTCGCAGTCGCCCACGCCAGCGGTCTGACAGTGGAAGTGTTCAACCGCGACCAGCTCGCGGAGATGGGCTGCGGCGGCATGTTGGGCGTCAATGCCGGCAGCGTCGAGCCGCCGCGAATGGTGCGCTTGACCTACGCCCCGCGCAATTCAGTTGGCCACGTCGCTCTCGTGGGCAAGGGCGTGATGTACGACTCGGGTGGCCTCAGCCTGAAGCCCAGCGATGGTCAGATCGCGATGAAGATGGACATGAGCGGCGCTGCCGCGGTGTTGGCGGCGATGGGCGCGCTGAAGGCGCTGAAGTGCAAGGTCAAGGTCACCGGCTACCTGATGTGCACCGACAACATGCCCGGCGGCAACGCCGTCAAGCTGGGCGACGTGCTCACCTTCCGCAACGGCAAGACCGCCGAGATCCACAACACCGATGCCGAAGGCCGGCTGGTACTGGCCGACGGACTGTCGTTGGCGGTCGAGGACGGGCCGGATGCGATCGTCGACATCGCCACACTCACAGGTGCGTGCATGGTGGCGCTGGGCACGAAGGTTGCCGGCGTGATCGGCAACAACCAGTCCGTGGTCGACAAGCTGCGCACCGCCAGTACAGCGACCGACGAGCAGATCTGGCAGCTGCCGTTGGAGAAGGCCTACCGCAAGCAGCTGGACAGCAACGTCGCCGACATGCGCAACATCGGCGGACCGCCTGGCGGTGCCATCACCGCCGCGTTGTTCCTCCACGAGTTCGTCGCGGAAGTGCCATGGGCGCACCTCGATATCGCTGGGCCGATGTCCGTCGATGCAGACGACGGCTGGCTGAGCAAGGGTGCCACCGGATTCGGTGCACGTCTGCTCATCGAGTTCGCAACGAACTTCGTCAAGTAGCGAGTCGGTCGGCCGAGAGCGCTGCCGAGCGGCGGGTGGTTGCGAACGTCGTCGCTTCCACCGCGGCTGCGGGCGAAACTCCAACAGCAAGCAGTTGACGCTCCACGAGTTCAGGCTCGTCGCCGGCTGCAACCATCGCCACCGCGAGCGCGCACCCACGTTGGAGATCATCGAGGGTGAACTCGCGGACCTGCCATTGCGAATGCATCGCCTGCAGTTGTGGCGGCATCCGCGAAAGGTGCCTGGCAGCGACGGGAGGAACCTTGCGTCGCACTGCCAACCCACCGCCGGGCATGGACTGCGACATCCCGAACAGTTGGCAGCGCTGCAATGCGCGGGCGAACGAGTTCGACGTGCCGGTTGAGTACGCAAGACCCAACATCCCCGCGGTCTCGGCGAGATCGAGTTCGTAACCGAGCGGGTAGCGGTCCAGACCCGTCACCAACCGACGCAGGGTCCAGGTTGCGGTCGGTCCAAGGACGTTGAGCCAGAACAGTTCGACGTAGTTCGACCTGACATCGAATCCGACCGCGTCGACGATCGGGTCATGCCACGGGACGACCATGACGGTGGCAGGTTCGGACTTGCCGCCAGGCGGTTCGATGGACATGAGTGGTTCGATGGACATGAGTGGTTCGATGGACACGGTGACCCCCGGCGGGTGAAGTGAGGAGTGGCGGAAGCCGCTCACCTGTACTGGGCACGGCGAGATGGGTCATTCGGCAAAATTGCCGCAAGAATGCCCGCATGACGGACCTACAAAGGGCCACCGAGTGGGTCCGTGCGGCGCAGTGCATCGTGGTGCTGAGTGGCGCCGGGCTGTCCACCGACTCGGGCATTCCGGACTTTCGTGGGCCCAACGGACTGTGGAAGCAGGATCCGTCGGCGGAGAAGGCCTCGACCCTGCAGCACTACCTGGCTGACCCTGAGCTGCGCAAGCGTGCATGGCAGAACCGGCTCGCCGCGCCAGCGTCAACCGCCGAGCCCAACGCTGGTCACTACGCATTGGCTGCGCTCGAGCAGCGCGGCCAACTGTCGGCCATCGTCACCCAGAACATCGATGGCCTGCATCAGGCGGCGGGCAACGACCCTGACACCGTGATCGAAGTGCACGGCACCGTTCACTGGTCGCGCTGCTGGGAATGCAACGACCGACGGCCGATGTCGCAGATGCTCGACCGGGTGCGGGCCGGCGAGGATGACCCGCCATGTGAGATCTGTGGCGGCATCATCAAGAGCGACACCATCTTGTTCGGCCAGAACCTGGTGCCGCACGTCATCGAGGCTGCCATGGTGGCAGCCCAGCGCAGCGATCTCGTGCTTGCAGTCGGTTCGAGCCTGTCGGTCTTTCCAGCCGCCAACGTGGTGCCGCGCGCGAAGTCCGCCGGTGCGCGCATCATCATCGCCAATGGTGAACCTACGAAGATGGATCGCTTCGCCGATGCCGTGCTCCTCGGTTCGCTGTCGGACCTCCTCCCGGCCCTCTGCAGCGCCGCAAGCGAGGCCGCGACGAATCCCGACTGATCCGGTAGCATTTCGGCCATGGCTACCTTCCGCGACCTGCTCAGCGCCGCCAAAGCTGAGATCACTGAAATTGACACTGCGACGGCCGCTGAGCAGATTGCTCACGGCGCAATTGTGCTCGATGTCCGCGAGCCCGACGAGTACGACCAGGGCGCGCTGCCCAACGCAATTCACCTTCCTCGCGGCCACCTCGAGGCCCAGATCGAAGGCAAGTTGCTGGACAAGAACGCTCAGGTGGTCGTGTATTGCGCAGGTGGCGTGCGCAGCGCATTCGCAGCCAAGACCATGGCCGACCTCGGGTACACCGACGCGGCGTCGGTGGTCGGCGGATTCGGCAAGTGGAAGGACGAAGGCCGCCCGTGGAAGACGCCCGTCACGCTCACCCCTGAACAACGCAACCGCTACCAGCGGCACCTGCTGCTGCCCGAGGTCGGCGTCGCCGGACAGGCGAAGCTGCTGGAGAGCAAGGTACTGATGCTGGGTGCCGGTGGCCTCGGTTCGCCGTCGGCGATGTACCTGGCCGCGGCGGGCGTGGGCACCATCGGAATCGTCGACATGGACGAGGTGGACGCCAGCAACCTGCAGCGTCAGATTTTGCACAACATGGACCGCATCGGTGACCGCAAGGTGGACAGTGCGAAGAAGACGCTGACGCTGATGAACCCCGACGTCAACGTCGTCACGTACGACACGCGCCTCGACGCCACCAACATCTTGGACATCATTGCCGGCTACGACGTGATCGTCGATGGCGCCGACAACTTCCCCAGCCGCTACCTGCTCAACGACGCGAGCGTGAAGCTGGGCATTCCTGTCGTGCACGGAAGCATCTTCCGCTTCGAGGGCATGGTCAGTGTCTTCCATCCGCTGCAGGGCCCCACCTACCGCGACATGGTGCCCGAGCCGCCTCCGGCCGAGCTCGCGCCCAGCTGTGCCGAGGCTGGCGTACTTGGCGTTCTGCCCGGCATCGTCGGCAGCATCCAGGCGTTGGAGGTCATCAAGATTCTGCTCGGTATCGGCGAGGGTCTGATCGGTCGAATCCTTTCGGTTGACACCACCGACATGAGTTTCCGTACGTTCAACCTGCGGCCCAACCCGACCAACGAGGTGACGTACGCAAACCGAGACCGCATCATCGTGCAAGAGCTCGAAGGGCTCTGTGCTCCGGGACTGGCGCACTGATCCGTCTCGCATGGATGCGGGGCCGCGGGTAACGTCGCAGCGTGCACGCAGAGGACGTCATCGCTCGCCCCGCCGCCCCGACTCGCAACCTGTGGTTGCACGGGCCGCTACAGGACACCTTGCTCGGTTGGTGCTTCGTGCCCGTGGCGCTGGTCGTGCACTTCGCAGAGCCGCACCTGACCCTGGTGCAGTCGATGGTGGGCGTCATCTTCTTGGTCTCGTTCGCGCACCAACCGCTCACATTGGGCCTGGTCTATGGCGACCCTGTGCAGCGTGCCGCGCACCGACGGCTCTACACCTGGGCGCCAGTCATAGCGGCCGCGCTCATCGTCGTCGGTCTCTCCATTTCGCTCACGCTGGTCGGGCTGATTGCCGGACTGTGGAACGCCGAACACACGCTGATGCAGCGCTACGGAGTACTACGCATCTATGGCCGCAAGGCAGGCGACGACCACGGTTCGCTGGAAAAGCCGATGCTGATCGTGTGGCTGGTGACCGGTCTTGCGTTCATCGGGGCGTACGTCGATCTGGAACAGTTGGTGCTCAAGCTGGGGCTCGATGAAACAAACTCTCGCGGGGTCAGGCTGCTCGACCCGCTGCGAATGCCGGCGACCGTCCTGTTCTGGGTGGGCTTGGTGGCCAGCGCAACCTTGGCCGTGCGCTGGTGGCGTGCCGAGCGGTCGCTGGGCGCGAAGGCGAGCCCGGCGAAACACCTCTACGCGCTGGGCACATTGGGCTTGGTCGTTGTCGTCATGATCGACCCGATTGCCGGTGTCGCCGGCTACGTGGCCGCGCACGCAATCGAGTACTTTGCCGTTGTCCATCGAAGCCTGCGAACGCGGAGCGACGATGCGCCGGTTGCCGTCGTCACCAGCACTCCGTGGCGTCGATGCGGCATGTATGCGCTCTACTTCGGGCTCATCGCCGCTGTCGTCATCGGTACTGCGCTGCCATTCAACGGTCGCATGTATGCGTTTGCGATTCTCTTCTTCGGCGCACTGCACATTCTGTACGACGGACTCGTGTGGAAGCTGCGCCGTCCCAACGTCGCGGCATCCCTCGGTATCACCCCGGCCGGCTAAGCCGGCACTCCGTCGCTCTGCAGCGTCAGTTCTTCGCGCTCTTGAATGAGGACGCCGGCGATGACGAGGGCTGCGCCCAGAAGGTCGAGCGCGGACGGGGTTTGGTTCAGCGCCACGAAGCCAAGGACCATCGCCGACACCGGCAGCAACGCCAACAACACTGCGAACCTGCGGACCGGAATCCGCCGCAGCACCACTTGGTCAATGCCGTAGCCGATGGCGGACGACAGCGCGCCGACCGCGATGCACATCAGCAGCAGGCGACCGTCACCGAACACTCTGCCGCTGCCCGCCACGCCGAACGGCAGAATCGCGAGCGAACCGATTGCCAGGCCAACGCCGAGGCCGGCCATGCCGCGATCGAGGTGTGCCACGCGTCGCCCGAGGATGATGTACACCGCCCAGAGTGCCGACGCGGTGAGGATGAACACGATGCCCCAGGGTTCGTCGCCCAACTCGACACCGGACAGCGTCGCCACGCCGATTGCGGCGAGCGCGAGGGCGGCCGAGTTGCGTGCACTGCGGGTGTATGCCGCGGCGACCGCGATCGGCCCGATGAACTCGATCACGACGCTCTTCCCCAGCGGCAGGCGATCGAGCGCCAGGTAGAAGAACAGGTTCATGAACGCGGTCGCGATACCGAAGAACGCCGCACTCTTCAGCTCGGAGCGCGTCCAGCGAGTGCGCAGCTGCCGCCACGAGACGGCAATCAAGAGCAGCGCAGCCGACGACACTCGCAGCCACGCAACCGTCGCCGGACGAACCTCTTCGAAGAGATTCACGGCGACGACAGCACCCGTGTATTGCGAGATGCCGGCGATGGCGAACAGCGCTTCGGGTGAGGCGGTGCGAACGAACTCTGTAGGCGTGCGCATGTGCGTCGGTGGCGTCCTCGATGCCGAGAGACGCCGAGAGGCGCCTGGGGTCAAACGCTCGGGATCAGTCGAACAGATCAGGGTCGGTGCGGCAGATTTCCTGCCAGAGCGGCTGGAAGCTGAGCCAACCGGCGATCGGTGAGGCTGTCTGCTCGCGTGTGTATGTCGCGTCTTCGTGAGGGATGGGCTGGGGAGTGCCGGCGGCCATGGCGAGCAGCTGTGCCTGGCAGGTGCGGTCCATGCTGAGGAACCAGAAGGCCGCTTCATCAACAGAGCCGCCGACGGTGAACAGGCCGTGGTTCTGGTGAATGGCGGCCTTGCCGGTGGGGAACTGCGAGACCAGCTCGCGACCGTCTTCGACGCCGAACTGCACGCGACCGCGTTGTGCGGTGACGACCACGTGGTCCTCGTAGAAGATGCACGAATCCTGTGTGAGCGGTGCCAGTGGAATGCCCAGCGAACTGAATGCCTTGCCGTGGATGCTGTGGCTGTGGGCGGCGGCGATCACGTCGGGCCGGGCTTCGTGGACGGCCGAGTGGATGACGAACGCGGCGCGGTTGACCGGACGATTGCCGTAGATGACGTTGCCGTCATGGTCGACCATGATCAGGTCGCTGACGCAGATGTGGCGGAAGCTGACAGCGAATGGGTTGACCCAGAAATACTCGGGGAACTCAGGGTCGCGCACGGTGATGTGCCCGGCCACGCCTTCGCCGAACCCGACGCGGCCGAAGATGCGCAGTGCGCCCGCCAGCTTCTGCTTACGGTGCAGGCGCTCTTCCTCGACCGTGGCGAACGGCGTGGGCAGCTCCAAGCTGACTGCCTTCGGGGTCAGCTCAATGCCATCGATCGTGCGAACACCGGTCTCGGTAACAGTCATGCTCACAGACTATGCGAGTGCCAGCCTGCCAGTGCGAGTGCACGTCCCCCATCCGAGTGGGTACTCGCACCCCGGGATGCGAGTACCCACTCGGATGACGGGTAGGTGGCAACATCGACGGCATGAACCGCATAGTCGCCCCTCCCTCCATCGCCGCGCCGGCGGCAAACTATTCACACGCGATCGTGACGGAACATGCGACTCGGTGGCTGCACACAAGCGGTGTCGTGCCCACGAGTCCCGACGGCACGGTGCCGGCCTCCATCGAGACCCAGGCCGAGGTGGTGTGGGCGAACCTGCTGGCACTGCTGCGCGAGGCCGAGTTCGAGGCATCGGACGTAGTGAGCGTGACGACCTACGTGGTTGTCGACCAGCTACCGAAGCTGGCCAAGGTGATGGCCGCGCGCGACACGGCACTGGGCGGCCAACGGGTCGCGAGCACTCTGGTGACAGTGCCGGCGCTCGCACGGCCGGAGTGGAAGATGGAGATCGCCCTCATCGCCGCCCGCTGATCCGCGCATAGGCTCACCACATGATGGTGAGTCCGCGGGACCGAGAAAGTTGGGATCGCCAAGTCGCCGCGCTCAGATCAGCTGAGAACGAGGACACGGGTACTCCGCAATGGCGCGCCGACGTGATCGCCAGGGCCGACCAGTGGCGTGCCGAGGTGGGGACCGAACCGTTGGCCACCGAGACCGAGTTTTATCGATATGCAGAATCCCTCGGATTACGTCGCACAATTTCGTGAACTGCTCGAATCCCTCGGTGCTGAGCCGGTGGGAATCGGCGCGTTCGCTGCACTGCGATATCGGCTGGAGCCGCGTACGACCACCGATGTCGACTTCCTCGTTCGTCGGCTGGATGGCGTCGCTGAAGCTGCGGAGGCACTCGGACTGCAGTGCCGAGTAATGAAGGATCCAGGTGGTGAGCCGTACGTGATTTTCATACGCGGTGAGGGGGTTGCCGTCGACGTGCTGCGCAGTGAGACCGCCTATCAGGACGAGGCGATGCGGCGCGCGATTGATGGCTGGCTCACTGTCGAAGACGTGATCGTGCACAAACTGATTGCCTGGCGAGCGAAGGATCAAGACGATCTTGCATCCATTCTGGCGACTCGTCCGGCCCTTGATCTCGAGTACATCGAACGGTGGTCGGAGGCGTGGGAAGTCACCGCCCGGTGGCAGGAGAGCTGTCAGCGCTGGATGCAAGCCTGACCGTGTCAGCGCGCTGCGAACGGGTCCCAGGCAGGGGCAGCGTGCCGCAGGAAGTTGCGCAGCATTTGAAGGAAGTGTTCCGGCGACAGGCCAGATGATCCGTCGCCTGCCCATCGGAGCTGTGGCGTGAGGGCACCTGGCGCGTCGGCGTGCCAGCCGTTGCCCGAGGGGTCGAATCCGTCGAGTTCCTTCGCGAGTAGGCGCAGGTCAGGTCGCGGCTGCGCGGGACGGGATGTCAACATCACCCACGACTCGTAGCGCAACTCGACCGAACAGCGATCGTTCTGCACGATCGCAACTCTCAGCAGGTCGGTGCTGTTGGCCACTGCCATCGGATGCAGGCTGTCCATGCGGCCGACCGTGAACCGCGAGGTTGCCGACCGCGACCACATGGGCGGCACGGTGAACACGGCGAGGTCGACCTCGGGGTACTCCTCAACATGGATGGCGCCGCTGGCGATCGCATCGAGGCTCGCAGTCAGGTGGGCATCCTCGTTGGCCCAGAGGTGCCGCCATCGACTGAGATCGTCGATGACTTCCAGAAGCCTCGGCAAGGTCCAGTCGTACAGCGCGCCGCACCGCTCTGGGTACGACTGCGACAGCTGGCTGCTGGCGAGCGGGGACCGATCGTCGTCGTCGAGGGCGGCGATCACCATGGCCACCCTGGCCGAATCGCGGGACACGAACGTGCCGAAGTCGCCAGCGCGTGCGATGTCGATGAGTTGGTTGCGTCGAGCAAGCGCCAACTCGGGGTGCAGCAGCACAAAGGCGCTGACGACGCCGTCCTGATCGAAATGATTGTTGGTCACCGCTTCGATCCCGTCGAACAGGTCGGGTCGCTCGAGCGCGTGAAACGCGATCTGGGCTGACAGATCGTCGCGAAGCTCCGGTGGCGTGGGCGCGCCTGGCCAATGGGACAACGTGAGACGCGTGTCGGGATTCGGTGCGCCGTCGACCACCACGTTGGGGATGCCGGCGATGGCGTGGTCCGGCACGAAGCGCAAGCCGTTCATGGACGCCACCGTAGAACTCGCTGGATGGCCGCGACGACGCGTGAACGACCTACGCTCGCAGGCGATGAGTGACGAGAAGCGAACCGACTCCGGCATCGAAGTGAAGGCGCTGTACGACGCCTCCGACCTGGCAGGGTGGGACCCAGCGACGCAGCTGGGTGCGCCCGGGCAGCCGCCATACACACGTGGCGTGTACCCCACGATGTACCGAGGCAAGCTGTGGACGATGCGTCAGTACGCAGGGTTCGGCACGGCAGCCAGTACCAACGAACGGTTCAAGTTCCTGCTCGAAGCGGGCCAGACCGGTCTCAGCTGTGCGTTCGATCTACCCACGCAAATGGGCTACGACAGCGACCACCCGCGTGCGGAGGGCGAAGTCGGCAAGGTCGGCGTCGCCATCTCATGCATGGCCGACATGCGCCAGTTGCTAGCCGGCCTGCCGCTGGACAAGGTCAGCACCAGCATGACCATCAACTCCACCGGCGCAATTCTGCTGCTGATGTACGAGCTGGTGGCCGAGGAGCAAGGCGTGCCCGCAAGCGCGATCAGCGGCACGATTCAGAACGACCTGCTGAAGGAGTACATCGCTCGCGGCACGTACATTTATCCGCCGAAGCCCTCCATGCGGATCATCACCAACATCTTCGAGTACTGCGCGCAGCATGTGCCGAAGTGGAACACCATCAGCATCTCCGGCTACCACATCCGCGAGGCGGGCAGCACGGCTGTGCAGGAGATTGCGTTCACGATCGCCAACGGCATTGCATACGTCGACGCGGCCATTGCCGCCGGCCTCGATGTGGATGCATTCGCACCACGTCTCAGTTTCTTCTGGAATGCACACAACAACTTCTTCGAAGAGGTTGCCAAGTTCCGCGCGTCACGGCGCATTTGGTACAAACTGATGACCGAGCGCTACGGCGCGAAGAAGGAGTCGAGCAAGCTGCTGCGGTTCCACGCGCAGGTGGGTGGCAGCACGCTGACCGCGCAGCAGCCGGAGAACAACATCGTGCGCGTCGCCGTGCAATCGATGGCGGCCGTGATGGGCGGCACTCAAAGCCTGCACACCAACGGCTACGACGAGGCGCTGAGCTTGCCCACCGAACGGGCCGCACGCATTGCGTTGCGCACGCAGCAGATCATCGGCTACGAGAGCGGCATCGCCGACACCCCCGACCCGCTGGCAGGTAGTTACTTCGTGGAGACGCTGACCGACGAGATCGAACGCTTGGCATGGGAGTACATCGCTCGCATCGACGAGATGGGTGGCGCGGTCGAGGGCATCGAGCGCGGGTTCCAGCAGGACGAGATCGAGCAGGCCGCGTACGAGTACACGAAGAGCATCGACAACGACGAGCGTGTGATCGTCGGCCTCAACAAGTTCACGGTGGACAACGAGCCGGAGTTCGTGATTGCACCCGGTGACCCGTCGTTGGAGCAGGGCCAGCTGGCCAGTCTGAAGGCGTACAAGGCGAATCGCGATCAGGAACTGGTGGCGGCTCGGCTCGCCGCCATTTCGGAGGCGGCCCGCGGCACGGGGAACCTGCTGTATCCGATGAAGGAAGCTCTGCGCGTCGACGCAACGCTTGGCGAAGTCAGCGATGCGCTGCGCGACGTGTTCGGCGTCTACCAGCCGGGCCGCTGACATTCATGCGTGGATCTCGACGCCCGATCGCGCTGCTGTCGTCAGCGGCGATGCTGGTGGCGTGCAGCGGTACCAACGTGCAGCCGTCCGATACGGTCGGCGCGGTTCCACTGGTGAGCGATGCGGGCACGTTGCTGCCGGTGCGGTCGGGCACTCTGCCGCCTGACAACACCGCGACCATTGCACCGGGCACACTGTTCAACGGCGACCCGTGCACGGCATTGGTCGACACCGACTTTCGATCGGTCGCGATTGCCCGCGTTTCGATGGGTACCTTGACCGGGTTCAGCCTTCTCGGCGAGGACACCTGCGGCTACGACGTGAGCGCAGGGGGCAACGACTATCAAGTCATCGTGCAGGCTGCATCGGCTGACGACTTCGACCATCCGGTCACCACGGCGCAGGAGATCGACAAGTTCAATGATCTCGGCGAGGAGGCCATCGGTGTGGCCCGTGGCAACGACCACTACGAGGTGCTCGTGCGTGTCAGCAACGGCTATTTCGGTGTGACCACACCCGACAAGGCGAGTGCCCGCGCGCTCGCTGCGAAGGCTGTCGAGAGAGCCTGACTTTTCAACGACGTAGCCCTTCAACGACGTAGCCCTTCAACGACGTAGCCCTTCAACGACGTAGCCCTTCAACGACGTAGCCCTTCAACGACGTGGCCCTTCAACGACGTAGCCCTTCAACGACGTGGCTAGTCAACGAGGTGAAGCGTCACCGGTGGGCGCTCGGGAGCAACGGCGGTCTCGGCGGCCCAGCCGAGGTAGATGAGCGCAACGACGTGGGTGCCGGGTTCGAACCCGCAGAGTTCGGCGACTGCATCGTTCACACCGCGAGGACACGAACCCCAGAAACTGGCCAGGCCGATCGAGGTCGCCGCCAGCAGGATGTTCTGTACGCCGGCGGCGACAGCGTCGCGGTTCTCGTCGGTTCGAGTGTCGCTGTCGCCGGCAGCTGACCCAACGGCAAGCACGGACGGCGCACGTAGGTACTTCGTGCGCGCCTTGGTGATCTTGTCCGGGGGATCACCGTGCAGTTCCATCGCGTCGGCAATCGTGTTGCCCAGCCGAGCGCGCCCGTCGCCCTCGGCAACTGCGAATCGCCACGGCCAGGTTCGCTTGTGGTTCGGTGCCCACTGCGCCAGCTCGCAGAGCTGCTCGACGGTGGCACGCGGTACTGCACGCTCCTTGTCGACAAGCATGCTGGTGCGTCGCGACCGTGCCAGTTCGGCGAACCCACCGTCATCAAGAGTCATGAAGGAGACTGTATGTGCCCAACAACCAGATCTGTCCAGCGCCGCCGCAGCTGCGGCGGGTAGTCGTGGCCCATTCCTTCGATCAGTTCGAAGCGTGCACCGGGGATCAGCTCGGCGGTGCGTCGGCCACCGATCTGGTCGATCAGCGTGTCCCTGTCGTCATGAAGCACCAGCGTGGGGGCGGTGATGCCTGGCAGCTGGTCGGCCCAGGAACCGCCCGCCAGTATCGCCATGTATTGACGTGCGGTGCCCCCCACGCTGAAACTGCGGGCGTAGGCCTGCGCAGCCGCCACCCGCCATCGCGCCTCATCGACGAACTCGGGGCTGCCCCATTCGTGCAGGCCATCGGTTGAGCGCGAGACCGGCCTCGCTCACTCGCCGACCAGTTCCTTGCGCAGTTCACGCTTCAGAAACTTGCCGCTGGCGTTGCGCGGAATCGGCTCGTCGCGGAACCACACCGTCGCCGGGATCTTGTGCTTGGCGAGGCTGACCGAAAGGAATTCGGCCAGCTCCGGCTGCGTGAGACTGTGGCCCTCGCGCAGCACGATGACAGCGGCCACGTCTTCGCCGAGGCGCTCGTCCGGGATGCCGAAGACGGCGGCCTCGGCGATGGCGTCGTGGTGGTAGATGGCCGTTTCGACTTCGCTGCAAAAGACGTTCTCGCCTCCGCGGAGCACCATGTCCTTGGCGCGATCGACGATGAAGACGAAACCATCATCGTCGATCAGCGCGATGTCGCCGGTGTTGAGCCAGCCATCCTTGATGCTGTCGTTGGTAGCCTCGGGCCTGTTGAGGTAGCCCTTGATGACGATTGCCCCACGCACGCACAGCACGCCGCGGCTGGAGGCGTGAACGGGAAGGTCGTTGCCGTCGTCATCGATCAGTTTGGCTTCCAACGTCGGGACGACCGGACCGCATGATGCGGGCTTGGCAACGAACCAGCGAGACGAGTTGGCGGTGATGATGCCGCACGTCTCGGTCATGCCGTAACCGGTGGACGGCTGGCCGTTCCGGAGCGCACCGGCGATCTTCCCGACCAAGTCGGGTTGCAATGCAGCTCCGCCCCCACCCAATGCGGCAAGGGTGGACGTGTCTCGGGTCTCCCAATCGGGGTGCATCAACAGCTCGCGACTCATGGTGGGCACGCCGCTGAAGTTCGTGACGCCCTCGCGCTCGATCAGCTCGAGCGCCCGGCCCGGCTCCCACTTGTAGGTCAGCACGACGCGGGCGCCCAGGGCGGTGGCAGGGTGCAGCAAGCAGTTGCAAGCGGTGACGTGGAAGAGCGGGGTAGGCGCCATGAACACCGCTTGTGTGGGCGCGGGAGGCACGTTGGTGGGCGGGGTCGCGTCGCCCGCGGCGATGGCCTTCGCCTCGGCCAGGCCGGTGGCGGCACCCATGGCGAGGATGTTGAGGATGTTGTGCACCGAACCGCGATGCGTCAACTGCGCCCCCTTCGGGAAGCCGGTTGTACCCGACGTGTAGAAGATGGTCGCATCGTCGTCGGGGTCGATGGCAACCTCGGGCAGTGTGCCCGGATCATCGCCGGCCATCACCTCGGCCCACGTCGTGACACCGCCGGGAGCTGAGCGCTCGGTACGCACGGAAATGATGTGCATCGGGCGCTGCGCAGGCATGTGAACAAGGCGCTCGAGTCGCTCGTCATCGGCGATGAGTACGACGGGCTCGCTGTCGTTGAGTGCGTACTCCATCTCCGGGGCGGTCCACCATGCGTTCATGCCGACGGCAGCAGCGCCCACACAGATGCTGGCCCAGTACGCCACGACCCATTCCGAGTAGTTGCGCATGGCGATGGCCACCCGGCTTCCGGGGTGCGCACCATTGGCAACCAAATGTGCCGCCAGCTTTCGCACCTGCGCGTGAACCTCGTCATAGGTGTACCGCTCGTCCTCGTAGACCAAATAGTCCCTCGGGCCATGAACCGCCGAGCCCTCCCACAGCACGCGCATGTCGGGCGGGCTGGCTGCGAACACCTTCAGCGGCACCCCACGAACAATTTCGATGGTAGTGGCGAAGGGCGAACCGGGAGCATCGAGTTCCGCACGGGCGGCGAGGTAGTGGTGAATCACGCCGGTGATCATTGCCGATGAGGCCCACCGCTCGCCATGTCAAGCGTCGTGGGTGCGGTCGCCAGTAATGTTCGATGCATGACCGGCGAACGCTTGCGAGCGGGTATCGATGGCGTGACCAGGTGCTGGTGGTGCGGTGACGACCCGATGTACGTCGAGTACCACGACAACGAGTGGGGACACGAGGTCACGGGAGATGTGCGCCTGTTCGAGAAGTTCTGCCTGGAGGGCTTCCAATCCGGACTGTCGTGGCTGACGATCCTGCGCAAGCGTGAGAACTTCCGTGCGGCCTTCGCCGACTTCGACCTGGAGGCCGTCGCCGCCTTCGACGAGGGTGACGTGGTGCGTCTTCTCGGCGACGCGGGCATCGTGCGCCATCGGGGCAAGATCCAGAGCACCATCAACAATGCGGGCCGTGCGCTGGTGCTGCGCGAAGAGTTCGGGTCGCTGTACGCCTACGTGTCGCAGTACCGCCCGGCGCGCGCCACCCGGCTGACGATGGAGGGCGAACTGTTCGCCACGTGTCCCGAGTCGATTGCGATGTCGAAGGACTTGAAGAAGCGCGGATGGAGTTTTGTGGGCCCCACCACGATGTACGCATTCATGCAAGCCATGGGCATGGTCAACGACCACATCGAAGGCTGCGAACGCGAGCCCTAGCGGCGAGTTGTCCCAGTCGCGCTCGTTGCAGCGGCTACTGCCAGCCCTGGACGTCGACGATGATGTCCATTGTCGAGCTCGTCGCGATGCACACTGCCCCACCCGTTCCGAGCTGTACGATCGCTTGCGTCGCCACCACCCGGTCAGCCGAGGTGTTGTTGTTCGACGTCGCAGGTGTCGGCTGGCCGCATGGGTAGACCCTGAGCCAGGCGTCCGTGGTGGCGTTCACCGCGGTCACGTTCAGGCTCACCATCGTGGCGTTGCCCGGAACTCCGAAGAGCCCCGACATCGGGATGGACCTGACGGTCCCGGGGGCCACTGCCGGGCTCGCACTGCGGGTGTCGAGCGCGCGCACCGGTGCGAACGCATGGTAGTTCGCACCCGCTGGGAACCAGCCCTGCAGGTCGACGATGAGATCCGTGTCGATGCTTGATACGAAGCAGACCTTGCCGCCGGTTCCGACCGCAGTGATCACCGAGTTGGCGATCGCATGGCCGGCCCACGTGTTGAGGTTGGATGCGAGCGGTGGTGTCGTGCCACACGGATACGACGTGACGTAGCCGCCCGAGTTGGCCACTGCGGTGAGGTTCAGCGCGACCGCGCTGGCCGTCGATGCGACACCGTTGGCTCCGGCAATGGTGAGCTCGACCGGGGTCGACGGCGAGAGGTGGGTGGGAATGCCGATGCCATTGCGGGTGTCGGCGAGGCGCGTGAGCCCGGCCGCCCGGTAGTCGGACCCGGCCGGGAACCAACCTTGGAGGTCGATGATCACGTCACTCGTCGTCGACGTCTCGAAGCACACCGAACCGGAGCTGTCGAGCGGGATGATTGCAAGGTTGGCCACCACATGGTTGGCCACCGGGTTGAGATTGGAGGTCAGTATGGCCGGCACGGTACCGCACGGGTAGGCCCGGAACCAGCCATCGGCCGTGACGCCGACTGACGTGATGTTCAACGCCACCGCCGACGCGTTGGCGGCGATTCCGTACTTGCCGGCCAGGTCGACCTTGAGCGTGCCGCCGGGTGCGAACTCAGCGCGCTGGACGGGGCTGGTGCGAGTGTCGAGCAGCCGCTTCGCCGGGCTGCTGACCTGGAGCCCGCATGCGCCGGCGCCCGACACGGCGATGGGAATGCTGACGGTCGTTGCGCTCGGTGAAGCGACGGCGGTGAGGTTCTGGGCTCCGCACGCCACGCCGGCGGGTACCGCCAGGTTGACAGCAGCCGCACCGCTCGCGACCGGAACTGTTCCGATCTGGACCGCACCGATCGACACGCTCAGCGAGGCGTTGGCCGGTGAACCAAGGCTGGTCAAATCGAGCGTCGCGACTCCGAACTGCAGATTTGCGCCCACGGAAGTGGACGAGGGCAGATTCGTCACCTTGACCGCCTGCCGGGCGAAGTCGGGTGCCGACGGCGACTGCGCAGTCAGGTGCGCGGTCCAACCCTCACGATCGACGAGGCCGGAGTCCTTCGCGTTCTTGCCAGAGGTGAAGATCCGGAAGTTGTCGCCGCCGGTGACCAGGAACGAGAACGTCCCTATGCGATAGTCGGCCAGCGGATCGTAGGGGAGGCCGTTGATGCTGATCGACGTGATCCGCGAACCCTCGGGCAGCGAGTCGTCGAATGTGTAGGTGACGTTGTCGCTGAGCCCGAGTTGGAGGTAGGCCCTGCTCGGGATGTTGCCGCCCGCATCGCGCTGCCACTGCTGCTCGAGCATGGTCTTGAACTGGGCTCCGGTCAGGGTGGTGGTCCAGAGGTTGTTGACGAACGGGAGGACATTGTTCGCCTCTGCGAACGTGATCACGCCGTTGCCCTCGGCTCCGCTCTGCAGATAGAACAGCTCGTCACGCATACCACCCGGGTTGGTGACGCCGATCTGGGCCCCGCCGAGGTTTGCCGGTGCAAGCGTGGCGCGCAGAGCGTTGGCAACGAGATCGCCCAGCGTCGATTCCTTCGATCGGTCGTCGCGCCCCGTCTTCGAGTTCGGACCGCCGCTGCCCACGTACGTGCCGCCGGGGCCGGAGTACGTCCCGCCGGTGAAGGCGGTGGTGATGTCTGCTGTCTGCGTGCCGACCTGTTGGAGTCCAACGGTGTCCGCGAACGTCTTTGCGGCATTGACGATCTGGTTCACTTTGGCCACACGTGGGAACGTGAGGTCCGCCGCCGCCGCTGGCGCGAGGTTGCTCGCAGCAGCGGCCAGGACAGCTCCGGTCTGATCGTCGACGGTCAGCACCACTTTGCCGACGTGGTCGGCGTAGTTCCCGGTTTGCAGCACCGGTCTCGTGGGCAGCGAACCACCCGTGACGGGGGCGTCGTACGCGTAGACCTGGTGAGTGTGGCCGGTGAAGATGACATCGACCAGAGGGCTGGTGTCATTGACGATCTCGGCGAACGGGTTCGGCGCGGGAGCAGCCAGATTCTGGGCCAGTGTCGATGCGCCGTTCGCTGCACCCTCGTGGTACTCGGCTACCAGAACCTGCGCTTCACCGTTCGCTCCGTTGCCGTCACTCAATTGGGCGGCCACTCGGTTGACAGCCGCAACGGGATCGCCAATGTCGATCTGCGTGATCCCACCGGGCGACACGAGTGCGGGAGTCTCGGCTGTGACAGCGCCGATGACGCCAACCGTGACTCCATTGACCGTGAAGATCGTGTACTCGGGCAACGCCGCTGTCTGCGTGCCTTTCAGGTAGACGTTGGCGCCTAGGTACGCCCAGCGGGCGTTGGTGCCGGCGGTCGCGGACCCGCTTCCTGCCGCTGGGCACGGGTCGGGCGCAGCTGCCGGTGCCCCGTTGATGATGCGCCCGGTGAGGTCGGTGAAGCCTTTGTCGAACTCGTGGTTGCCGACGGAGGAGGCGTTCATACACATCTCGTTGAGTACGTCGATCGTCGGTTGGTCGGCCTGCACGGCGGAGTTGAAGAGCGACGCACCAACCAGATCACCAGCGCCCAACAGCAGGGCGTTCGGGTCGAGCACACGCTGCTGCTCGATGGTGGTTGCCCACTTCGTCGTGAGGCCGTTCGTCGGCTCGATGCGACCGTGGAAGTCGTTGACGTTGAGTAGCGTGATCGTCTGGCTCGCTGCGCGCACTGGACTCGCCGGGCTCCCCAACACGAGGGCACCCACCATCCCCAGTGTCGTCGCAACGACTGCAAACCTTCGTGGCAACGAAACGGTCATCGGATCTCTCCTCGTCTCAGCCCGGTCGAACAGGACGCTGAATCGGGCAATTGCTGACCGTGCGATGGTAGCCCCAATTGCAAGGGAGAGAATTCACGGCCTAGTTGGCGTGGAGGGCGGCGTTCAGGCCGTCCCATTTTGCGCTGCGGGGGAGGGCCTCCACCGCGCCGGACTGGCTGTTGCGGCGATAGAGCAGGCCACCCTTTCCGCTGAGTTGACGGGCCTTGACGACCTCGATGCCGTCGGGGCCGTGCACCGCCACCAGCGTGCCGGCGGTGACGTACAGGCCGGCCTCGACCACACACTCGTCACCCAGACTGATGCCGATGCCGGCTTCCGCGCCCAGCAGGCAGCGCTCTCCGATGGTGACCTGCTCCTTACCGCCGCCGGACAGCGTGCCGATGATGCTGGCGCCGCCGCCGATGTCGCTACCGTCGCCGACGAGGATGCCTTGGCCGATGCGACCTTCGACCATCGACGTGCCAAGCGTGCCGGCGTTGAAGTTGACGAACCCCTCGTGCATGACGGTGGTTCCAACCGCGAGGTGAGCACCGAGGCGAACGCGGTCGGCGTCGGCAATCCGCACACCGGTAGGAACCACATAGTCGGTCATGCGCGGGAACTTGTCGAGGCCGTGCACGGTCAGCACACCGCCGTCGTGACGTACCCGCCAGCGCAGCTCCTCGATGCCCTCGACAGGGGCCGGTCCGAGATTGGTCCAGGCGACATTGGCGAGTAGCCCGAAGATGCCCTCGAGGTTGATGGTGCGCGGCACCATCAGGCGCTGCGACAGCAGGTGCAGCCGCAGATAGACGTCGGCGGCGGACGTCGGCGGGGCATCGGTATCGATGTGCACCTGCACTGCACGCACGTTCACTCGCCGTACGTCGTCGCGGCGGGCAGCAGTGGTGTACGCCTCGAACGCTTCGGGCTGCGGCTCGTCGCCCAGGCCCAGCTCGCGGAACCAAGTATCGAGTACCGTGCCGTCGTCGGTGATGGTGTTGAGGCCTCGGCCCCAGGCTGCTGTCATTGCGTACTCCGAAGTGTCGACATCTCGATCTTCAACCTAAAGGACTTGGAGCAACCTAAAAGACTTCGGGGCGCAGCGTCGGGAACAGGATGACTTCCTTGATGCTGTTGGCGCCGGCAATCAGCATCGCCACGCGGTCCATGCCGATCCCCAAACCACCCGTCGGTGGCAGCCCGTACTCGAGCGCACGGAGGTAGTCCTCGTCAATTGCGGTCGCGGCTTCGTCGTCGCCCAAGGCCTTCGCCGTCTGCTCGTCCTCGAACCGTTGGCGTTGCTCGACCGGGTCGTTCAGCTCGCTGTAGCCGTTGGCAATCTCGCGGCCGCCGATGAACAACTCGAAGCGCTCGGTGAGGTGCGGGTCGGTGCGGTCAACGCGGGCCAATGGTGAGATCTCGACCGGGTGTCCGGTGACGAACGTGGGTGCAATCAGCTTGTGCTCGGCGGTCGCCTCGAACAGCTCCTCGATGATCTTGCCGGAACCCCACCGGGGCGCGCACGAAACGCCGTGCTTGGTCGCAAGTTCGCGCAGCACTTCAACTGGCTGCGACGGGTGCACCGCGACCCCGACGGCTTCCTCGATGAGGTCGATCATCCGCGCCTGACGCCACGGCTGAGCAAGATCGACTTCCAACGTCGTCTCGTTCGGGCCGAACACTGTCACCACGGACGTGCCGGTGGCGTCGATCGCTGCCTGCGTGATGAGCGCTTCGGTGATCTCGATCATTTCCCGATAGTCGCCATACGCCTGGTAGAGCTCCATCATCGTGAACTCGGGGTTGTGGCGGGTGCTCATGCCCTCGTTGCGGAAGATACGGCCGATCTCGAACACACGCTCCATGCCGCCGACGATCAGTCGCTTGAGGTGCAACTCCAGAGCGATACGTAGGTACAGCTGCATGTCGAGCGTGTTGTGATGCGTGACGAACGGACGGGCGTGAGCGCCCCCGGCCTCCATGTGCAGCACGGGTGTCTCGACCTCGATGAATCTGCGGCCGTGCAACGTCCGTCGGAAGCTGGCGATGATCTCGTGACGGATGCGGAAGTTGCGTCGCGCGTCTTCGTTGACGATCAGGTCCGCGTATCGCTGACGGAAGCGAGTGTCGGTGTCGGTGAGGCCGCGCCACTTGTCGGGCAGCGGGCGGACGGCCTTCGACAGCAGCTCGAACCGTTGTACTTTCACGGATAGCTCGCCCTTGCGAGTGGTCATCACCGTGCCGTACACGCCGACCCAGTCGCCAAGGTCGAGGTCGCGCAACGCCGCGAACGCGTCGTCACCGACGACAGCCTTGGAGACGAACAGCTGCACCTCGTCGTCGCGATCGCGCACCGTTGCGAAGATCAGCTTGCCCGAGTCGCGCATCAGCATGATCCGTCCGGCAATGGCGACTTCGGTCTCGGTCTCGGTGCCTGCCTCGAGGCTGCCGTGTTGTGAGCGCAGCTCGGTAAGGGTGCTCGTGCGATCGAACCGATACGGGTACGGGTTCGTGCCCGAGGCCCGCAGGTCGTCCAGCTTCGCTAGTCGCTTGGCCTTCTCGGCGACCAACCCGCTACCGCTTGCGTCGCCGCCAGCTTCATCATCGCCGGGTGCTTCGTGACCGGGTCGTTCGTCAAGGGTGTCATCGCTGCTCACAGTCCTCTGACGGTACTCGCTGCACCCGGCCGTTGAACGATCGATTCGGTGGCGATGCACCGCTGCAGGGCACCGGTGAGGTGCCGGTGGTAGGTTCGAACAGGGCGTAAGTGGTCTCAGGAGGATGTTTACGATGCCGCGTCGCCAACTTGGAATAGCCGCGGTGGTGCTGGCGGGCGCGGTCTTGGGGCAATCGCTCGCCGCGCCGGCTGATGCGCCCATCATTTCCATTTCAGGCTCTGCGGCCGCTGTTGCCCCGGCGGCCTACATCACGGCGCTGGGTGACGCTGTGTCGGTGTACCAAACAGGTGAGCTGACCGCGCTGATACGCGACGCCGCGCTTGGCGCGGCCAGCGATGTAGGGGCCGCAGCGGTCACCGGTCGCGGTTTTAGCGCAGGCATGACGGCGGTCCACCGCGGCGCCGCAGAGATCCAGCAGTCCAGCGGGTCCGGGTGGGCATTCCCGATGTCGATCACCGCACTGCCGCTGGAAGCGCTGGGCGGCATCATGGGCCGGACCGTGGCGGGACCGATCAGTCAGGGCGCGGTGGTGATGGGGCAGACATCGGCCGGCCTCCGCGGCGCCGTTGCCGGCGACACCATCGACCTGATGACTGCCGGCGGCGGCATGGTCACCTTCACCATCGGAATGGTCGCGCCCGATAGCGAGATTGGTGGCACTGAGATCCTGATCAGTACGCAGCAGGCAGATCTGTTGGGCGCAACGCTCGACACCCGAGTGTTGATCTATGGACAGTTCGACAGGTCGGCACTCCAGAATGCGCTCGCGCAGCGAGGTCTGTCGGGCAACAGCAAGGTTCGTGTCCGACAGTCGTGGGACGCTTCCGACCCCGACAGCACGATGAGCATGTCGCGGACCAAGTCCCTCCTCGGTGAGTTTCAGATGAACTACGCCAACCTGTCCGACCTCGGCTGGACCGCCGTCGACGCAACGTGGCGCAACGAATATCTGCCCGCCGCTCGCGAGAGCTATCCGGCTGGAATTCGTGCGATGTGCAACAAGGCCGTCAGGGCGGATCTCGTCGACGCGCTGCAGGAAGTTGTCGACTCAGGTCTCGGCGGCGGCATCGACGCTGCAAACTCGAACAGCTACGGCGGCTGCTCGTCCGGGCAGGCGCGACTGGCTCGCATCACGCAGAGCCTTGGGTCCGTGTCGCGACACTCGTGGGGTCAACCCATCGACATCAACACCACCAGCAACTGTCAGGGCTGTGTTCCGAGGATGGACTGCCGGATTGTTCGGATCTTCCGCAAACACAACTTCGCGTGGGGCGGCAACTTCCTGACGCCCGATGGCATGCACTTCGAGTGGGTCGGCGAAGCGCGTAACACACAGCAATACCCGTCGAAGTACTGCCCCAACTTGCCGAACGGGCAGGTCCAGAGCGCCAACTCGCCACCGCCACTGACGAGCCGAGGGGCCCTTTTCGCCGACGACGGACTGACGCAGGAATAGCGGGCGATCTGACCCGCGGCTGGCAGAACCTCTGAGAAACCTTTCGGCCCGACCGGCCGTGCCGATGCGGGTGATGGGAGACTAACGGGCAATGTCGTCGCCGTTGGAACCCGCTCGCGCCTGGATTGCCGACCAGATTCGGTCGCGGGTCGTCGGTGACGATCCGGTGCCAGCAATGGCTGCTGTCATGAATGCGCCGGGCGAGCGTTGGTTCGCAAAGGACCGAGTGATTCGACGCGTGCACTCGGACGCGTCGATGTTCGTTGGTGGCCTGCGTGCGCTCCTGTTGCAGTCGTTGCATCCGCTGGCCATGGCCGGCGTCGCCAACCATTCCGACTATCGCGCCGACCCGTGGGGCCGCCTCCAGCGCACGGCCGACTTCCTGGCATCGACGACTTTCGGCCCCGCCACAATGGCGGATGAATCGATCGCGCGCGTCCGACAGGTGCACCGCCGGGTTCGCGGGGTAGCCCCGGACGGTCGTGCCTACTCGGCTGGCGACCCGCACCTGTTGCGCTGGGTTCACATTTGTGAAGTCGACAGTTTTCTCGCCGCGTACCGCCGGTATGGGGCTGCACCGTTGTCCGACGAGGAAGCCGATGAGTACGTGACTGACATGGCGCGCGTCGCCAGCGCGCTGGGCGTGAACCATCCACCGACCACCGTCGAGCAGTTGCGTGCCGAGTTCCGCGACTTTCGTGACGAGCTGAAGGGAACAAAGGCTGCACGTGACGCAGCGAGGTTCCTGCTCGTCCAACCGCCGCTACCACTGGCGGCGCGGCCGGCGTACGGCCTGCTTGCGTCGGCTGCGGTAGCGCTGCTGCCGATGTCTGCTCGCTGGCCGCTGCGGCTCCCGTATCTTCCCGTGGCCGAAGCGGTTCTGGTCGCTCCCGCAGGCGCTGCGGTCACTCGACTCATCCGTTGGTCGCTCACGCCGGTGACTCCAGCAGCCTGAGCCGCGGCCCACGCGCACTCGTGCGGGTAGCCTCAGCCGTGTGGCGACTCGATTTGTGATCATTGGCGGTGGGCCTGCGGGCAATACCGCGGCAAGCCATGCGGCTCGTCTCGGCGCGCAGGTCACGCTGATCGAGCGCGATGTCATCGGTGGCGCTGCCCACCTGTGGGACTGCATTCCGTCCAAGACGATGATCGCCACTGGGGGCGCCATTGCGTTCACGCGTCGGCTGGAGGGCATGGGTTTGGAGCAGCAGGCTCCGGAAGTCGACGTCGAAGCACTGACCGAACGCATCGAGAGCATCAAGATGCGTCTGCAGCGCGGCACCACCAACCTGCTCACCAGCCAGGGTGTCACGCTCATTCACGGTTCGGCGAAGTTGCTGTCGGCCAACGAGGTGGAGATCACCGTTGTCGACGAGGCGGGCACCCCTACGGTCACAGTCATTCCGGCCGACGCAGTCCTGATTGCCACCGGTACTCGACCCCGCATTCCGGACTGGTGCCATCCCGACGGCGAGCGCATCCTGGTCACCCGCGATTGCTATCCGCCGAAGGTCTTTCCGGAGAGTGTCACCATTGTTGGTTCGGGTGTCACCGGCGTCGAGTTCGTCCATATGTTTAGCTCGTTCGGTGCCAAGGTGAACCTTGTCGTCAGTCGCCAGCAGGTGTTGCCCGGCAAGGACGCCGAGGTCGCGGCGGTACTGGAGGCCGACTTCCTGCAGCGCGGTGTGAAACTGCTGAAGGGTGCGCGTGCAACCGCTATCGAGCGGGTCGTCGACGAAGCCGGTGTCGAGGAAGTCGTGGTTCGCTGCGACGACGGTCGCGTCGTCCACAGCTCGCACGCTGTGCTGGCCATCGGTTCGGTGCCCAACACCAATGGTCTGGGGCTGGAAGCCGCTGGGGTGGAGACCGACGCCAGCGGATACGTCGTCATCAATCGCCACTGCCAGAGCAGCGTTCCCACCATCTACGCCGCAGGCGACATGAGTGGAAAGTTGCCGCTCTCGTCGGTGGCCAGCATGCAGGGTCGCAAAGTGGCCGAGCACGTGATGGGTCTGCAGAAGGTCGCCCATCGCCACCTCGACTACGACAAAGCCGCCAACGCGGTATTCACCGAGCCCGAGATTGCCGACGTTGGCTTGGCCGAAGCAGACGCTTTCGCGGTCGGTCGCAAGATCCGGGTCACCAAGGTGCCGTTCAGCAGCACGCCCAAGGCGTTGATCAACAATGACTGGCGCGGGTTCGTCAAGATCATCAGCGACCCGGCCACGGGGGTGGTGTTGGGCGGCTCGATCGTCGGTCGCCATGCTGCCGAACTGATCAGCGTGATTGCGCTCGCAGTCACCGCCAACTTGAAGGTCACCGACATCGTGGAGAGCTTGCTCGTGCACCCGGCGCTGGCCGAGGCACTCGCCGAAGCCGCCGACTGATGTTTCCCGCCACCGAGGAGAAGCCAGTCCCGATCGTCCCCGCAGGGCTCCACCTCGCGTCGTTCGGCCGCCGTATCGCTGGCATCGTGGTCGATCAGATCGTGATCACCGCGCCGATATTCGCCGCGTTCTATGCGCTTGGCTTCGCGCCCAAGGACGCCATCACAGATGGGCGAGCCGTGTGGTTCACCGTGTCGCTGACGACGCTGGGGCTCGTGTACGAGACAGTTGGCATCTGGCGGTGGGGGCGCACCCTAGGCAAGCTGCTCGTTCGCACGCGCGCCGTCAGCGTGGTCGACGGCGGTGGGCTCGGTTTCGTCCGCTCGTTCCAACGTTCGTTGGTGCCGACGACACTCAGTGCCATCCCGCAGATTGGCCCGATGCTGGGCATTGGCGTGTACGTGTATGCATTCTTCGACCCGCTGCGTCAGGGCGTGCACGACAAAGCCGCCGGCAGCATCGTCGTTCAAGGACACACCGTGGTCGAGGCCGGGGACTAGGCGACAGCTTTGAATTCAATGGTCGCTACGTAGCGACTATCGAATTCACCGTTCGGCACCGAAACACCTCGGCGAGAGGCAAAGAGTCAGGCGACGATGACGACGACGTCGCCGGCGCCGACGGTGTCGCCGGCCTTGACCTTGATCTCCTTGACGGTACCGGCCTTCTCGGCGGTGATCTGGTTCTCCATCTTCATGGCTTCCAGTACCACCACTGACTGGCCGACCTCGACGGTCTGACCAACTTCTACGAGGACCTTTACGATGGTGCCCTGCATGGGCACCTCGACGTTGCCGCTGCCGCCACCGGCTGCGCCAGCGGCGTTGGCCGCACGGGTCGGTTTCTTGGCCGCCCTGGCCGGACCGGCGACCATCATCGGCGCCTCGGGCACCCACATCTTCACGTCGAAGCGCTTACCGTTGACCTCGACGGTGGTGCTGCGCTGGACCAATGGGGCTTCGTCCTCGGCCGCCACGGGAGGCTTGACGAGCTCGATTCCAGAGAGATCCAGCGTCTCTTCCACCCACTTCGTCGAGTGCGTGAATGCGTGGAAGTCGGGGTGGCGCAGAATGGCGAGGTCGGCCGGAATGGTGGTGGCCACCCCTTCCACGACCATCTCCTCCAGCGCACGGATGGTGCGAGCGATGGCCGTCTCGCGGTCCTTGCCCCACACGATCAGCTTGCCGACCAAGTTGTCGTAGTACTGGCTGATGGTGTCGCCGGATTCGTAGCCGCCGTCGAAGCGGATGCCGAAACCGTCGGGCGGGACAAGCTTGGTGATGGTGCCGGGGGAGGGGAGGAACTTGCCGCCCGCTGGGTTCTCGGCATTGATGCGAATCTCGATGGCGTGGCCGTAGCGGCGGGCGGCAACTTCGGCCTGAGTCATCGGCAGCGGCTCGCCGCTGGCAACGCGAAGTTGCCACTCGACAAGGTCGATGCCGGTGATGACTTCGGTGACGGGGTGCTCGACCTGCAGGCGGGTGTTCATCTCGAGGAAGAAGAAATCGTCGTCCTGATAGATGAATTCGACGGTGCCGGCGTTGAAGTAGCCAACAGCTTTCGCGGCCTTGATGGCGGCCTCGCCCATGGCCTCCTCGATGCCGGGTGCCATATGCGTGGCTGGCGCTTCCTCGATCAGTTTCTGGTGGCGACGCTGCGCTGAGCAGTCGCGGGTGCTGACCCACACGACTTCGCCGAACTGGTCGCCGACGATCTGCACTTCCACGTGGCGCGGCCAGGTGAGGTAGCGCTCGATGTAGATCTCGTCGCGCCCGAAGAAAGCCTTCGCCTCGCGCTTGGCGCTGTCCATTGCCTCTTGCACTTCTTCGGCGCTGCGTATCACCTTCATGCCGCGACCGCCGCCGCCGTATGCCGCCTTGATGACAAGCGGCCATCCGAACTCGTTGCCAAAGGCGAGAATCTCGTCGGCCGACGTGATGAACTCGGTGGTGCCGGGGACGATGGGTGCGCCGCCGCGCTGAGCGGCCTTGCGCGAGCTGACCTTGTCACCCATCTCGTCGATCGCTTCCGGCGGCGGCCCGATGAAGGCAACACCCTTGGCGATGATCGCCCTGGCGAAGTCGGCGTTCTCCGAGAAGAAGCCGTAGCCGGGGTGTACACCGTCGGCACCGCTCAACTCGATGGCGTTGAGAATCGCCTCGGTGTTGAGGTAGCTCTCGGCGGCAGTCTGCCCGCCCAGCGCGTAGGCCTCGTCGGCGAGACGGACATGGAGGGCATTGCGGTCGAGTTCGCTATAGACCGCGACGGTCTTGATGCCGAGCTCACGGGCAGCCCGGATGACTCGAACGGCGATCTCTCCACGGTTGGCGATCAGGATCTTTTTCAGCACAGGACGCAATACTGTCGGAATGGACACC
>Ga0105047_10002361_pt1 | contig 33764 bp, 34 predicted proteins | sample MAT04_FD_78384 | JGI IMG/M metagenome (GOLD analysis project Ga0105047, IMG submission 78384) | Freshwater microbial communities from Lake Fryxell liftoff mats and glacier meltwater in Antarctica - MAT-04 (megahit assembly) | ecosystem: Environmental > Aquatic > Freshwater > Ice > Liftoff... | reverse complement strand
GTCGCGCGATCAGTACACGTAAGTACAGGTGAGTACAGGTGCGTACAGGTGCGTACAGGTGCGTACAGGTGCGTACAGGTGCGTACAGGTGCGGCATTCGCCAGAACCTCAGGTCCAAAACCCCATGACAGATACGCAACGCCATGATGTGGAAGGTGACGCAGTGTTCGTAGCGCAGAATCCAGTGGCGACTGGCCGGGATGTGCGCACACCACAACTACCGGTTGATTGGCAACATCTTTGGTTTTCCGTTGCGCGACATCCGTGGTCGGCATTGGGCGTGGTTCCGGCGCATGTCGGCGTAAACACGCTCGACGCCGCGCGACACATGGTGTCTGCCGGTGCCGCATACAGCGCCGCATCGGTGCAGTTGATCGATGCCACACTGGCCGATCCCGATTCAGCTCGCGACGTTATCGCAAGGATCGAGCAATATCGACACGACGCGCAGCGTTGTGTCGTGGCATTGCCGTCTCCAATTACCGCACCGGCCGCAATCTCCGTGGCGAGAGTTGCGGGGGCCATATTGCTCGTGGTGCCACTGGGATTGGCTGAAATTCGTATCGCACGCCGCACCATCGATTCAATAGGCCGCGAATATTTCCTGGGCGCGGTTTCGATGCGTTGAAAGACCGGGTTGGAATGCGTGGTGCGGCATCTTCAACGTGGCCACGCGCTACGGTTGCGACGGGCTTCTCAGCCCCGCAGGTTCCGGGCTGCGTGTTCCGTGCTGGGCAACTGATGCGTGGGCAGAGTGGAACGGTGTTGGGAAGGCTGGAATGACCAGTGCCGTGTCGCAACTCGGTTGGATTGAGATGCGACAACAGTGAGCATCAGCAGCGCGACGTAGTGCGCGGCGTTGCTGAGTGGCTGCGAGCATCACATCACAATCAGCACCACAAGGGACACCCCAATCAACCGCGCGGCGCACCACCGCGACCCCCGTCGCGCCCACCGCGTCCGCCACCGCCGCCGCGTCCAGCACGCGCCGCGAGGTCGACGGTCATGCCATTCACCACAATCTTGGTCACCTTCATGCCGGCTGTGATCTCCGTGACCTCCTCGGCACGCGCAACGTTGGGGGCAAAGATGTTCTGGTCGAGGCGCACGCGAATGCCCGACAGCAAGTCGTTGCTGTTATTCTTGACGTCAATCGTTTGTTGGTCCTGACACCCTCCAACCCACCAATGGCGATCTCGATGCGTATTTGCAACATCTCGATCAACAACTCACCGAATTGCAAAGGGAATATCGACGACGCACGGGACGCGAACTCGAAGTCGCGTTGCTGTCCGATCACGGACACAACAAATATCCGGGCGGCAAGTTTGTCCCGATCGAAAAGACTCTGCGCGGCAATGGGTTTCGAATAGCGCGTGAAGTTCGCACCCCCAACGACGTCGCGTTCAGCGTGGACGGCGTCACAACGGGCTTTGGTGTGTTCTGCACGCGCGATTCCGTCGCGTCGCTCGCAAAAATCCTGGCGGAGATGGAAGGGGTGGAGTTAGTGAGTGCGCAACTCACGGATTCGACATTTGCCGTCATGCATCGGGCGAATCGCGGACGCATCGACGTGCGTCACACGACGTCCGGTGAGCGCCATCGATACGTGCCCCTGACCGGCGATCCGCTGCAGTTCGCTCCAATCATCGTTACCATGCGCACCGAACACGCCCTCGATGCGGACGGATTTGCCGATACCGACACGTGGACGCGTTACACGATGACCGCCGAATTTCCGGTCTCGGTGGGGCGGCTCGTTCGCGGACACACGGTGGTGACGCTCAACCCCGCACCCATCCTCGTGTCCACGTTGGTCAGCTATCGCATCGGTATGGGACTCGTGGCCGTGGCCAATCGCATTCTCTCACCGGGTGGCACACACGGATCCCTCAGCACACCAAGTTCGGTCGGCGTATTGATGACGAACTGCAAAGACACCCGCGACTACATCACCGCCACGGTCCGGCAACAGCTCGATAATTTCCGCGACCTCGGCGACGTCATATACGAGAAGTCGGGCGGTCGATTGTCGAGCGCGTGGCTCATGGCCAACGACCCGCGCGGACCATTTCGCGATCTCGTCGGCGCCAACACGCGTGAGTCATTGGCCGCCAGCAAGACGACCGATCTTGAGGTGTGGCTCACTCCGCGGCAGTTGGCGTGGAGTCGGGACGCCGGCGCGTTTCACGTAGAATTGCGCTCGACGCCAACAGCGTCAGAGTTTGGAGAAGTGCTTGCGGCTGCCAACCTGCCGATCCGCGCAGATACTTCGCGCACGAACGTCTCTGATGGATGGCGCAGCACCGGCGACCGGCTTCGTTACTTCGCACCGTGGTCAGCACTCAGGCTGCCCGCGCTCGCGCCGCGCACCGGGTATGGCGTGCGTGTGTCGATCGACCGCAGGCTGGACCTAACTCCACACCACACTGGCAGCGGCGGCCCACAGGTGGCATTGTTTCGCGTGTACACGGACGCACAAGGCCAGCTCTGGCCGTACTGACGACTGAGCGCCGCTCGGTCGGACCGGGAACGGCGTCATTACCTCGCAGCCCCTTCGGCATCGGAGACACCATGATTCAGAAAGCCTTGCTGTTCGCCATCGCAATCGCACTGCCTCTCGCGCCCAGTTTCGCGCAAAACACCGCGCCTGGCAGCTACAAAGACTGGAACAAGGTCGACTCAGTGACCATCGTGCAGTCGTTCAAATTCGCCGACTACTCAAAGCTCGTGGTCGCACCACTCGAGAAGAACGAAATCAAGATGCCGGCCGAGTCGGACAACACCTACGCGCCAACCAAGAAGATTCTCGAGGGAAGTGACGCGTTGTTCGTCGAAGGACTCGCCAAGGGCATCGCGGATTTCCGGAAAGATTTCGTCGTCGAGAAAGGAACGGAAGGCGGCGCCAAGACCCTGCTCATGCGCGGCAAACTCGTGAAACTGGGCGCGGGTTCGCAGGCGGCTCGCGTGTTTGGTGGCTTCGGTGCGGGTGCCGGCAGTGCGAAGATTTCGATCGAGCTGGTAGATGCCGCAACGGGAACCGTGCTGGCCCGCATGACACACGAACGGCGTGTTGGCAGCGGCGGGTACGACAAAGTAATGACCAAGGCTCTGAGCGAAGTTGGTGATACGTTCGCGAAAGGACTGAAGGGGTTTTGAACCGCGACGATTGCGTTCGTAACCGCTCATGAAACCCCTCGAACGCCTGGGCCAGGCCCATACCCCCAACGGCACCCTGCTGGAATTCTTCCGGCACGACGGTGCGTATCTCATCAAGGCCGCCGGTGTCGAGCTCATGTCCACGCGACGGCACTTCTCCGAGGACCGTCTCGCCGAAGTCGCGTGTGCACCACGCGCTGCAGCGCCAGGCGCGCGCGTGCTCATTGGTGGACTGGGTTTGGGATTCACCCTGCGCGCCGCACTGCAACACTTGCAGCCGGACGCCGAGGTAGTCGTTGCGGAACTTGTGCAATCCGTGATCGATTGGAACGCGAACCCCGAGTATGCATTGTCACACGAAACGATGCAGGACGCGCGCGTTCGCATTGTGCACGATGACGTCGTAAACGTGCTCTCGGCCAACGCAAACGGGTTCGACGCCATCATGCTCGATACCGACAACGGTCCTGCAGGAATGCTCATGTCGGAGAACGCGCGCCTCTACGTGACGCGCGGCATAAGTCTCACCATGAACGCACTGCGTGTCGGCGGTGTCATCGCATATTGGTCGGTTGGCGAAGACAAGCCGTTTGTTGGCGCGTTACAACGTGCGGGGCTTCGCGTGCAAACCGAGCAGGTGCGCGCGCACGCAACGTCAGGACCGTTGCACACACTGTACATCGCAACCGTACGGCCTCCAGACAAACCGCGCGAAAAACAAATCTCGCAGCGACAGAAAACTCAGCTCAAGCAGCAGCAGCGGAAATAGCGCGGATCGCTCACCGCGCCTGTGGCTCACAATGCGGACTCGGCGAAATGCGATACAGGTGCAGCGACATCACCACCAGCCACGCCCATCCCACCACCACAGCAAACCAGATGCCAAGCGTGCCGATCGGCAGCGCGAAGCCACCGAAGAATCCGATCAGGACGCTCAGTCCCGATAACAACGACAGGCGTGCCATCGACGGCGTTTTGAAGCGTGACATCGCGCGCGCCGCGACGAGGCAACTCACACCCAGCGACAAGAACCCGAGCCCTCCGGCTGCGAAATGCAGCAACCCCATCGTGCTGATGGAAGTTGGCGGGCCGACGGGTGTGCCAATCGGAAATCCGTCCATCGGGTCGGCGCGAAAGATGGACGCCAGGATCATGCTGAATCCGAACGCCGCCAGGAACCAGCTAGCCGTGCGTAATTTCGGCCCGGGCACGCGCGCAATGCCGGTTGCCGCCGCGATCACCATCGCCCCGCACAGCGCGAAATTCACGATTTGTACCCAGCCACCTGGGCCGTTTGATAACACACTCAGTGCATGTCGCTCGAAGCTGAATCCATCGCGCACGAATCCCTGAATAACGCCCGCCGCGAGATACAGCGGCCCAACCAGCACACCGTAGCCAAGCAGGGACCGCGTGACGGCAGCGCCCCGATCGAACGTGCCGCCGTTCACCCGACCGGGAATCGCGCCCGACATTTCGTTTGCTGAGTTCAGCGCCATAATCTCCTCGCGGTCTGGTTTGATAACACGTCCCCATCGTATACTATTTCACTCATGAGTGCAATATCTAAGATCAAGCCCAAGGCTGATGACCCGCGTGTGGTGCGATCGCGCGCAGCCGCACTCAGTGCCGCACGCAGGCTGTTTCTGGAGAAGGGATACGCCGGCGCAACGATGGAAGACATCGCGACGCTGGCCGGTCTCACGAAGCGCACGTTGTACAACATTTACGCAGACAAGGACACACTCTTCGTTGCCATCGTCGAAGGTTTCATTGAGTACGCCGAAGCATTCGCGCGCGAATTGCACACCGAGTTTACTGCTGGCATCACCGTTGAGAACGTGGACGCTCAGTTTGCCGATCTCGCGCAGCGACTCGCGCTCGGTATCATACGTCCCGAGATCATCGCGCTACGGCGCCTCTTGATTGGCGAAGCGCGGACCGCTTTTCCCGACTTGGCGCGTCAATATTTCGATCGCGCTCCGGGACAAGTCATGGAGGCTCTCGCCTCCGGGTTCGAGCACCTCGCAAAGGCCGGATTGTTGCAGATCGCAAAGCCCAGGAGTGCGAATGCACGCGTTGCTGCAGCGCATTTTGCGTATCTCATTGTTGGTGAACCGCTTGATCGGGCAATGCTCACGGGTACGATACCAACCAAGGCGCACATCGTGACGTGCGCCGAGGAGGGCGTCAAAACATTTCTGGCGCGATTTGGAGCCAGGTCCCACTCAACAAACCGTGTTACGCGTTGAACAGCAGCGTTGGTTGCACCGTCACCCGAATGTATGAGGACGCTCCTGCAAGCTGGTGCCCTCGTACAACAGATCTTCGAGCGGCGTGGATGGAAGTCGGAAATTGCCTTCGTGCGCCGCGCGCCTACTGCTTTCGCACCGCTTCCAATCGACGTGACCCGGCGCCGAACATGAATCCCGTCGCGCGCTCATCGGCCACGTCAAACACCATGCGATTCCCATCCATCGATACGAACACGTGCGTGCCCTGACTGCGCATCCTCGTGGCCGGTTGACCGCTCGGCTGCACCATCAGCTGATCACCTTCTTCGAACACCCGCACAGGCTGCCGGGAACCGTCCGGCCTGGCCAGCGCGTATTCGCCCGCATACCGTGTGCGTTCCGCCGCGCTGAGCGGTAGATCCTTGAGCGCAACCGGCCCCGGCGCCGATGGCATGCCCAACACCGCGCGCAGGATCGCATCAGCAATCGCGCTGGATGGCGCCGGTGATGTATTGGATAACACGGCCACGATCAGCGAGTCCTGCGGTACATGGGTCAGAAACGAAATGAATCCGTTGATGCCACCGCCGTGCGAGATCACGCGGTGTCCGCCCACCGTGTCCGACGTCAAGCCATACCCGTACGTCATGGGTCGTTTCGTCGCGAACGTCACTGGCGTGATCATTTCGCGATACGAAGCCGCCCTCACCACGCGACCGCTGGACAATTGCTGCGTCCACGACACGAGATCACCCACGGTCGAACACAACGATCCGGCCGCATATGGCAGCTGCATGCTCATGAACTCGGTATTCAACATTCCCGTGGGCGAACGATCATATCCCTGCGCCCGATGCGGAATCAATCGGCGCGCATCGCAGTAATACGTTCGCGTCAGGCCCGCCGATTTGAACAGCGTGCTCTCGAGATAGTCACCGTACTTCTTGCCCGTGCTTTTTCCAACACCATGCCCAACATGAAGTAGCCGGTATTGTTGTAGTAGAACTGTGTTCCGGGTTCAAACTGCAGTGAGTCATTCGCCACGATGGCAATCAACGAATCAGGCGACAGATCCTGACGCGACACTCGGCCAAATGATGCGCCGATGTCGGTATAGCTTGGAATTCCCGAGGTGTGATTCAGTAAGTAGCGAACGGTAATGGTGCGCCCGTGCGTTGGGAAACCGGGGATGTACTTGTTCATGTTGTCGTCAAGGCCGACCATGTGTTTCTCGACCAACTGCATCACGGCTGCCGATGTGAACTGCTTGGTCAGTGAGCCGATACGGAACACTGTCGCGGGTGTGACCGGTAATTGATTCTCGATGTCGGCGAATCCGTACCCTTTCATGAGCAGAGTGTCGCGTCCTTTCACCACGGCAACGGCGATGCCCGCGACGGCACCACTCTTGACCGGTGCCGACGCGATAGAGTCGATACGCGCGACGAGTGCAGCGCGTGCGGATGACTGGGCGCTGGCCACCGACGACAGGACCAGTAACACAACGAGCGTAATCGAGGCGCGTGGTTTCATCGTTTCGCGATCTCCATGGTTCCGGCAACAGTTCCGGTGAGTGTGGCCATTCCTTCAATCTGCAGCACAACAGTTGCCGGCGTTCGCGCCGCAAGTGGATCCGCGCCATCAACCATGAGTGTGAATGCGCGGTCTTCTCGTCCTACCCGCACGCGACCGGTAACAGCGGCCCAATTCGGTCCGGGTTGAAGTATTCCAAACGCGGTCGACTGAATCCGCTCACCTGCAGCAGTTGTAAGTCGCAGGCTTCCGGTTGCCGAATGAGCGCTTTTGCCCTGCGTCACGTCAATGCTCACAGCGGTTGCCACCACAGCGCCTTCGAATTGCAGCGTCCCGGACACACGCACATGTCCGGTGGCAGCCAGGCGTAACTCGCGACTGGGCATATGCCCACTCCGACGCATGGCTTGGCCGCCGCGCGCACCGGTCACCACACCATCGCGCAGCGCTACCACGCCGTTCACCAGCACCACGCGAATCCCTTCGGACTTGAGGTTGGGCAATTCGTACGTGGCGTGATCGATGACGGTCGCTGTATCAAACACCGCAATGTCCGCTGCCATTCCCGGTGCGATGAGCCCGCGATCGACCATGCCGGTAAGCGCCGCCGGCAACGCGCTCATCTTGCGCACCGCCTGCTCCCACGTGAGCACATGTGTCTCTCGCACGTAATGGCCAAGAATACGCGGGAATGTGCCAAAGCCGCGTGGATGCGCGCGTGTTTCCGTCCACGCGCCACAGTCACACGCAATGGCGGCGTCGGGATACCGCAGAATTTTGCGCAGATCGGTTTCGTCGCCAAACGAAAGTATGGCCGACGGAGATTCTGTTTCGAGTACTTTGACGACCGCTTCTCCCGGAGACCTGGCGCCCTGCTGCTGCATGATGTCGGAGAGTTTTCGTCCGGTCTCATTGAGCATGATGCCGCTGGCCCCATTGAATCGCGCCGTGATGGCTTGATCGGCTTCACCAATGATGCGCGCGCGCAGCGCAGCATCGGCGAAACGTTCGCGCATCTTTAAAACGCCACCATCCTGCGCCCAACCTGGAATGATCAATGCCGCGAGTGACGTCTGTCCGGAGAGGTACGGATACACATCGGCCGCAACCCAGTGGCCGGCCGCGGTGGATTTGCGCATCATCTCCAGCACCGCATCGGCTGTCCCCTGCTCGTGTCCCTGCACTTTCATGTGTGTGAACACGGGTACGAGACCGGCGCCTTCACCAATCGCCATCGTTTCTTCCATCCCCCGGCGCGAGCTGTACCCGAGCTCCGGCGCGAGACGATCGTGATTGGGAAAAAACGTGCGCCACGGTCGCGCTGGTGACAGGACGTCGATCACTTCCGCCACCGTGGAGAAATACGCCGGCTTGTAGTCCAATCCGGCCGAGATGCCAAACGCGCCGCGCTCGAGATTGGCAAGAATCATCGTACGCGTGCGGGCGATGTCGTCGGGCGTAGGACGTTTGTCCGACGCACCCATGACACTGGCCCACACCGAGTTGAATCCGGCACTCGCCGCGACATTTACGGCGAGACCGTTTTTCGCCAGACCATCCAGTTGCACACCAATATCAGCCGGTCCCGCGCCGTCGGCATTCAACAGTTCTGTCGTCACGCCTTGCGTGAGCATATTCTCGGCCGTCGGTAACACGGACGGCACCGCATGGCTGTGGATGTTGATGAATCCCGGCGCAACGAACAGTCCGCGCACATCGATGTCCGTGCGCGCTGTCGCGCCTGCAAGATTACCGACGCGTGTGATGTGGCCACGTGTGATGGCGACGTCCGCGCGGAATCGCGGCGCTCCGCTGCCGTCCACGATGGTGCCGCCGCGCAGGATAATGTCGTAGCTCGCGACGGGCTGTGCACCGGCCCGCGCGGCCGGGCCAGTTACGACCACATCCTGTGCAGCGGCGCGTGTGGCCGGGCCTGCAATGACGGCGAGATACAGTGCGGTCGCGAAAAGGCGTTTGCTCGCGGTGGACAGCAGAGATGGGCGCATACGCGAATGAACCGCGCCGGTAGCTTCTCGACAAGGTCGCGATCAACAGTATCCTTACGATCCGGTGCAGGCCATCCTCACGACGCTGCGCACCAGCTCGCTTTGTTCTGCGTTACACAATCGATCCCCGCAACCATCCCACTCGATGCGCGCTGCCATCGTCACGCTTCGTATAACAGCGACCTGCGCACTCGCGCTTGTAAACGCCTGCGCCACACACGCTCGTGCTACACCGCGTGATCGCGTCAGCGAGTTGCTCGCGTCCACACCGCTCAGCGACGGGCACGACGATCTCCTCATCAACTACCTCGGCGCCGATCGCCAGTCGCTGGGCAACGTTGACCAATACGATATTCGCCAACGCACCACCGGTCAGATTGATATTCCACGCATGCGCGCGGGTCACCTGGGCGCGACAATTTTTACCGTCGGCATCAACGATACGACCAACCGAAAGGCTGCGATTATTGCATCAACATCGCTGCTGCGCGACCTGGCCAGACGAAGTCCCAATGATCTCGAAATCGTCACCACCGCAGCGGGCATCACACGCGCCTTCAAAGCGGGACCCATTGCGGGTTTGATGGGTCTCGAGGGCGGTGATCAGATTGGCGGCTCACTGGACGTGTTGCGTGCCGTGTTTCAAAGCGGTGTGCGCGCCATGACACTCATGTGGGAAATCAGCAACAACATTGGCGACGCCAGCGATGGCGCTCCCAGGCATCAGGGGCTGTCGGTGTTTGGCGACAGTGTGGTTCGCGAAATGAACCGGTTAGGAATGCTGGTCGATCTTTCACACGCGTCCGACAGCGCCGCCTTCGATGCGCTCGCGGTGAGTACCGCACCGGTGATCCTCTCGCATTCGTCGGCCCGTGCATTGTCACCGGCCCCGCGTAACGCACCCGACACACTGCTGCGTCGCATCGCCAGCAACGACGGAATCGTAATGGTCACCTTTGTCGGGTACTTCACGACGCCGGCCTACGCCGAGTGGTACAAACGTGGCGATGCGCAGTGGTTTCAACTTATGTTCAAATACAAGAGCAATCGTGACTCGGTGAAAGCGGACTTCGCGAAATGGAAGGATGCGAACCCCTCACCAGCCGTCACCGTGCGTGACGTGGCGAATCACATTGAACACGTGCGCGATGTCGCCGGCATTGCCCACGTTGGTACTGGTGCCGATTTCGACGGGATGTCGGACGCGCACATCATCGGTCTGGAAGATGTGTCGAAGTATCCCGCACTGTTTGAGGAATTGGTGGCGCGCGGATGGAAGGACGATGCGCTCAGAAAGTTGGCCGGTGAGAACTTCCTGCGGGTGCTGCGCGCAGTGGAGGCGCGAGCGGGAAAGTAGCCGAGTTCTTGAACGTTGCCTGGCGCAGCGACAACGGCAACGGCCGGGACGCTCAACAGGGCCGAGAATACTGAGACAGGCTGAGAACAGCGATCGGTCGTCGCGATAGACGAACATTTTGCGACTCTTCGTGATTCCATTGTTATGACATGGGACTCGGGCACACATCACGACGGTAGAATTCAGGCTCCCGTCGGATCCTGAGTTCTTGGGTACAGTCTCAACAGAAGAATTAGTCCTCCGAATCCGCGTAGCCGCTTGTGCCCTCGCACCAGTTTTTCTCAGCTGTTCTCAGCATTCTCCGTGGTTCTCAGTGTCCCGGCAGTCCGCAGTAGCCCGGAGTTCGCATTTCCCGGCGTCCCGGCGGTTGCAGTTCTCAGCGAACCTCAAAGCTTCTGGGCGTGCCCGCCAATCGCACGTTTGCGGTGACCAAGGCGTGCACACCTTCCCTCGGCTCGGGACCACACGCACGTTACAGGTACGCACCGCGTGCCCCACCTAACTCTCAGTCATCTCACGTCCATGAACTCGAGATTCATTCCCCTCGCCGTCTCGCTCACGGTCACCGCGGCCCTGGCGAGTTGCGCGCGAACTCCCGCACCAGCCCCAGCGCCGGCTCCCGCTCCGGCCCGGCCCGTCGCCGCGACGCCGCCTACCTCAACGGACAGCGCGGCTGCCACCGGGGGCCGCGGTGGCGGTGCACCCGCGGCACCCGCCGCTCCCCGCGCCTACAATCGCGTCATCACTCCCGGTGCAATTACCCGGCGCGGCTTGTTCAACGCGCACAAAGTGGGCGATCGATTGTATTTCGAAATTCCCAACAAAGAGTTGAACAAGGACCAACTCATTGTGGGACGCTACGCCGCCGCGGCGGCCGCTGATCCAACGATTCCGGGCGTCGGCAGCGCGGCGTATGGCGGCGATCAATTCACCGAAGCCACTCTGCGCTGGGACCGTGAAGGCAATCGCGTCGTGTTGCGTTCGCCATCATTCGCGATTGTGGCCGACACCAGCACGTCCGTTTACAACGCCGTGCGCGCGTCGAACTACGCGCCGATTATTGCCGTGTTCAACGTTGACGCCTTCGGACCCGACAGCGCGGCCGTTATTGACGTGACGCGTTTGTTCACGACGCAGATTCCCGAGCTCGCCGCTATCACCGGAACGATTGACGCCACCCGCTCATTCGTAGAACGCGCGGTTGCTTTTCCCGACAACGTCGAAATCGAAGCCACACAAACGGGCACGCTGCCTGCCCCCGCGGCTGGCGCGGGTGGCCGAGGCGGTGCGGCCGGTGGTCCACGTCCCGCGACGTCGGTACTCGCACACTGGAGTCTCGTGCGCTTGCCGGAAATTCCCATGATGCCACGTCGCTTCGACGAACGCGTAGGTTTCTTCAGCATTCGCAACGTCGACTTTGGCACCAACGAACAACGCTCGGCACAACGTCGCTACATCACCAAGTATCGTCTTGAGTGCTCGGATCGCCGCGAGGGCAATCTGTGTTATCCGAAAAAGCCGATCGTGTATTACATCGATCCCGCTACACCCGCGAACATGAAGCCGTGGGTGAGAAAAGCGATTGAATCGTGGCAACCCGCGTTCGAAGAGGCCGGATTCAAGGAAGGCATTGTTGCACGCGAAGCGCCGCCGGGCGACAAGGATTGGTCGCCGGAAGACATTCGCAACACCGTCATTCGCTGGTTGCCCAGCACGACGGAAAATGCTGTGGGTCCACACGTGCACGATCCGCGCACGGGTGAAATTCTGAACGGCTCGGTGCGCATGTTCCACAACGTGCAGAACCTCGCGCGTGACTGGTACTTCACGCAGGTATCGGCACTCGATCCGCGCGTACGCACGTTCCCATTCCCGGATTCGCTGATGGGCCGCCTGATGGAATTTGTGGTAGCGCACGAAATTGGCCACACCATCGGGCTGCAACATGATCAGATTGGCAGCTCGACGTATCCCGCCGACAGCCTGCGCAGCAAAACGTGGACGGCGAAGATGGGCCACAGCCCGAGCATCATGGATTACTCGCGCTTCAACTACGTCGCACAGCCAGAAGATGGTATCGCGGTGAACGATCTTATTCCGCGCATTGGTCCGTACGACAAGTACGCCATCATGTGGGGATACAAACCCATTCCCGGCGCGCGCACGTCCGACGCCGAACGCACCACGCTCGAACAGTGGTCACGTTTGCAGGACGACACACCGTGGTTCCGATTCTCCGCGAACAATGAATACGGTGGATTCGGTACGCAGAGTGAAGCCGTTGGAGATGCCGATCCGGTCAAAAGCACCGGCCTTGGATTCAAGAACATCGAAAGGACGATGGGCTACATCGTCGGAGCAACGACGCATGCCGGTGAGGACAACAGCGATCTGAAGGAGATTTACGATCGCACCGTTGGACAGTGGGCGACCGAAGCCAGTCACGTGGCGACGCTCGTTGGTGGCGGCACGGTGCAATACAAGTCGGGCAGCCAGTCGGGTCCGGTGTATGTCGCGATGCCGAAAGCGCGTCAGGCCGAAGCCGTGGCGTTTATCAACGACAAGGTGTTCAAGACGCCGATGTACTTGATCAAACCTGACATTGCGTCCCGTATTGAACCAAGCGGCATGATCAACCGCATCAACGGTGCGCAGGCGCGTGTATTGACGGCGTTGTTGAATGACGGACGCATGAATCGTTTGCTCGAAGGCGAAGCGCTCGCGACGAACAAGAATTCCGTGTATACGTTGTCCGGACTACTCGATGATTTGCGTCGCGGCATTTTTTCGGAGATTTACGCGGGACAGTCAATCGACGCGTTCCGTCGTGAATTGCAGAGTGACTATCTCACGCAGATCGAGCGCAAGCTCGCACCAGCGGCGCCAGCCGCAGCAGGCGGTGGCGGCGGTGGTTTCGGTGGGGCCGCGGCGATACCGCTCAGTGATGATGCCAAGTCGCAGTTGCGTGGTTCGCTCGTGACACTCAAGAGCGACCTGCAGAAGGCGGCGGGCAAGGGCGATCGCGGAACGCAGCTGCATGTACTGGGCGCGATCAAGCGGTTGGACGACATCTTGAACCCGAATAAGTAACTGCACGCGACAACCCCCGAACTCGTCGAGTTCGGGGGTTTGTTGTATCAAATGGAATCGTTACTGCCGGAGCGCTGAAAAGCGCCGGGAAAGCGGAGAACTTCTGAGAACTGCAACACCAACAGCAACTGACTCACTGCCTTTGGACTTTTCGGACTTGAAACGGACTTTTCGGACAATTGCGGCGCGTTCCGAAGTGACGGTGCACGCCACCAGTAACGCCGCTCTTTTGATTGCACGCATCAAGTGCGCAGTGCGGTTTTGAATCTCCAACCACCACTGTCCCCCGCGAATCCGCGGCAGTTTCCAAAAGAATCATCAGAACTTGCCCATACTCCACCGTTCATCCCCCGTTGGGAAGCGAAGTATCCGATTAATCCGAAAACTCCGCCACAATCCGCGTGAATGCCGTTGCAGTTGCTGTTCTCAGCATTCTCCGCATTCTCAGCATTCTCAGCGTCCCGGCAGTTGCTGTTGCTGTGCTCAGCGTCCGCGCAAGAGAACCGCCGCCGTCAAACGCGCCGAGTCCGCGGTGGTCGGCGGCAACGCAGCAAGCACAGGCGCCGCCTCGGCCACACGCCCGCTCCGCAACAACAACACGGCAAGATCACGCCGACCACGTAACGCACGCGGCGTCCTCGGCCCCATCCGCGTCTCGGCAATGGAAATGCTCTGCTTGATGAGCGCCTCCGCTTCGCCGTATTTGCCAACATCACTCAACGTCGCACCCAACAACCAATAGCTGTCCGACAGGTAGTGTGGGAAACTGGCAGCCGCTTTCACGCCTGACGCAAACTGTTGACGCGCGGCCGCCTCTGCGGCTTTCCAGTTGGCCTCACGCCGCAACATGCGCGCGTACCACCATTCGGTAATGAACGCCTGCACTTGCGATCCGTCCGGCAAATGAGAAATCATCGCGAGAGCCTCACCCGCTTCCTTGTGCGCCGCAGCGGTGTCGCCCAGAAACGATTCCACATCGGCCAGCGTGATGCCCAACTGCATGAACAACGCGCTGTTTGGCGGAAGCGCGCGTACAGCCATCGCCTTGGCGCGCCGCAGGTACGGTAGCGCATCCTGCTGTTTGCCGCGACTGATCAGATGCGTGGACAGCGAGTACAACTGCGACGTTTCCTCGACACTCGCGGTCGAGCCGACTGCGTCGTACGCCGTGATCGATTCGCGCATGGAAGCACCCGCACTATCCAACGATCCACGGTTGTGCTGCGCCATTCCGATGTTGCCCAGTGCCAGCGCCAACCCAAACTTGCCGTCGGCACCACGCTTGTTTTCCAGCGCGATCACGCGGCGAAAGGTCGATTCCGCCGCCGCAATTTCACCGGTGGCCGACTGGACATACGCCAAACTGCCCCACGCGCGCACGTACTGCGCCGCGGTGTCGGGCGTGCGATTCGCGGCAAATGTCGCCAGCGCGCGATGGACATACGCACGTGCGCTGTCTGGTCGCAGCTCTGAAGTCGCTTCGCCACGTAGCGTGAGCAGCGATGCGGCCGCTTCGGAATTCCCGCGTCCGAGCTTTTCCAACACTGCCGTTGCCGAATCAACTTGCGCGATGCCTTTGCCACGCTCGCTCTGCTCCAGGTACGCCATACCAATCAAGGCGTGCAAGGCTGCGCGCGCTTCGGCATCGTCACCCATCTGATTTGGCAAACGCACCGCCGCGCTGTCCAGCAATTCAGGCAGTGTCATCCGCTCGGTAGATAATCGTCGCGTTGTGCCGCGACTCACCGTGCCGGACGTCAGAATATCCTGCAGAAATTGTGAGATGCGCTGCGCACGCGTCGCATCGCGCTGTGCATGCGTGCGCTGCACAAAGGCAACCGTTGTAGCCGTTCCTATCGCGACCGTGGCCAGCGCCAGCGCGGTCACCAGCGTGCGCTGACGACCAACAAATTTGCGCAGTCGATAAAACGTGGTATCCGGACGCGCCGAAATAGGGCGACCCGTAAGGTAGCGTTGCAAATCAGAATTCAGCGCCTCTGCCGACGAATAGCGACGCTCGGGTTCTTTGCGCAGCGCCATCAGCACCACGGCATCAATTTCGCCCTCAAGCTCCGCCCGCAAACGCGCGACAGAAACACCAATCGCGTCGGCTACTGGTGTTGTGATCAGTTGACTGGGCGGCGCCGCCTGCGTGTGCATCACCGCTTCAAAGAATTGCGACATCGGCTGCACGTTGGCGAATGGCGTAGCACCCGTCAGTAACCGATGCAACAGCGCGCCTAACGAATACACATCGGTAGCAGTGCCAACGGTGTCGCCTCGCAGTTGCTCCGGACTCGCGTACGCTGCGGTAAGCGGTGCGTATCCCGTAATCGTGCGCGACCAGTCGATGTCGGTCGTATCCAGCAACTTGGCGATACCGAAATCGAGCAGCTTGACAGTGCCGTCTGACGTGACGAGAATGTTGTCGGGCTTGAGATCGCGATGCACTACCAGCTTCGCGTGCGCGTGTTGCACGGCGCTGCACACCTGGCGAAACAGCGTCAGGCGATCCCGCACGGACAGTGTTTGCGCATTGCACCATGCATCAATGGGAAGTCCGTCCACAAACTCCATCACAAAATACGGAACGCCAACGGGCGTTACCGCGGCGTCGTACAACGCTGCTATGTTTTTGTGTTGCAGCGATGCCAGAATGCGCCGCTCGTTGGCAAAACGATGTTTCAGGTCGCTGCGTCGGGATGCCAGCCCGATCGTTTTGATGGCAACGCGTTGTCTGGTGTCGTCGCGACGAATCGCCTCGTACACCGTACCCATTCCGCCTTCGCCAATACGTCGTACAATTTCGTACGCACCAAGCACGGTGCCGCGCACTATTTCCGGTGCCGGTTCGTCACGGTCCGCCGAGCCTAGCAGCGCCGATGCCGGTTGCGAAAATCGCTCACCGACACTGTCGTGCGCAACCAGCAGCGTGCGTAACTCCTCGAGCACGTCAATCGGCTCGTCACTCATTGCCGCGACTCGGGCTTGCCGTTCCGAAAACGGCAAGTCACACACGTCGTTGAAGAGCTCGACCACGCGCGGCCACGACCCGCTCATGCCGACGTGGCCATGGCGAGCCCCTGACGGACGCATGGTCCGGGCGTCGTCATCCTGTCGCGTCCCTCATAGCGCAGTGCTCATGGCGAAAATCCTGGTTCGCGACACTCAGACACTCGCAGAAAGTTCGCGCTGCAACCACGCACGTGCGACAACCCAGTCGCGTTTCACCGTTGGCTCTGACACGCCAATCAACGCCGCAATTTCTTCAATGGTGAGCCCGGCAAAAAATCGCAACTCCACAACCTGTGCCTGACGCTCGTGCAACTCCGCGAATTTCTCAAGGGCGGTGTGCACTCGCAACACTTCGTCGGCGTTGTCGGTGACCGGCGCTTCGATGTCGATATTGTCAATCGATTCCTGCACGCCACCATCACGTTTCACCGCCGAGCGACGGCGCGCTTGATCCACCAGCACTCGTCGCATCAATCGTACGGCGATCGCAAAGAAATGCGCGCGATCGTTAAACTGCGTTGAGTGTTGTTGCACCAGGCGCATCCACGCTTCGTGCACCAGCGCCGTTGGCTGCAGCGTGACCGGCGATTGCTCGCCACGCATGAGATGCACGGCGAGGCGGTGCAGTTCGTCGTACACAAGGGGCGCCAGTGCGTCGTGCGCTTCGTTTTGATCACCCGTGCCGGCCGGCCGCTGACCTGCTGTGTGTTGGTCCCGGAGGCGCTTCAGCCAGGTGGTGACATCGCCTGGACCATCATCGGGGGTTGGAGTGCGGCCGCTCATGATGGCGGAACGTACGGCGATGTGCAGCCACCTGCCACAGCAACCGCACTCTTCCGTTAGTGATTACACCGTTCCACGGAAGCACGGGATAGTTCACTTGCGTTATGGCTGTTGACGGACTGGCGATCGGAACGAATCCCGTGATGTACATCAAACTCGTTCCGAGTCGGTTTGTCATTCCGTCGTCTTGCCGTCGAATTGCTCGGTGTCCGCCTCGGCGGCGGCGCGGGTCATGTGCACGACGCCGTCCCGGTGATTCGGTGGAGAATAGATCGTGTACAGCTTGAGCGATTCGGTCCCGGTGTTGACGATGTTATGGTTCGTCCCTGCCGGGACGAGGACTGCGAACCCGGCCCGGATTTCGGTGGATACGCCGTCGAGCACTGCTTCGCCCGTTCCCACTTCCACCCGAAAAAACTGGTCGAGGTGATGCACTTCTGCCCCGATCCCTTCTCCGGGCTTGAGCGCCATCACGACAAGTTGACAGTTCTTCGCGGTGTAGAGCACCCTTCGGAACGCCTCATTCTTGGTGGCGATCCCTTCAATGTCTTGTACGAAACCTTTCATAGCCCCCTCCTGTTCGATTGTTGACCGGACTGGTGCGTCCGCGACATTCCCTGTGGTCGTTACAGCCACTCTGCCGCCTAAGGTCCGGCTCAAGTGGCGATCATTCACGAGCTTGTAGGTCAGGCGGCATCCGACCTCGCCGGCAGAAAAGGGAGGCGCACGACAAACTCACTCCCCCGGCCAATTCCTTCGCTGAATGCCGAGACGGATCCCCCATGCAACTGGACCAGTTGCCGAACGAGGGACAGCCCGATCCCCAGTCCGCTCGCCCGATTACTCCCCACGGTCCTGATCTGGGTGAACAAGTCGAAGATCCGTGACAGCATCTCTTGGGGAATTCCAACTCCGTCATCACGAACGCGGATGACTGCCGCGCCATCCTCGCGCGCCGCCCTCAGGCTGATGTGGCCCCCATCGGGCGTGAACTTGGCGGCATTTGAAATCAGGTTGGTTACCACCTGGGCAATTCGGGTCGGGTCGCCACTCACCCACAATGGTTCGGCGCACGGCGCGACCTCGAGATTGTGGTGGTGGGTCTCGATGAGCAAATGGCTCAACTCGATGGCCGACGGAACGACCGTCCGCAGGTCAATCGACTCCCGGCGGAGACTGAACTCGCCACGGCGGACGCGCGCCAAGTCGAGAAGGTCTTCGACCAAACCGGCCATGTGCGCGGTCTGTCGCTCAATTATGCCCAAGGCCGCTTGGCAGGCGACAGGATCAACGTGAGGTGATCGCAGGACTGGTGCCAGATAGGCGAGGGCGCTCAAGGGACTCCGCAGCTCGTGCGCAACGGCTGACAGGAAGTGATCTTTCTGCCGGTCGGCCTCTTCTAACTCCCGTGATCGTGCGCGTAATTCCTCCTCCAACCGACGCTGTTCGGTCATGTCGCGAATGACGCTGGCGAATAGAACCCCGGGCTCGGGCGGCAGGGCACTGATCGAAATGTCGACCGGGAACTCGCAACCGTCCTTCTTCAAGCCGAACAGGTCGAGGCCCCGGCCCATGGATCGCGGCAGTGGGTCGGCAACGTACGCCCCGCGGTGCGCGACGTGCTTTCCGCGGAATCGCTCGGGCATAAGCACTTCAAGAGCACGGCCGACTAGCTCCTCTCGGCAGTAGCCGAACAGTTGCTCAGTTTGGCTGTTGGCGTGGACGACCGTCCCGCGTCCGTCGATGATTACAACTGCGTCGGGGGAGGCTTCGAGAAAGCCGTGGAAGAGCCGCTCGGGCTGGCTGGCTGGCGGCGTCAGTCCCGCGGGTGAGGGTTCCGTTGCACTGCGACTTGCCTCTCTCATGAGTCATCTAGCCCGTGACAAGTGGGAACTCTGCCGGGAAGTGTGCGATGTCTCTCCCCTCGCCCAACGAGTTAATCGTCCGCGTCCAGCTTACACAGGAGCGGCGACAACCCCTTCCGCACGATGTGGCCGCCTGCGTTGCCGACGGTAGCGACCGAACCGGCGTAAATCAACAAGGCGCGTTGAACTCCGTCCCGAAATCGGCTCTGAGCGTGTCAGCACGAAATGGCGACAGATATTCGAAGAAGAAAGCGGCCGCATCTCTCGACGCGGCCGCACTCCCACTTTTGCACGCTCATCGCGCTACTTCTTTTTCGACAACTCCAACACCGCGTTTTGCAGCAACGCCACGCGACCCTTGTCGGCCGCACCCGCAACATCACCGGCAATTGTAGTCGCCGACGTCGCCAACATCTTCGCACGTTCACTGCCACTCGCCTTCTGTGCGTTCGCGAGCTCACTGCGCACCGTCGCGATACGCGCCGCGGACAATCCGCTGTTGCGCTGTAACTGATCGAGATATGCGCCGGCCAGTGCAAAACTTGGCGGCCACGAGAAGTGATTCTGTTCCTGCGCGTTGTACTGGTCAACGACCACGCTCTTCGCCGCATCCAGTTCGTTCTGCGACAGGTACGGGCTCACGACCAACTCGTGGATGTCCATGCCACGCGCTTCGTCCGACGACACGATCACGCCGTTGTACCAGTACGTCGACCAGTATCCGCCACCCGGGCCGCGATCGAAGAACGCGATTTCGATGGGATGCGAAACGTCCGTCCAATCGAACACCGTCGCGCCGCCCATGTAAAACGCCTGTACCATGATGTCGCGTCCCGGCACGGGAATCAGATTGCCGTTGTGCGCGGTGCAGATTTCCGCGTCCGTTTGCGGCGCGGGCAACTTGTAGTAGCTCTTGAACGTGAGCTTGCCGTCATTGCTCAACGTGAAGAGTGCGTTACCTCCCCATTCCTTCTTGTCGGTGATGCGGCAACGCGGCGCGCTGCCACCGCCCCATTCGTCCGAGAACAACAGCTTGCTGCCGTCGTTGCTGAACGTGGCGGAGTGCCAGAAGCTCATGTTCGAGTCGGCGACCGACGTGAGGCGCTTTGGATTGAACGCGTTTTTGATGTCGAACACGAGGCCGTAACCCGCGCACGCGCCACCGGCCAAGCCGATGTCGGGATACGATGTGATGTCATGGCAGCCGGCCTGACCGATGCCGTTTCCACGTCCGCCGCCACCGCCCGCGCGTCCACCGGCTCCCGGGGCTCCGGGCGCTCCAGCGACCGCACCCCGACCAGCGCCCGCACCGGCGGCTCCAGCAGCTCCAGCAGCTCCAGCAGCTCCAGGCGGACCACCACGACCGCCACCCGCTCCACCGCGCCCACCACGCGCGCCGGTATCAGTCGGGGGCGGCGCATGCACCGTGCGACCCGACAAATCGGCCAGCAAGTGCGGCGAGTTCACGACCTTCGCCTGCTCCGGGTGCGCGAGTGGCACCTTGATGACTTCAATGCGAAACGAGGCGCTCAGCGAATCGCCGGCCGGTGCACTCATGCACCCTGGGACTTCCTTGTCCGAGCGGATCTGCGAATACCCGGACACGTAGATGTAGATGTTGTCCTTGTCCTTCGGATCCTGCACCAGCGTGTTGGTATGCGACCCTCGGCACGTCTGAATGTTGGCGACCACTTTGGGGTGCGCCATGTCAGCAATGTCGACCACGCGAATGCCGCGGAAGCGATCCTTGCTGACCGTGTCCGTAATGGCCGTCGCGCCGCAGTCGTTGCGTGAGCCGTTCGCTTCACCCGAGATAAACACCAGATTGCGATAGACCGTTGGATCGCCCTGGCTGGACGGGCAGAGGAAACCCACGATCAGTTTTGGTGAGGTTGGCGTCGCGATGTCCCAGATCTGGAAGCCGCGATAGTTGCCCTGAATGGCGTAATGGCCTTTGAACGCGAGGTCAGAACCCGTCGCACCGCGTCCGCCAAACCCTTCCGTAGCGGCGACGTTCGAGAGGAGTTTCATGTTCCACGCGGCCGCACCCGCTTCCGCCACCGTTGCGCCGGCTTTTAGCCCAATGCGTGGATCCGGGCTCTGTACTGGCGCGTTACTGGGATATTTGAAGGCGGGCGATGATGCCAGCGAAACGTCGCCGCTGATCGTCTTGCCGGTGGGGCTCACTACATTGGGCGCCGCCATGTTGGCCGATGCGCCGCCCCCGGACGACGTGCCGCCGGAATGCGAGCAGGCAGCGACGGTTGCCGCCACTGCACATACGCCCAACGCGGCGTAGGGACTGAAGGGGGTTCGGTTGGACTTCATGTGGTTCGGCCGGGAGGTTGAAGCGTGGGGGGCGGGAGCCTTGGGGGGGCACGGGTGTCGGACACCAACAGGTAACGCGTGAACCAATGCGCGAACTAACGCACGAACTAACGCACCTGCAAACGCGCAGGTCGCGGCGGGAGCGACTGGTAAACCGTTATTTCGGCAGCGACTCCAACATCAGGCGCATCTTGTGCAACTCCGCCGACTGATCGGCTTCGACGTCGGTCGCAAACTTGAAGACCGTGTCGTCGTGACCGGCGTTGCCGTGGCTGAACAGTTCGCGCACCATCGACAGGGCGCCTTCGTGGTGCCCAATCATGCCGATCAGAAAGAGCCGATCGAACTCGGTGCCACGCGCCTTGTCCAGCGCGGCCATTTGTTCGTCCGTCAGCATGCCGGGCATCATCGACTCGTGCACCATACCGCCCATTTTCATGACGTGGCGGGTCGACATCGAGTCGGGCACGTCCTGTTTGCGTTCACCCAGCCAGCGGCGCATGAGGCGAATTTCATCGCCCTGCGCGACGACGATGCGTTCGCAGAGAATTTTGACGTCGGCCCGCGCACCGTGGGTCGCGGCCCAGCGGCCCATGATGACGGCCTGCGCGTGATGCGGAATCATGCCTTGCATGAATTCGACGTCGGCGGGCGCGAATTGCGCGGCGGCTTCGTCCGCGGCGGCGATGGCCGACTTCGACGACGCGCTGCCGGTGACCACTCCCGATCCTGCGGCCATCACAACCGAGGGCGCGGATTTCGGGGCGGAGGCGCACGCCAGAACTCCAGCCGACGCGAATGTCAGGAGCAAACGGCGCGCTGATGGAGCGGTCGCGCGCGGATTCGGGCGAAAGGTCGGCACGATGGGGACGACAGGTGGGATGGGGCAGGCCGACGGTGATCAACATACGCATCCAGTCATCGGGACGCTGGCTTGGGGGGTTGGCGATGTGATGCAGGGGTCGCCTCCCAGCGCCTCACACCAGCGGATTCACCCAGCGCAGCCCGCGGAATCTTCCGAAGTCCGCATCGGCGGAGTGCAGCGTCGCGCCTCGTTCGATACAGAGCGCGGCGAGATGCGCATCAGAAGTCAGATTGCCGGCGGTGCCCGATTCCCGAAGGAGCGTGCTGACGATTTTCCAATGCTGTTCGCCAGGAGTAACAGGAATCACGATTCGTCTGGCCATCCAACCGTCAACAATTTCTAGAGCCGCTTCAACAGGGAACGCCGCCGGAAAGATTCGCGCGTTGGTAATGAGACGAAGGAAACCAAGCGAAACTGACCACGGGATACCGACGGGTTCGTCACCGATCAACAAGTGTTCGAGCCATCGCAACGACCGCGAGTGCATCGGACTTTCTGTATTGGCGGCGTAGACCAGAAGATTGACATCGGGCACGATCATTCCTTAACGGCGCTCCGCCATTTTTCGTACTATTTCTTCGTCTTCAAGAGCACTCGCCAGTTGCAAGGCTTTTACGAGATTGACCCCCTCTGGCACCTTTCCCAAGGCTGCGGCCGGCATCCGGTACGGAGCCTCAGCCTGCGCGTCGGCGACCTCCAGGCCGCGCTGAATGACTCGGTGGAGCAGCGTTCGAAAAGGGATGCCACGGTCGAGAGCCTGTTCGCGAAGGCGTCGCAGGAGCGACTCGTCGAGATCGATTGTGGTTCGCATCTGTGATGCTATAGCATCACAGACGTGATGTCAACGCATCAACCGGTGCCAAGCCTCATCACGCTGATCCCGCTGCGGTCAAAGCTGAGCCCGCCGGGGTCAGAGGAGGCATTTTGACCGACAACCCGCCTGCTGAGCTCGCCGGGGTCAGCCGAGTCATTTTGACCGCTCTGACCCCAGCGAGCTCAAGCGCGAGAACGCCGCGCTACGCCCGCCCCAAGTCGTCCGCGATGCGCTCCATCTGCTGGCGGCGCGTGCGTGCCCATTGGCGAAGCGGCAAGACACCGCTCGCGAACATCCCCACGCCCATCGTGAAGAGCAGCGCCACGTGTGGCAGCGAACCTACGAAGTGACCCGCGAACGCGCCGGATATCGCGACCGCGCCACTCATCGCCATCGCGAACATGCCGAAACGCATGCCGACGTGTGCGGACGCCTTGAACGTACGCAATCGTAACCGATGTCCTGCCGACGTTGGCTCAAGCAGCGCCTGGAGATTGCCGTTCGTCCACTGACGAAACGAGCCCGACGCACTGACGCGCCCTTTCGCATCAAACGCGTCGCGCAGCCTCACCACCAGCAACTCCCATTCCTCCTCGCTGAGGCGGCGGTTGAGCATGACCGTGCGTTCAACCGCGATGGGGAATCCCAGAAACGTGCGCGCGGATGCCGGTGCTCCGGCATCCATCGATCGGGCGGCGTTTGCCACGGCTTCCGGCGTCAGCCCGACGTCGCGCCCAATGTTCTGCAGATCCGTCAGCGAGAGGCCGGCGTCGCGTGACGTTTGCGTCAGCGCGGGGCCCTCAGCTTCAATCGCTTTCGCAAAGATCGCGGCGACTTCCTCGTCGGAGTAGCGTCGGTTGGTCATAGTAGGTGGGTGATTTCAGTGAATGATTGATGTCGGGTGGGAGCGGGGGTATTGGTCGTTTGGCTGATTGGGCGCAGTGGTGAATATCATGTTTGAACTATCCATTGCGAGCGCGAGCAGTCCCAACTTGCCAACTCGCGGATCGAGCAGTGTACAGGCGCGCATGGATGGCCGAGCGTTGGTTTTTGACAGCTTATAAGCTATCATGAGAGATGTCGTCCGCCTCCGATCTTCTCCGAACTGTTCGCGCACGCGCTTCTCTCAGCCAGCGTCGTTTGGCCGAGCTGTCCGATACGACCCAGTCGGTGGTTGGGCGGATCGAATCGGGTGCGGTGTCCCCCGGCGTTCAGACGCTAACGAACCTTCTAGCCGCGGCAGGCTTCGAATTGCGGCTTTCGGCAGCACCGGCCGTGGCTGGGGACTCCCACATGCTGGACGACGTCGATCGCATTCTTGCCCTCAGACCGGCGAATCGACTGCGCGAACTCACCAACACATCACGCTTCTTTGCGAGCGCGTCGCGTGTCTGAGCCGCGTGTATATGATCCGCTTCGCATTGTCGGCGTGTTATGGGACTGTGACGTGCAGTATGTGTTGATTGGTGCGACCGCCGCACGCCTGCAGGGTTTTCCGCGTCTGACCGCCGACGCGGATATCACGCCGGCCACCGACCAGCCAAACATCGAACGCCTGGCGTTGGCGCTCAAACAGCTCAACGCCCGCATTTACGTTGCCGGAATTCCCGATGGCCTGCCGTTTGACGTGGACGTGCGCACCCTCCTGCGCGCGGATATCTGGAACCTGGTGACAGACGCCGGTCGCCTTGTCGTGATTTTTCGGCCACTGGGGACTGACGGTTACAATGACTTAGCGCGCAATGCAGTGCGATTTCAGATCGACGACGCAGAAATCAGTGCAGCGAGTCTTGTCGACATTATTCGATGCAAAAAAGCATCAGACCGTCCGCAGGACCGCGCGGATATTCCGGTGCTGGAGGCGTTGATGCGGCGTGCAGAGAACGAAAGTTAGCGCTGGCTGAACGCCCCTTTACACCTTCGTGCCGGGCAACGCGCTCGCTTGTTTTATCCAGTTGGCAAATTGCGCTTCATCAAACTCGCCCTCGTAGATGTCGAGGTAGCGCACGTTCGCGACCTTCGACGGCCGCGGTGGCAACGGATCGAGTCGTGCACCAGTAAAGAACGTCACTTTCACATATTCCGCGAACACGTGAACGCTCGCGAACCACACGTCATCCTTCACACCATAGAGCGGCGAATTCCATTTCACCGCCTTGTGTACACCAGAAACTGTGCGCTCGATGATTGTGTCGATGCGAGTTCCGACGGCACTTTTCCAGCCTGGCATCGCTGCGATGTAAGCTTGTACCGGTGCGTCTCCGTAGCCCTTGGGAATTTGCGGATTGCCGCCTGACAGCAGCGCTACTTTGGCGCGGCGCAGTGTGTTGGTTTTCTGCGGCTCGACTGCTTTCCGGGCCACCTTGTTTGCGGTGGACTTCTTCGCGCCGTCGGTAAACTTGGAAATTTTTTTCGCTGCTTTTTTCACTGTCATTGCACGTCAGCTCCTTTCAGTTGTCGGTCGTCGATAGCGATTGCACGCGACGAAAATGCTTGATCGTGATGCGCATTTCCACCTCGGTCTTCTTCGTTTCAGACGGCTTGAACTTCTTTGCAGGCGCAGCGAAGTCGCGTTACACCTTGTGCGTCGACAACAGCAAGTTCGTTTCCGAATTCGAAATGCCTTTGATCGTGCGAATGCTGCGCAGCGCTTCATCAAACGTTTCCAGCGTGTCGGTGCCCAGTTCGGCCACGATGTCCCAGCGACCATTGGTGGTGTGCAGCGCGCGCACCTCGGGGTAGCCGCGTAACGATTTGAGAATCGCATCGGAGCGGTCGCCCTCCACGCTGATCATCATCACCGCGCGAACGCGATGGGCCGCGGCCTCCGACGTGGTCCGCACGGTGAAGCCCAGCAACACGCGTTGTTCAATGAGCTTGTCGATGCGGTTCTGCACCGTGCCGCGCGAGACACCCAATTGGGTTGCCAGCTGCGCGATCGACAGTCGCGCATTTTCCCGCAGCAGCGAAATAAGCCGATGGTCATAACTATCCACGCTCTGGGTCTCCCACCTTCGCATTTTTATACATACTGCCAATTATAGCTGACTATATGTCATTATAGCAAGCAATCTTGCCAGTTTCTTGCGCTTGTTGCTAACACCAGGAACGGGCAACTTGGGGCATGACCAATGCGACTCAGGAAACCCGCTCAAAATTGAAAGCCCCTCAGCCGCACGACGCGTCAAAAGGCACGGTCCGCATCATCGGTGTACCCATGGATCTGGGTGCCAGCCGACGCGGGGTGGATATGGGGCCATCCGCCATGCGCCTCTCGCAATTGCCGTCGTTGCTGCACGCGCTGGGCTATGTGATTGACGATCTCGGCAATGTCGCGGTGCCTGATTTCGTCACCGTGGGTTCAGCACCGGTCGAACGCATTGGGGCGATCGCCACGGTGTGTACCGAACTCGCAAAACTCACGGCCGATGCGGTGCGCCATGGTGTGCGGCCGCTGGTGCTTGGTGGCGATCACTCGCTGGCCGCGGGATCAATTGCCGGTACCGCAACGGCGCTGGCCGAACGCGGTGAACGCGTGGGAGTGATCTGGCTGGATGCGCATGCCGACATCAATACGCCGGAGTCGAGTCTGAGCGGCAACGTGCATGGTATGCCCGTCGCGCACCTGTTGGGTTTGGGTGATGAGCGATTGTCGCGTATTGCGGCGCCCAGTCCGGCGGTATTGCCGGAGCACCTCGTGTATGTCGGGTTGCGTGATGTCGACAAAGCCGAAGCCGCGCTGATCAAATCGTTGGGCATTCGCGCGTTCACCATGCGCGACATCGATGAGCGCGGGTTGCGCGCTGTGATGAGCGAAGCCGTGGCGATCGCGACACGCGGCACCGGCGGCATTCATCTATCGTGTGACGCAGACTGGGTCGACCCGCGCGAGGCTCCGGGCGTTGGCACGCCGGTGCGTGGTGGCGCCACGTTGCGTGAAGCGCACCTGGCCATGGAAATCATTTACGACACGGGGGCATTGGTGGCGATGGATCTCGTCGAGATCAATCCGATTCTTGACCGTGAAAACCACACTGCCGAACTGGCGGCCGAACTGATTGCGAGCGCTTTCGGGAGACGCATTTTATGAGTGGCACAGTGAAGCTGACAGCGAGTGGAACCGAGGCTCGGGAGACACATTTTATGAGTCGCTCAGCGAGTGGAGCAGAAACCCTGGAGACGCACGTCATGAGCCGCACTGAGAGTGGAACCGATGCCCGGGAGACGCATTTCATGAGTCGCACAGCGAGTGGAACCGAAACGTTGAGCGCAACCGATGCGCTCATTGCCCGCGAAGACCTGTGGGGCGCGCACAACTACCACCCGCTCGATCTCGTCATTGAAAAAGCCGAGGGCGCGTGGGTGACCGACGTTGACGGCAAACGCTACCTCGACTGCTTGAGCGCGTACTCTGCCGTCAATCAAGGGCACTGTCATCCGCGGCTGCTTGCAACGATGATCGAACAAGCATCACGCGTCACGTTGACGTCGCGCGCGTTCCACAACGATCAACTCGGTGCGTTCTGTGAAGAGTTGGCCGAGCTGTGCGGTATGGAAGCCGTGTTGCCTATGAACACCGGTGCCGAAGCAGTGGAGACTGCTATTAAAGCGGCGCGACGCTGGGGATACACGCGCCGGAATATTCCTGACGGATTGGCGACAATTATTGCGTTCGAAAACAATTTCCATGGTCGCACGACCACAATTGTCGGGTTTTCGTCGGATCAGTCGTATCGCGAGAACTTTGGTCCGTTTGCGCCGGGATTTGTTCTTGTGCCGTACGGCGATATCGCCGCAGTGCGAGCGGCAATGAACGCGAACACGTGTGCGGTGCTGATTGAGCCCATCCAGTGCGAAGCCGGCGTGATCATTCCACCTGACGGTTTTCTGCGTGAACTGTCCGAGCTGTGCAGCGCGCAAAGCGTCTTGCTGATTGCCGATGAGATTCAGACCGGCCTCGGTCGCACCGGCACCATGTTTGCGTGCGATCATGATGGTGTGAAGCCCGACATGTACGTGTTGGGCAAGGCGTTGTCGGGGGGATTTTATCCCGTGTCGGCCGTTGTATCGCGTCGTGACATTCTTGATGTGTTCGACCCGGGCTCGCATGGCAGCACGTTTGGCGGAAACCCGCTCGGGTGTGCCGTGGCGCGCACTGCGATGCAGGTGTTGCAAGATGAAAATCTCGTGGCGCGATCGGCCGAGCAGGGGTCGTGGCTATTGTCGCAAGCCCGCACGTTAAAACATCCGAGTATCAAGAACGTGCGCGGTCGCGGACTCATGATTGCGATCGAGTTGCACGAACCGGCGCGTCCGTATTGCGAGGCGCTCAAGACGCGCGGCATGTTGTGCAAGGAGACGCATGGGACGGTCATTCGACTGTCGCCGCCGTTAGTGGTATCGCGTGAGGATCTGGAGTGGGCGGTGGAACAGTTGGGGGTGGTGTTTGGGTAGAACCCACCGCATCCTGGCGCGTTTGTGCAGGATGAAATTCTGGAGCCGCTCGAACTTTCAATTACGCGTGCGGCTGAACTGATTGGCGTGCGTCGCGCGACATTGTCGGATCTGATCAACGGGAAGGCGTCCATTTCGGGCGAGATGGCGCTGCGCCTTGAGAAGGCGTTCGGCGTCAGTCTGGATTTATTGCTGCGGCTGCAGGCTGGGTACGACGCCGCGCAGGCGCGGTTGCGGGCGGGTGAGATTAGTGTGAAGCGATATCGACTGGTGCGTGCCTCATAAGGGTGTCGTGCGCGGTGACGCCGCAGAGGGACGTCGCTGTGAGCGTGTAGCGACTCATGCGGAGCGACGTACCGGAATCTTTTTGCGAATACGCTCCATCGCCGTTGGCCCATCACTCACGCGGCCGGCATCGCGATCCTGAATGCCTTCTGTCACAAGTTGCTGAATGTGGGCACGCGCCCTTTCGACAAATTCAGCTGGTAGTAGCGCCTGCTCGGCGGCGCTCAGGTCGTCATAGAGTGATTTTTCGAGAAGGCGTGCATGTTCGCGTTCTTCGAGAAGGCGCAAGCCTTCGCGGACCACCTCACTGGCCGTGCGATAGCGCCCGGATTCGACCAGAGCATCAATGAACTGCTCTTGAGCCAACGGGACTGAGACGTTTCGTGTTTGACGGTCTGCCATGGACGGAGGCTATCGAGAGAACTCTGCTGTGTCAATATTCGCCACAACGGTGACGCGAAACTATCAAATGCTTCAGCTGCCATTTGCGCGGCAGCACTACGATTCTACCGCGCGCTTAGGAGCGTAAGGTATATAACCACGTATCATGTTGCAGATAAAATACTTAGAAGGATTCGCTCTTCTATGCGGTCCGTTTGGTCTCCCAAAGACCTACTGGATGAGCTTGGTCATGGATCAAATCTGCACACTCTTGCCCGATAATCCGACATCTTCGCCACATCGTGCCACTCTGCGCCGGATAGATAACTTTCGAAACCTACTTTTCGCCTAATCCAACCCCTATTCATGCCCGCTTCCAAAGAGGAGCTCGCCGCCCGCGTCCGGAGCGCCAGGGAATCCGCGGGACTGACTCAGCAGCAGGTTGCTGACGCGCTCGGCATTTCCAGGTCGGGCGTCGTCGAGATCGAACTGGGTAACCGCGCCATCTCGGGGCTCGAACTGGAGCGCATCGCGCAGACTGTCGGCCGCGACATGCGTGATTTCCTCGCCAGCGAGTTTCGGCCGGAGGACATCCTGTCCGCGCTCTTCCGCACTTCTGCTGCTGATGTTGCAGAGCGCGCAGACATCAGCATGCAGCTCAGCAAATGTTTTTCTGTTGCACGCGAATTTCAGCAGCTCGAATCGTTGCTCGAGATCTCGCATCAGTCGAAACTCAATACTTCGTACGTTTTTGAACCGCCCCGCTCACGTTGGGATGCAATTCAGCAAGGCGAACACGCGGCAAACAGTGAGCGCCGCCGGCTCGACCTCGGCGCATCTCCGGTTCGCGATCTCATGTCGCTGCTTGATGACGAGGGTGTCAATGTCACCGCCGTTGCACTGCCCGACGACGTTTCCGGGCTCGCCATCACCAAGGGTACGGTCGCGCCATTCATAGCGGTCAACAAATCGCATCCGTCAGTGCGATTGAGGTTTTCACTGGCCCATGAATTCTGTCATGTGCTGGTGGACCGCGCGCAGACCGGACGAATTAGCCGAGCGTCCGAGCGGGATGATTTGATTGAGGTGCGTTCGAACTCGTTTGCAGCGGCGTTCCTTATGCCGGAAGATGGCGTCCGGAGTGCCACCGAAGCGCTCGGCAAGGGGCTTCCATCGCGTATGGCGTCGGAGGTGTTCGACGAGGACGTATCATTGCGAGCTGAGCGCCGCACTGAGGCGTTCAGTCAGGATATTCAGTACTACGACGTGCTGCAGCTGGCGGGAGAATTCGGGGTCAGTGCCAGTGCGATGATGTATCGCCTCAAGAATTTGCGGCTCATCACCGACAACGAGCTGAAAGCGTTGCGCGAACAGGACGCAGCACCGCGCTCAGAAAGGTTGCGCCAGATTATAGGCGACACTCTGGCAAAGTTTTCGAATGAGGACGCGGCCGGGCGCAATCAGCGACTGGTTGTACTTGCACTCGAGGCGTTTCGCCGCATGAAGATCACCGAGTCAAAACTGGTGGAATTGTTCGGAATGGTTGAAGGTCGTCAAATCGATGTTCACGAATTGCTGGCCAGTGCTGGATTGCTTGATGACGATGGCAACGCCTGAACCTGATTCGGAACGGATTGTCATTACTGATACAAACATCCTGATCAATCTGGTGATTGCGGGGCGCGCTCAAGAGCCGCGCGCGACAGTAAGCTGACGCGTCGCCAGCGCCCATGACTGCTACCCCGCTCGCGGATCCGTAGTTGAAGCACTGAAATGCTAGGGACGTCAACGGTTGGAAAACATGCGAGAGACCGAATCAGACCGTCTGCAATTTGCTCAGCAGGCGAAAGTTGTCCCACAATGCTGACATTTCTGCCTCACAGTGAACACTTTATTGACTTTTGTCAGGTTTATGGACATATTGGGTTGAATTCATGTTAACGGAGGGTCGGATGCCAGATGGCGATTCTATCTCAAACAAATTTCTGCATCACTGGAGAGCGTCCGTTGAGCTGTTTCGCGGATGTCGTCCGGCAGAGGAGTTTGCGGCACGTACTGCAACGGCACTCGCCGCTCGTTTGAGGCAGTCCGGCGGCATTCCTGGTTTGGCTGAAGCGACTGAATTGGTCCGTGTAACTCGAGAAGGTCGAATCAGCATTGCGGAGGCCCATCAAAAGGTTGGGGCATTCGAACGTAGCCGCGGCAGTTACAACATCTATTTGGTGCCGGTGCTTCGGCGAATGTTGGCCGGTGCGGAAATGCAAGCACACTCAAAACGCGAGATCGCCGGGGAGGTACTCCGCGAGAGTTGCAGAGCCGAATTCTCTGCTCCGATGCGAACTGCAATGTTGGAACCGCAGTTTCAGTCGAGAGCTGCGCGCGATTCTTACATGAGTGACTGCATTATTCGGTTGAACGAGACGATCGACAGTTTCGCTATTTTTCTTGCTCGAGATCCGAGCGTCGGCACTCCGCGATTACCGTCAGTTCGAATGGCGAGCAAGTTCAATTTCCGACCGCAGTGTTTGTGAACGACCTTTCGATCTCAAAGGCATTTGGTACTTCGCTCACTGGCGAGTGCGCAGATTTTATCGAATTGACCAGCGCAGTCTATTTGGCGGATCGCTTATGCAAGCGAGGTTCAAACGCACTGAATTGGTCTCGAACGCTTCATGTATCCCTCCCCGTCAGGATTGTCTCTACCTGGGAGGACCGCACTGCGCTCCTGATAAGAGTTCTGCAGGATTTGACCGGAGATACGTGGAGTTTCTTGTTCACGAAACGCACTTCTGAACTCCGAAAATCAGAAGCACAGACCGTTCTTTTTTCGAAGCGGTTGGACCCGCCATCAACTTCAATCCTCTTCAGTGGCGGTCTTGATTCACTGGCTGGCCTCGTGCGCCAACAGCGGGAGAACTGGAACGAGTTGATCGCGATCTCAGTGTTAACCAACAAGAGAATAGCTCCGATACAAACTGCTTGTCTGGCTGCAGTTCAGCGCGCCTTTCCACGCGCAATTCATCACGTTTCAGTGCGCGTTGCACTTTTGCGCAAGCGAGGCACTCAACACGCGTTTGATGGTGAGGAACGGTCGCAGCGAACGCGAGGTTTCTTGTTTCAAGCATTGGGTGCGGTCACGGCTCATGCGGCAGGAGTGAACTCTTTGATCGTTCCTGAGAATGGGATCGGTGCGATCAACCTGCCTTATGTAGAATCGCAGTACGGCACTCAATCAGGCCGCGCCGCCAATCCGCTGAACCTGCGCCTCATGTCTGAACTCTGTTCGTCCGTGTTTGGAGAAACTTTTGCAATCGAACTTCCGCACCGTCCAGAGACGAAGGGTGAGTTGTTACACGCGTTGCGGGATGCACGTTTGTCTGACGCGGTCATGCGCTCGGTATCATGCGACAAGTTCCCTCAACGACTGAAGCACACTATTCAATGCGGCCGTTGTACGTCATGCCTTCTGCGCAGGCAGTCACTCTTTCAAGCCGGCCTTGGTCAGCATGACCTCGGCCATTCTTACGCGGCAGATGTGATGGAGCCGGGTTGCAATACCAACGATGAAAAATGGTACCACTATCGCGTGATGGAGGATCAGGCTGAGAGGCTGGACGCGGCGATCCGCTCCGCGTCGCCAGAATTTGAGCTAATCAATTCATTCCCTGCGTTAGCCGAACAATTCCTCTATTCTCGTGCGACGACGCCCGGTGCTAACGTACTTCCGCTAATCGATCTCTATCGTCGATACTGCGCTGAATGGAGAACGTTCCATCAGGCGTGTTCAGAATCACAGTTTGTGGACCGGATGCATCACCATGGCTGATCCAACTTCCCGCGAAATAGAATCGTCCGAACTCGGTGCGCGCCTACAGGCAGCGCGCAAGGCGGCGCGTATTAAGCAAGAGGACGCCGCATTAGCGATCAATGTTGCGCGTACGACCATCACCGCAATCGAGAAAGGCGACCGGCGCGTACAGGCCAGTGAGCTTGTCGTGCTTGCACAGTTGTACGGAAAATCGCTCAATGAGTTGGTGCGGGCGGGCGTTTCGTCGAAGCCGTTCGCAGTGCAACTGCGGGCGTCATTGCCAGCAAACAGTCCGGCACTCGAAACGCTCGAAGCGTACTTTGCCGAGTTTCAGAGTTTGGCGCAGGACTACGCGCAGCTTGAGTTGTTGTGCAAGTCGCCGTTACCCATGCGGTATCCGGCGGAACGAAGCGTGACTGGGCGGGTCGACGTCGAGGAATTGGCGGAAGATGTCGCCAACACGGAGCGTGACAGACTGGGACTTGGTGATGGGCCTATTCATCGGCTGCGGGATGTTCTTGAGCGTGAAGTTGGTCTTCGCATCTTTTGCATGGAGTTGCCATCCAACATTTCGGGGATGTTCATTTTTGATGGCGAACTTGGCGGCTGTATTGCCGCAAATGCAAAACACACGATAGAGCGTATTCGAAACTCCGTCGCGCACGAATACGCGCACTTTTTGACGTCACGACTGCATCCTTCGATTGACGAGCACAGTCGGTATGAGCGCGTTCCGGAGCAGGAACGTTTTGCGCATGCATTTGCGCCGGCGTTCCTGATGCCGCCG
>Ga0105047_10002360_pt1 | contig 33767 bp, 30 predicted proteins | sample MAT04_FD_78384 | JGI IMG/M metagenome (GOLD analysis project Ga0105047, IMG submission 78384) | Freshwater microbial communities from Lake Fryxell liftoff mats and glacier meltwater in Antarctica - MAT-04 (megahit assembly) | ecosystem: Environmental > Aquatic > Freshwater > Ice > Liftoff... | reverse complement strand
CGTCGACCTTCGCGTACATGCGCGAGCGACCTCGGAGAACGCCTACGTGCCGTACTCGCACTTCCGGGTCGGAGCCGCCGTGCTCCTGGCGGATGGCTCAATCGTCACGGGCTGCAACGTGGAGAACGCGTCGTACGGGCTCACCGTCTGTGCCGAGCGCACGGCGTTGTCACGCCTGGTTGCGGAGGGGCACGATCCGGCGAACATCGAGGCCATCGCGATTCACGTGGACGGCCCGGAAGGCCAGCCCTGCGGTGCGTGTCGTCAGTTCATGCTTGAGCTCGCGCCCACCGCCCGCGTGTCGTTTGTTACGGGCGGCGAGTACGTCACAACCACGCCCACCGGATTGCTCCCTGCGGGATTCGTGCCCGCCGCGTTGGATCCCCGATGAGCGATGCCATCGACGCATTTTTCGGGGACCAGGGGAGCCGTTCTGAGGTGAAGCGCAGCGGATTCGTCGCGGTCGCGGGTCGCCCCAACGCCGGCAAGTCCACGCTCGTCAATCGCATCGTGGGCCATCACGTCGCGATCGTGTCGCCGATCGCGCAGACCACGAGGCGCATCGTCCGCGCCGTATGTCGCCGCGACGATGCACAGCTCATTTTCGTTGACCTTCCGGGAAGCCAGCGGCCCATGGACCGAATGACCTCGCGCATGCAGCAGGCGGTGGAGCGATCGTTCTCCGACGTCGATCTCGTGCTCTGGGTCGTCGACGGTGAGGACGAGCCGGGCAAGGGCGAGGCGCACGTCGCCGATCTCGTGTTCGCGTCTCGGCGCCCCGTTATCGTCGCGCTCAACAAGGTTGACCTCGCCAAGCCCATGGCCATCGCCGAGCGCATCATGCAGCTCGATGCGCTCATCGACGGACGTGACTACGTTGCGCTCGTGCCCATCAGCGCGCTCACCGGCGATGGGGTCGAAGCGCTCGTGGGGGAACTCGTCGCCGGCTTGCCGGAGGGTCCGGCCTGGTTCGGTGATGAGGACGTCGTCGACATGCGCGATGAGGAACGCATCGCCGAGTACGTGCGCGAGGCGACGCTGGCGCACCTGCGTGAGGAGCTCCCGCACGCATCCGCCGTGACCGTCGACGAGATGGTCGAAGGCGACGATGGCCGCACACGTGTGGAGTGCACGATCTGGGTCGATCGCGAGAGCCAGGTCGGCATCGTTGTGGGCAAGCAGGGCATGCTGATCAAGGAGATCGGCATCGCTGCCCGCGCGATGATCGAGGAGCAACTCGACACCGAGATTCACCTCGACCTGCGGGTCAAGACGCGCCGCAACTGGCGCGACGATGAGACCTGGCTTGCCCGAGCGGGCCTGTGAGGCGCCGGAATCTCTCGTCACGCGTTGGGAGTCCGCCTCGCCGACCGCTACAATTCGTCCAGTGAACGACGACTCGCATCAGCCGCCCGCAGAATCCGACCCCATGCCCTCGGAGCCGAGTGACGTTCAGCATGATCGAGTTTCCGATCTGCACGGCGCCGTCGTGGCCAACCAGGACGCAACCTGGGGCGACACAAAGGCGTCGCGCGGCGTCGTGCCCGGCATCATCTCCGGCGACGTCGGGCCCAAGGGAGTGGTGTCCGCGCAGCTTCGCGGGCTCTCGCGCGTCGAGCGCGCCACGTATGGTGAGGTGCCCTCGGGCGCCGTCACGCCTGGCACCGGTCGGTTCCTGCTTGCCTTCATGCTGGGGGTGGTCGTGGTCATCGTGCTCGTCGTCGCGCTGGTGATCTGGATCTCCACGTGAGCGGTATCTCGCTGGCGAAGAGTCTCGAACTGCATCTGCTGCGTCCGCTCATCACGCGCGAGGAGGTGCGCGCTGGGTGCGAGCGTGCAGCCCAGGCTCACCTCGCCGCCGTGTGCGTGTGGCCGGCCCACGTTGCGCTTGCCGCGCGCGTGCTGCATGACTCCGACACGCGGGTGCGTGCTGCCATCGCATTCCCCTATGGGCAGGAGCACGTACGCGTCAAGATCGCGGCCTGTGACCAGGCGCTCGCCGATGGCGCCCATGAGCTCGCGGTGATGCTCGATCACTCCTCGCTCGGCCCTGAAGGTGACGCTGCGGCAGCCCTTGCCGAGCTCGACGAGTTGCTCCAACATGCCTGGTGGGGTGCACTCACCGCCGCGCGCGGGCGCGCCGAGCTCACTGTCGTGCTCGAGACGACGATGCTCGATGCCCCGGATCTGGAACCGCTGCTCGCACGCCTCCACGAGTCGCCGGCCGGGTTCCTGCAGACGGGCTCGGGGCACCAGCCCCGGTCCATCACCGAGCATCACGTGCGTGCCCTGCGCGAGCAGCTTCCTGCGGACGTCGCGATCGTCGCCGTGGGCGGAGTCGCCACGCTGCAGGATGCTGAGTCGCTCGTCGTCGCGGGCGCCGTGCGCGTGGGCACCGGCAGTGCGAGCGCCATCATCGATCAGGAGCGTCACGCGCGTGAGCTGAGGCAGTCCACACGATGAGTGAGATCGGTGACGCCATCGAGCACGCCCGGCGCGCCTTTGCCGACAGGGAGCCCACGCTCGACCTTCAGACCCTGCGCGCCGCGGCCACTGCAGCCGCAGCCGGACCCCCACGCTCGCTCACCGAGGTGCTGAGCGCTGACGAGCTCACGCTCATCGTCGAGCCCAAGCGCGCGACCGCCACGCGCGGCACCATCAATCCTGAGCTGGACCTCGCCGCCGTCGCGCGCGAGTGTGAGGCTGCCGGCGCCGCCGCCATCAGCGTCGTCACTGAACCCCTGCTGAGCGGTGGGTCGCTTGACGATCTCCGAGCCGCGCGCGGCGCCGCGGCGCTCCCGCTCCTTGCACGCGATTTCGTCGTCGACTCCCGCCAGGTGTACGAACTCCGTGCGGCGGGCGCGGACGCGTTGCTGCTCGCCGTGCGCGTCTACGTCGACATCGATACCGACGATGATCACGACAGCGTTGACGCGCCGAGCAACACGCTCGCTGCGATCATTCGCGCTGCACATCAGGTCGGTATGGAGGTCGTGCTCTCGGTATGTGACGAACGTGAGCTCGAGTTCGCCCTCGACACCGATGCGGACGTGCTCAACATCGACAATCGTGCGAACAACGGGTCCATCGACGTCGACCGCACCTTCGAGCTACTCGCAGACGTCCCCGTAGGGTGGCCTGTCATGAGCGAGTCGATCGATGCGATCGATCAGGTCGCCAAGCTGCACCACGCTGGCGTGGACGGGCTGCTCCTCGATGAGGGGCATCTCGACACGGGACTAACGAGCGCGCTCGCGGTCTACGCGGACCTTTCGCTCGACGCCTGACAGATCAGCTTTCGCTGACCCACCGGCTCACGTCTACGCCTGCCAGTTCGGGGATGTCGGTGCCCTGGTCGCGACCGATGGAGACCATCGACGAGCCCGGACCCTGATACACGAACACCGGCGTGCCAACGGGCGTGCGCTTGTAGAGCGTATCGGCGATCCACATCGGCACGCGCACGCAGCCGTGGCTAGCAGCCGACGTGGGCACGCTCGGATATCCATGGATTGCGTAGGCCCCCTGGAACGCCATCGAACGGTAGAGCAGCGAGCCGTAGAGCGACGGGACGTACAGACCCTTCCACTGGATCTTGTGGCGTCCAACAGGTGTATTGCCGGTGGCGCCGGAGGAGATGTGGATGATCATGATCGGCACGCCGTTCTTCACCTGCATGAGAATTTGGCGGCTCTTGTCGATCTCGATGTGCAGTGCGGCGCTCGTGTCACGCGCGGCGACTCGCCTCGTCGTCAGGACCTTCCAGTCCGATGCGTTGAACGATGTCGTGCGGGGCTTGCCGTACGCCTTGTGGAATGCGATGACCGACTCGCCGAGGCGGCTGTCATAGCCCGAACCACCGGGAAGGAAGATGGCTCGGAACTTGAGCCCGGCGCGGAGCGACTTGATCCACTGGCGGCTCGACCCGGAGCTCACCGCTCGGCCCTTGATGGTGAACGCGAGCGCGGTGCTCGTGATCGAGCCGTAATCAGGGATATTCGGGAGGATGAGCTTCGTGCGGAATCGACCCACCCCGTTGGTCGGCAGCTTGGCTGTGACCACACCATTCTTGACGCGTCCGCGCACGAACCCTGCGGACCGACGGTCGATCGACAGCTCGATCTTCACCACGGTGCCATTCGGGTACGCTGCCGGAGCGATCTTCCACGTGCCGATCGTGCCGAGGAATGGATACGGGGTGCCGCCCACGAGCTTGGCAGACATCACCTTCGGCAGCACGATGATAGCGCCCTCGGCGCTCGAGCCGAGCGTGCTCGTCAGCTGTGTCGCACGGAGCGCGCCACTACGCTGCGGGTTGAAACCCACGCTCCATGTGCCCGCAGCATCCGTCGTGGCCGTCGCGCCGATCTGCGTCCACGCGCCGCCGATCAGCTCCTCGAGCTTGACCTGCTCACCCGCTGCGACAGGCATCACCGTACCCGTTGCGGTTATGGGCTGCCCCGCGATCACCTTGGCTGGAGTGATGGCCGTCAGCGACGGGGTCGCACTGGCCGCGGCCGGGAGCGCGAGTGCAGCGAACAGGGCAACAGCAACGAAGGTGGAGCGAGCGATGCGCATCAAGTGACCTTTCACAGATCGTCAGCCCATGAACGAGCGGACGAAATCGAACTCCGACTCCGGCACGACGCGCGCGTCGCCCTCGGTCAACTCAAGAGGTACTGCAGTCACCTGACCAGCGACGTGTGCTACCAGCTTACCGAACGTCCCCGCATGGACCAGGTCGGCGGCGAGGAACCCAAACCGCGAGGCGAGCGCCCGGTCGCGCGCGGTCGGTGGACCACCGCGCTGCACGTGCCCGAGAATCGTTACGCGAGTCTCGTAGCCCGTGAGCTGCTCGATCGCACCGGCGACGTGATTTGAGACGCCGCCCAGTCGCGGGAAACCGTATGCGTCGAGCTGCTCTTCGAGAGCCACACCGTCGAACAGGCCCGTGCTCGAACGTAGCTCGTAGCCCTCGCCGACCACCACAAGTGAGCTATCGCGTCCCTGCGCGTGGCGCTTGGTCACGATCTGGGCTGCTTCCTCGACGGTCATGTCCATCTCGGGGAGGAGGATGACGTCCGCGCCGCCGGCGATGCCGGCATACATCGACAGCCACCCAGCCGTGCGGCCCATGAGCTCGCATACCATGACGCGGTCGTGGCTCTCGGCGGTGGTCGCCAGACGGTCGAGCGCCTCGGTGGCAATGGCCAGTGCGCTGTCGAATCCGACGGTGAGCTCGGTGCCCGGCAGGTCGTTGTCGATCGTCTTGGGCACGCCGACCACGGGCAGCCCGTGGTCGCGCCACATCGTGAGTGCGCCACGCATCGTGCCCTCGCCGCCAACGACGATGAGCGCATCCACCTCGTGCTTGCGCAACGTTGCCATCGCGCGTTCGGGTGCGTCGCCACCGTGCGCGGGGTTGTCGCCGGATGAGCGCAGAATCGTGCCGCCCTCGCGCATGATCCCGCGCACCACATCGCGAGTGAGCGGGATCGTCGAATCTTCGATCACCCCACGCCAGCCGTAGGTGAAGCCGATCACGTCGTGGCCGTGGTCCCAGCTGCGCCGAGCTACGGAGGAGATGACGGCATTGAGGCCGGGGCAATCGCCGCCGCCGGTAAGGATCCCGATACGCATGCAGGGCATCTTACGCGCCGCGTCCGTCGCGCGCGGGATGTGATGACCAACGGCTCTTCGCGCACCACCCGCGTCAGGTGATCGTGCGAGGATGTGCGGGTGTGGGCGCACGCTTCAAATGATGATCCGCGCGACGACGACGATGACTCCTCCGGCGAGTGGCCCGAGGCGGATGCGGAGGCGTCGAGCGAGGAGGAGGACGACGACTCGAGTTCCGAGGACGTCGGGTTCACCCCGCCCACGCACGTGTTCTTCGAGAACGAATCGCTCATCCGCGCACTCAACGATCCTCGCCGCGGTGAGAACGATCCCGATCTGGCCAAGCGGCTCTTCGCCGCTCTGCTCGAGGCTACGCTCATCGCGCTCGTGCCTGAGGATCAGGAGCTCGGTGGCGCCGAGGGTACCGGGGAGATCACGCTCGATGGCGATCTCGAGCTGAGCTTCGTGCTCGTGCGTCATCCCGACGTCGAGGGCGACATCGTGCCGATGTTCACCGACGAGGGCTCGCTCGGCAACTTCCTCCCTGAAGGTGGTCGCTACGTCGCCCTCGCTGTGCGCGATCTGTTCCCGCTGCTCGGCAGCGGCACGGATGGGCCGCCCAACATCGTCATCAACCCGGGCGGCGACGAGGCGCTCCTGCTCACTCCGCGCATGGTGCAGGATCTCATCGACTCCTCGCGCGGCTACGGTACAGAGCTCGTGGACGATGAGACCGAGGTCATCGTCGCCCCTGCGGATACGCCGTTGCCCGACGACGCCACCACGGCCGTTGCCACGCTGCTGGCCGAGCACGATGCCGTCATCCGGTGCACCCAGCTGCAGTGGTACATGCCGCAGCGCCACGAGCACCCGTCACTCGTCCTCGCCGTCGAGCTCGACCCGGCTATCGAGGGCGATACGCGCCGCTTTGCGCTCGCCTCACTCTGGCGCGATCTCTCACCCGTTCTGCGCACCCTCGACCGCCAGGTGGAGATGGTCGACCTGGCCGGTCAGCGCGAGCGCTTGGAGCCCACGGTCCGCACGATCGAACCTTTCTACGTGCGCGACGACGCCGCGGAGTAGGATCCCCACACCCGCCCGCGTAGCCCAACGGCAGAGGCAACCGACTCAAAATCGGTCCAGTGTCGGTTCGAATCCGACCGCGGGTACTGTTCTCAGCCGAATCGTATGAAACGGCCATCCGTGGCCATCACGTCGCTCGTCGATCCAGCCCGCGACGACCACCCGATAACTCGGAGGTTCAGCATTTTCGGGGGAGGGGTTCGGCATGGTCACACCTGCTGGGATGATCGGCGAGATCGGTGCGCGCGTCGCGCCGACCGTTGAGCGCGCCGCTGCGCGGCTCGGCCCCGACCCAGTGCTCGCTGCCCGCGCATTCCAACACACACCCGCGCCAGGGCTGGCGAAGGAAGCGATGTCCGGCTCGCTCCTGTTGCCGCATCGACCAGGTGAGCTGCGCATCGTCAACATCAACGTGCATCAGTGGATCCCTGACGGATTCCCGCTCCCGGTATCGATCCTCGAGGGCTATCCTCTCGGCGACCACATGGCGCAGCCCGAAACGATCCTCGATCTGGGGCGCTTCATCCGCGACGCCGACGCCGATGTCGTGTTCCTCCAAGAGATTCGCAACAACCGCATCGTCTCCGGGGAGCGTGGGCTCACGAACCAGTGGCAGGGCCTGCTCGACGCATCCGGCGCGACCGACGGCGTGTTCGGCTCCTCCGTGATGGGCGTACACGGTGACGGATTCGGTGTCGGTGTGCTCACGCGTAACGGGTGGGAGGTCGAGGATTCGGTCAACGTCCTCATGCCACAGGTCACCGGCCCTGAGCCGCATCGTCTGCTCATCGCGGACATCCGCAGCCCAGCAGGTGAGCAGGCCCGCGTGGGCACCATGCACCTCGACCACACGAGTAGCCCGGGATTCGCCGAACACGGCTCCGGCGGGGATGCGGTGCTCCAAGTTCGCGAGTCGGCGCGCATCGTGCGTGATCTCGCCACCACGGGGGAGGCGCGCGTGTTCGATCCCAGTATCTACCGCGATCGCGTGCTCACTGGGTGGAAGCCCGTCATCTTCGGTGGCGACCTCAACGCGCTTCGCGAACGGCTCGACGGCCCGATGCTCGAAGGCGGGATGCGCAACGTCCTTACGTCGCGCGCAGCGTCGCCAGCGGCGGCCCTCGCTGAGGGGATCGATCCGGGACTCGTCGCCGCCAATACGCACCGTGTGGGTCGCATCGATCACATCTACACGTCAGGCGATGTGGAGGTGGCTCGCACGTGGGTGACCAAGCCGGAACGTCATGCCCTTACGCTGGGTACTGAGGTCACCGACCATGACTCGATCATCACGGATGTGATCCTGCCACCGAGGTGATCGTCTGCTGGTGCGCGCTACACGTCGTCGACCGCGTCGCGGGCGCGATCGGAGAAGCGGAAGAGTCCGCGACGACGGTTGGCTCGCGGCAGTTCGGTCACGAGGCGCTCCGCGTACGGCACGACCTCGAAGGGGTCGACCACGCCGACCGGACCGCGTCGCTCACGCGCTGCGGAGAGTCGCCCGAGTGCCGAGCCGAGTGCGATCCCGCGCGCTTCGTGTGAATGGTCGTCCATCACCTCGACGATGCCCCGGATACGCGAATGCTGCAAGCCCATATCCCGCTTGTTCCCGGCATCTGCGGAATCATGCCGACCGAAGGGGCCGCTCGGTGGCCGCCCGCTCACCCGACCACCACGCGAACTGGGCGATCGCCCACGCGTGCATCGAGCGTTCGCGTGTCGAGCTTCGTCAGCTCGCCATCCACCACGACCTTCTGTGCACGTCGCGTGGTGATCTCGATCTGTGCGCCACGCGCATGGAACACGCCCTCGCGCTGGGCGAGCTCTCCGCGCACGAGCGCGTGCGCATCAAACATCAGCTCACGACCGCTGCGGCCGCCGGGGACGATCACCAGGTCGAGCGCGCCATCCCCTTGACGTGTCGTGCCGGTGGATGCCCAGCCGCCGAATGCTCCGGTGCTGGCCACCATCGCCTGCCACGCACGACCGGCCCACACGGGCTCGCCGTCCACCTCGGCGACCATCGGCATGGGGCGCGTTCGGATTGCTGATACCAGCGCTCCCACCGGGTAGGCGATCGCGCCGAGCCGCTTCTTGAGGGGCTCCGCAGTCTCCGCCGCGATGGGTGCCAATCCGAGCGATGCCACGTTCACGAAGGGCTGACCCTCGATCTCAGCGACGTCGACGTCGCGGAACCGATCGCCCGTCGCAGCGAGCACACACGCGCGCTCGGGGTCCTCAGGGAGCTCCATTGCGCGCACGAAATCGTTCGCGGTTCCTGCCGGCACCACCCCGAGTGGCACATCGAGCGCGAGCGCGAGCGCCGCAGCGCAGCCCACCGATCCATCGCCACCGGCAACGACCACGCGCTGGATCGACCGCAGCTTGCCGTGCGGCACTTCACCGCGCCAGCGCGCGGCCTCGGCGATGGTTGCCGTGGTGACCACGCAGCCGCGCTCGACGAGGACCGCCGCAGGGTCCACCGCGCCCGCCGAGCCAGATCGATCGTTCGTGATCACCAATAGATGCATGTGATCAGGCTACCTGGGCGGCGCCGCGCATGGCTTGCCTTGAGCCCGTGCGTGTTCCTGGGGTTCCTACGTTGAGCTCGCCGAGCAAGCGCAGCAACTCGACGCCGTCGATGCGTTTGTCGCCCGCCGCGCTCGCGTCCCACCCGTTACCGGTGTCATACGTCTGAAGGAACGCCCGTACCTCACGAACGCTCGCCTGCCCGTCGCCGTTACCTACAGCGTCGGCAGCCGCGAACCCCCGTGTGGTGATGCCACAGAGCCCGGGCGGCGGGGTGACCGAGCCATTCGCCACGGCGCTCACGTCGACGCGACCGTTGCCGTCGTGATCGTTATCTACGATGAGTTGCTTGGCCTGATCGTAGAGCCCGTCCTTGGGCACGAACAACGTGTCGAGTGACAGACGGATGCGCGCGAGGAGTTCCATGTCCTGTCGTCGGCGCGACGTGCAGGGATGTTGCACCATTCGGGCCACTCGGTGGCCTCCTGCGGCGCACGGCACCGTGCAGATGGAACAGCGCCGGCCACACGTCGGCCGATCTCGGACGCACTCGAATGCAGTGTGCACCTCGATAGCGCGGTATGAGGATTCGGGGGAACCATCATCAGCGCGGCCTTGGTCGCGCCCTCGTCACGGCATCGGTGCTCGCACTTGCCGCGCTCATCGCAACTGGCTGCGGGGGTGGCGGTGGTGGTGGCGGCGACGGTAAGCCACTGACCGAGGTCATCATCGCGAGCGACCTCCCGCTCACCGGTAGCGCCCGTGCCCAGACCGAGTCAATGGTCCAAGCCGTGCAGATGGCGCTCGATGAGACTAACGGCAAAGCCGGCGGCGTGAAAGTCACCTACAAGTCCATGGACGACGCCACAGCCCAGGCCGGTAAGTGGGACGAGGCAAAGTGCGCCGACAACATGACCAAGCTCGCGCAGGATCCCAAGGTCGTGGTCGTGGTCGGACCCATGAACTCCGGCTGCGCGCAGGTGCAGATCAAGACCGCCAACCAGGCCGGCCTCGCCATGATCAGCCCTGCCGCCACAGCTGTGGGTCTCACCAAGTCGGGCGGCGATCCGGGCGAGCCCGACAAGTACTACCCCAATGGTGTGCGCAACTTCCTGCGGGTCGCCGTGGCCGACGATCTCCAGGCCAAGGCCGGTGCCAAGTGGGCCTCGGATCTGGGTGTCAAGAAGGCATTCGTGCTCAACGACAAGGAGACGTACGGCAAGGGGCTCGCCGACCAGTTCGAGGGCGCAGCCGAGGAAGCCGGCATCAAGGTGGTTGGCAACGAGGGCATCGATCCGCTCGCGTCAAACTACCGCGCACTCGTGCCCAAGATCACCAGCAAGGGCGCGACGCTCGTGTACTTCGGCGGCATCACGCAGAACAACGCGGGGCAGATCATGAAGGACATCCGCGCCGCCTCCAAGGACATCTACTTCATGGGTCCCGACGGCATCTTCGAGGACGCCTTCATTGACGCAGCCGGCGAATCCGGTGAAGGTGCGCTCGCCACGTTCGGTGGCGTTCCGCCCGAGAAGCTCACCGGCAAGGGCGCCGAGTTCGTAAAGTCATTCACCGCCAAGCACAAGGCCCCGCAGGCGTACACCGCGTACGCCTACGACGCAGCCGGCATTTCGCTCGCGGCGATCAAGCGCTGTGCGGATGGCGACGGCGTCACCCGCAAGTGCGTGCTCGAGGAGATGTTCAAGACCAAGGATCACGACGGCGCGCTCGGCACGATCTCGATCACCGAGACGGGTGATACCTCGCTCGCCGTGTTGAGCGGTGTGAAGGTGAGCAAGGGCGCCTGGATCTTCGACCGCACCATCGATCTGGGGGACACGAAATGACCGGTATCACAGCCACCGCCGCACGCCTGGCCGAGCGCGCCGCACCCGCACTGACACACGTCGCCGCAGAGGCGGCGCCCGTGCTCAACGTCGCGACGCAGCGCCTCATCAACCTTCACCTGGCGCGCGACGCGACGCAGGCGGCGATCGATGCGCTCGAGGGCGCTCGCGCCACGATGTTCCGGGATCGCATCAAGCCCGGTGTTGCGCTCAAGATCGACCGTGCGCTCGAGCAGTTGAGCGTGGCGGAGGCGACAGGTCAACTCAACAATCTCGGACGCGGTTCGTATGTCCCCAGTGCCGTGTCTGGAGGGGATCGTCACATGTATGACCCCGAGTTGGCGCGGGATCGTCTCCAGGGAGCGCTCTTGTCCGAGCTCGCCCCGCAGTTCGGGCAAATATCGCGCGGGAAGCACAAGCTCGCGATCCAGCAAGCCCGGGCCGGTCTAGTGCTCACACGGGATGGGCTCGACGCTGTGCTTCGCACGGAGCGACACTCGAGGGTCGCTGCCGGCGTGACCGATCTCGTCACGCGCGTGCGTGCCGAACTGAGTGACGCGTCGCTCGCCGCTGCACTGCACGACGATGCGGTCATGCGCGCGACGCGAGCCCTGACGGCCGGAGCGCTCGCCACGTGAATCTCTCCGCCACCCAGAAGCAGCTCGTCATCGATCGGATGGGGCAGGTCGTGGGCGCCTCCGTGCTCCTCGCGCTGCTGTTCGCAGCGTCGAAGGATCCGGCGGCGTTCTTTGCGCAGACCACGATCGGTGTCACAAACGGAGCACTCATCGCGCTCATCGCGCTCGGGTACACGATGGTCTACGGCATCATCGAGCTCATCAACTTCGCGCACGCGGACGTCTTCATGCTCGGTTCGATGATGGGCATGCAGCTCATCGTGTCAGCCGGGATCACCGCAGACTCGAGCCCTGTCGCCAAAGTCTTCATCATCCTCGCCGCGCTCATCGTGTGCATGTGCGCGTGCGCGGCCATCAATGTGGTGATCGAGAAGATCGCGTACAAGCCGCTTCGCAACGCGCCGCCGCTCGCGCCGCTCATCACCGCCATCGGTGTGAGCTTCATCCTCGCCAACCTCGCCCAGAAGATCTGGGGCCCGAGCCAGGTGAGCGTACCGGACCTCATCGGCAACGCCACGATCTTCGGCAACGTGCGCGTGAAGGACGCCTTCATCATCCTCGTCACAGTGCCGTTGCTCTACGGGCTCACGTGGTTCGTCAACCACACCAAACAGGGTAAGGCGATGCGCGCGACCGCGCAGGATAAGGGCGCTGCGGCCATCATGGGGATCGATGTCAATCGCACGATCTCGCTGACCTTCATGCTCGGCGGATTCCTCGCCGGTGCGAGCGGCGTGCTCTACGCGCTCGTCAACACCACCACGGTGTGGAATGCCGGATTTAAGAACGGCATGTTCGCCTTCACCGCCGCCGTGCTCGGCGGCATCGGCAACCTCACCGGCGCCGTGGTGGGCGGTATCCTGCTCGGCCTCATCGGTGCGTACTCCGCGCTGTACGTCGGCGATCGCTGGACAGATGTGGTGATCTTCTCCATCCTCGTTATGGTGCTGGTATTCCGCCCAACGGGGTTGCTGGGAGAGCAAGAGATTTCACGCGCGTAGCGTGAATCGGTGCATCGCTCGTCGTCGATGGTTCGGCTACCGTAGGCTCTGCTGTGCATCGTCTCACTCGAGGAGTATTCCCATGCCGATTCGTCCGGCCTTCATCGCCATCGCACTTGCCAGCGCCATAACCGTGGCCCTGTTCGCAGCGCCCACCGCGAGCGCCACGACCACGGTCGTGCCGTTGCCATTTTACCCGACGGCATTCAGCAATTCGAACGTCGTTATCGGGCGCGCAGGTGCCGTCTACAACCGGTACGCGAAGGGGGATACCATGCAGCTGCAGTTCCCCGGAGATCTCAATCCGGCGGGATTGATCGCGGTCAACGATTCCGGACGCGTGATCGCCAGCTTCACGACGAAGGATAGCGCTGGGACCACCAGCTACTGGTCGTACCCGAATGCCACCTCACCACCCACCGAGCTCGCAGTTGGCTTCATTACCGCGATGGACGACGACGGCCGCTTCATCACCGCATCGAAGGGTGCGGCCGTGTCGACTGTGATGTACACACGCTCCGACGGCCTGACGACCGGCCAGCTCGCCATCGGGGAGTATCTTCGCGACAGCGCGACCGACGGCTCGTTCGTCACGTCCGCCGGCATCAACAGCACCTGGTGGGCGCCCACGAATGCCGGCGGCGTTCGACTGCCTGACGATGTGCTCGTCCCGACCGGCGTCGGAGGCAAGGGCAATGTCGCAGGAACACTCCCCAGCAACGGCCCCAGCGAGAACCCAGCCGCAACGACGTACGGCGCGCCAGTACTGCTCAACATGTCGCCTGCGGGCGTGTTGTCGCGCACGACCTATCCGCTGCCCCGAAACCTGCAGATCCGCGAGATCGACGTTAACGGCGGCGGCCGAATCGTCGCAACAGGATTGGACTGGTCGTCACCTGCCGCGACGTCTGCAGGGCCCTCGCTCTGGACTCGTCGTCCGGGGCAAGGATGGGATGACATCAGCGCGAAGGTGAGCAACGGTTCGCTCGCCAGGCTCGTCGGAGTGAACGAGTGGGGCGACATCCTCGTGCAGGTCAACACGCTGAATCCCGACGGCACTGGTGGACCCGGCAATTACAACGCGGCAGGTGCGCTCATCACTGAGCGTGTCGCATTGACGGGGATGATCGCCGCGAGCAACGTTTCAAGCGGTCGTTCGCGCACCGCGCGAGGTGGGCGTGCTGTGGCGCGCACCGTGACGCTCGACAACGGCACCTCGACGATCGTGACGAATGCTGGCCGTACCGGAGCGTTCTCGATGAGTGTGCCTGTCGGCAGCTGGACGTTGCGTGCGTCGGCGGGGTCGTGCTTGGTCACCGCAGGTGGTTGCGTGACGTCAGGTCAGGTGACGACGTCGTCGAAGGTTTCGAAGGTGACGCTTGCGAAGCTGCAGGTGCCGGGGGATGCGGCGTTCACCACGAAAGCCAACGCGCGGTTGCGTGCCAAGTCTGGGTTGGTGAAGGTCGGAGTGCGCTGCGCGGCCAAGGTTGCGTGCAAGATCAGTGTGAAGCTCAAGATCGGCAAGCTCGTGGCGGGCTCGAAGGTGCTCGTCGTGAAAGCCGGCAAGTCTGGCGTGGCCACCATCGCGCTCTCGCTCAAGGCCCAAGCCAAGCTCACCGCCAAGGGCGTTGCAGCCACCGCCTCGCTCAGCACCAAGCTCCCGGGCCAGCCCGCAGCATCTGTGACGCTCCCGGTGAAGCTGTTCACATGATCCGGTGAACGCACGAGGTGAGCTGGCGAATCAGGCTCACTTGGCGCGTGGCGCTGCTGGGTACCTGCTTGCAGATACGAACCGAGTCCTTACGTGACAACGAGAGGTCCTCGCCCCTGTGCTCAACGCACTCTCGCAGGCACTGTTGGGCGTGAGCTCCGCGCTCTCGAGCGTGAGCGGCGGCGGCGCCATCGCGCAGTCCCCGGCCCCCGCACGCTGGCATTCCCGCCACCGGCCGCTATGAGACCCGGAACGTGAACGGTTAGGGCAGGCCCTTCGGGCCCGACTGCATCGAGATCACGGCCTTCCAGTACGCCCTCGGCATGTCCGCGTCGGCGGAGGCTTTGCCCATCGACAAGCTCCTCGCGGCGTTTCAGGCTGACATCGCCACGACTGGAAGGGTGAACCCGGTCGACGCCCAACAGCTCGCGAACCTCGGTGCGGGAGATCAGCTCACGGCGATCCTCCGAGCCAACGGGGTCACTCCGGCGATGTAGTCCGCTGCAACCCGAATCCTCCCGTCCCCGATAGCCAGGTAGTGGGATCGCCCCGCGTGTGGACGCGCGCTGGGCTGGGACAGGACGACAGTTGGCAACAGCCGCGCACGCACCTTCAGCAGCGCTCCCTGATAACGGGGACGCGAAGCACGGGAAGATCGCGCGACTCAAAGCGATGGTCATGGAGCTGCCCAAGCCCGTGCGTATCCTGCTCGTCCCGCTCGTGCTCGTGGCCCCGGAGCTCGTGTTAATGATCCTCGCAGCGCGCACGGCGCGCGGCCGCGCACTCGTGGGCCGCTTCGGCGGCATCGCGCTGCTCGCCTTCGCCGTCGCCTTCCCGTTCATCGAGCAAGCCCTCGGGCTGGGGCTGATGAACCCGATGCTGCGCATCATGACGAGCGTCATGCTTGCGTCGGGGCTCAACATCGTCGTGGGGTTCGCCGGCTTGCTCGATCTCGGCTATGTCGCGTTCTGGGCGATCGGTGCGTACTGCGTGGGGTGGCTGGCATCCGGGCACTTCTCCGAGGTGCGCGTGCATGTGATGAGCGGCATGCTCCACGCCATCCCGGGTGTGCACCTGTCGATCTGGCTCATCTTCCCCATCGCTGCCGTGGTCACCGCGCTGTTCGGTGTGCTGCTCGGCGCGCCCACGCTCCGTCTTCGTGGCGACTACCTCGCCATCGTCACGCTCGGCTTCGGCGAGATCATCCCCAACATCTTCCGCAACGGCGACGACATCGGCGGACACAACCTCACCAACGGCACCGCCGGCATCTCCGGGCTCGACGCCCCCAACATGGGTGGCGCGAGCGTCGACCAGGCGCTCGGTCTCGGGTGGGGCACGTGGAGCCCGCTCAACCTCATCCCGTGGTACTACCTCGCGCTCGCGCTGTGCATGCTGTGCTGGTACGTGTCGATCACCATGCAGTGGTCCAAGCTCGGCCGCGCGTGGATGGCCATTCGCGAGGACGAGACCGCCGCGTCAGCCATGGGTATCCACTGTGTTAACGCCAAGCTCTGGGCCTACGGAATCGGTGCATCGCTCGGTGGCATGGCGGGCGTGTACCACGGTGCCCGCATCGGCTCGATCTTCCCGAGCTCGTTCATGTTCTACATCTCGATCAGCGTGCTGTGCATGGTGATCATCGGCGGCATGGGCAACGTGTACGGCGCCATCGTCGGAGCGTTCGTCATCGAGGGGCTCAACTTCTGGCTGCTGCCGAGCCTCACCACCTGGGGCAACGCTGTCGGGCTCAACATCGACTTCTCGAGCTGGAACATGCTCATCTTCGGCGTGCTCCTTGTGGTGATGATGCTCTATCGCCCGCAGGGCTTCATCTCGTCGAAGTCACGCAAGCTCGAGTTCCACGACGAGCAGCTTCCGCGTGATAGGGATGCGCATCCGCATCCAGTGTTTGGCACGGGATTGCCGTCACATGGGACATCGCGCGTCGAGCCCGAACCGGTTTCGGAACCCGAACCCGAACCGGCGCCCATCGCGGCACGCGTTACAGCGCCGCCGGTGGTACCACCTACCGCAGCGCCGGCCATCGCTGAGCCCGAGCTGCCCCACGGACGCTTCCGCCGTTTCGGGCCAGGCTCCAACCCGTTCGAGCGTGGCCCCGAGGGAGCACCCGCATGAGTGACGCGCATCGCCACCCCCAAGACACGGAGCTCCTTACCGCGAAGGCACTCACGATGCGTTTCGGTGGACTCACGGCCGTGGACACGGTCGACTTCACCATCCCGGCAGGGCGCATCGTCAGCCTCATCGGACCCAACGGCGCTGGCAAGACCACGTTCTTCAACATGCTCACTGGGCTCTACCACCCCACTGAGGGTGAGCTCACGTTCATGGGCAAGGACACCTTCGGCCGTGCGCCCCACTCGATCGCGCAGCTCGGGATGAGCCGCACCTTCCAGAACATCCGCCTCTTTCGCGAGATGACCTGCGTCGACAACGTGCTGGTCGGCATGCACACGAGGCTCAAGGGCGGGCTCATTCCCACGCTCTTGCGCCTTCCCTCACACCGCCGTGAGGAGCGCGAAGGGATCGAGATCGCACGCGACCTCATGCGCTTCGTCGGTATCCATGAGCGGCACGCCGAGCTTGCCGGCAACCTGCCATACGGCGACCAGCGCCGCCTGGAGATCGCACGCGCGCTGGCCTCTCGGCCGAGCGTGGTACTGCTCGACGAGCCCGCCGCCGGCATGAATCCCCAGGAGACGTACGCGCTCGAGGGCCTCATGCATCGCATCCGCGACGAGCTCGGATGCACGGTGCTCCTCATCGAGCATGAGATGAAGCTCGTCATGTCAGTCAGCGAACGCGTCACCGTGCTGAATTTCGGCAAGAAGATCGCCGAGGGTCTGCCACAGGACGTACGCGACAACCCCGCCGTCATCGAGGCGTATCTCGGGTCGAGCGATGGCGCTGTGGTGGCGCCCACCGGAACGTGACTGATGCGCACCTGCGGCCGTGGCGCGCGGACGATGTCGGCGCGCTCCTCGACGCCGTCCGCGACCCCGAGGTCGCGCTGCAGCTCGGGGTCACCGCTGATGATCCGGGAGCGGTGCGCGCGGTGCTGGACGCGCGATCCGCGCTCCGGGGGCCGCGCTCGTACGCGTTTGCGATCGAGCTCGACGGGATTGCGGTGGGCGAGCTCGGTATGTCGAGCGTGGAGCCGCGCCACCGCACCGCCCGGATCTCGTACTGGCTCATCCCGCAGGCGCGCGGACGAGGGCTCGCGACCCGTGCGCTCGCGTCGGTCGCGGCTTGGGCCTTCGCCGACCTCGACCTGTACCGGCTCGCGCTCGGCCATCGCGTGAACAACCCAGTCTCGGGCGCCGTCGCGCGCCGGGCCGGATTCGTAGAGGAGGGCATCGAGCGCGCGCGGCTGGAATACGACGGCGTCCGCCATGACGTGCGCACCCATGCCCGTCTGCGCACCGATCCAGCGCCGGTGATCGAACTGCTTCCGATTGTGGGTACGGTCGTGCGCTCGAGATGAACCATCGTGCATTATAGTAATTTATGCGATGATTGTGGTGTGGATACTCGACGAGACCTTCTGCGGCTGGTAATGGGTCAGACGCGGACTTCCCAGTCTACGCTCGCCCGTTTCAGCGGGGTGCATCAGCCGAGCATCAGTCAGTTCCTCGCGGGGAGTATCGACATAAGCGACGAGCAGCTAGATCGATTGCTGTGCTGCATGGGGGTTCGTCTCCAGGTGGTGCACCATGTAGTGGCTGCTGAACTCACGCGTACCGAGCGTCGTTCTTGGCGGCTCCATCGTGAACTGTCCGCTCAGTTGAATCAGCGCGTGTTCGATGCGTGGCGACCGAGGCTGCTCAAGAACTTGGACCAGGTTCGAGTATCGGTACAAGGTGAACCGCACGAGCGCAACCTCGACAAGTGGGCACGCATGGTTGGTGACGGAGACCTTCGCGCCGTGCGTCGTGCGCTGACAGGATTGGACCGCAACTCGATCGAGCTGCGAGAGGTCTCGCCGTTCAGTGGCGTGCTTGCACCTGAGCTGCGCGCATCGGTTCTGCGGAGTGCACCCATGGCTACAGCATCGACGGCGTGGACTTGACGACTTCAGCGCTTTCCGAGGGATGGCGCTCGCGATTGATCAAGGTCCAGAACGAGAACACTGCAGCGGTTGGAGGCCGCCCGCAGTACACGGGCTGGTGCCTCAAGAAGCGCGATTTTGTGTGGCCAACCTGTGTGCGTTCAGAGAGAAAGATCGCCGCTTCGTTGCCGCGTTAATCGATGCTCTTCTCGTCGATGGGGCGGTGATCAGGGAGCGTTTGTCACTCGTGCCCGAGCGCTATCGACCGCAAGCGACCGACGCGTTAGTTTGGCTCGAAGGGATCAGGAGCGGCATGGGGATCAGTGAGTAGGTGGGGCTCGCATGATCGTCGCAGAGCCTTCCCCATTGCCAGCAACATTGACGTAGCGGTTCCGGAGGCGCTCGCCTTGACCAAGTAGGCTGGGCGCATGCGCATCGAAGACGCCTCACCTACCGGTACCCCCATGCTCCGCCTCGACGGCGTTGAGGCGTGGTATGGCTCGATCCAGGCGCTCAAAGGCGTGTCGCTCGAGGTGCGCGAGGGAGAGATCGTCTCGCTCATCGGCTCCAATGGCGCGGGCAAGACAACGACGATGAAGACCATTCACGGGCTCATGCGCCCCAAGGCCGGCACGCTTGAGTACCTGGGCCGCGACGCCACGAAGATGAAGACGGAAGACCTCGTCAAGGCGGGCATGGCGCAGTCGCCCGAGGGGCGCCGCGTGTTCCCCCGCATGACCGTGCTCGAGAACCTCGAGATGGGTGCATTCCAGCGCGACGACAAGTCCGAGGTGGGCTCCGACATTGAGTACGTGTACGGGCTCTTTCCGCGCCTGCGCGAGCGCAAGGAGCAGAAGGCTGGGCTCATGTCCGGCGGGGAGCAACAGATGCTCGCCATGGGGCGTGCGCTCATGGCCCGCCCGCGCTTGCTGCTCCTTGACGAGCCGAGCATGGGTCTCGCGCCGCTCATCATTCAGCAGATCTTCGACATCATCGTGGAGATCAACCGGACCAAGGGAACCACTGTGCTGCTGGTTGAGCAGAACGCGAATGTTGCGCTCTCGATTTCCCATCGCGCCTACGTGCTCGAGACCGGCCGTGTGGTGCTCACAGGCACCGGAGCTGAGCTGCTCGCAAGTGACGAGGTCCGCAAGGCGTATCTGGGCGAGTAGTCGGACGCATCGAACCATCGAGACGATCGCTCCGGCGGTGTAGGTGCGAGCGCGTGCGTTCTAAGGGTGCGGGACGAACGGGAGGTGCGTGGGAGCGTGAACGGCGAGTGCCTCGAAAGCGTTGGCGGCGTCGAGCACGCGACGGACGTTCGTCGGCAGATCAAGGGCGCTGCTTGCGGCACCGGTGCTGCCGGACTTGGTGACCCAGCTCGCAGAGGCGAGCACGTTGCGAGTTCCGTCGATCGTGACGTTGAGCTCACGCAGCCAGCTGGCCCCTGCGAGCGCATCGCGCAGGCTGGTGGATGTGGCCACGAGCTCGGAGGTTGGCTCGACCTCACGATGTGCGCCGCCGGTGTTGGTGTGCGCCACGCTCTCAAGCGTGCCGCCCTCGCGTCGGAAGCCGACATCGGTCGTGGTAGTGGAGGGGAAGGCGCCGCCGTTGATCTCGCGCGTGAAGGAGAAGTTAATGAAGCTCATGGAGCCAGCTTGCGCCCGCGTAGTGTCGTGCGCGAGGACATGCCTGCGGCGTGGCGCGCAACGGCCAGGGGTTCGGCCCAGGCGGGCGGCGGCTCGACCACCCGCCCCGCCCCGGCCCGGCCACGCACCCTTCGCCGAGATACTGGATATTGCAGCCCACACGAAGAATCCAGTATCTCGGCGAAGGGGGCGTTCAGGCGCACGCGTGCGACGCGCCCCGTGCGGGTAGCGTGGACACGTGAAGATCTGGATGCACATCACTGCGGCGCTGGTCGGCTTGGCCACAGCCGCGCTCATCGTCTATATCGTCTTTGGCTCAGCCTCCGAGCAGGGTGCCACCCAGGACGGCGCGGCGCCCGAGGCGCTCACCGCCACGAATGGCCAGCTATGTGGCACGATCAAGCCTGCGGCGTCCAGCTCACCGGCTGCACGGAAGGAGGCATCCGCCAACCTCCCCGCGATCTACAACGAGGACGGACTCGTGCCAGCCATCCGCAAGGACGAGCCCGAGCAGATCGCCTGGTTCGGTCGCGTCCACGCGGCCAGCGGGATGTGTATCGACCAGATCACCGTCATCGCCGACGCGGGTACGTCGATCGAGCTCACCACGACCGATGACGTGTCCGAGGCGGACGCCGCAGCGTACGTTGGGGGAGCGGTCGCGCAGGTGTTTACCCCACCGCTCAAGCCGCTCAAGCTGACCTTTACCGCCGGAGTTGGGGAGACCAAGCGCACCATCGTCATCAGCCAACGTGCGTGGAACGCCTTCCGCGTAGGACGCGGGGGGAGTGGTCCCATGACCGCACCGGAGCTCGCCGCGTTCGCCAAGGCGTCCTCGTTCGCCGCGACGGATCTCCGTGTCAACGGTTGGTAATACCTGTGTGAGACCGCGCGAAGCTGTCGCGCGGGGTGTTTGTCCGTCACTGTGCTGGCGATGTTGGTCGCAGAAACGACGCACGGACAAGTAGTGCCGGACGTCCGCGACCAAGGAGCGGAATCGCATGTACATTGGCATCGGAACGCTACTACTGATCATCGTCCTCGTGATCCTCTTCGCCTGACCAACGGGTGAAACGCAACTGGATCCCCGGCGCGCCAAATCGGCCGCGCCGATCCCGGGGTCCGACGCGTGCGGTGTGGCCCCGGGTCCGCGCCCCACGCGGCGGGCCCTGACGTATTCGCTCGGGCGTCGCGTATCCAATCGTTAGGCTGACGGCACCCGGACGGCGCGTACCGACGCCTGCCGCCGACCCGATTCCCCAGCGAGGTGCGAGATGGCTGCCAAGGCGCCGACGACGAAGGTCAAGACCAGCGACTTCGACGATGTTCCCGCGCGCGCGTCGAGCCTTTTTCTCATCGATGGCTCCTCGCTTGCCTACCGCTCGTTCTTCGCGCTGCCGCAAGAGATCGCGACGGCCGACGGCCGACCGACGAATGCGCTACTCGGATTCGCCAACATGCTCATCAAGCTCGTCACCGAGTTCGAGCCCGGTACGGTCGTCGTCGCGTGGGACGTCGGTGGAGAGACTGAACGGCGCAAGGAGTATCCCGAGTACAAGTCGCAGCGCCCGCCGATGCCCGACCTGCTTTCAGAGCAATGGCCACACTTCATGCCACTCGTCGAGGCCTTCGGATTCACCAACGTCTCGATGACCGGGTACGAGGCAGACGATGTCATCGGCACGCTCGCCACCCGCGCAAGCGCGTCCGGCACGCGTACGTGCATCGTCACCTACGATCGGGACGCGATGCAGCTCGTCGACGATCGCACCGTGGTGCTCATGACCACCAAGGGGGTCTCGGAGACCGCAGCCTTCACCCCCGAGCGCGTCAAGCTGCGCTACGACGTTCGTCCCGAGCAGATTCCGGACTTCATCTCACTGCGCGGTGACACGAGCGACAACATCCCGGGCATTCCCGGCGTGGGAGATAAGACCGCCGCTGATCTACTCCGGCAGTTCGGTACGCTCGAGGAGATCCTTGACAACATTGACAAGGTCACCGGCGCCAAGCGCAAGGAGAACCTCGCCGAGTTCGGTGACCAATCGCGCATGAGCAAGCGCCTGGCCACCATCGTGTGCGACCTGCCGCTTGACGTCGACCTCGACGCCCTCGCGACCACAGCGCCCGATCGCTCGCGACTGCTGGACATCTTCCGCACGTTCGAGTTCCGCTCCCTCGCCCGCCGCGTGGAGGAGCTGGACATCGTCGGGGCTGGCAGCGCTGCCAAAGCCGCTGGTCGCTCCGAATCCAGCGAGGCGGCGGGCGCTCCAACAGGCGAGCTCATCTCTGCGCGCCTCGTCAGCCCACACGAGCTCAAGGCCATCCTCGACGCGCGCCCCGGTGGCGCCGACGCCGTGGTTCCCGTGGTGCTCCGGGCCAGCGACGACGCGATGACTGCGGCGATCCTTGTGGAGGAGGGCGTGCCCGATGGTGGCAACCCGATCCGCTGGGTGGCAGTCATGCAGGGCGAGACGCGCTCGATCACCGAGCCGCTCATCGGCCGGCCGCTGCTCTCCTTCGACCACAAGGCGCTCCCTGCGCCGCTGCGCTCAAATCCGTGCGAGGACGATCTACTGCTCGTGACGTACTTGCTGCAGCCGGGCCGTCGGACGTTCTTGCTTGGTGAGGTGCTGGGTGAGGAGGGATTGAGCGCTCGTGTCGCGCTCGCATCTGGCGCGGGTGACACCGCCGATCTGGAGCAACTCGCAGCGCAGGCCGCGCTCCTGCCTGTGTTGCGCGAGCGCCAGCTCGCTGCGCTGGCCGATGCCGACATGGAGCGACTCTACCGCGACATCGAGCTTCCGACCCTCCGTGTGCTCGTAGCGGTTGAAGACGCAGGTATTGCCATCGATGCGTATCGGATGGGGGAGATCGCGGCTAAGGTCAGTGACCAGCTTGACGAGCTCGTGGATCGCGCGCACGAGCTCTGTGGACACGAGTTCAATCTGGGGTCACCCAAGCAGCTCGCCACAGTATTGTTCGAAGGGCTCAACCTGCCGGCACAGCGCAGCGGCAAGACGGGGTTCTCCACGGACGCGCGCGTGCTACGCGACCTGCGTGACATGCACCCCATCATTGGCGTGATCGAGAACTGGCGCGAGCTCAGTAAGCTCAAGGGGACCTACCTCGACACGCTCCCGCAATTGGCGCACGCACAGTCCGGGCGCATCCATACGACCTTCAGCCAAACCACTGCCGCGACGGGTCGCCTGTCGAGCATCAACCCCAACCTGCAGAATATCCCGGTGCGCACGAGCGTCGGCCGCGAGATTCGCAGCGCGTTCGTGCCCAAGGACGGCCACCGCTTCATCTCCTGTGACTACTCGCAGGTGGAGCTGCGTCTGCTCGCACACATCTCCAAGGAGCCCAAGCTCATCGAGGCGTTCGAACGCGGCGACGATGTACACACCCTCACTGCGGCAGAGGTAGCTGGCGTTGAGCCAAGCGAGGTCACTCGCGAGCAGCGCGGTGCAGCAAAAGCGATCAACTTCGGGATCATCTACGGGATCTCCAGCTACGGGCTCTCCCAACAACTCCAGATCAGCCGCGAGCAAGCCCAGGAGTACATCGATCGTTATCTCGGTCGCTATCCCTACGTGTCGGACTTCATCGAGCGAACGATCGAGGTCGCGAAGGAGGCGGGCAGCGTCCGGACGCTCTTCGGTCGACGTCGGCCGATACCGGAGCTCAAGAGCCGCGATTACTCCAAGCGGCAGCTCGGTGAGCGCCTCGCGGTGAACACGATCCTGCAGGGTACGGCCGCAGACATCATGAAGCTCGCGATGATCCGTACGCACGACTCCCTCATCGAGGCCGGTCTCGCAACCCGCATCGTCTTGCAGATCCACGACGAGTTGCTCTTGGAGTCGCCCGACGGCGAGGTCACCGAGGCGACGCGCATCGTGAAACGCGAGATGGCAGGCGCATTCGAGATGACACCGCCGTTGGAGGTCGAGGGCGGATCAGGCCGCAACTGGCTCGACGCAAAGTAGCTCTGGAGTCGCACTAAACCACGTCGAAAAACCGTCGACCGGGGTGACGCGTACACTGTTTCGATACTGGCTAACCTCAAGGGTGGAATCATGTTCTCAGATAATTTTCGTCGGCTGACGGCGGGCCTTGCGATGCTCGCACTGGCGGCGTTCATCGGTGCCGGCTGCGGCGACGACAACAATGACAGTGGTACCAAGGACACCAAGACCGACGCGTCGATGACCAAAACCGACGACGCGATGGAGTCGACTAAGACCGCGAGTGTCATCTCGGCGCCCGGTGTCGACCTGCGTGTCACGCTCGACCGGCTGCTCGCTGAGCACGCGGCATTGGCCTACGTTGCGCTCACGAAGACCACCGCCGGTGAGGCTGATGCCGAGGCGACCGTTGGCGCGCTGACCGCCAACACTGACGAGCTCTCAGAGGCCATCGGATCGGTCTACGGCGACGACGCCGCCGACGCCTTCAAGACGCAGTGGACTGCGCACATCGGCATGTTCGTCGAGTACGCGACCGGTGTCGCCACGAAGGACAAGGCCATGCAGGCAAAGGCGAAGCAGGACCTCACCGGATACCAGGTAAGCTTTGCCAAGTTCCTGAACACGGCTTCCGGTCTCGACGCCAAGGCCGCCGAGGCGGCGCTGGGTATGCATGTCACGCAGCTCACTACGGCCGTGGACCAGTTCGCCGCGAAGGACTACGTCAAGTCCTACGCCACGGCGCACGAGGCCTACGTCCATATGTTCGGCACGGGCGACGCCCTGGCCGCTGCCATCACGAAGCAAAAGCCGGACGACTTCGGCTACGGTGACGTGACGACTGCTGCTGCGGACACTCGCGTGGCGCTCAACCGTCAGCTCGCCGAGCATGCGTCGCTTGCGGCCCTGGCGACGACCAAGTCGCTCGCCGGTGCCAAGGACGCGACGGCCGTCGTCGGTCAGCTCGACCTCAACTCGGTTGAGCTTTCCAAGACGATCGGCTCCGTGTACGGCGCCGACGCCGAAGAGGCGTTCCTCGCCCAGTGGCGTGCCCACATCGGCATGTTCGTTGCGTACACGACCGCGCTGGCGTCAGACGACGATGCTGGTAAGCAGAAGGCTGCCGACGACCTCGCCGGCTACACCACCTCCTTCGCCAAGTTCCTCGCTACGGCGACCGACGGTGATGAAGCGGCCTACCAGAAAGCGCTTGAGATGCACGTCTCACAGCTCGCTGGTGCGCTCGATGCTGCCAAGGCTGGCGACGCGGCCAAGGCATGGGAGCTTGAGCGTGAGGCATTCGCCCACATGTTCGGCACCGGCGACGCCATCGTTACGGCGATCGTGACCCAGAACCCCGATAAGTTCGGTGGCACATCGGGTGGCGGCGAGACGCCTGCGGCAGATGACTCCATGGATACCATGGACAAGTAATCCGTCGATGGGTGACGGGCTCACGCCCGGCGCCATATTTTGCAGGTGGGGCCCCGGCACACGCCGGGGCCCCACCTGTCGATGCGCATGTCAGTGCAGCTTACGAGAGCGGCGTTCGAAAGCTCGCCGTCGCGCCGCCGCCGGTTACGGTGGTAGTAGCGGTGAGGGTGCGAGGTGCGCGACCCTTCCACGTCACGACCTGGCTGAACGATCGTCCGACTAGTGTACCTGGAAGAGTCACCTGGAATCGCTTGGTGGTGGCCGAGGCGCCGCCCCCTTGGAGTCGCACTGTCACGAAGACTGCTCGCGTGTTGCTCGCGACCTTCCCTGTGATCTTCGCGCGCTTTCCTCGTACGCGAACTCCGGTAATCTGCGCGACGTGCTGAGCGCTGCGCTTGAAGGTGCGGCACGCGGTCGAGAGCTGTGCTCCGTCAGCAGGATCACTCGCCGACACGCACCACTGGATGGGCCCCCACGGCAGGCCGGCCGGATTGATGCGCGCACCGATTGCGCCGTCAACCGCGCCCTGGGCAATCGTGCGGCTGCCCTGCTTGAGCGTGAGCGTATCGGCCTCCGCGCCGGTACGCGTATGCCAGGTGAGGTCGACCTTGGCTGGTGTGTTCTTGACGGTTGCCCCCTCCGCGATGGTCAGCAGCGTGACGTCGCCGCCGCTTGGCGCGCCGCCACCTCCGCCGCCGACGACCGTTGCGCTGGGCATGGTGGTCGTGCCACTCACCGGACCCGTGATGGTCTCGATCCATGAGCGGAGCCCGTCGACGCGCGAGTAGATGCCGTAGCCCAGGCCTGCGCACTCGCCTCCGAAGCTCACGATGCCGGTGAGACGCATGCTGCCGTCGGCCACTGCGGTGAACAACGGACCGCCGCTGTCGCCTTGGCACGTGTCGACTCCATTGGTCGTATTGTTTCCCGCGCCATCGGTGTCGAGGATGCCCGCGCACAGCATCACGGTGCGATCGAATGTCCGGCGCTGCTGGCCGCAGATGTTGTCGGCAATGATTGGAACCTTCGCTTCGAGCAGATCATCGCTGGTGGTCAGCGCAACACGATCCATCACGCCCCACCCGCCAATCCATGGACCGAGGTCGCCCGTGACGGAGCGACCTGCGCCGGCACCCCACGCGCCTCGCTCGCTTGGTCCGATCAGCGGCGTGGGTGGCACGGTGGCATCGCGAACGAGCTGGATCACCGCGACGTCGTTGCGAAACGTGTCGGGATTCCATCCCGGGTGCACCGTGACGCTTGCGGCCGGGATGAGCGCCGGCACGTCTGCCAGGCTGCGAGCGTTCTGGAGCTGCGTTCGGATGGGCGCGACGGATGTCATCCCGAACGCGACGCCGACATCTTCGATCGCGAACGGGGTGGTCCCCTCCGTCACGCAGTGAGCCGCAGTGACGGCATAGCGCGGGGAGATAAGCGTCGCGCCACATTGATACCCGCCCGCGAACAGATAGCCGATGGAGCGCCATCGGGTCGTGCTTGCAGCGGGCGTGACCTTGGCGCCGTTGATCACACGCGTGGACATCGCACCCTTGCCGGTAACGAGCTCACGGGAGATGGGCTCGCGTGATGCGTAGTCACGATCGGTGCTGTTCTTGGAGCCGGTTATGCCACCGACGCCCGCAATGCTCGCGGCGACGATCACCACGCCAATGACGACGAGCAGCGGACCAATGGACTTCACGCGTCGATGCACAGGAAACCTCAACGATAGTGGACCTTCGTCGAGCCCATCGGTTCGGCCATCTCAGGACTTGAGCACTCCGGCCCCACAGGCTCGTCCGATTCAAGGTTCGTTCGAAGATAGTCGATGCGCTCTCGTCAACTCGTGGAGGCGCCGCAATGCGAAATCGAAGACCCGTCATCACATTTCTCGCAATCGTACTCGCGACTTTGATCGTCGCCGCCGTAGGTGGCGTCGGGACTCGCATGCTCGGCAACGGAGAGCGCTTGACCGCCACAGCGGATGCTCCGAATCTGCTGGGCTCGAAGAATGCTCGCGTCGTTGGCGGAGATATCGTCGGGCAGCCGACGTTCATCGCCCGATGGCCGTACCTCGTGGCACTCTTAGATGGCACTCAGGGTCCGCAACAGAGCGATGCGCAGTTCTGCGCCGGCGCGCTCGTCACCCCTACGAAGGTCGTGACGGCTGCACACTGCGCACAGCGCGTTGCACAGGCGAAGATGTTCGTGCTCACCGGCACCGAGTACCTCGATGATGATTGGGATTCGCAGCTCCTGCGCGTCTCAGGTATCGCGATTGATCCCACGTGGGGCGGTCCCACTGCGCTCGGCGGCGGCGGCGATATTGCGGTGCTGACGCTGGCGTCGGCTTCGACGTCACCCACAATCCAGGTGGTCGGTGCTGGTGAAGATGCCATCTGGGGTGCCGGCAAGGGTGTGACGACTGACGATACGCGGGGTCCGTGGGTCGTCGGCTGGGGGGATATAGAGGAGGGCGCTGGTGACTATTACCCGGCCTTCCCGTTCCAGGCGGCCGTTCCCATGTACTCCGACTCGAGCTGCAAGGCGACGCTCGGATCGGGCCTCGATACGACACAGATCTTGTGTGGTGGCGTGCTCGGCACGACCAGCACGCTGGGCAAGGGTGCATGCAGCGGCGATAGCGGCGGGCCGATCATGACGATGGCCAACGCGAATCCGCGGCTCATTGGCGTGGTCTCGTTCGGTATTGGTGACTGTTCACATGCCAAGCCGGACGGCTACTCGAAGCTCGCCGGGTCGCGCGAGTGGCTCCGGGGTCAAGGTGTGCCGATCAGCTCTGGGAAGTTCGCCGGCCCGCTTCCTGCACCGCCTGAGCTCGGGGCTGCTCCTACGCCTGCTCCTACGCCTGCTCCCGCTCCGCCCAGCACCACCGGTGGCGGCACGGTCTCCGGTGGAGGTGGCGCCGCTCCTGCACCAGCGCCAGTGCCCGCTCCGACTGGCCCCGCGCTTGCACTGCTCACGCCTGCCAACGGCTTTCGGGCCAAATCCGCCAAGGATCAGGTCATGCTCTCCTGGAGCGCGCGGTCGGATCTCGACACGGGTGAGTTCCTGCTCTTCCAAGGCACTCGCGCGTTGCTTCGCGCCCCTGCGCCTGGCACGACGGGTATCAATCTCCCACTGCTCGGGCTTCCGTCGGGCCCGATCACGTGGTGCATGACTGCGGTGGAGCGAACTGCGCGCAAGCAGGTCGACCGCACGTGCCGCACGCTCGTGGTGCCCGCCATCCACGACGCCGGTGTGACGAAGATCTCCATCCGCGGGAAGCGGGTCATCGTCAAGGGGATGCTCGCCTCCAACGCTCGCGCAGTTACGGTGCGTGTGGTGGTCAAGTCCGGGGGTGCGGTGATCAGGAGCTCGACGCTCAAGGTACAGCCCAAGGCCTTGCTCAAGGACACGTCATTCACGTTCACGCACGCGCTCGGCGGTTTCTCGCTCGCGCGCACGGCAACGGCCACCATCACGGTGTCCGGTGGCGGTCGTAGCCAGACCTTTACGAATATCCTCCGCGCGAGGCGCTAAGCCGGGCGCCCCGCTGGCTTCGCTGGCCCTGTATAGTCGCGCGAGTTACCCGTATTCCAACGGGTCGGCGCCCCATGCCTTCCGGCATGGTCCATGCGCCGCCGTGTCGCCCACCCCGGTGCCGACGACACGGCGCGCGGACGTCGGTCCACAGCCCGGCACCACACGAAGGAAGCACCACAGCATGGCCACACTCACCATCGAGTCGGTAGTCACCGAAAAGCCCGCAGACCTCTCCGGATGGATCGAGGTCGAAGGTGGATGGATTCCAGATTACGAGGCGAACCTGCGCGACGTCACCGAGGGTGAAGTCGTCGTCGGTATCGTCGTGCGCATCGACAACGACGAGGTGCTCGTCGACATCGGCTACAAGAGCGAGGGTGTCATCCCCTCGAACGAGCTGTCGATCCGCCGCAATGTCAACCCGCGCGACGAGGTCGAGCTCGGCGAAGAGGTCGACGCGCTCGTCCTCACCAAGGAAGATCCCGACGGTCGTCTGATCCTGTCGAAGAAGCGAGCCCGCTTCGAGAAGGCATGGCGCCGAATTGAGGCCGCCGCCGAGGCTGGCGAGCTCGTCACCGGTCGCGTCATCGAGGTCGTCAAGGGCGGCCTCATCCTCGACCTGGGCGTGCGCGGCTTCCTGCCGGCATCGCTCGTGGACATCCGCCGCGTGCAGGACCTCATGTCCTTCCTCGACACGGACATCGACTGCAAGGTCATCGAGCTCAACCGCTCCCGCAACAACGTGGTGCTCTCGCGCCGCGCGGTGCTGGAGGAGGAGCGACGCGAGGTGCGCCAGCGCATCCTCGACCACCTCAACGTCGGCGACGTCGTAGAGGGCACCATCTCCAACATCGTGGAGTTCGGCGCGTTCGTCGACCTCGAGGGGATCGATGGTCTCATCCATATCTCCGAGCTCTCCTGGAGCCACGTCAACCACCCGAACGAGGTCATCGAGATCGGCCAGACCGTGCAGGTCAAGGTCCTCGATATCGACCGCGATCGCCAGCGCATCTCGCTCGGTCTCAAGCAGACCCGTGAGGATCCGTGGCAGAAGGTGCTCAACGACCACCAGGTCGGCGACGAGCTTGAGGGTGTCGTCACGAAGGCCGTCACGTTCGGCGCGTTCGTGGAGCTGTTCCCGGGCGTCGAGGGTCTGGTCCACATCTCCGAGCTGAGCTGGGAGCACGTCGAGAACCCGCGCGAGGTCGTGAACCCGGGCGACAAGGTCAAGGCCAAGCTCATCGAGATCGACGCCGAGCGGCGCCGCATCTCGCTGTCCATCAAGCAGACGACCGAGCGTCCCGAGACGCTCGAATCGGATGACGACTTCGTGCCGATCGACGCATCGGGCGAGGGCATCGACTTCGGTGACGGTCCGTCCACCGCCATGGCACAGGCGCTGCGTGAAGCAGCATCGCGTGCACGTGGCGAGGATGAGGCCTCTCGTGAAGAGACCGAGGCGCCCGCCGCCGAGGCCACCGAGACAGAGGCGCCTGCTGAGGAGACCGCTGCCGAGCCGGTCGCCGAGGCTGCTGCTGAGGAGGCTCCCGCTGAGGACGCGCCCGCCGAGGAAGAGGCCCCCGCTGAGGAGGCTCCCGCCGAGGAGGCCGCACCCGAGGCTGAGGCAGAGGCCAAGGACGACGAGGCCTGAGCTCGAGCTGAGCTGCAGGACTGAGGTACACACCGATGCCGTCCGTCACCCCGATATTGATTGGGGTGACGGGCGGCATCGGTGCTGGAAAGAGCACTGTCGTCGACGCGTTCGCGCGGCGCGGGGCCAAGCCGTTCTCCGCCGACGTGGCGGTCCACGAGCTGTACGAGACCGATGAGGTCATCGGCGCAGTGCGCGCGCGATGGGGTGCGGGTGTGATCAGCGCTGACGGCACGGTTGATCGATCGGCGATTGCCGCCATCGTCTTCAACGACGAGGCCGAACGCCAGTGGCTCGAGGCGCTACTCCATCCGCTCGTCGGGCTGGCGTGGCAGCACTTCACCGAGAAGCAACAGCGGCGTGAAGGCGATGATGCGTTCGAGTTTGTCGTCGCGGAGGTGCCGCTCCTGTTCGAGGCGGGGCTCGAGGAGCGCTACGACGCCATCGTGACGATCACTGCGCCACTCAGGTTGCGCATCGAGCGGGCCGAGGCGCGTGAAGATGGTAAGACGCTCTCCGCCGAGCGTGCCGCCGTACAGATGTCGGACACCGAGAAGTCCGAGCGCGCGGACTTCACCTTCGCCAATACCGGATCATTCGAGGATCTGGACGCGTTCGCGGGGCACGTACTTGATGCGCTGCGGTTGCGGGTGACGGCGCCCGACACGTCAACGTAATCTACCGACCGTCGGTTGGTCAGCGCGGGCGTGTGCACGGGCGCTGGCGCGCTCGATACGTCAATCAGTGACTGACGTGCGTTCACGCCGACGCGGCGAACATCGCATCGACCGGCGGAGTGATCGGACCGAAAACACCGCGTTCTTTGGGCGTTGCGGCGTCGATACCAACGGCCTTCCACGCGTCGATGACTGCCTGCGTCTGACGGCTCGTCGCGCCGTATGCGACTTGCGCCGCAGCGATGGTGGCATCGCGCGCGCCAGCGAATCCGGAGTGATCGGCGAGGTGGTCCGTGATCGCCGTGTACCAGATGGCGCGGAGAGTCTGCATGCCGAGCGCTTGACCGACGAGAAAGGCCGCGTGCGACGGCACCTCGCTCATCGCGTGGACCTCGTCCTGCCAGTCAGGAAAGGTGCGCCAGTCGGTGTAATCGAGCTTGCTGAGATCACGCAGGGCGTCGCCCTGGGTGCCGGGGGTGTACACGTCCTCGGCGATTTTCCAGTTGCCATCGATGCCCGTAGCGAGCACGTCCGCGAAGCTCTCGTGGAGCGCGCCTTCCTGGCCGCTGTAGTTGAGCTTGAGCTCACTGTCGATCACGCCGTGGAAGAACTCGTGTGCGATCACGTCATCCGCGCCACCGAGCGGGGAGAACTGATCCCCGTCGCCGTCGCCGAGCCAGATACGACGCTCGTCGTTGAACCAGAACGCGTTGTTGGAATTTTTGGACCCAGTAGTGGGGTCTTCAGCGTGCACGCGCAGCTTGAGCGGTGCACCTGCGCCATCGAACGAGTTACGGCCGAACTCGCGGCGCACGTACTCGAGCACCTTCTGGCCATTGCGCAGCGCGTCGTTCACGACGGCGTCATCACTCGCGGCATCGCCCGCTCGGAGTGCGAGATGATCGATCCCGCCCTCAAGGTTTGGCACCCAAACCTCCACAGGCGCGGCAGATGGCGCGACCTGATGGTCGCGGACGATGGATGGCGCGACAATTGCGCGCATAACGGCCTGGATTCGCACTGGGATCCCCCTCCCAACACCGCCGGCGATACGACGACGACCCTCCCCAGAGTCGACGACAATCCGTCGTACTAGCGGTATTCGGTGGAAAACTGCCCGATCCTGCTCAATCCAAACGACGGCGCCGCGCTCGACAGCCATGGCAGAATGGCGTGCATGCCGGACTTCAAGGTGCACAGCCATTTCGAGCCCCTCGGGGATCAGCCCACCGCCATCAAGGAGTTGGTGGAGGGTGTGAATCGCGGTGACCGCTTCCAGACGCTGCTCGGCGCGACCGGCACGGGTAAGACCTTCACCATGGCCAAGCTCGTGGAGCAGGTTCAGCGCCCGACGCTCGTACTCGCGCACAACAAGACGCTTGCGGCGCAGCTCTGCAACGAGTTCCGCGAGTTCTTTCCGGAGAACGCGGTCGAGTACTTCGTCTCCTACTACGACTACTACCAACCTGAGGCGTACGTCCCCTCGTCGGACCTGTACATCGAGAAGGACTCGTCGGTCAACGATGACATTGACCGCCTGCGCCACGCGGCCACGTCCGCGCTGCTTGCGCGCCGCGACACGCTGGTCGTGGCCTCCGTCAGCTGCATCTTCGGCCTGGGCTCGCCTGACAGCTATCGTCGTAACACGCTCATCCTCACGCAGGGGGAGGAGATGGATCGCGATGAGGTGCTCAAGAAGCTCATCGGCATCCAGTACCAGCGCAACGACGCGGTGCTGGGTCGCGGTACGTTTCGCGTGCGAGGCGACACGCTCGAGGTGCAGCCCGCATCCGAGGAGAGCGCGTACCGCGTGCAGTTCTTCGGGGACGAGATCGAGAGCATCGTACGATTTGATCCCATGCTCGGTGAGATCACCGCAGAACTCGGGCACCTCGCGATCTATCCCGCGTCGCACTACGTCGCTGAGGAGGATCAGCTCGACGTCATCATCGAGGGCATCCGCAATGAGATGAAGGATCGTGTGGCCATCCTCGACGCAGACGGCAAGCTGCTCGAGAGCCACCGCCTGCAGCAACGCACCGAGTACGACCTAGAGATGCTCCAGCACGTGGGCTTTTGCAACGGCATCGAGAACTACTCCCGCTGGTTCGACGGCCGCCAACCGGGCGAGACTCCCAACACGCTCCTGAGCTTCTTTCCCGACGATTTCCTCATGCTCATCGACGAGAGCCACATGACCGTGCCGCAGGTTGGGGCGATGTTCAACGGCGACCGCTCGCGCAAGGAGACGCTCGTCGACTTCGGATTCCGCCTGCCGAGCGCGATGGACAACCGCCCGCTGCGCTTCGACGAGTGGCGCAGCCGCGTCAAGCAGG
>Ga0105047_10002359_pt1 | contig 33767 bp, 32 predicted proteins | sample MAT04_FD_78384 | JGI IMG/M metagenome (GOLD analysis project Ga0105047, IMG submission 78384) | Freshwater microbial communities from Lake Fryxell liftoff mats and glacier meltwater in Antarctica - MAT-04 (megahit assembly) | ecosystem: Environmental > Aquatic > Freshwater > Ice > Liftoff... | reverse complement strand
TCGCCGTCACGCTCAACATTGAAGGACTTCTCCCTGCCAGGTCCTGCCTTGCAGATCATCGTCCGGGGGTGTGCGCCGGTTGACTGTCCGTTCTGCCCAAGACCTCATCGAACCGAGCACGGAGCGACGCAATACTTGCTACGCGATCCGGTTCCTTCGCAGGTTCGGCGAGAGGCGGCTGCTCATCCAGGTTGAAGGCCCTGCGCTCCTGCTCTATGAGGGTCCTGGTGCCTGTGCAGACATGCTGGTGCAATTAGTGCTCATGCCGGGACCGCCTGACTCAGCCCATGTGCGCTACCCGCCGGCCAGCACTGGCCAAACTTGTGAGAGATGTTTCCTGTGTCGGCGACTGGCGGCAATCCGGGCTCGTCCCACAGCCGGATCAGATCGCGGCTACGCGCGAACAATCCTTTTTCGTCAGGTATCACAGCGCGCTGAGCACCGACCGGGTCAAGGGTGATGCCAGCACCACCAAAGCGATGATGTTCAAGACGACTGTTGCCCAGAAGACCTGACGAAACTCTTGCTTCGATGACTTGTGGCGAAGGAGTTGCTGCGCGAGTAGGGCGCCTGGCCAGCCGCCAGCAAGCGAGAGCATATGCAAGGTGCTTTCTTGCGTGCGCCAACTGCCCCTGGCTGCGGCGGACTTGTCACCGGCGTAGGCGAGAAAAGCAACTGCGCTGGCGACTGCGTACAACCCCGCAACCCACAGCGGTGGCTTCCACAACATAGCAACGATGATGTAGAAGACCAGAAAGGCCGGAATGACAAAAAGCGTTGCCGTGCCCCGTTGCGCGGGATGTTTTCGGACAGAGGGCTTCGGCCCCCGGCGCGATTGGATGAGCTGAACGTTCCGGGCTCTCTTGCCCTTGGGACTGAGCTCGACCTCGAAGGAAACGGTTTGGTTCAACTGCGGCCTTCCCGCTGCTCGTGGCCACGCAGAGACATGCACGAAAATCGGCTCGCCGCCTTGCTTTGAGTCGATGCGGCCGAAGCCGCGGTCGTCGTTCCAGGTGGTGAGAGTGCCTTCGAATCGCATGCGCAGAGGTTACTTTGTGATGCCATAGGGGATTGCTTTGGCACTCCCGGATTCAGGCTGTCAAATTATTGCCTGACTTGGCCGCAGGCGGAAACTTTCTGCGATCGACGCCAGTTTTGCCGTTGTTGGTGTGCCCCTTGCCTGCGCCGCAGGTGCGCGCTGCGGCGTGGCGATCAGACCTGGACCTGCACTGCCCCGCGCAGCCTTCCTGCCCTCTGCGGTGTGCTTTTTCATATGGTCAATTCGTAGCCCAAGCGTCGATCGATTATGAAAATTGGCGCTTACTCAATCAAATTTCCGCCTGAGCGACAGGGTGGGCCTCACCTCGGCTTGAGCGCCTCGCCAATTCGAACCATATCGACATATTTATCAAGAGCACTCGTCGATGCCCCAACTTCATTATTTGTCATAAGTTCTTGCATGGCAAGCTGACCCGGCACCTGAAAACCGGCCTGAATGGCTGCACTGCCGCCAGCAGCCACTGCGTCACGTGTTTCCTTGGCGCAAGCGTCGGCGAGCAGGCGTGTAAATATCGCACCTGCTGTCCGCGATGCCTCGTCTACCAACGCCGGCGTAGCCGATGACAGCGACTTGATCTCAGGGTGGGCAGCCATTGCGGCGAACAACCACTTGGCCAGATCCTTCCGATCCTTTCCGGTGGTGGTGTCTGCCAGACCTGGCCCGCGCCTCGGACCAATGCCTCCCAAAAGGAAGGATCAGGTATTGGTCGGGTTTGCCGGTATGGCGTCTGTGCCTCGCGGCTGGAGCAGTAGCACATCGGTTCCAATGGCTGGCTCCATCCACGACTACATCTCCGAATTCGATTGTGTGGTCACTGCCAACTACGTCTTGGATAAGTTGATGGAGGTTGTAAAGAGCTTGTCGAAGTTCCCGGAGCGCGGTAGCTATCCGAAGGAACTGGTCGGCCTCGGCATCAAAGAATATCGCCCTTGCACTTTTCCTGCACATCTGGCGCCCGCGCATCAGGCACAGGCAACAGCCGATTTTCCAGACCACCTACACCCCATGGCTGCTCAACTCGACAACCCCGCGGGGGGACTGCAACGTCGCAGTGATGTTTGCCGGGCCAAAGTGGATTGCAACACCCGTCAGCCCAATGGCTTCGTAAGCCAACTGGAGTTTGTCGGCCGAAGGGTGCGTGACCGTAAGGGTCTGCAGTGAAACGCCCGAGCGCGGCAATGTATTTCTCGGGTGCAGGCGCAGGGGATCCGTGTCACCCGCCTTGCCCCACTGAATCAATGTTGGAAGCGCTCCGTCAAACAGCCGCTGCCCGTCTTCGCGTACCGTGATCTCCCACTGCAACAGGCCGCGGCGCGAATGCCGACTGGCTTGCACCACCGGCCCACGTTCAATGCTGAGCGCTCTCAAAGCTGCACGCCCGGCCTGAATGTCAGTGGTACTGGCGACAAAATGCACCAGATGCGGTTGAACTTCAACAGCGGCTCGCAGGGCATCATCGTCCATGTCAAACCAGCGCTTGCGCAGGGCCGTCGATGGACGCGCGATACCTTCATCGACGGCAATGATCTCAAGATACGCAAGCGGATTGGCCGGAGTGGCGATCTTGAACAAGCGGTTGTGCGTGCCAAACTGCACATGCTCACCGCCAGGCCCAGGCGCAATACCAAAGGTGTCGTCGCACCACTGCACGCCCTGGTCAAGGGTCTTTGCCACGATCACCAAATGATCAATCTGAGTTTTCATAGTCCATCCGGAACATTCCAGCCCCAATTGTCGCGTTAACCACCCCAAGTGCGACCACTCGGAAAGTGGAAAATGGTCGCAAACGCAGTTGCAAAGAACCCTTCGATTTGAAAGACGCCAATTTCGTCTGAGGTATTCCAGTCTCAAAAATGCCAAGATCCATGCTGATACCAGCACAAAAACCGAATGCCAGACTCCATGCAATTCAACATGACCCCTGTCTTCCAGCGATTGCTCGATGAGGCCTATAGCGCCATTGCAGCGCTGCCGCTGCTGATCCTCGCATTGCTGATCGTCTGGATTTCCTGGCTCGCCGGGAGTTGGATTTCGCGGCGTGCATGGGTCGCTCGTGCGTCGAAATCCAACCCATTCCTGCAGGATCTGGCTCGCACGACCGTGCGCTGGATCGTGTTCGGACTGGGCATTCTGATTGCGCTCGAAATCATGCAGGCGACCGCCCTGGTGGGTGCCGTGCTCGGCACAGCGGGCGTGCTCGGAGTTGCCTTGGGTTTCGCCTTCAAGGGCATCCTTGAAAACTACCTGGCCGGGATCCTGATGAGCGTGCGCCAGCCGTTCTCGCCGCGCGACCACGTTGTCATCGATGGCAACGAAGGCCTTGTCGTTGCGCTGACGTCACGGGCCACCGTTCTCATGACGCCCGACGGCAACCATTTGCGCATACCGAACGCACTGGTGTTCGGCAGTGTGATGCTCAACTACACGCGCAATCCAAGCCGCCGCTTCAATTTCGAGATCGGCGTAGGCGTCAACGAGGATCTGATCCGCGCGCAGTCTCTGGGCATCGACGAACTGCAGCGGATCGAGGGCGTCATGGGCAAGCCGCCACCGCGTGCCTTGATCACGGCATTGGGCGACTCCAACGTCCAGGTGACCTTTCAGGGTTGGGTCGACCAGCGCGCCCACGAGTTTCTCCAGGTTCGAAGTGAAGCCATCCGCCGCGTGAAACTGGCACTGGAAAAGGCCGGCATGGACATGCCGGAGCCCATTTACCGGGTGCAACTGCACGAGGTCACCAAAACCGAAACCAGCAACGACACGACGCCATTGCGGGAGGCCCGTGACTCAGGCGCATCAACGCCGGTAGATACGCGGGCCAACAAGGACGTCCAGCAGCAGATCGACACCGAAAAGCTCTCTCATCCGCAAGACGATCTGCTCGATCCAGCGGCACCACGCGAGTAGCCGCAGCGGCTCGAAAGCCGCTTGGGCGATCGATCAGCGTACCCACATGCACCCAGACCCGTCCGGGACTGGGGCTACTTCTTTCTGATCATGCCGACAACCACCAGCAGCACAATCGCGCCGACGGTTGAGCCGATGAAACCTGCACCCTCACCGGCGGTGTAAAACCCCAGCGCCTGCCCACCGTAAGTAGCCGCCATTGCGCCGCCAATACCCAGCAGTATGGTCATGATCCAGCCCAAATTGTCGTCACCGGGTTTGAGCATGCGCGCGACGAGTCCGACGATCAGCCCAATGACAATGGTGGAAACAATACCCATACGAAAACTCCTGATGCGTGGATGAAAGGCGGTGTATGGTACCCGAGCGCAGAAGATGGTCGGGCCTTTGCGAAGGCGCGCGCGCCATGTGGCTCTCTGGAAGCCGCCTTGCCGCCCCGGCGCAACTCGCGCAGCATTTCGCCCCGCGTATAGGGCGCTGATCGACCTGACAGGCGCAGCGACCATTCTGTGATCATCGAATGGGAGTTCAAGCTCGGACCGAAAGCCGGCATCATGGTCAGCCACAAACCTAGTGCCAGCGGGGCGGCCAACAAGCGGGTGAACGACATCCGCGGTGAACTGCGCAAAGTAGCCAAGGCCATGCCACTCAGCACAACGGCCGTCACCACACCACCCATGGCCAGACCGGCAATCACCTCGGACCAGGAATGTGCACCGACGACGACCCGTGATATCCCCACCAGCGAGGCCAGCGCAATGCCTGCGCCCGCAGTGCACCCGCGTCCCAACGCCGAGGGCGTCGGAATCAGTGCCGCAAACAGCACCGGATACACCGCCGCGGCCATCATGGCGTGGCCGGAGACACCGCTGAAATTGAGTGCCGCCCAGCCCAGCCCCCAGCCGAGGAACGCGAACTTGCTTGCCAGCGTGACGAGCACGGCGAGGCCCAGCGACACCAGCCAGATGCCGGCTGTGCGTCTGTTGCCGCGCTGCAATGCCAGCAGCCATGCCGCCAGCAACGCGGCAGGCAACAGGATCGGCCCCTCGCCCATGCGCGTCACCCCATGCCAGAACATGCCGCCGATGGTACCGCCATTCATGTGCCGGGCGATGCGCTACAGTGACCTGTCCCCTGCCATCGTGTGGGGCCACATGCAGGAGTGAACCACAATGATGAACATGGGATACGGCGGCCTTTTAGGCTTGCTGGTGCTGGCAGGCGACATCTGGGCCATCATCAACATCTTCAAGAGTTCGGCCTCCAACGAGAAAAAGTTGATCTGGATCATCGCGGTCATATTGTTGCCGCTGCTCGGACTGATCTTGTGGTTCCTGCTCGGACCACGTGGCAACACGCGGAGCTGAAACCGTTTGCCCGCGGACTGGCTTGACAGTCGGCGCATCGCCGAGCAGGTGGCCATGCTTGGCAAGGGGCTCGCGCAGTGATGCGCACGCGAGCCTGCACGATCAAGAACTGTTCCGGCCCTCCCCTTACAACCCTAAGTGCCACCGTGGGCTGGAATAGTGCTGAGCCCAATCAGTGGCCCTGTACAAACGGATCGGCCACACCCAGTTCGGCGCACAGCCCGGAGACAGCCGAGCGCAACAACGTCACTTCGCCTTCGAGTCGGGCTACACGCTGCGCCAAATCGCCGCTATCGGCGGCATGCACTGCTTCATCGCCGTCACCGCGCTCCGACACTACCCCGCATAAAAGATGCGCCCAGCGCTGCTCGCGTGCGCCAGGGGCGCGCGGCAACTTCACCACCAGCGGACCGCCCTTTTCAGCCGCGCGGTCCTGCAGTTCGTCCAGGAATCCTTCCACCGAAGAAATATCGGCAAAAGGGTACCAGCGCTCGGTATTGAGGCGCAACTCGCCAGCGGTCTGCGGGCCACGCAGCAGCAACATGCCCAGCAACACGGCGGCCTGCTCGAACACGCCGATACCACGCTGAAAATTGTGTGAGAACTTGGCGGTGCGTCCACCGGTGGATTCGCGCACAAGATCGCGCGACTGAAGCTTGTCCAGCGCGGCGACCAGCTGGGCTTCGTCAAGGGTCATCAGCGGGTCGCGGCTGGACTTCTGGTTGCAGCCCAGCATCAGCGCATTGAGCGATAAGGGGTAGCTGTCCGGGACGGTGCGGGCCTTTTCCATCAGCGTACCCAGAATGCGCGCTTCGATGGCGGTCAACAACGGGATGGAAAGGTCTTGCGGCGACGGATTCACTTTGATAGTCAATTCTGTGATGGCGCGGACTCCAGTCTCATGATGACGGCAGATCGCCGAGCACCTTGCCGAGCTTTTTCTCGAGTTCCCGGAGCCGCAGCAGGCCATCGGGCGCCTGCTTGATGGTGTTGCGCCATTCCATATACAGCGCACGCAAGCCTTCGATATCCTTCGCCTCCCTGAGCTTGGCAATGATGCCGTCGCCCGCAATGCCCAGAATGCGTTTGGCCAGGTTGATCATGAAGGTCTGCCCGAGCAGGAACGGATCTTCCTCACCGGCATTCGTCCCGCCCAGCGGAGCCGGTGCCGTCGCTGGCATCGGCTGCGCAGCAGGCACTGGCGCCGCCACCACTGCCGGCGCTGCGGACAGCTCGGTGACAAAACCACCGTCCAGCAACTGCTGCATCAGTCCGGGAACCAACTCAGCCGGGAACACGTTCTGCAGGGTGGCCATGTCGCGTCGGCCATCCATCATGATCAGCATCTGTCGCAGACGCGGTGTGAGACCGTGCGTACGGCGTTCGATTTCTTCCTGGCCTTTGGCCGATTTCACACAAACGGAATTTGCAGTCACCATGGACTCACCTGTAGTCTCCCAGTTGTCGTCGTATGCCTCGGACGGATAGCTCCAGGACATTCTAGGCCCCACGCCGAGGTCGGGGTTTGGCCGCAAGGCCTTGCGAATGCCCCACTCGAACTGTCTGTTCGATAATCGGTTGCCTTTGCCGTGTGCCCATGGCACCAAGCTTGCGTTCTCTGTCGACATGCATCATCTGTGCACTACATTCGTGCCAAGTTCCTGTCCCTGTTCAAAGCGTCGTTTTTCATGTCCCTGCCATTAGCCCGCCCAGGTATCCGTCCACAACCCACCACCGCAGCCATTCGCGACGTGGTGCGCGTCGCCTTGCGCAGCCAGCGCCATTCCGACGCCAATCGCCGCCGCGCCCGCGAGCTTGCATGGCAATGGGTCGCTGCCAAATGGCCGCGCCTGATGCCATCGCGTGATCAAATGGAAATGGGCCAGTATTCCCATGCGGCGAGTGGACAACAGATCATGGTGTCCCACGCCGCCGACCACTCCAGCTGGTCGTTGGCGGTGGCATTCGACGAAAAAAGCGGCGCGCGCACCTGGATGACTCAGGTCGAAGTGGCCGACGGTGGCGACGCCGACGTGCTGCGGCTGCATACATCGTGTACCGATGTAGCCGATTCACCACTGGTGGTGGCGCCTCCCCGTCTGCTGGGCAGCTGGGTCGAGCGCATGGAACTGGAGGACGGCCCCTTTGCGGTACTGGGCGAGCCCCGCGAAGTCAATGACGAGACACAGCTTCAGGGCTTCCTGTCCCACGTGTTGTCCCCGCAGCGGAATTTGCCTGTCATCGCGCTGGCCAATCGACCCGAAACCCGGTTCTACGGTGTCGACCCGCGCGGATTGGCAACTGCGGTGCGGGGTCTGGCCCATGTGATCTGCCTGGACCCCTATATCGCGCTCGAAGTTGCCGATCGGCTGGGCCCGCGCCTGGGCGTCGTTCCCGGCGCGGCCCGCATCTACAGCGCCAACGTGCCGGTCGAGGAAGACGCGCAGAACCACCCGCTGGTGCGCAACGCCCGCTCTGTCGGCAATGCCCAGGACAGCGCCGGCGCCTTCCGCCGCCTGTTGTGCCAGCGGATCTGCGCGATCAGTGTGCGTGAGCGCAATGGGGCGTCCGACAAGGCGGCGAACAACCCGCCCCGATCGTCCGCCACCCGTTCGAACTGACGCGCCCATGCAGCCGTGGCAATAGCGGCAGCGCGCACCAGGCGACATCAGGGCATGTATTGCCCGCCGTTGACCTCGATCACCTGACCGGTGACATATGCGGCCAGTTGCTCGGATGCCAGGTACAGGAATGCACCGACACACTCATCGACCGTTCCCAGGCGCGCCATCGGAATCGTCTTGCGCATCGTTTCCAACTGTTCCGCAGTGGAAAACTTGTCGTGAAACGGCGTCGTGATGACACCCGGTGAAACCGCATTGACACGGATTCCGCGGCCCACCAGTTCCTTGGCCAGTCCTTTGGTCGCGGTCGTGACAAAAGCCTTGGAACCGGCGTACATCGCCGCTCCCGGACCGCCACCACTGCTGGCCGCGATGCTGGTCAGGTTGATGATGCTCGAGCCGGCGGCCATGTGGGGCACGGCGTACTTGGTACACATCATCATGGAGCGCACATTCAGGTCAAGGATGTCGTCGAGCGTCGCGTCAGTGAGTTCGGTGATGGGCTGACGCTGCACCAGCGCACCGGCGTTGTTGATCAATACGTCGATGCGCCCCAAACGCGCTGCAGCCTCCTTGACCACCCGTTCGCACTCTGACGACTTGCGCAGATCGCCCTGCAACACGAAGGCGTCGCCGCCTGATGCCTTGATTGCCTGCGCCACCTTTTCGGCGGCGTCTTTCGAGCTGTTGTAGTGCACCGCCACGGTCGCACCGTGTGCGCCCATGGCCAGCGCGCAACCGGCGCCGATACCGGTTGAAGCGCCGGTGATCAGAACGGCTCTGCCCTTGAAGTCTTCCATTGTGTGTGTCCTTGTAGTAGGTTTCTCGCTCAGCGCTGCACTGTGCGGATGTAGGTCTCGGGACGGCGATCGCGGTAGAACTGCCAGGCGTTGCGCACTTCACGCAACACGTCCATGTCGAGATCGCGGATCAGGATCTCGCTCTGGTCGGTGCTGGCAACCGCGCCCACATAGTTTCCACGCGGGTCGACGAAGTAGCTCGAGCCGTAGAAAGTGACCGCCTTGTCGCCGAACTCGCGGCTTTCATTGCCGATGCGGTTGTTCGCCGCAATGAAGTACTGATTGGCGACTGCGGCAGCCGGTTGCTCGAGCTCCCACAAGCGGTTCGAAAGCCCCGGCTTGGTGGCAGATGGGTTGAAGACGATCTGCGCGCCAGCCAGGCCGAGTTCGCGCCAGCCCTCGGGAAAGTGCCGGTCGTAACAGATGTACACCCCGATACGACCGACCGCCGTATCGAACACCGGATAACCCTGCGTGCCCGGACGGAAGTAGAACTTCTCCCAGAATTGCGGCAGGTTGGGAATATGGTGCTTGCGATACTGGCCCAACATGCTGCCGTCGGCATCGATCACCACGGCCGTGTTGTAGTAAAGGCCGGGCATTTCCTCTTCATAGATCGGCAACACCATCACCATCTGGAGTTCGCGCGCGAGATCGGCGAAGCGCCGGACCGTCGGGCCCGGAATCGTCTCGGCGTAGGCGTAGTACTTGGTGTCTTCGATGATGCCGAAGTACGGCCCGTAGAACAGTTCCTGGAAGCCGATGATGCGGGCCCCCTGTGCAGCCGCATCACGTGCGTACTGTTCATGCCTGGCGATCATCGACTCCTTGTCGCCGGTCCAGTCGGTCTGGGTGATTGCTGCGCGTACGACGCTCATCTTGCTGTCCTTCTGTCGGTGTGTCGAATGGCGCAGTGCGCCGCCCTGCCCCATCACGTCAAGCAGCAACGCCGCACAGACGTCTGCCGGCGAGCGGCCAGGACGCTTGCACTGTGCCTCATTCTGCCTAGAATGAAAGCCACCAGTATGGTCTGGTGGCTTCAAAGAGTCCAGCACACCGTATCCGATCACGGCCCCTGTCCAGGTCGGTAGGGCGCGCTGCAGTATCAGCCGCGCGGTCACTGCCAATGTAACTCTGTTACATAAACCCCGACGAGGCAGCACGTTAAAGATGGGATGATCCGTGCCGGGGGGGCAGGACGGGTCTGCCTGAATGGGGTTGTTGGAGGATTGACGGAATGCGATGGGCCAAGACAAGTTTGCGCAACAGTTTTTTCGGGTGGCTGGCCAATGAACCGGTTGCGGAATCAAACGATGACCTGGAAGCCATCCGCAAAGTGATGCTGCAGGCCCTGGAGCAGAATCAGGACGGTCTGAACTCGACCGTCGAGCGCAAACTGCTGTTTGCGCAAGACATCGACCAACTCTGGCACGTTCGCCCCGAACTGATGACGGCCATTGCGGCTAGCCGAGGCGAAGCGATTGCCATTCGTTGCATGGCCGACATCACGCGGCAGTTCGAAGCGCGCGTGCCTGATCGTTTCAGGCGCAAGGGTCGCCCGGTCCTGCGCCGGCGCTGAAACTTTTCTCTGGCATCGCTTCGTGCCTGAGCCGCACACACGCGTTCGCAAGACTGCGATGGGACGCGGGCACCAGGCCCGGTCGACGCATCCCCAACGCAGATGACTTCCAGCGGGTGCCGCGACTCGGCACAATGGGGCTTGTACACATGACTCGCGAGGATTTGCATGGGCTCCGGCAAGATACTGGTCGCGCAAGGTGGCGGACCGACAGCAGTGATCAACCAGTCGATGGTGGGCGTGGCACTGGAGGCCAGGCGCCACCGCCAGGTTGAACGGGTCTATGGGGCGCGTCACGGCGTACGGGGCATCGTCGACCAGGACTTTGTCGACCTGACCCAGGAGACCAGCCACAACCTGGAACTGGTCGCGGCTACTCCCTCGTCGGCCCTGGGCTCCACGCGCGACAAACCGGATGCGAAGTATTGCCACGCCATTTTCGAGGTGTTGCGCGCACACGAGATCGAGCATTTCTTCTACATCGGCGGCAACGACTCGTCCGACACCGTGCGCATCGTGAGTGAAGAGGCGCACAAGGCCGGCTACCCGCTGCGCGCCATCCACATCCCCAAGACCATCGACAACGACCTGGTCGGCAACGACCATACACCCGGTTTTCCGTCGGCGGCGCGTTTCGTGGCCCAGGCCTTTGCCGGCGTGAACCTGGACAACTTCGCGTTGCCCGGCGTCTATGTCGGCGTCGTGATGGGTCGGCATGCCGGGTTTCTCACCGCTGCGTCCGCGCTGGGCAAGAAATTTCCGGATGACGGCCCGCACCTGATCTATCTGCCCGAGCGGGTGTTCGACCTGCAGCAGTTCCTGCATGACGTCAAGGCGACATACGCCCGCCACGGCCGCTGCGTCGTGGCCGTCTCCGAGGGCATCCACGATGCAGCCGGCACGCCGATGCTGGCTCGGCTGGCCAAAGACCTTGAGAAGGACGCCCACGGCAATGTTCAGCTCTCGGGTACCGGCGCGCTGGCCGACCTGTTGTGTGAGGAGATCCGCAGCAAGCTGGGTATCAAGCGGGTGCGAGGCGACACTTTCGGCTACCTGCAGCGCTCGTTCATCGGCTGCGTGTCGGACGTCGACCAGCGCGAAGCGCGCGAGGTCGGCGAGAAAGCGGTGCAATTCGCGATGTGGGGCGATCGCGATGGCTCGGTCGCGATACACCGCACCGGTTTTTATTCGGTCGACTACGCGCTGCTCGACCTGGCCGATGTGGCTGGCAAGACACGCGTGATGGAGGACGCCTTCATCAGCACCAGCGGCACCGACGTAACCGATGCGTTCCGTTTGTATCTGCGCCCGTTGCTGGGTTCGGGTATGCCGGACGCGTTCCGGCTTCGCGCCGCGCCGGTCGCACGGCGCAGCCAGAGCTGAGAGCGTGAAAACGCTTTGACCCGCGCAGCCGATGTTTCTTGCGTCCAAGCTGCTGGGCTTTTTGCTCGAACCGTTGTTCTGGGTGCTCGCGCTGCTGATTGCCAGCGTGCTGCTGGCGCGGCGCCGGCCCGGCGCCGGCAGAACCCTGTCCGCTCTGTCGCTGCTGGCCCTCGTACTTGCCTGCTGGACACCCGTACCCGAGGCTTTGCTGCGCAGCCTGGAGGCGCGTTATCCGGCCCCCGACGGGCGCAATCTGCAGAACTTTAAGGGCATCATCGTGCTCGGAGGTGCATTAAGCAGTCCGGAACTGTGGAAGGCCCACCCGCAAGTGGGCCTGAACGATCAGGCCGAACGCATGACCGAAGCGGTGACGCTGATGCGCCGCCACCCGCACCTGCGCCTGTTGTTCACCGGTGGCAATGCCAAGATCTCGGGCGAGGGCGCGAGCGAGGCCGAACGCGCCAAGGTGCTGTTCGACGCGCTGGGTGTCGATCCTGAGCGCGTCTGGTACGAATCGGCATCGCGCAACACTTATGAAAACGCGCTGCTCACGGCATCCATGCCCGGCGTCGACAAGACCCAGCCCTGGATTCTGCTGACCTCGGCATTTCACCTGCCGCGTGCCATGGGCGTATTCGAACACGCAGGCTGGAACGTGACCGCCTGGCCGGTCGACTACCGCACTACCGCGCACGACTCCTGGTTCGATTTTTCGCTGCACTACGGCCCCGCGACCTGGCAGCTGGCCCTGCATGAATGGCTCGGCTACTTTGCCTATCGGCTGGCCGGCTGGCACTGAGCGCCGGGCCGTGTCAACGACGCTAACGCCGCAAGATCGACGCGTGCCGGTTCAGGCTTCGTCAGAGTCGGCCAACTGCTGCGCGGTGAGGCGGGTCGCGAGCAACTTGTCGATGCGCCGCCCATCAAGGTCGACCACCTCGAACATCCAGCCCGCACATTCGATTTTTTCTCCCTCCTCAGGCAAGCTGCCAGACACCGCCATCAGAAGCCCGGCCACGGTGTTATAGCGCCCGCGCTCCTCGTCAGGAAGATCGCCGATGTCCAGGCGCGATTTGAACTCGCCGACCGGCATCGCACCATCGATCAGCCAGCTACCGTCGTTGCGCGGAGTAGCCCAGGCATCAATCGTGGTGTAGGGTTGCAACTCTCCGGTGATAGCCTCGAGCATGTCGTTGGGCGTGATCAGCCCCTGCACCTCGCCATATTCGTCCACCACCAGCACCATGCGGGCGGTCTTGGTGCGGAACTGTTCGAGAAGTTCCATGCCCGAGAGTGTCTCCGGTACAAACACTGGCGGCTGCACATGTTCGACGATGGAGTCGGTGTGCTCGGCACCGAGTTCGATCAGCTTGCCCAGGCTGATGGTTCCCACGACGTTCTCGAGCGATCCACGGCAAACCGGATACCAGGAGAACGCACGTTTTGCGCCGCCTTCGCGCAAGGCCTCCAGGATCTGGCCGGCGGACTGGCTGGCATCGAGCCACTTGATGTCCGAGCGCGGCAACATCATCGACGTGAGCGGCCGGTCATCGAGCAGGAACACGTTCTGCACCATCTGGCGTTCCTGTTCCTCGATCACACCGGCGTCCACGCCCTCTTCCAGGCTGGCACTGATTTCGGCTTCGGTGACAGACCGACTGCCCGCGTTGTCGATACGCAGCATCTTGAGCACCGCATGCGTGCAGGCAGACAGCAACCAGACGAACGGTTTGGCAGCACTGGCCACCCACGTCATCGGTCGTGCAACCAGCCGCGACACCTGCTCGGGATACAACTGGCCGATGCGCTTGGGCACCAGTTCACCGAATACGATGGTGGTGAAGGTGATCACGGTCACCACCAACGCCGTCGCCGTGATGTCGGCCACGCCGACAGAGAGGTGCCAGCCTTGCAGCCAGCGCGACAGTCCATCGCTGAATGCTGCCTCGCCAATAATGCCGTTGAGCACGCCGATGGACGTGATGCCGACCTGCACCGACGACAAAAAACGGGTGGGATTTTCGAGCAGCAACAATGCCGCCGTGGCACCATGGTCGCCTTCATCGGACATGCTCATCAACCGCGCCCTGCGGCTGGCCGTGAGCGCGAGTTCGGACATTGCAAAAACCCCGTTGATAAGGGTCAACAGGCCAATCAGCAAAAAATCCATGAATCCGGCATCAGAATCAACACCATGGGACTTTACCTGATCGGCGATGTACAAGGCTGTGATGACGCATTGCAGCGCCTGCTCGATGAAATCGGCTTCTCGGCGAGCCGCGACAAACTGGTGTTGCTGGGGGACCTGGTCAATCGTGGCCCGGATTCACTGGCCGTGTTGCACCGGGTGATGCGCCTGGGCGGCGCCGCGCGCTGCGTGCTGGGCAACCACGATCTGCACCTGCTGGCCATTGCGCACGGAGTGCGCTCGCCCCATCGCAAAGACACGCTGGACGCGATACTGGCATCGCCAGAGCGAGCGGCCTTGCTGGCATGGCTGCGTTGCCAGCCGCTGGCACTGCGTGAGTCGATTGACGGGCGCGAACTGTTGATGGTGCATGCCGGACTGTTGCCGTCCTGGACCGCCGACCAGACCATGGCATTGGCCGGTGAGGTGGCGCAGATGATGACCGGTCCCGGGTTCGGCGAATTCCTGACACAGATGTATGCCGACACGCCGACGCAGTGGTCGGACACGCTGGACGGCGTCGCACGTCTGCGCGCCATCGTCAATGTGCTGACGCGTCTGCGCTTTTGCACGGCCGACGATCGTATGGAGTTCGCCACCAAGGACAGCGCCGACGCGGCGCCGGCAGGATTCTGGCCCTGGTTTGACGCTCCCGGTCGGCGCAGCGCAGAGGTTACCGTGGCCTTTGGACATTGGTCAACGTTGGGGTGGCTGGGTCGTGACAACGTGTTGTCGCTCGATTCTGGCTGCGTCTGGGGCGGTCAGCTGAGCGCGGTGCGAATCTCTGCGCTGGGCCGGGGCCGAGGCTTTGACACCGACTTGATACAGGTGCCTTGTGATCAGGCACAAACGCCTGGCCGATAAACGGCCGACGAAATAGCGGCCACCGGCACAGGGTCAGGACTGATTTTCGGTTTCGGGCGCCGGTACTTCCGGCTTGAACAGGGCCGCAACCCGGCGCCGGGACTTGATATTGGCCGAAATACTGCGTACCGGGGTCGGACTGGCCGCGTCCCAGGCCGGGGCGTCGTTGGCGGCGGGTTCCTCGTACGGTTTGTCGAAAAACGGATCGCGCGACGCCTTCGGCGGACGCACCAGATCGAGTCGCGGCGCCCGCTCGCGACGCGGCGCGTCTCCCTTGGGACGAGAACGGCCAGCCGCGCGCGGCTCACTCGGCACTTCTTCGGCGTTGTACATGCGCCGGCCATCGTTGATACGACCCTGGCGGCGAATGTCGGGCTTGTCTTCGTCGAACTCGATCGGTTCGATTTCAAGCTTGGCCTTGAGCAGCTTTTCCAGCTCGGCCACCAGGCGTGAATCGCTGCGCGTGACAAAAGTCACCGCCAGGCCCGAAGCGCCTGCACGGCCGGTGCGACCGATGCGGTGGATATAGTCTTCGGCGTTGAAGGGAATGTCGAAGTTGAACACTGCCGGCACGTCCTTGATGTCGAGCCCGCGGGCGGCGACGTCGGTACACACCAACAGATCAACCTCGCCCTGCTTGAACGCATCGAGCGCCTTGAGCCGCTCGTCCTGGCTCTTGTCGCCGTGCAACGCAGTGGTCTTGAGGCCCTCGCGTTCGAGCGAACGCGCCAGACGGGCACAGCCCAGTTTGCTGTTCACGAACACGAACGCCTGCTTCACCGTGTGCCGGCGCAACAACTGGTGCAGCGCGTGGCGTTTGTCGTCGTCGCCCACGCTGTAGAAGTGCTGTTCGACAGTCGATGCAGCAGCGTTCGGTCGCGCCACTTCAATCGTCACCGGATTTTGCAGATAGCTGCTGGCCAGTCGCTTGATCTCAGGCGAAAAAGTGGCGGAGAACAGCAGCGTCGTGCGCTGCTTGGGCAGGTAACTCAGGATACGCTGCAGGTCGGGCAGAAAACCGATGTCCAGCATGCGGTCGGCCTCGTCGAGCACCACGTATTCAACCTGGTTGAGCACCGTGTTCTTGGCTTCGATATGGTCCAGCAGTCGACCTGGCGTGGCCACCAGGATCTCGACACCGCGCTTGAGCTCGGCGGTCTGCGGCTTCATGTCCATACCGCCGAACACCACGGTGCAGCGCAGCTGGGTGTACTTGGCGTAGGCCTTGATGGCCTGCGCCACCTGATCGGCCAACTCGCGCGTAGGCAACAACACCAACGCCCGCACCGGATGGCGCGCCGGCGATGTGGATGTGTTTTCATGGGCCAGCATGCGCTGGAGCAGCGGCAACGAGAACGCTGCAGTCTTGCCGGTGCCGGTCTGGGCTGCGCCCATCACGTCCAGACCCTGCAAAACCTGGGGAATGGCCTGCGCCTGGATCGGCGTCATGTTCTCGTAGCCCAGTTCGGCAACGGCTCTGGTCAGGGGTTCTGCCAACTGCAGTTGCGCGAAAGAATCAATACGGGAAGGGGTAACGGGTTCGGTCATCTATAACTGTGCGCTGACGTGCCCGAGGGCCTGTTCTGGGCGCCTGGACGGGTGGTGCCCACGTTATGGGCAAGCCCGCATTATCCCCCCATCGGCAAATACCCCGAAAAGCAGGCTGCAAATTGCGCGCCGAGGAGCTGTCGCAGCCTTCACCGAGCCAGTCCAGGGCGCTTTCTGACAGCCGGTGGCCTTCTCGATTCATGATTACACCCGACGCGCATCAATTCGCGTTACATTGCCGCCATGCTACGAAAATCAGTGGCGCCGACGTCCCACCAAGGTCGCCTCGCGCCTGTTTCCAATCGCGCGGCACCCCGCGCCACGGTGTTGTTGACCGGTTTTGCGCCTTTTGACGGCGAATCCGTCAATTCCAGCTGGGAGGCCGTGCAGGCCCTGCAGGGCGAACATATCAGCGGTCACGCAGTTGTCTGCGCGCAATTGCCGGTCACGTTTGACATGTCCCTCGAACAACTGATGGAGCTGGTGCGGGAACACCACCCGGCCCTGGTGATTTGTGTGGGTCAGGCGACAGGGCGCCGCGCCATCTCACTCGAGCGCATCGCGATCAATATCGCGGATGCCCGCATTGCGGACAATGCCGGCGCGCAGCCGATCGACAAGCCGGTGGTCAGTGGCGGCCAACCCGCCTACTTCACCAGCCTGCCGATCAAGGCGATGCTGCGCGACCTCTCCGAGGCCGGCCTGCCAGCCGAGGTATCGCAGACTGCCGGCACGTTTGTCTGCAACCACCTGTTCTATGGCCTGATGCACGACCTGCAGCGGCGCCGTGCACTGACCGGCGTGCGCGGCGGGTTCATCCATCTGCCGGGCCTGGCCACTGACGATGCCGCGGCCTTGTCCCTGAGCAACATGCAAATGGGCCTGCGCATTGCCATCGCCAGCGCGCTGGCGACAACGCAAGACGTCAAACTCGGCGCCGGCACATCCACCTGACGCCAGCTTCCTGGAGGCGCGCTCAGGCGCGCGGCAGGGTCACACCCTGTTGTCCCTGATACTTGCCGCCGCGGTCTTTGTAGCTGACCTCGCAGGCTTCGTCGCTTTCGAAAAACAGCACTTGCGCGCATCCTTCGCCCGCGTAGATCTTGGCCGGCAGCGGCGTCGTGTTCGAAAACTCCAGCGTCACGTAACCCTCCCACTCCGGCTCGAACGGCGTCACGTTGACGATGATGCCGCAACGCGCATAGGTGCTTTTGCCCAGACAGATGGTCAGCACATTGCGCGGTATGCGGAAATACTCCAACGTACGTGCGAGCGCGAAGCTGTTGGGCGGAATGATGCACACATCGTCGTTGAAATCGACAAAACTCTTGGCATCGAAATTCTTCGGGTCGACCACAGTGCTGTGGATATTGGTGAACACCTTGAATTCCGGCGCGCAGCGGATGTCATACCCATAGCTGCTGGTGCCATAACTGATGATCTTGTGACCTTCGCGCTCGCGGATCTGTCCGGGCTCGAAGGGCTCGATCATGCCGGTCGTCTGCGCCATGTGGCGGATCCATTTGTCACTCTTGATGGTCATGCGGGGGTTCCGGAAGTCTGGTCGATGGATCGCCGATTGTAGAAACACCGGCCGCGATGCCCATCGGCATGCTGTGGGGCAAGGCGTGTGCACACCGCCCCGCGAGGCTGATATCGCAACAGGTTGTCAGGCGGCTGCAGCGATCACCGTGCGTTGCACCAACCGGTCGTCACCCAGCACAATCATGGCAAACAGCAACTCGTCCAGATTGCCGGCCTGTGCGGTACGGCGCTCCATCAGCGCCGTGCAGCGCGGGTCGAGCACGATGAAATCAGCCTCGCAGCCGGGCTTCAGATTGCCGACCACGCCATCGAGTCCCAGCGCCAGCGCCGCACCGGCCGTGTGTTGCCACCACAGCTGCTGTGGTGTCAGGCTCAGGCCGGTCTTGGTCTGCCCTTCCCGCCCGACGCAGTACGCCGCCAACATGGTGTGAAACGGCGACAACGAGGTGCCGCCACCAACATCGCTGGCCAGAGCGTAGCGAAAACCGACCCGGTCGGCGCCGGCGTAGTCGAAGAAGCCGCTGCCCAGAAACAGGTTGCTCGTGGGGCTGATGGCGGCGGCTGAACCGGTGTCGCGCATCAAGGCACGATCGTTGTCGTCGAAATGGATGCAATGCGCATAAATCGCCCGTTCGCGCATCAGGCCGAAGTCGTCGTACACCGCCAGATAGGAACGCGAATGCGGGAACAGCGCGCGGGCCCAGGCGATCTCGTCCTTGTTCTCGGCCACATGCGACTGGATCCAGACGTCCGGGTAGCGTGCAGCCAGCTCACCGGCACCGCGCAACTGGGCCTCGCTGCAGCTGGGCGCAAAACGCGGCGTGATCGCATACCCCAGCCGTCCCTTGCCATGCCAGCGCCGGATCAGCGCCTCGCTGTCGAGCAGGCTTTGCTCCGTATCGTCGCGCACACCATCAGGCGAATGCCGATCCTGCAACACCTTGCCGCAGATCATGCGCATGCGCCGCCGCTCGGCTTCGCTGAAAAACGCCTCGACCGACGCCGGGTGGGAGGTGGCAAATGTCAACGCAGTCGTCACGCCGTTGCGCACCAGTTCGGTCAGGAAGAACTGCGCGGCGTCCGAGCTGTGCGCTTCGTCGGCAAAGCGCGCTTCCTGCGGAAAGGTGTAGTTCTCGAGCCAGGGCAACAGGCCGCTGGCAGGCGAGCCCATGACGTCGACCTGCGGAAAATGCACATGCATGTCGACAAAACCGGGCGCGATGATGCGTCCGGCCAGGTGTTCCAGCGGGACCTGGGCATACTGATCGATCAAACCATCGTAGGCACCCACGGCCAGCACCCGCTCGGTCGCCGAGCCGTCGGAACCGACCACCAGCAAACCGTCCTTGTCGAACACGGCCTGCCCTTGTTCGTCGAATCGCAAGATGGCGGCGCGGTAGGAATTCATGATGATGGGAGCTTACCCAAGAAACGGCGGCGGCTCATACGACAACCGGAATACCGTCCATGCATGCCATGGACCTGCGCTGCAGCCGTATCGCCAGACACCGCCTGGCCCTCAAGGTCGCAGCGGTGACGCCAGCACTCCCTGCACCAGAAAATCCATCGCCAGTATCTGCGCGTCGCCCAGACTCTGACCGGCCGCAATGACGGTGCGTCCGGTCGTGTCCAGCACCGCCCGCGTAGCCTGAAACGGCTGCAACCGACCAGCTGCAATGTCTTTTTGCTTCGCCAGCACCTCTTCGCGCACGGCCTGGGGCACGCGTGGTCCGAAGTCCCCGATCCGCACCATGCCTTCGCGGATACCGCCCCAGACGCTGCCCGTGGTCCATGTCCCGCCGAGCATTGCCTTGGTGCGGCGGGTGTAATACGCGCCCCATTCATGGGTTACGGCCGCGATCTGGGCCTGCGGCGCCACGGCGCGCATGTCGGAGTGATAGGCCACGGCCATCCTGCCGCGTTCCTGGGCCGCGACCATGACAGCGTTGGAGCCGGTGTGAAATGCCAGCACATCAACGCCCTGGTCCATCAGCACCATCGCCGCGTCGCGCTCACGCGCCGGGTCGAACCAGGCCTGCAGCCAGATCACCTTGACCTGTGCCTTGGCATTGACCGAGCGCATGCCCAGCGTGAACGCATTGATGCCTTGCAGCACCTCGGGAATCGGGAAGCCAGCGACATATCCGGCCGTGTTGCTGGTGCTCAAACGCCCCGCGACCACGCCGGCCAGGTAACGGCCCTCGTAGTACCGTGCATTGGCGACTGCGACATTGGCCGCAGTCTTGTAGCCGGTGATCGACTCGAAGCGCACAGCCGGAAAGTCCCGCGCCACCCGCAAAGTCGGCTCCATGTAGCCGAAACTGGGCGTGAAGATCAGCTGATGCCCCTGGCGCGCCAGATCACGGATCACGCGCTCCGCATCGGCCCCTTCGGCCACGTTCTCGACATAGGTGGTCTCGACCCGCGGCGCAGCGCCACCGACCGGATTGAGTGCTGCCAACATGGCTTTGCGGCCTTCGTCGTGCTGGTGCACCCAACCCATTGGCGAGAGCGGCGCCACATAGACAAACCCGACCTTCAATGGAGGTGCATTCTGGCTGTGCGCCGGGGAAAAAACGGGAAACAGGGAAAAACAGGCGGCCGCGAACGCGGCTGCGAGGTTTTTATACATGGTGGTCCTCTACATGGCTCCGAATACAAAAAACGAGGCCTGCCGGAGCAGCAGGCCTTGCCCCAATTTTAGCCCGCCTGTCGACGGGCCCCGGACTTCAGCGGAAAGTCTCGAAGCAGGCGTCCACCCGGTCGCGGTAACGGCGCTTTTGCGCGTCGTCGATGAAGCTGGCGTTAAAGCTGTTCGTTGCCAGTTGCCAGGCCTGCTGGGCCGGCAGTTGCAGTGCCGCAAAAGTCTGCGTGAAATTCTCGTTGATATAGCCGCCGAAATAAGCCGGGTCGTCGGAATTGATCGTGGCCGCAATACCTGCATCGAGCATGCGTCCCACGTTGTGCTCGGTCAGCGATGAATACACACACAGTTTGAGATTGGACAGGGGACACATGGTCAGCGCGATCTGCTCGCGCGCCAGACGCTGCATCAGGTCCGCATCGTGTATCGCCTGCACACCGTGGTCGATGCGTTCCACCTTCAGCACATCCAGCGCGCTATGGATGTAGGCCGGTGGGCCCTCCTCACCGGCGTGCGCGACCAGCCGGAAACCCAGGGCCCGGCAACGCGCAAACACCTTGGCAAACTTCTCCGGTGGATGACCCATTTCGCTTGATGCCAGGCCGATGCCGACGATCTTGTCGCGCAGATGCAGAACCTGCTCGAGCGCCTCGAAAGCTTCGGCCTCGCTCAGGTGGCGCAGGAAACACATGATCAGCGACGCGCTGATGCCAAGCTGGGCCTGCGCATCCACGCAGGCGCGGTGCAGGCCGTTGACCACCACTTGCGGATCCAGACCGTGGCCGGTATGGGTCTGGGTATCGAAGAAAATCTCGGCATGCAACACGTTGTCCGCATGGGCACGCGCAAGATAGGCACGTGTCATGTCGTAAAAGTCCTGTTCGGTACGCAACACCGTGGTACCCGTGTGGTAGATGTCGAGAAAGCTCTGCAGGTTGTTGAACACATAGGCCTTGCGCAGCGACTCCACGTCGGGATACGCCAACGCCACCTGGTTGCGCTTTGCGAGCTCGAAGATCAGCTCGGGTTCTAGCGATCCTTCGATATGCATGTGCAACTCGGCCTTGGGCATCTCGCGCAGCAAGGCTGGCAGCCGATCGGCCGCAACGGATCTGACATTCACGGTTTCTCCTCCCGTAAAAAAGGGCTGCCCTGCGGCAGCCCTCGTGATGGGCCGGGCGCGCACCTGCACGCCCTGGCACCGGACTGCTTACTTGGCGCCCGGCACCTTGCCTTCCACGCCCTTGACATAGAAGTTCACGCCACCGAGGAACTTGTCGTCGGCCACAGCGTCCTTGGCCAGAATCTCCTTGCCGTCCTGACCCACGATCGGGCCCTTCCAGATCGAGAAGGTGCCGGCCTTGAGGCCCGCCTTGATCTCGTCGATGCGGGCCTTGGTCTCGGCAGGCACGTCTTCGGCGATCGACACCATGTCGATGGCGCCTTCCTTGTGACCCCACCAGACGCCGCCGCCGCCCTTCCAGCTGCCGTCAAGTGCTTCCTTGGTGGCCTGGATGTAGTAGGGAGCCCAGTTGATGATGGCCGATCCCAGGTGCGCCTTGGGGCCATAAGCCGTCATGTCGGAATCCCAGCCGAAGGCGCGCTTGCCCTTGTCCTGTGCGGTCTTGAGCACGGCGGGCGAGTCGGTGTTCTGGAACAACACGTCGGCGCCTCCGTTGATCAGCGAGGTGGCTGCCTCGGTTTCCTTGGGCGGGTTGAACCACTCGTTGACCCATACCACCTTGGTCTTGATCTTCGGGTTGACGGACTGGGCACCCATCGTGAAGCTGTTGATGTTGCGCAGCACCTCGGGAATCGGGACTGAAGCAACCACGCCCAGCGTGTTGGTCTTGGTCATCTTGCCGGCGATCACGCCGGCCATGTAGGCGCCTTCGTAAGTGCGGCTGTCATAGGTGCGCAGGTTCTCGGCCTGCTTGTAGCCAGTGGCGTGCTCGAACTTGACGTCCTTGAAGTCCGGCGCGATCTTGAGCATCGGCTCCATGTAGCCAAAGGTGGTGCCGAAGATCAGCTTGTTGCCCTGACTGGCCATGTCACGGATCACCCGCTCGGCGTCGGCCGATTCAGGCACGTTTTCGACGAACGATGTCACGATCTTGTCACCGAATTCCTTCTCGATCGCCTTGCGCCCCTGGTCATGCGCGAAGGTCCAGCCACCGTCGCCCACAGGGCCCACATAGGCAAATGCAATCTTCAGCGGCACGGGCTTGGCCGGCTCCGGCGCAGGCGCAGGCGCGGCCACCGGTGCAGGCGCCGGTGCAGGCGCAGGCTCCTCCTTCTTGCCGCAGCCGACCAGGGCGACCGCAGCAATGGCGGACATTGCCGCCAACTGGATCAGGGATCGTTTCTTCATGTCTGTCATGGTGGTCCTAAATGGGAAGGGTTGCGAGTAAACATCAATTATGCTGCCCCCGGCGAGGCGTTTACTCAAGATCCGGGATAAAACGGTTTTCCGATGGATGCCGGCATGTTGATGCGGATCCATTGCGGATTGCGCGAGATCAGCGCCAGCACCACGATGGTGGCCAGATACGGCAACATGGTCAGGAACTGGCTGGGCACCTGCACGCCGATCGCCTGAAGGTGAAACTGCAGCATCGTCACGCCGCCGAAAAGATAAGCACCCAAAAGCACACGGGCCGGGCGCCAGGTCGCGAAAGTGGTCAAGGCCAGCGCGATCCATCCCTTGCCCGACACCATGCCCTCGACCCACAGCGGCGTGTAGATGATGGACAGATAGGCACCGGCCAGGCCGCACATCGCCCCGCCCACAACCACCGCCAGCAGACGTATGCGGCGCACCGGATAACCCAGCGCATGCGCCGACTCCGGGCTCTCGCCCACACTGCGCATCACCAGGCCGCTGCGGGTGCGGTACATGAACCAGATCAGCGCGACGGCGAACACCACGGTCAGGTAGACCAGCGGATGGTGGCGAAACAAGGCCGGCCCGACCAGCGGGATGTCGGAGAGCCATGGAATCGCGAAACTCGGGCGCTCGGGAATCCGTGCCTGCACGTAGCCGGTGCCGACAAAGGCCGAGAAGCCGCCGCCGAACAGCGTCAGCGCCAGCCCAGTGGCGTACTGGTTGGTGTTGAGCCAGATCACCAGCAGGCCAAACACCGCCGCGAGCAGCGCCCCCGCAGCAACGCCCGATGCGAAACCGACCCAGTCATTGCCTGAATACACCACCGCGGCAAAGCCGGCAATGGCCGCGCACAACATGATGCCCTCGGCCCCCAGATTGACGATGCCGACCTTCTCGTTGATCAGCAGGCCCAGCGACGCCAGGGCCAGCACGGTGCCGGCATTGAGCGTGGCGGCAATCAGCAGCGCATACGATTCCATCATCGACCCCCCGAGCGGCCCAGCTTGAGCCGGTAATTGACCAAGGTATCGCAGGCCAGCAGGCTGAACAGCAGCAAGCCCTGGAACACGCCCGTGAGCGACTTGGTCAGACCCAGCCGCGACTGCGCCATCTCGCCGCCGATATAGAACATGCTCATGAGCAGCGCCGAGAAAACCATGCCCACCGGATGCAGCCGCCCGACATAGGCCACGATGATGGCGGCAAATCCGTAGCCCGCGGGCAGGTAGGTCGTGAGCTGACCGATCGGTCCGGCCACCTCGAGGGCACCGGCCAGGCCTGCTGCCCCGCCGGAGATCAGCAAGGCGGTCCACAAGGCCTGGCGCGATGAGAAACCGGCATAACGCGCCGCAGCCGGAGCGAGACCACCGACCTGCTGGGCAAAGCCGGCCCGGGTGCGGAACAGGAAAATCCACAGGCCCAGCACGCCAACCACCGCGAAGACTACCCCGATGCTCACACGCGAACCGTCAAACAGCCGGGGAATGCGTGTGACCGCTTCAAAGGTCTTGGACTGCGGGAAGTTGAATCCCTGCGGGTCCTTCCACGGGCCACCGACCATGAAGCTGAGCAGTTGCACCGCCACGTAGACCAGCATCAGGCTGACCAGGATCTCGTTGGCATTGAAACGGTCGCGCAGCACGGCGGTGATCGCAGCCCACAACATGCCGCCCAGCACACCGGCGAGCACCACCGGCACGACGATCCAGGCGCCGGTGCCCTTGTCAGCCAGCAGCGCCACGCCGCCAGCGAAGATGGCGCCAATGATGTACTGGCCTTCCGCGCCGATGTTCCACACATTGGAGCGGAAACAGACGGCCAGGCCCAGCGCGATGATCAGCAGTGGCGTGGCCTTCACCAACAGTTCGCCGACGGCATATCCGCTTTTGATGGGCAGCCAGAAAAACATCTCCAGGCCGCGCAGCGGGTCCTTGCCCAGTGAGACGAACATCACGACACCGATCAGCACCGTGATCATCAGCGCCAGAATGGGCGAGCCGTAGCTCCAGAACTGCGACGGCTGCGGGCGGGCTTCAAGCTTGAGCATGATCGGCCTCCCACAATCCGCTCATCCATTCACCGATTTTCTCGATCGAGGCTTCGGCGATGGGCACCGATGGCGACAACTTGCCCTTGGCGATCACATGCAGACGGTCGCTGAGCTCGAACAACTCGTCGAGTTCTTCGCTGACCACCAGCACCGCGCAACCCTGGTCGCGCAGTTGCAGTATCTCGCCGCGAATCTGCGCCGCTGCCCCTACGTCGACACCCCAGGTCGGCTGAGAGACGATCAGCAGTTTGGGCTTGGCGTCGATCTCGCGCCCCACGATGAACTTCTGCAGGTTGCCACCCGACAGCGAACGCGCGGCCGAATCGGGCCCCCCGGCCTTGACGTTGAAGCGGCCGATGACGTCCGCCGCCTGCGCCCGCAACTTGCGCAGGTTGATCCAGTGGATGCTGCCGGAAAGTGCCTCGTTGCGCGTCAGCAGCAAGTTGTGCGCCAGCCCCAGTGTCGGCACCGCGCCCCGGCCCAGCCGTTCTTCCGGCACAAAATGCAGACCCAGCTTGCGCCGGGTGCCAGGATGCAGCGCCGACATGTCGGTGTCGCCCATGCGAATGGATCCGGCAGCACTTCGGCAGTCTTCGCCAGACAAGGCGTACAGCAGTTCGCGCTGGCCGTTGCCCGACACGCCGGCGATGCCGACCACTTCGCCTGCGCACACCTGCAACGAAACGCCGTCGAGGTCGACGCCAAACTGGTCCTCGCGCGGCAGACTCAATCGGGCAACCCGCAATACCGGCGCGCCGGGCTTCTGTTCGCGATGCTGCAGCTCGGGCGGTTCAGCGCCGATCATCAGCCGTGACAAGGACGCATTGGTTTCCTCGGCCGGATTGCACACGCCGGTCACGACACCGCCGCGCAACACGGTGCAAGCGCTGCACAACTCGCGGATCTCGTGCAGCTTGTGACTGATGTACAAGATGCTGCAACCTTCGGAGGCCAGCTTTCTGAGCACGACAAAAAGCTTCTCCACCGCCTGGGGTGTCAGCACCGAGGTCGGCTCGTCGAGGATCAGCAGCTTCGGATGGGTCAGCAAGGCCCGGATGATCTCCACCCGCTGCATCTCGCCCACACTGAGTGTGTGCACCGGCCGGGCCGGATCGATGTCCAGACCGTATTCCTGCGCCTTGGCCACGATCGACCGGGTCACGGACTCCAGGCTTAGCGACTTGTCCAGGCCGAGCCAGACGTTTTCGGCCACCGTGATGGTGTCGAACAGGCTGAAATGCTGGAACACCATGCTGATGCCCATGGCGCGTGCTTCCTGCGGGTTGCGAATTGACACCGCCTCGCCGTTGAAGCGCACGCTGCCGGAATCGGGTTTGACCGAGCCGTAAATGATCTTCATCAGGGTCGACTTGCCGGCGCCGTTTTCGCCCAGCACCGCATGGGTCTCGCCCGGCATCACGGTCAACGATATCTCGTTGTTGGCCACCACGGCGGGATACCGCTTGGTGATGCCGGCGAGCTGCAATCGCGGGGTACTGGTCATACGGCTTGTCTCTGGTGTCGCTTGTCGTTCATGTTGTGGGCACCCCACCTGGCAGGTGGCTATTTGTAACCGATAAGGATGGGAGACCTGTGAGACTAACCGGATACAGGACCCTGTGACAGGCCACCGGCAACTGCCTTGACGCGTTCACGCAGCCATTTGCCCGCCGCTGAACCATGGCTGCGCGCGTGCCAGAGCTGGTAATACCGCATGCGCGGAAAATCCACCGGACAGGCAAGAATGCGCACCGGCAGGCGCCCTACGAAGCGATCACAGTAAATGCGCCCTGTCGTCAGAACTAGCAAGGTTGATGCCACCATGGCAGGTATCAGGCTGAAATGTGCCACGCGGGTGGTGATGGTGCGCTGCAGGCCCAGACTCTCCAGGTGTTCGTCGATCACCCCCTTGGCCCCGGGATGGGTCTGACCCGGCGCCACATGCTCCGCCGTGAGCCATTCCTGTGCACTCCAGCCGCGCCTGGCAGCGGGGTGCTGCTCGGATACCAGCGACACCACCTCATCGTCGAACAGCACACCCAGATGCAGGTCTTGCGGGGGTGCGCTCCAGTTGCCGATCACCACGTCGACGTCGCCTTGCGCCAGATGGGTGCGGTAGTCCGATTCGCCGGACAAGGCCAGGATGTCGATACGGCACAGTGGCGCCTGCGCCTTGATCAGCGCCACCAGGCGGGGCAGGAACTGGCTGTCCAGATAGTCGCTGGCCGCAATGCGAAAGGTGTGTTCGGCACTGGCTGCGTCAAAGCCGCGGGCGTCGGCAAACAGCATCTGGGCGCCCCGCAGAATGCGCGAACTCGGCTCGATCATGCGCAAGCCGGCCTCGGTCGGCACCATGCCGCTGCCCGAGCGCACCAATAGAGGATCCCGGGCAAATTCGCGCAGGCGTTTGAGCGAGGCACTGACCGCCGGCTGGTGCATACCCAGCCGGATGGCGGCGCGCGAAACACTGCGTTCAGTCAACACGGTATGCAGGACCCTTATCAGATGAAGGTCGATCTTGTCGAAGATGGCGTGTTCTCTCATACTGGCGTGGACATGGCATTCATATGCTAGCGTGTATAGAACTTTGCCGGCGATGGATTAAGTTAGCCTTCACACCAGCGCCCAGAACTTTGACCACCATGAACCCTCAACCTATCCGATTCATCCGTCGCGGCGCCGTCGTGACGCTGGACGCCATTCCGCCGGATCGCACCTTGCTCGAAGTCCTGCGCGAAGACCTGGCCAGCACCGGCACGAAGGAGGGTTGCGGCGAAGGCGATTGTGGCGCCTGCACTGTGGTGCTGGGTGAGCGCCAGGGCTGCGGCATCACATACCGCGCCGTCAACAGCTGTATCCGGCTGGCCCACTCGGTCGATGGCCTGGCCTTGTGGACTGTGGAAGATTTGGCCGGACCCGACGGTCGCCTGCACCCCGCGCAACAGGCCATGGTGCAATGCCACGGCTCGCAATGCGGCTTTTGCACCCCGGGTTTTGTCATGAGCCTGTTCGGCATGTACCAGAACCATGTGGCCCGTGGCCACACCATCGGCCGCGCCCTGGCGCAGGAGGAGCTGTCGGGCAACCTGTGTCGCTGCACTGGCTACCGACCGATCCTGGAGGCGGCTTGTTCGATGGCCGAGCATCCGCCGATTGTGCTGGACGAAGCCGCGCTGATCGAACAATTGCGCCTGCTGGAAAAAGGCGGCCCCGCCACGACCGGCAATGCGCGGTCAGAAAAAGGTCCTGCTTCAGCCTATCTGGCGCCGCGCTCGCTGGCCGAATTGCTCGAGGCGCGGGCCAGCTACCCTGCTGCCCAGATCGTTGCCGGGTGCACCGATGTAGGGTTGTGGGTGACCAAGATGCACAAGCAGTTCGCCGCGGTGCTCGATGTGACCCGGGTCGCCGAACTGCGCCGCATCGAGCGTTACCTGCACCATGTCGCCATTGGCGCTGCCGCATCGCTGACCGAGGCGTTTGCCGCGCTGGTCGACACGCGCGCGCAGCTCAAGACCTTCGCCAATCGCTTTGCCGGACTGCCGGTGCGCAATGCCGGCACTTTGGGGGGGAACGTCGCCAACGGATCACCCATCGGCGACAGCATGCCGCTGCTCATCGCGCTGGGCGCCAATGTGGTGCTGATGAGCCGACGTGGCCACCGCGAGATGCCCCTTGAATCTTTTTACACCGGCTACCGACAGAACGTGATGGCCACCGACGAGGTGCTGGCCTGGATCAAGGTACCGCTGCCGGTCGCAGGCGAGTTCTCGCGTGTGTACAAGGTCTCCAAGCGCTTCGATGATGACATCTCGGCCATCTGTCTGGCTTTGAGCCTGCGTCTGGACGATGGCGTCGTGTCGTTTGTCTCCATCGGCGTCGGTGGTGTTGCCGCCACACCGGTACGTGCAGTGCGCACGCAGCAGGCACTGCGAGGCCAGCGCTGGAGCCGCGAGCTCGCATACGCTGCCGCACAGGTGCTGCGCGACGAGTTCCAACCAATTTCCGACATGCGCGCCAGCGCCAGCTATCGCAGCACGGTGCTGGGCAATCTGATGCAGCGCTTCTGGCTGGAAAGCCAGGGCGAAACCGCAATCAACCTGGAGTCCTTTGCCGTGCAAGAAGAAGCCGCATGAACGCACCCGAAAGGCTGCCGCCTGCGGCCCGCGACCGACACACCCGCACCGCTGCCGCCGACGCCGCCACCCGGTCGCCAGATGATCGACCCGGCGCAGCCGGGGTCTCGCGCCCCCATGAGAGCGCACGCGCCCAGGTGGTCGGCGGTGCCAGCTATGTCGACGACATCACCGAACTGCGTGGCACGTTGTACGCTGCGCCGGTCACGTCCACCGTCGCCCACGGCATGTTGCGCGGGGTCGACACCCGTGCCGCCCTGGGCATGCCCGGCGTACGGGACGTGGTACTGGCGCGCGACATACCCGGCCAAGCCACACTGGCATCGTTTGCCGGCGACGAACCGATCTTTGCCACCGACACGGTGCAGCATGTCGGCCAGGTGGTCGCACTGGTGCTGGCCGATTCGGTGATGCAGGCACGGCGCGCCGCGCGCAAGGTGCAGCTGACCATCGATCCGCTGCCGGCCGTTCTGACCGTCCACGAGGCCATGCAAGCCGAGAGTTTTGTGCTGCCGCCGGTATTCGTGCGCCGCGGCGACGCACAAGCGGCACTGGCGCGCGCTCCCCACACACTCAGCGGCACGCTGGAAGTGGGAGGCCAGGAGCACTTCTACCTCGAAGGCCAGGTGGCATACGTGATGCCGATGGAGCAGAACCAGTGGGTGGTGTACTCCAGCACCCAGCACCCGGGCGAAGTGCAGCACTGGGTGGCGCATGCGCTGGGCATCGATAACCACGCTGTGCGGGTCGAGTGTCGACGCATGGGCGGCGGATTCGGCGGCAAGGAGACGCAGGCAGGGCACATGGCCGTCTGGGCCGCGATCGCCGCAGCCAAGCATCGCAAGCCCGTCAAACTGCGTCTGGACCGCGACGACGACTTCATGATCACCGGCAAACGCCATCCGTTTGCCTACCGTTACAGCGTCGGGTTCGACGACGACGGCCGCCTGTGTGGCCTGGACTTGCAGATGCTGGCAAACTGCGGCTTCTCGGCCGACCTCAGCGGCCCGGTGGCCGACCGCGCGGTTTTTCACAGCGACAACGCGTATTTCCTTGAAGACGTCAGCATCGCCTCCTACCGCTGCAAGACGAACACCCAGAGCCACACCGCATTTCGCGGCTTTGGCGGGCCACAGGGCGTGATCGTGATCGAGGCCATCATGGGCGATATCGCACGCCGGCTCGGGCGCGATCCGTTGCAGGTGCGCCGCAGTAACCTGTATGGCATCACCGAGCGCAATGTCACGCACTACCAGATGCCGGTGGAAGACAACATCCTCGAGCCGATGCTCGCGCAACTCGAGCGCAGCAGCGACTACCAGCGCCGGCGCGAAACCATCGCGCGCTGGAACGCAGGCAGCGAAGTCATCAAACGCGGCATCGCCATCACCCCGGTGAAGTTCGGCATTTCGTTCACCGCGACGCTGTTCAACCAGGCCGGCGCTTTGGTGCATGTCTATACCGATGGCAGCGTGCAGGTCAACCATGGCGGCACCGAAATGGGTCAGGGCCTGAACACCAAGGTTGCACAGGTAGTGGCGGACGAACTGGGCGTGGCGTTTGAGCGGGTGCTGTCCACCGCCAGTGACACCAGCAAGATTCCGAACGCCTCGGCCACCGCCGCGTCCGCCGGTACCGATTTGAACGGCCGCGCCGCCCAGTTCGCGGCGCGCCATGTACGCGACAACCTGGCCCAGTTCGTCTGTGGCCTGGACGGCTGCGGTGCAGGCGCCATTCGCTTTTCCCACGGCAAGGTGATGTCACCCAAAACCACGCGCGATTTCGAGGAGGTGGTCAAACTGGCGTACGCCAACCGCATCCAGTTGTGGAGCGACGGTTTCTACCGCACGCCCAAGATCCACTACGACAAGGCGACTCTGACCGGGCGTCCTTTTTACTACTTTGCCTATGGCGCGGCGTGTTGCGAGGTGGCCATCGACACGCTCACCGGTGAGAACCGGGTGCTCAGGGTCGACATCCTGCACGACGTGGGGCGCTCGATCAATCCGGCCATCGACATTGGCCAGATCGAAGGCGGCTTCATCCAGGGCATGGGCTGGCTCACCACCGAGCAGCTTGTCTGGAACGACAAGGGCCTGCTCACGACCCATGCGCCCAGCACCTACAAGATACCGGCCACCGGCGACGTGCCGGAACATTTCCGGGTAGACCTGTGGCACGAGGCCAACCGGGAAGACAACGTGTTCGGCTCCAAGGCGGTCGGCGAGCCGCCGTTCATGCTGGCGATTGCCGTCTTTGAGGCCTTGCGCGCCGCCGCAGGTGCGCTCACTCCCGACAGCCACGAGCCGGTGCAACTGGTGGCACCGGCAACAGCGGAGAACCTGCTGCGCGCGCTATCAGACGCCGGCCAGTGACCGCAAACCGATGGGGTCGACAAGGTTCACCACCCGGCCCGAACCGCTGATCAGACTGCGTTCGCGCAAGTGGCGCAGCACGCGGGACAAGGTTTCGGGCGCAATGCCCAACTGGGCGGCAATCAGGCGTTTGCGCTGCTGCAGCATCACCGCCAACGAACCCTGGGCGCTGGTCTGTGCATGGCGCAGCAACCATTCAGCGCAACGCGCCTCGGCGTCCTTGGCCAACCGGCTCACCGCCAGCTCGGCCTGCTGCCAATGCGACGTCGCCACGTCGCGCAACACCACCTGCGCTGATTCAGGCAGGCTGTTCATCCAGGCGGCGAAATCACGCAGCGGCAGGCGCCGCAACACCACCGGGGATTCTGCCACCGCGTCGACCAGACTGGGCCGGCCCAGAATCGCCGCTGTCGCCTCCAGCCAGAACGGTCCGACAACGGTTCCCAGCAAATGGGTCAACGCCGCGCCGTCCATCAGCCCCAGCGCGATCCGGCCGGACTCGACATGGACCACTGCATCTGCCATGACGGTGCGCCGCAAGACCACCCCGCCCGGCTCGACCGACACCCGTCTGGCGGGAAGATTGAGCAACTCGTTTGGCAACATGGGTCCCAATGTGCAACGGAATCACGGAATTGACTTTGAGCAACATCAAACTTGGGACAACCACGGACCACCCCGCCGGTCACACCGACTCGCCCAGTCCGGCGTCACGCATGCCCCGCCGTACTCAGGAGGAAACGCCGGGCCGCTCCGAAGTTTCCCCGCACCCCCCGGGGGCCTGGCCAAGCCAGGGTTGGGGGCGCTCACCAGGGAATATCCGCACCTGCATTGAATCAAAGGCAAACCCAAGCAACCCGGAGGGCACGGACAACGTCTCGTGCTGCTCGAAAGGTCCTGGCGCGCCGACAAAACGGAGGCAGGCCCACCCCCGAGGTTGCCGCGCAGCGGGTCGCGCCGCAACAGACCACGCGCCACCAGAGTGGCGAGCAGACGGTAGCTGGTGGTTCGCGGCATGCCCAGCTGCTCGGCAATGTCGGCCTGCCCAGGCCCTGGGCGGCTGCACTCACGAGATCGAGCACGTCAAGCGCCTTTTCAAGTGCGCCGGTGCCTTCATCCACGGGCGCATGCTGCTGGGAGATATCCCAGGTAATGGGACTGTCGTGGGCCTGAGAATGCGGGCTTGCCATAGGCCGACATGGTACGTCCAACAGCTATGGAACAGGCGGGGTGCAAGATCGGGTGTCGACCTGCGCATCCGGAAATCCCCACAGGCGGGACAAACTCACGCGCAAGCGCGAACGAGCCGGCTCACAGCACCAGAATCGCGCGAAAGTCGTTGACATTGGTAAAGCTGGGGCCCGTGACCACCAGGTCTCCCAGCGGTTCGAAAAATCCATAGGCGTCGTTGCGGTCCAGGTAGTCGGCAAGCTTCATGCCCTGCGCCGCGGCCCGCGCTAGGCTGTCCGGTGCCACAAAGGCGCCGGCGTTGTCCTCGACACCGTCGATCCCATCCGTGTCGGCGGCCAGCGCATAGATCCCCGGCTGGCCTTGCAGCGCCTGCGCCAGCCCCATGCAGAACTCGCCGGCGCGCCCGCCACGTCCCTTGGCCACGCCTGGCGCGCGCGCGCGTACGGTCACCGTGGTCTCGCCACCGCTCAGGATCACGCAGGGCCGTTTGAACGGCTGGTCATGACGCGCGACGGCCCGTGCCAACGCCGCATGCACCTTGCCGACCTCGCGCGACTCGCCTTCGATCTCGTCGCTCAGGATATGCGCCTGCAGACCGGCGGCACGTGCCGCGTCGGCCGCTGCCTCCAGGCTTTGCTGGGGCGTGGCGATCATGTGCAGCACGTGGTGCTGGAATGCAGGGTCACCCGGTTTTGGCGTCTCCAACCCACCGCGCTCCAGCGCCTGCACCAGAGGTTCCGGCAAAGGGATGGCGTAGCGCTTCAGGATGGCCAGCGCATCGGCACAGGTGGTCGCATCAGGCACGGTCGGGCCACTGGCGATCACGCTCGCGTCGTCACCGGGCACGTCGCTGATGGTCAGCGTCACCACCCGGGCTGGCGCACAGGCGGCCGCCAGCCGCCCGCCCTTGATGCGTGACAGGTGCTTGCGCACGCAGTTCATCTCGGAAATGCTGGCACCGCTGGCCAACAAGGCCTTGTTCACTTCCTGTTTGCCGGCCAGGCCAAGCCCTTCCGCCGGCAAGGTCAGCAGTGCCGACCCCCCCCCGGAGATCAGGCACAGGACCAGGTCGTCTGGACCCAACCCCTGGGTCATGTCCAGTATCCGCTGCGCTGCCAAAGCG
>Ga0105047_10002358_pt1 | contig 33771 bp, 33 predicted proteins | sample MAT04_FD_78384 | JGI IMG/M metagenome (GOLD analysis project Ga0105047, IMG submission 78384) | Freshwater microbial communities from Lake Fryxell liftoff mats and glacier meltwater in Antarctica - MAT-04 (megahit assembly) | ecosystem: Environmental > Aquatic > Freshwater > Ice > Liftoff... | reverse complement strand
CAGTTTCCCTGGATGCTCGCACTGCGCCAGTAACCCCGACGCCAATCTCGGTCTCCACGTGCCCGTGCCCGTGCCCGATCTCCCTTCTGCGACCCGGTATGAACTTCGGGCGCGCGGTACTAGGCTGCGCTGCAACGATCGCGTCCAGCCGGCCGGACGCGATCGCCGTCACATCGGGTCGATCAAGACTTCGCGGTCCTTCGCGCCGTTCGCAGGGCCCACGAGGCCGCGCTTCTCCATCGTCTCCACGATGCGCGCCGCGCGGTTGTAGCCGAGCTGGAGCTTCCGCTGCAGCCAGCTCGTCGAGCACCGGCGCGTCTCCGCGACGATGCGCACCGCGTCGTCGTACATCGCGTCGGTCTCGCCGTCGTCGTCGTCCGCCGCGTCCTCGTCGTCGCGCGGCTTGAGGATGTTCTCGTCGTAGACCGGCTCGCCCTGCGAGCGCAGGAAGTCCGTCACCGCCTGGACCTCTTCCTCGCTCACCCACGGGCACTGCACGCGCCGCGTCTCGTTCGTGCCATTCAGCTTGATGAGCATGTCGCCGCGGCCGAGGAGGTGCTCCGCGCCCTGCTCGTCGAGGATCGTGCGCGAGTCGATCTTCTGCGCCACGCGGTACGCGATGCGCGTCGGGAAGTTCGCCTTGATCATGCCCGTGATGACGTCGACGCTCGGACGCTGCGTCGCGAGGATCACGTGCATGCCGGCCGCGCGCGCCTTCTGCGCCAGACGCGCCACGCACACCTCGACCTCCTTGCCCTGCTGCATCATGAGGTCGGCGAACTCGTCGACGACGATCACGATCATCGGCAACACCTCCGGCATGATCTGCTCGCCCTCGGGGTCGTCGAACCGCACCGACAACACCTCCTGGAGGTTGTTGTGGTCGCGTCCCACGATCGCCTTGCCGAGCGGGTTCTTGATCTCGCCGGAGAGGACGCGCTTCACCCAGCCGTTGTACGTGCCGATGTTCTTCGTGCCGGCGTCCGCGAACAGCTGGTACCGGCGCTCCATCTCGTCGACCGCCCACTTCAGCGCCGTCGCCGCCTGCTTCATGTCGGTGACGACCGGCAGCAGCATGTGCGGGATGCGGTCGTACGGCGCGAGCTCGACGACCTTCGGGTCGATCATCAGCATGCGCAGCTCTTCCGGCGTGCGCCGGTAGAGGAGCGACGTGAGCATCACGTTGAGACCGACGCTCTTACCGGCGCCCGTCGCGCCGGCGACGATCGCGTGCGGCATGCTCGCGAGGTCCGCATAGACGGGATTGCCGACGATGTCGCGGCCGAGCACGACCGGCAGCGGCACGTCGAGCGTCTGGAACCGGCGATCCTCCACGAGGTCGCGGAAGATGACCGGCAGGCGCTTCTCGTTCGGGAGCTCGAAGCCGATGCGGTTCTTGCCCGGGATCGGCGCGACGATGCGCACCTTCTTCGCGAGCGCGAGCGCGAGGTCGTCGGCCAGCGCCGCCACCTTGCTCACCTTCGTGCCGGCGACCGGAGAGACCTCGTACGTCGTGACGACCGGGCCGGGGAGGATCTCCTCCACCTTGCAGGTGATCTTGTAGTCGGCGAGCGTCTTCACGAGGAGCTCGGCGTTCTTGCGCAGCTTCTCCTCGTCGAACAGCGGACCGACCTCGAGCTTGCCCGGCGTGAGCATGTCGAGCGAAGGGAGCTCGAAGACCTTCTTCGCGCCCTTCACCGGCTTCGCGGCCTTCTTCAGATCCGCCTTCGTGGGCGCGTCCTTCTCGAGCGCCGCCGAGGTGTCGACGATCGTGATGCCCGCCGGCGCGGGCTTGTTCGCGGCCGCGGCCGCGCGCGCCTTCTTCGATTTCGGGGCGACGTCGAGCCCTTCGAGCGGCGTCACGTCGAGGACGACCGGAGAGCCGCTGTCGTCGGCGACCGCCTTCGCGACCGACTCGGCCTCCTCCTCGCCGTCCGTCTTCTTCCGACGCGAGCGCTTCGCGCGAACGACCGGAGTCTCGACGGCCTCGTCCTCGTCGCCCTCCTCGTCCTCGCTCTCCTCGCCGTCGCCCTCCTCTTCGTCCTCTTCCTCTTCTTCGGCGACGAGCTTCGCCTTCGCCTTGGTCTTCGCCTCGGCGGCCTTCGCGTCGTCCTCGCTCTTCTTCTTCCGCGCCTTCTTCTTGTCCTCGAGGATGACGAGCGGGCTCTTCTCCTCCGGGAACGGCTCGCTCACGATCCGCACGCGCGGCCCGGAGCCACGGTCCGCAACGAGGCCCTCGCGCTCGCCCAGCCCCCCGTCCCCCGGATCCGAGTCGCGAATGACCTCGTCGTCGCCGTCGTCCTCGGGCACGAGGATCGTCGCGGCTCCGCTCGCCGGTCCGGCGATCAGCGGCTGCTCGTCCTTGCGACGCTGCTCTTCCTTCTCGCGATCGAGCTCACGCGCCTTCGCCCACGCGCCCGCCACGGAGCGCGCGCCCGTCGCCGTCTTCTCCGCGGAGACCGTGCCGAGGCGGCCGATCCACTTCACGAGCGCGATGAACGAGAAGTGCGCGCGGCTGATCAGGATGAGACCGAGCATCGCGAAGCCGACGAGGAACGAGCCCACCGTCGAGAAGAGCGAGCGCGCGAGCTCACCGAAGAGCTCACCGATCATGCCGCCCGCGGGGTGATGGCCGAACGCCATCTTGCCCGGGCCGCCGACCTGCATGAGCGCCGCGGCGATCACGACCATGAGCAGATCGCCCGCGAGCCGCGCCGGCGTCGCGTTCGTCTTCCGACCACGCACGTACGGGATGCCGAGCAGCAAGAGCTCGATCGGCACGACCCACGCGGCCACACCGACCAGCGTGACGAACGACCTCGCGACCGCCGCCCCGACCGGGCCGACCCAGTTCTCACCGATGATCGCCGGCACGACCGGAGGCGCGTCCGGCACGGCCGGGGTCGCCGCCGCGAGCGCTGCCGCTGCCGGATCCCCCGCGTACGACGCGAGCGCCAGGCAGAGGAACACCGCGAACGTCCACAAGAGGAGGGCCGCGATCTCCCGGCCGCGCGCAAACGTCTGCGGCTGGGCTCCGAGGACGCTCGGCATCCGCGTATTTGCGGGCGCTGGGAGGAGCGACACGCTCCGCCGAGGCGCAAACACCGGCTCCGACCGCACGTTGCCCGTGGGGGGCGAGACGGGGACGATTTCGCTGACCGGACCGCCGCGAGAGCGGCCTGCAAAGAGGCTGAGAAACGCCATACCTACGTGCACCTACATTGACGCTAGGGCACTCGGGGGCTGCGAGTCAACTCCACGTCATGCCCATTTGCGCATGGCGGCAGCCGCCGGCGATGACAAGGCGCACGCTCCGAATAAACCTTGGGTATCCTGGAGGTCCCGGCGTAGAGTTCGGTGCCAAAGGATTGATTTTGGTGGGTCGAAGTCAGGCCATTACACCTCGAGGGATGGCGTCACGATGGGTGTAACGAACAGGCGCGCAGGGTCTTCCCTCGTCGCGGTCTTGGGCGCGGCGGTCACGCTTGGCTCACTCGTGGGGGTCGGTGCGACCGTCAGCGGCTGCCGTGTGGCCGAGAGCGACGTCAAGCGATGGGAGTCGACCCAGCGCGGGCCGTACAAGCTCGTCGCCGTCGTCACGCACGACAAATACTCCTGGGAGCTCCGTACGGACGCGGCGCTCTCGCTCATCCGCATGCCGCCCCGGGGCGGTGCCCGTCAGGGCATCGCGTTCCTCGTCGACAAGTACAAGGACGAGGAGGGCGAGACCCGCGAGGGCGCGCTCAACCAGCTCCCCGAGGACGCGCGACGCCAGATCGTCGACCGCCTGGCCCCTCTCCTCATCAAGGAGCTCGAGCCTCCCCCTCCCCCGCGCACGCCCGAGGGTCGCCTCCCGGCCGACCCGACCATCCCGTTCAAGGACGCGACGTTCGCGATGCTCGTCCACGAGCCGCCGCTCGTCTCGAACGAGAAGACCCGCGCCGATCTCCGCGCCGCCCTCACCAAGTGGGCCTCGACCGGCTTCGAAGACCGCATCGAAAACGGCTCGCAGCAGTTCGGCCTCGAGCAGATGATGCGCTTTCTCGGCCCGGAGAGCGTCAAGACGCTCCCCGGCATCATCAACGAGAACGCCGCTCGTATCGATCGCGTCGCGAACCTCATCAACGACGTCGGCGACGAGCCCACGAAGCTGAAGGCCTCCGAGGCGCTCGTCGCCCTCGCCAACAAGTACAACTCGAAGGAGTGGCTCGAGGCGCAGACCAAGGTCGTCAAGGAGTCGAACGCCCGTAACAACGTCAAGGCGGACGAGACCCAGGTGGCCGGCCAGGTCGACAAGATCCAGGAGCGCAACCTCACCGAGGCCGTGTTCCCCGCGATGAAGAAGGTCGGCGGTCGCCCGGCCATCGACTACCTCTTCGCCTACTCGGCCGACGGGAAGAACGCCGCCGATCGCCGCAAGCTCGCGCTCGCCGCCCTCGAGGGCCGCGTCGACAAGAACAACCCGAACGACCTCGAGCGCATCTTCGCGATCGCGAAGAACGAGGAGAACCCGGACGCGGTCCGCGACGTCGCGTTCCAGCGCATGGGCGAGTTCCCGAAGGAGCAGATCGTCCCGAAGCTCTACACACTCTTCGAGCCGAAGAAGTGGAAGACGCGCTGGGTGGCCGGCGAAACCGTGCTGAAGACGTTCTCTTCGACGGCGCAGGTCCGCGATTTCCTCTCGCGCCTCCCGAAGACCTCCACCGTGAAAATGGGAATGACGGAGCCGCTCTCGTACGCTGGGAAAATCCGGCAGATGGAAGGCGACCCGAAGCCCCGTGACATCCTCCTCCCCTACCTGACCAGCAAGGACTTCGGCGCCCGCATGACGGCGCTCGGCTACTTCTGGGAGGGCAAGAAGGCGGACCGTCACATCGTCCAGCCTTTCGAGAACGACGCGACGCTGCTCCCCAAGTGCGAGAAGGAGGACGACTGTTCGTGGTCCTGCGACGTGCCGAAGGCGGGCAACCCGAAAGAGACCGAGCCGAAAGAGCTCAAGACCGTCGGTGAGTTCGTGAAGTTCTGTCTCGTGCCGTCGATGGACAAAGAAGACAAGAAGTAGGCGACAGAAGAATGAGCTCGGATCCCAACAAGAAGAGCCCACGCACGTTCCAGTGCCGCGACATGCTCTGGGAGACGTTCGAGCAGATGGCGCGCGAGCTCGAATGCTCCGTCGACTACCTCATCAACGAGGCGATGAAGCAGTACGCGCGCCAGCGTAGCTACGGCGGTCGCACTCCGTACCCGAACGCCGGAGGCGCCGGTGGGCGGCCCGAGGCTCCCTCCGAACAGCAGCCGCGCGGCGGCTACCCGAGCGCGCCTCCCCCGATGGCCCCTCCTCCCCCCTCGATGCGCGGCGGCATGCCGAGCGGTCGCGGCGCAGGCGGCCTTCCTCCTCCGCCCGCTCGCAGCGGCGCGCTTCCCGCTCCCCCTCCGCCTCCGCGCGGCGGCGGCATCCAGAGCGGCATGGGCATGGCCCCTCCCCCGCGCATGGCCACGGGCGGCGGGATGCCCGGCATGCAGGGTCGCTCGCAGCCTCCGAGCGCGCCTCGCAGCGCGCCGCCTCCGATCCCCGGGGGTCGCGCTCCGTCGATGCCGCCGATCCCGATGGGCGGCGACCAGCCACGTGGCGGTGGCAACGACCCGCGTGGCTACAACGGCGGGCTGCAGCAGAGCGCGCAGCTCAGCATCATCTACCAGGGCGAGAAGCACGGCGTGTCGAAGGACCGCTTCGTCATCGGCCGCGGCAAGCAGTCGAGCGACCTCACGCTGAAGGACCCGAACGTGTCCCGCCAGCACGCGATGATCGAGTACCAGAACGGCGTCTACTTCATGGTCGACATGGGCTCGACCAACGGCGTCGAGTACAACGGCCAGCGCATCGCACGTAAGCAGATCGCCGAAGGCGACGTCTTCCGCATCTGCGATCACGACCTGCGCTTCACGTACCGCTGAGCGCCCTTCGTGAGCTCGTGCCGTGTGAGTCACACGCCCTGAGCCTTTTTTCAGGGCGTTCCATGCACGTCGCGGTGTACGGCGCGGGCGCGCTCGGCAGCGTCTACGGCGTGCGGCTCGCGCTGCGTACGCGCGCGAGCGTCACGTTCGTGGTGCGCGCGGCGCGCGCGGCCTCGCGTGAGCCCATCGTGATCGAGCGCGTGAAAGACGTGCGCGATCGGCGCGAGACGCTCGAGGCTCCGGTGCGCGCGGCCGCGATCCCCGGGGATGCCGACGTCATCCTGCTGACCGTCGGCACCGAGGATCTCGACGCGATCCGTGACGTGCTCGACGCGTCGAGCGCGCCAATCCTCGTGCTCACGCCGATGCTGCCTGCCGACTACGCGCGCATGCGCGCGGCGTTCGGTCCTCGCGTGCTCGCGGCGATGCCCGCGGTCATCGGCTACACGCGACACGGCGACGACGGCGACGTCGTGCGCTACTGGCTGCCGCCCGCTCCGACGCGGTTCGACGAGCCGCGCGCCGGCGCAGACGGCGACGTGGTGCGCGCGCTCGCCGTGCGGCTCGGCGAGGCCGGGCTCGAGACCCACCTCGAGCTCGCGGTGCACGAGACGAATCCGGCGACGAGCATCTGCATGCTCCCGATCGGCATGGCCATCGCGCTCGCGGGAGGGATGGTGCCGCTCGCCGCGGACGCCGCCCTCCTCGCCACCACCGCGAGAGCATGCCGCGAAGGCGTCGAGCTCGCGCGCCGGATCGGTCGCCCCGAGGCAGGCGCGATGCTCGGGCCGCTCTTCGCGACGCCGCTCGCGATGCGCGTGCTCGTCGCGACGCTGAAGCGCTTCTCCCCCGAGGGCCTCTTCTACATGGACGAGCACTTCGGCCGGAAGCTGAAGGCCCAGCATCGGATGATGGCCCACGAGATCGCGGCGCTCGCCCGGGCCAAGCAGGCCTCGCACGCCGCCGTCGACGAGCTCGCCCTTTTGCTGGATTCGGCAGCGGAGCCCTAAAGTTCCTCCGTACGCCGCCGTTCCACGGAGCCAATGGTCCGCTCACCCTCCTCGGTCCTCGGCCGCCTCTCGCTGTTCGTGATCGTGGCCTCCGGGCTCGGGTGCGCGTCCGCCCCGCCCGCCAAGGCGCCGGTCTCGTATGCGTTTCATCCCACGAGCGCCGGAGCGGCGCTGTGGCTCTCGACGCCGATCGCCGTCGAGATCACGAGCGAGACCGAGGCACGCGACGTCGAGTCGGTCGACCCGATGTACGTCGGCGAGCTCGCCGTCCGAGGCGCGAACGTTCGACCGGCCGAGGTCGCACTGCTCGCTGCCGAGGCCGGCGCGACGCACTTCCGCGTGCTTGCGGCCGGAGACGAGGCTCGCATCGACGTCATCCTCTACCGCGTCGAGCGCACTCGCTGGGGCTGCCTGCCGTCGGCGCTCCGTCCCCCGCCGGTGGCTGGCCAAGCCTCGCTCTGAGGCCTGATCACGGATCAGGCGGAGGAGCGTGAGGTCGGGCATAATCGCCCCTTCATGTCCCGCCCCGATGACCGTCCGCTGAAGCGGCTCCCGCAGCTCGAGGCTCGGAAGAGCGAGCTCGAGCGATGCGTCTTCTGCCCGAAGCTATGCAGGACGGCCTGCCCGGTGTCGAACGCGGAGCCGCGCGAGACGCTCACGCCGTGGGGCAAGATGAGCATGGCGTACTTCGTCGCCAGCGAGAGCGTCGCGCTCTCGCCTTCCTTCGCCGACCCGGCCTGGGCCTGCACGGGGTGCTTCGGGTGCCGCGAGCACTGCGACCACAAGAACGACGTGGCCGGCACGCTCTTCGAGGCGCGGAGCGCCCTCGTCGAGAACGGCGTCGCGCCGGCCTCGGCCAGGCGAGTGATCGAGCGATTCGGCGAGAAGAGCGCGGTGCTCGGGAAGAGCGCGGCCGACCTCTCGGTTCTGCCCGAAGTGGACGATAACGCCCCCACCGCGCTGCTTCTCGGCTGCGCCTACGCGCGGAACGCGCCCGAGGAGTCACGCGACGCCGTGCGCGCCACCGCCAAGCTCGTGGGCGGCAAGGTCTCGCTCGTGAAGGTGTGCTGCGGCGCGCCGCTGCTCCACGCCGGCGACAAGAAGGGCTTCGTCTCCCAGGGCGAGATGCTCGCGCAGACGATCAAGCACAAGGAGCGCCTCGTCGTCATCGACGCCGGCTGCGCCTCGACGATTCGCGTGCATCACGCAGCCAATGGCATCGGCATGATCGCGCCCGTCGAGCACTTCGCGGAGCTCGCGGCGCGTGAGCTCCGGCAGATGAAGGCCGTGCCGGGCCTCGGCGAAGGCCCCGTCCGCTACCACGACGCCTGTCAGCTCGGCCGCGGCCTCGGGGTCTACGAGCAGCCGCGCGCGCTGCTCTCGCTCGCGCTCGGCCGCGCGCCCGACGAGTTCGACCGCCGCCGCGAAGACGCGCGCTGCTCCGGCGCCGGCGGGCTCCTGCCGGTGACGATGCCCGAGGTCTCGAAGACCATCGCGAGGGAGCGCATCGCCGAGCACGAGGCGAGCGGCGGCGGCACCGTCGTGACCGCATGCGCATCGAGCCTGCGTACGTTCCGCAAGCAGGGCGCGAAGGCCGTCGATCTCGTCACCGTCGTCGCGCAGGCGCTCGGTGTCGGCTCGAAGGACTCGGGCTGAGCGAGAGCGGGCGGGGGCGACGATGAGCGCACGCGTCTCGATCCCGCCGGCAGGCCCGCCGCGTCGTACGGTCGCCACCCGCATCCTCGTGTCGTTCGCCGTCACGCTCGTCGCGTTCGCCGTGACGGCCGGCGTCTCGGTGCTCTCGCAGAAGCGCACCGCCGAGGACAGCGAGGAGCTCGCGAAGGGCTACGTGCCCGTCGCGCTGAAGCTCGGTCAGCTCCGCGCCGTGCAGTCGACGCTGGCCTCGCTCGTCGACGGCATCCCGGACGAGAAGAACCCGCTCTCGATGCGCATCCTCCTCGAGACGCTCACCAGCGTGCGACGCGCGATGCTCGACGAGACGCGCGCCTCGATGCAGACGCTGCGCGAGCTCGGCAGCGAGAGTACGCGCCAGGAGGCGCTCACGCTCACCGGTGAGCTCGACGCGGCGCAGGCGACCTTCGGCGGCGACCGGCCCTCGATCGATCGGCTCTTCGCCGGCTTCGACACCGGAGACCGCGATGCGGTCAATCGCGAGCTCGTGGGGCTCGGCGCAATGGAGCACGACGGCGTGAAGCGCCTGAAGACGCTCGCCGAGCACGTCGACCGCGGGATGACCGCGCTCTCGGCCGAGGCACGCGCGAGAGAGCGCCGGGCGATCATCCAGCTCGTGCTGCTCGCGGCTTTGACGCTCGCGGTAGGGGTCGCGGTGTCGATCCACACGCGGCGCATCCTGCGGCCGCTCGAGCGCGTGACGGAGCGAGCACGCGCGGTCGCGCGCGGCGATCTCACGCCCGAGCCGATCCTCGAGAGCGACGACGAGATCGGCCAGCTCGCCGCGGCGTTCGAGCGAATGGTCGGCGCCGTCGGGCGCGCGCAGAGCCGCGCCGTCGCGAACGAGCGGCTCGCGGCGATCGGCAAGATGGCCGCGCACGTCACGCACGAGATCAGGAATCCGCTGTCGTCGATCGGGCTGAACATCGAGCTGCTCGAGGAGGAGCTCGCCGCGGGCAAGGTGAGCGGCGAGGCAAAGAGCCTGCTCACGTCGATCACCCGCGAGGTGCAGCGGCTCGAGAACCTCTCCGAGGAGTACCTGCGCGTCGCGCGGCTCCCGCAGCCGCGCATGGAGGCCGACGACCTCGCGAGCACGGTGCGCGACATCGTCAGCTTCGCGAAGCCCGAGATGGACCGCGCAGGCCTGGAAATCGGCCTCGACATCGCCGGCGACGTGCCTCCGGCGCTCTTCGACGAGAGCCAGATCCGGCAGGCCATCCTCAACATGATGCGCAACGCACGCGAGGCGATGCCCGACGGCGGCCGCATCGACGTGTCGGTGCGGGCCGACGGCATGAGCGTGGTGGTGGGCGTCGATGATCGCGGCGCGGGCATCCCCGACGACGTGAGGTCGCGCATCTTCGATCCGTTCTTCTCCACGAAGGGCGAAGGCACGGGCCTCGGGTTGGCGATCACCCGGCAGATCGTCGAGGCGCACGGCGGGTCGATCGCGTGCGAGGCGCGCGAGGGCGGCGGCACGTCGTTCCGGATCATGCTGCCGATCGCCCCGCAGCGCCTCTCGGGGCCCACCAGCGTGGCGAGCGTCCGACCGCGCGCGCGCGCGTAGGCGGAGCTCACCGAACGAAGCGCAGCTTGATCGTCGTCGCTGCGGCGACCGGCGTTCCCGCGCGATCGAGCGAGGGCTCGAAGCGCTTTCGCTGGAGGCAGGCTCGCGCGGCCTTGCCGAACCCCTGCCCTGCCGGGCTCTCCGAGACCACCGCGGCCGAGGACACGGCGCCGTCGGCACGGACGACCACCGTGAGCGTCACCGCGCCCGAGTCGGTCTCCGCTTCGCTCGGATAGAAGCCCGCGCATGCGTCGCGCTCGTTCAGCGCCGCACGCCGGCTCAGGTTCTCGGCCGCGACGAGCCCGTCCTGCGGCGGCGGCCCCGCGGAAGGACGAACGGGTGCACTCCCCACTCCGGCCGCGGTCGCAGAGGGCGCGCCGTGGTCGGCCGTCCCCCCGCGCGCCACGACCCCGCTTCCGTAGGTCGACCCGTTGGGGTCGGTCACGAAGTCGACGAGGTCGTCCTTCTTCGCCGACGGCGCGCTCTCCTTTGCCGTCATCAGCGCGCCCGCGCGAGCCGCTTGCGGAGGAGGAAGCGCGGAACGCTTCGCCACCGGCGCGGCCGGCTCTTCCGGCTCCGGCGCGGCGACCTTCTCGGGCTCGGGCGGCGGCGCCGGCGGCAGCTCGACCTCCGTCACGTTCGCCACCTCGGCGGCGCGCTGCGGCGCCCCGCGCGCCGCGAACGCAAGACCGCCGTGGAGAGCGAGCGCGAGGCCGATGAACACCAGCCCTCGCCCGCGCATGCGCCCCGCGTCGAAGCCGAAGGCGAGGTCGAGCGACGAGTGCGGCGCTGGCAGCAGCGAGGGATCGATCGCGGTAGGCATGGTCTCGTCCTTTTCTCGTTCCGAGGTCATCGCGCCGGGGTGGGCTCGCGTCCGATGGGCGCCTTGTCGGCCGCGAAGGCGATCTTCGTGACGCCGCTCTCGCGGAGCTCGTCCATCGTGTGCAGGACCGAGGCGTGCGAGGCCGCGCCCGCGGCCTGGATCACGGTGCGCGTCTCGGGGTTGGTGGCCATCGCCACCTTCGCGGCGGCGCGGAGCTCGCCGTCGCTCGAGAGCGCGCGACCGTCGGCGAACACGTGTCCCTCCTTGTCGACCGAGACGGTGAAGACCGTCTGCGTGGTGCCGGCGCTCGCGGCCTTCGGCAGATCCATCGGGATGCCCTGCTGCGCGATCAGCTTGGCGGTGACCATGAAGATGACGAGGAGCACCAGCGTGATGTCGACGAGCGGCGTGACGTTGATGCCGGCGACGATGTCCTCGTCGTAGCTCGGGGTGGGAGAGGCCATTTCACACCTCCTTCCGTGCAGCGACCTGCACCGTACCGATCACGGCGCGCGTCGGCTGGGCGACGACGGCGAGCCGAGGGAGCGCCGAGGGCCGCGCGTCCTGCGTGCCCGGCTCGGACTTGAGCCACGAGAGGACGATCCGCGTGAGCGCCTCGGTGTTCGAGACCGTCGACTTGATGCGTCGCTGAAAGTAGTTGTAGAATGCAACCGAAGGGATCGCGACGGCGAGACCGATGGCGGTGGCGACGAGGGCCTCCGCGATGCTCGACATCACGCCGGCCGACGCCGACGCCGAGGCGGCTCCCGCACTCGCCTTTCCGGCGGTGCCGAGCTCCTCGAACGCCATGATGATGCCGATGACCGTGCCGAAGAGGCCGATGAACGGCGCGTTGTTCCCGAGCGTCCCGAGATAGGCGAGCCCGCGTTCGAGCTTCATTCGCTGCACTGCGGTCGCGCCGATCATCGCCTCCGCCGCGGCCTCGGCGCCGCGCGGCGCCTTGAGCAGCCCGGTGACGACGATCGCCGCCTCGGCGGAGCGGGACTCCTTCATGCGTCGGATCGCGCCGTCGACGTCCCCGGACTCGAGATAGGCATCGAGCTGACGCGCGAGCCGCTCGAGGTCGTCCGACGTGCGGAGGAAGAACCAGGCGCGCTCGAGGATGATCCCGACGCTCAGCACGCTGAGCCCGAGCATCAGGTACATGATCCTCGACGCGCCCAGAGCGAGCATCAGCGTCTTGCCGTGACTGACGATATCCATGAGAGAGCTCCTTGAACGGTGACTGACTGAGTCCTCCTTCAGCAGCTCGCGTGCCACCGCGTGGAGGCACCGCGAGCGCGCGGACGCTGTGAGGAAGCACGCGGGATCGCGGGGGTCCGGGCAGCGCGGACGCTGTCCGGTGTCCGCGGACACTCGTCCGGGCGGACACTCCGCGGACACTCTTCGGACCCTATATTTCCCTGAGTTTCGCGCTCCGCGGCATGGCGCGCCGCTTGCGGAAGGGGCCGGACATGAGAGCCCACGCCGGACGCACCTTCGTCCTTGGATTCCTCCTCGCCTCCTTCGCGGCTCCGCTGCCGGTCGCCTTCGCGCAGGACACCGCGGGCGCCTCCTCCGCTCCCACGGGCCTCGTCCCTCCGGAGCTCACGCAGCCCGCCACGCCCGAGTACCCCGAGTCGAAGAAGGCCTCTGCCGAGAAGGCGTCGGTCACGCTCTCTCTCACGATCGCTGCGACCGGCGCGGTCGAGGCCGCCACCGTCACCGCGTCGGCTGGCCCCGAGCTCGACGAGGCCGCGCTCGCCGCCGCGAAGAAGCTCGTGTTCAACCCCGCCACGCGCGACGGCAAGCCGATCCCGGCGCGCATCCCCTACCGCTTCGACTTCGCGTTCGAGGCGCCGCCGCCGCCGGCGCCCGCCGCCGGCGCGCCCGACGAGCCCGACGCGGTCGTCGTCGAAGCGCCGGCGCCGGCCGCGGATCCCCAGGAGCTCCGCGTCGTCGGCGCGCGACCGGCGCGCGAGGTCACGCGGCGCACCGTCGAGCAGCGCGAGATCGCGCACATCCCCGGCACCAACGGCGACGCGATTCGCGCGATCGAGAACATGCCCGGCGTCGCGCGTCCGCCGGGTTTCCAGGGCCTGCTCATCGTGCGCGGCTCGGCGCCCCAGGACACGGGCATCTTCGTCGACGGGACGCAGATCCCCCTCGCCTTCCACTTCGGCGGCGTCACCTCGGTGATCCCCTCTGCGCTCCTCGAGCGCATCGATTTTCTGCCGGGCAACTTCGGCCCCGAGTACGGCCGCGCGATGGGCGGCAACATCGACATCGGGCTCCGCTCGCCGGTGCGCGATCGCACCCACGGTATGGCGCAGATCGACCTCATCGACGCACGCTTCGTCGTCGAGGCGCCGCTCGGTGAGAAGACGCGCTTCCTCGTGGCCGGACGCCGCTCGCACGTCGACGCGTGGATCGGCAAGGCGCTCGAATTCGGCGGCGCGGTCGGCGTGCGAACCGCGCCCGTCTACTACGACTACCAGGCGATGCTCGAGCACGACCTCACGTCGAGCACCACCGCGCGGCTCACGCTCTTCGGCTCGGACGATGCGCTGAAGCTCACGCTCAACTCGGCGGGCGGCGACCCGGCACTGGCCGGTGCCCTCAATCACGCGTCGCGCTTCTACCGGATCCAGCTGCGCACCGACACGCGGGTGAACGACAGCACGCGGTGGATCAACACGCTCTCGTACGGCCGCGACAAGGTGCGTACGTCGATCGGAAACAACTTCTTCATCGACGGCTCCCTGAGCCCGCTCGCGCTGCGGTCGGATCTGCGAACGCGACTCACCGAGGGCGTGACCGCGGTCGTCGGCCTCGACAGCGTGTGGAGCCAGGCCGACGTGACCGTGCTCGGCGCGGCCATCCAGGAGGACAGCCAGCCCACGGGCCCGTACTTCGGGCGGCAGCGCAACCTCCAGACGGTGAGCACCTCCGTGCTCCAGCCGGCGGCCTACGCGATGCTCGAGCTCTCGCCGGTCAAGGCGCTCAAGCTCCTTCCGAGCGTGCGCGCCGACTACGCGAGCGACATCCGGGACTGGGTCGCGAGCCCGCGCTTCGCCGCGCGCTACGACATCGCGAGCGGCTACCCGCGCACGACCCTCAAGGGCGGCGTCGGCCTCTACTACCAGCCGCCGCAGGCCTACGAGTCGGTGCCGCCCTTCGGCACGCCGAACCTGAAGCACAATCGCGCGCTCCACACGAGCTTCGGGGTCGAGCAGGAGCTCTCGCGTCAGGTCGAGGTGTCGGTCGAGGGCTTCTACAAGAAGCTCGACAACCTCGTCGATCAGCGCCCCGACGCCGCGAACCAGCAGGCGGGCGTCACGTACGTGAACACCGGCTCGGGGCGGATCTACGGCGGCGAGCTCCTCCTTCGCTACAAGCCGGACGACCGGTTCTTCGGCTGGGTCGCGTACACGATCTCGCGGAGCGAACGTCGCTCCGACGACAGCGAGGCACTTCACGTCTTCGAGTACGACCAGACGCACATCCTCACCGCGCTCGGCAGCTACCGGCTCGGCCGCGGCTGGGAGGTCGGCGCGCGCTGGAGGTACGTCACCGGCAATCCGTACACGCCCGTCGCCTCGGCCACGTACGACGCCGACGCCGGCAGCTTCGCTCCGGTGAACGCCGCGCCGTTCTCGGGCCGTGACGCGGCCTTCCACCGCCTCGACGTCCGCCTCGACAAGACGTGGACGTTCACCGACTGGAAGCTCGGCGCCTATCTCGACGTGCAGAACGCGTACTTCCGGAACAACCCGGAGGGCCGCTCCTACAACTACAACTACGCGCGGTCGACCGCGGTCACCGGACTGCCGTTCCTCCCCGTCATCGGTCTGCGAGGTGAGTTTTGAAAGCCATGATGTCGCGTATGGGTCTCTCCGCTCTTCTCGGCCTCTCGGCGCTCGCGCCTCTCGCGTGCGGCGAGGAGTTTTCGCCCGGGTCTCGCGTCGACGACTTCCGGCTGATCGCGGTCCGCGCGGACAAGCCTTACGCCGCGCCCGGTGAGCGCGTGGAGCTCACGACGCTCTCGCACGAGCCGTTCGGTCGCCCGATCACGTGGGCCTGGGCCACGTGCGTGAAGCCGCTCGATACGACGGCGGTGGCGTGCCTCGCGGAGATCGCCCGTGCCGCGCAGGCGACGGGCCAGATCCCGCTCGCGATGGGGCAAGGGATGTCCACCTTCGGGGCGACCATCCCCGCGAACGTCCTCGACGGGGTGCCGGCGGCGGCCGCGGGCAACGTCCTCGTGGGCGTCCTCACCGTCGCTTGCCCCGGCACGCTCTCGCTTCGCGACCCGGCCGTGCTCGCTCAGGGGGAGCTCCCCTTCCGCTGCGTCGACGCCAACACCGCGCAGGAGCTGCCCTCCGATCGCTACGTCGTCTCCGTGAAGCGGGTGTACGTGAGGCGCACCGACAAGAACCAGAACCCGGCGCTGCCGGCGGTGACCTGGGACGGCCAGCCGTGGGCGGAGAGCGACGTGAAGGAGGTCGCGGCGTGCAAGAACGATCCGCTCGTCACCATCGACGACTGCGACGGGGGCGAGAAGCACGAGCTCTCCGTGGCGATACCCCCCGAGACGGCCGAGTCGGGGATGACCGAGCTCGGTGTTCCCTTCGCCGAGGACGTCGTCGTGCAGTATTACGGCGAGAACGGCCTCTTCCAGTGGGAGGGCCGCACGCGCGAGACGCCGGGGACCAAGTGGGCGGCGCGGGCCTCGGCCGCCGGGAAGGAACAGACCCTCTGGTTCGTGGTACGCGAGAACCGCGGCGGTGTGAGCTGGACCACGCGTAGAGTGCGCGTCAGGTAAGAGCGTGTGAAGATCCGGAGAGCCCGATGGACACCGTTCTCGTCGTAGACGACCAGCTTGCCGTTCGCACCGCGCTCTCGATGCTCTTCGACGTGCACGGGCTCCGCGCCGAGGCCGTGGGAACCCCCGAGGCGGCCCTCGCACGCGTGCGCGCGGGCGGCATCGCCGTCGTCATCCAGGACATGAACTTCACCCGCGACACGACCTCGGGCGAGGAGGGCAGCGAGCTGTTCCGGGCGATCCGCAAGGTCGACCCGAAGATGCCCGTCGTGCTCGTGACGGCGTGGACCTCGCTCCAGGCGGCCGTCATGCTCGTGAAGGAGGGAGCCCACGACTACCTCCAGAAGCCGTGGGACGACGCCAAGCTGGTGGGGCTCGTCTCGACCCTCCTGCGGATCCGGAAGCTCGAGGGAGAGAACGCGCGTCTCGCGCGCGAGTCGGACGAGGCGCGCGAGGTCCTCGCGGAGAGCTTCGATCTCTGCGGGCTCGTCTACCGCAGTCGCCCGATGCACGAGCTCGTGTCGATCGCCGTCAACGTCGCGCGCTCGAATGCGCCGGTCCTCGTCACCGGTCCGAACGGCTCCGGCAAGGAGAAGATCGCCGAGATCGTCCAGCGCAACTCGCCGCGGCGGAGCGCTCCCTTCATTCGCGTCAACGCGGGGGCCTTGCCCGAGACCTTGATGGAGGCCGAGCTCTTCGGCGCCGAGGCTGGCGCGTTCACGGGCGCGACCAAGACTCGCATCGGGCGCTTCGAGGCTGCCGACGGCGGCACGCTGTTCCTCGACGAGATCGGCAACCTCTCCCTCGCCGGACAGATGAAGCTCCTGCGCGTGCTGCAGACCGGCGAGTACCAGCGCCTCGGCAGCACCGTCACGCGCAAGGCCGACGTGCGCGTCGTGAGCGCGACGAACACCAATCTCGAGGAGGCGATCGCCCAGAAGACGTTCCGGGAGGACCTGTATTTCCGGCTCAACGTCATCCAGCTCGCGGTTCCGCCGCTCGCCGATCGCGTCGACGACATCGTCCCGATCGCCGAGGAGCTGATTCGCCAGCACGGTGAGGGCGCTTCTCCGGAGCTCGACGAGCCGGCACGACAGGCGCTCGTCGCCTACTCGTGGCCGGGCAACGTGCGTGAGCTCCAGAACCGGATCCAGCGCGCGCTCATCGTCGCTCGCGGCGGCGCGATCACTCGCGAGGCGCTCGGCCTCGAGGCGCCGGCACCCCAGTCCAAGGAGACGAGCGAGGGCCAGGAGCTCGATCGCGAGGCGCTCGAGGCGGTCATCGCGCGCGCGGACGGCAACGTTTCGCGTGCCGCGGCGGAGCTCGGCCTGAGTCGCCAGGCGCTCTACCGAAGGCTCGACCGGCTCGGCATCGTCATCGAGCGACGGACCCGGAGCAGCTGATGTCCGACACGGTTATCCATGTCGCGCTCTCGTGTGCGCTCACCGCGCTGGTCGGCCTCTTGCTCTCGCGCGCGATCATGCGACGGCGTGGCGAGGAGCTCGCGAGGGTCGTCACGCGCATCTGCGGCGGCGACTACGAGGAGCTTCCGGCACCGCGCGGAGGCGCATTCCGCGACGTCTACGAGGAGCTCCGCGTCCTCGTCCCCGTCCTGAAGAAGCGCGCTCGGGAGGTGGCTCAGCGCGAGCACGTCCTCGGAGCGCTCGTCGAGGGCGCACCGATGGCGAGCGTGCTCCTCACGAACGCGGGAAGGATCCTCCACACCAACCGCGCCGCGCGCGATCTCTTCTTCGAGGGGAAGGACCCGAAGGACGGCAACTTCCTCGGCCTCCTCGAGAAGGCGCCCGAGGCGCTGCGCCGTGCGGTCGCCAACGAGGGCGACGAGCTGTTCTCGATCGACGACGACGAGCAGGTCCGCCAGGTCTACCACCTCGCCAAGCGCCACTTCGAGATGGACGGCGACCCCGTAGTCCTCGTCGTCGTGAACAACCTCACGCGCGAGCTCCACAAGCAAGAAGCCGACGTGTGGAAGCGCATGATCCGGATCATGGCGCACGAGCTGAACAACTCGCTCGCCCCGATCACCAGCATGGTGCACTCGGCGCGCATCCTGGCTCGCGGCGCCGCGGAGGAGAAGAAGCTCGGGATCGTCTTCGACACCGTGTCCGAGCGCGCCGAGCACCTGCGCTCGTTCCTCGAGGGCTTCGCCCAGTTCGCGCGGCTACCGGCGCCTCGCAAGGCCGACGTGGAGTGGGAGCGCTTCCTCGAAGGGCTCGGCACGATGTGGCCCTCGCTGCGGATCGAAGGAGAGGTCCCGACGACGAAGGGCTGGTTCGACCCCGCGCAGATCCAGCAGGTCCTCATCAACCTGCTCAAGAATGCCGAGGAGGCCGGAGGGCCCGAAGGGAGCGTCGTGCTCGTCGTCGGCTCGACCGATCCGGGCGTGTCCCGCCTCGTGGTGCGCGATCGCGGCCAGGGCATGAGCCCCGAGGTGATGAAGAACGCTCTCCTCCCCTTCTACTCGACGAAGGAGGGCGGCACCGGCCTCGGGCTCCCGCTGTGCCGCGAGATCGTCGAGGCGCACGGAGGCGTGCTCCGGCTCGAAGGCCGCGAGGGAGGCGGCCTCGACGTCGTGCTGCGCCTCCCCTCGAAGAGCGCGACGGCGAGCGGTCTCGGAAAGCTGTCGCTGACGCGCGGCTAGGCGGCGCCGACGCCTTCGGCGACGTCCCGGCGAACCATGTCGCGGTCAACGCGATGGCCGATCGCTGGTATCCGCGCCGCTGATCAGGGGCACAGCTGCTATCGTGCGCGCGTGCTCGGACTCTTCATCGGCGCGGCTCACCTCTTCCTGATGCTCAATGCGGGCGTCCGCAGCGTCGCCGGGAAGTGGTGGCTCGGCGGCGTCGTCGCCCTGGCGCGCATCGTTCTCCTCATGGCGCTTTCCATGGCGAGCGCGCGCATTCGTGGCGGCGCCGAGCCCAGCGGCTCCATCACGGTCGCGCTCTATGCAGGGCCGGCGCTCACGGTCGTCGCATTTGCGGTCGCGTTCTATCGGCGACGCAAGGCCACCGGCTCCGCCGAGGCCGAGCGGGTGGGCGACATCGTCATGCGCGCCTGGGCGGCCGCCGCGCTGATGGACGTCATCTTCCTCGTCGTGAACATCATCCGGATCACGAGCGCGCGCGGCTGACCCGCCCGGGCGATTTGGGCGTGAGCTTTGCATCTGACCGACTGCCGCCTCGTTCAATCGGCGGACGGAGGAGGACACCATGATGACCATCGACCTGACCCAGCCAGAGTTCATCGCGCTCAAGCAGATTCTCGAGAACAAGATCCCCGCGCTTCTCAACGAGCTCGCGCATACCGACGACCGCAGCTATCGCGAATACCTGAAGGAGACGCTCGGCACCGTCGAACAGCTCAAGGCCAAGCTCGACGCCTCGCTCACGCAGGACCTGCACGCGCCGGCATGACCTGCGGGCAGTTGGCCCCGCTCGCTCACTGCGTCGAGCACGAGGGCGTCGTGCCGACGCCGCGGCCGTAGGAAGGCTGCGCGTAGATGTACGCGTCGCGGCGGCAGGTGCAGCCGTCGTTGCTGTAGCCGGCGGGGCACTTGTTGCAGTCCGAGTCGACGCCGCACTTGTTGTACCAGGGGCACGAGCTCGTATCGGCGCCGATGATCTTCGAGTCGCGATGGCAGAAGAAGCCCGTGTCGGTGAAGCCCGCGATGCACGTCTGCCAGCAGACGGGGCCCTCGCCGTTGTAGCCCGGAGCGCACTTCGAGTAGCAGAGGCCGGCCTGGTACTCCTGCCCTGCGGCGCAGGTGCAGGTGCGCCCCGTCGCCTCGGTCCCGACCGTGTCCGTCTCGACGGCGGGCACCACGGAGGAGGCCTCGGTCGCCGAGGACTCCTCGCCGTCCTCGGGCGTCGTCGCGGCGCAGCCGACGGCGAGGAGGAGCGACGAGAGAGCAACGAGGGTGAGCGCGCGGGTCGACATGACTGAGGGTCCTTCTGAAGTGTCAGCCGGTCATCGGCGACGAGGACCCTCATCGCAAGGACGAGGCCAGGCTCGAGACCGCGCGATCGCCGGTAAATACGCAGCATCACGACGCCTGTAACAGGCCGTGTATCGCGATACACCCCTGATACAGGGGCCGCGCGCAGGCGAGACACCCGATACACGCGCGATGTCGCGATAGGCGGAGGGCGCCTCCTCGACCAGCCGACGCGCGAGATGCTCGGGCCACACGATGCGGCGCATCGAGCGCGCCAGCGCCTCGGGGTGGATCTCCCGACGCGCTTCGGTGCGCGTGAGCACGCGGCCCGCGCCGAGCGAGCACGAGTCGATCACCTGGACCGCGCGCACCGGGTCGTAGAGGGTTGTCGGCATGGGCTACTCCGTCGGGCCCATGTCGACCTCCGCTTCGAAGACGAAGCGGAGATCCGGCGTTCGTTTCAGCTCGATCGAATCGGCCAGGCGACGGCGCAGGAACGCCGTCGCCCGCTCGAGCCCGCGCTCGACACGCGAGCGCGAGGCACCGCGCGGGATCACGAAATGGACCTGCGCACTCTTGTAGTCCGACGAGAGAGCGACGGCCGTCACACCGACGCGCTCGAGATCGGGATCGGTGACGTCGTCACGGAGGAGCGAACGGAGCTCCTCGAGAATGGACACTTCCAGACGCTGGTGCCGGTAGCCGGCACCCTCTTTTTCACGACTCATGATGGAACACGTCAAGGCATGCGCGCGCGAAAGACGACCTGCGTCGTCAGCGCCCGACCCACACGCGCGAGGCGTACGGGTCGAAGACGAGCGCGCCCATGTCGGTGAAGAACGAGGTGCCGATCTGCGCCGCGGGCGAGGACCACGTCCCGATGCCGCCGCACTTCAACGCCGCCGCGGGCGGGCGCTTCACGAAGATCGTCGCGGTCGTCCACGAGCGAGCGATGCCGCCGTCGGCGTCCAGGAGCTCGAACGAGCGCCCCGCCGCGAAGTGGTAGGCCTCGGCGGGCTCCGAGACACCGGCGCACGTCGAGAGGCTCAGGTCCATCGCGGGGTCGCGCAGGAGCGCGCCCGGAGAAGCGCTCTCGATCGCGTCGAGCATCGCGACGTTCACGTTGATCGAGTGCGGAACGATCTTGTCGTCGAAGCCCGTGTCGAGCTGCGCGATCGCCGCGGTGCCCGCCACCTTCACCGGCACGACCGGCACGTTGGCGACCGTGAGGCCGACCGGCGCCGACGAGTCGACGTCGTGCTGCGCCTTCAGGAGCGAGGGATCGCTCGCGAAGAACCCGGCGGTCGACAGAGGGGCGAGACCCGCGGCAAGGAGCGCAGCGTCGGTGCACGCCGCCGCCTTGGGCGCGACGTGGTGCATGCGCTTGTTCGTGTAGTCGAGCGTGTAGATCCCGTGCGCGAGGAAATCCGTCCCGAGGATGGTCGCGGTGCTGGTGCGCAACGTGACCTCGCCCCACGGGCCGAAGAAGTCGAGGTCGGCGAACGTGCAGAGCTGGCCGAGGACCTGCGGGTTGCAGCTCGTCGCCATCGGCCCTGGCGGGGCGAAGGTCGAGAGGTCGAGGATCGAGCCGGTCGTCGCGTAGTCGACGAGGAACGAGGCGATGTAAGGAGAGGGGGCCGCGCCGACCGCGAGGCTCGCGTGCGGCCCCGTCGTGATCACGATCGGGATCGAGGCGCCGATGCAGGCCGGGAGCTCGCCCTTCGTGGCGCCGTCCGGGGCGGTCGTGCCGCCCTCCCCGCCGTCCGCCGGGTTTCCCGGAGTGATGGGGGGCTCCGGCGACTGGCGGGCATCCGGCGACGGCGCCTCCGCCGTCGAGCTGCTCGAGCACGCGATGCCCACGCCCGAGAGAACGCCGAACGCGAGAAAGAGGGCAGTCCTCATCCGAGCCGGGTAACGCGGGAGCAGAGCGCCGGCAAGCGATCCTCGTCCAGGCGACGGCCTGCAAAACCTGGTAACAAAGGCCGTATGTCTGCACGCCCCGATGGTCGCGCGTTCGATGCGCTTCGCCCCGTCGAGATGACGGTCGGTTTCCACCGCATGGCCGAAGGCTCGGTGCTCTACCGCGCCGGCTCGACGGTCGTGCTCGCCACCGCGTCCGTCGACGACAAGGTCCCGCCGTGGATGGAGGGCAAGGGCAAGGGCTGGGTCACCGCCGAGTACCAGATGCACCCGCGCTCGAACCCGAAGGCGCGCGAGAGCCGCGACGGCCGCGGCAAGGCCCCCAGCGGGCGCACGCAGGAGATCCAGCGCCTCGTCGGCCGCGCCCTCCGCTCCGCCGTCGACATGAAGAAGCTCGGCGAACGCCAGATCACGATCGACTGCGACGTGCTCGAGGCCGACGGCGGCACGCGCACCGCGTCGATCACCGCCGGGTTCGTCGCCCTGTGCATCGCCCTCCAGAAGATCACCGCGGCCGGCAAGCTCAAGGAGCGCTGCGTCCGCGAGCCCGTCGCCGCCACGAGCGTCGGCTACCTCGACGACGCCCTCGCGCTCGACCTCGTCTACCTCGAGGACTCGCGCGCCGAGGTCGATCTCAACCTCGTCGCCACGCGCTCCGGCGCCGTCATCGAGGTGCAGGGCACCGCCGAGGGCGCGCCCATCCCCCGCAAGGACGTCATCCGCATGATGGACCTCGCGCTCATCGGCATCGAGCAGCTCACGCACATCCAGGAGAAGGTCCTCTCGGCCGCCGGCGTCGACCTCGCCGCGCTGCTCATGCCCGCCGGAGGCAAGGCCTGATGCACTCGCTCGTCGTCGCTACCCACAACCGCGGCAAGCTCGACGAGCTCCGGGCCCTGCTGGGCCCGCTCGGCGTGCAGGTGCTCTCCGTGTCGGACGTGACGAAGCGCGAGATCGTCGTGGTCGAGGACGGCGACACCTTCGAGGCCAACGCCAAGAAGAAGGCGCAGACCGTCGCCGGCACCACGATGATGCTCACCATCGCCGACGACTCCGGCCTCGAGGTCGACGCGCTCGGCGGCGCGCCCGGCGTCCGCTCGGCGCGCTTCGCCGGCGAGCGCGCCACCGACGCGGAGAACAACGCCGCGCTCCTCGCCGCGCTCGACTCGCTCGACGCCGACCCGGGCGGTCCGCGCACCGGCGCGTCGTACAAGGCGCGCTTTCGCTGCGTGCTCGCGCTCGTCGACCCCTTCTTGAAGGAGGGCGAGCCGATCGTCGTCGAGGGCACGTGCGAGGGGAAGATCACCCGCACGCCGCGCGGCTCCGGCGGCTTCGGCTACGACCCGCTCTTCCTCGTCGAGGGCACCGACAAGACGATGGCCGAGCTCGACGAGGCCGAGAAGAACCGCATCTCGCATCGCGGCCGCGCGTTCGACAAGCTCCGTCTCGTCCTCGAGAAGGTGCTCGCCGAGCGCGACGCGATCACGCGGAAGGTCTGCGGCTGAGCGAAGCTCGGGAGCTCGGGCTCAGGGGCGCCACAGCACGTCGGTGAGGTCGCCGCTCGCCGCGACGCTCCGCACCAGGGTCGGAACCTGGTCGGCGGTCGTGACGTTCGGGATGCGGAACAGCTCGAAGTCGTTGTTCACGCGATGGTCCGCGACGAGCGCGAGCGCCACCGAGTCGGTGGACCACGAGAACGTCTGCACGTCGCGCTCGATGTCGCCCGCGGCGCCCACCAGCGCGACGCGCTTCTCCGTGGTCGCGCCATCGGCGGCCACGACGTAGAGCTCGTTGCGACCGTCGAAGGCGATGTCGGCGATGAACGCGATCTTGGTCCCGTCCGGGCTGTAGGAGAGCGGATTCGAGAACGTGGGGCCGCGGTACGCCCCCGCCGCGGCGACCGTGATCGTGCCCGACGTGATGCGCGCCGGCGCCGCCGAGTCGTCGGCCGGCATCGTGTAGATCTCGTACGCATCGGTGACGAGCGTGTCGGCCGCGAACGCGAGCGTCGCTCCGTCCGGGGAGATGCCATACGCGCCGAGCCGGGCCGGCAGCGCCGGGAAGTGGGCCGGCACCGCGAAGCCCGCGCCGTTCGCGGCCGCGCAGTAGAGCCGGAACGCGGGGACCGTTGCGCCCGAGAGATCGGCCTTCGCGCAGACCTTTCCGCCGCTCGTCCAGATCGGGCGGAGGCCCGTGCTGATTCCGATCGTGCCGCCCACGCCCGGTGCAGGCAGCGCGCTCTCCGGGAGCGCAGCGACCGGAACGGGAACCGCGACCGAGGTGTCCGCGACGTAGAGCTCGTTCTTCTTGTCGACGGTGAAGTCGCCGGCGGTGGCGACGTAGACCGAGTCCCGCGACCAGGCGATCGCCTGCGCATCGAGCGCGGTGTCCGCCGCTGCACGCGGGCTGACGCGCACCGGAGCCACGCCGCCGGCGACCGGGACGACGTACGCGTCGTTCGCGGTGTCCGTGTCGATGTCCGCCACGAACGCGACCTTCGTGCCGTCCGGAGAGATCGCGATGTCGCTCACGCCGCCCGTCGCGGACATGGTCGCGAGGACGACGGCGCCCGTCCCGTTCGCGTTCGCCACGACGAGGTCGAAGCGGCCGGTCACGAGGAGGTCCGCGGCGACGACGATCTTCGTGCCGTCCGCCAGCGCGTCGAAGGCGATGACCTGCTTCGCGGTGTGGACGCCGTCCGTGATCGAGATGACGTTCGCGGAGCTCGAGGGCAGGAGCGCGCGCCCCAGCTGTACGACGTTGTTCGTCGCGAAGTCGCCGAGGAAGAAGAGGTTCGTCGTCGGCCCGGCGTCGACGACGGCGGAGTCGACCCCGCTGTCCTTCACGCCGGTGTCGGCGCCGGAGTCCGTGGTCGCGGAGTCCTTCGACCCGCTGTCCTTCGCCGCGTCCGGGGTGGACGCGTCGAAATCGCTGGTGCTGCGGTCGGCCCGGCTCGCATCGAGCGCGGGGACCGCCGAGTCCACGGTGTCGTCGGCGCCGACGGCCGACGAGTCATCGGTCGCACATGCCTCGAGCCCGAGGATCGCGATACCGGCAGCGGCGAACGACACGAGGAGGGCGGAGGAACGGAGAGCTCGAGAGAGGCGCATTTCCGCGGTCGATCGCATCGCCGCCGAGGGACGTCAACGCCCGCGAACGAGCGTCACCTGTTCGTTGCAGGACCTACGGGTTCTGCGTCCAGATGCCGATCGCCTCGCCGTGCGCGTCGAACTCGCAGTGGCCGGCGTTCGGCAGCACCTTCTCGGTGACCGCGAAGCCCTTGCCCTTGAACGCGGCGACGGCGGCCTGCTCGTCCGTGAGCAGGAAGTCCTTGTCGCCGTACGTGAACCAGAGCGGGCTCTTCGCGCGCAGCGAGGCGTCGGCCGCGTCCCAACCGTAGGTGCGCGACGAGGCATCGCCCCCACACATGATCGCGAACACGCCGGGATACTTGCCGCCCTGCAGCGGGATCCACTCGTCGGTCAGGAAGATCGAGCCGCCCGAGGCGCCGTAGTAGCGCATGCCGTCCGTGCGCACGTCGTACGCCTTCATGATCGCGTCGACCGCGGTGACGAGCGCCGCTGCATTCGCGCCGGCGAGATCGGGTTCGGTCTGCTGCGAGGTGCAGTCGTGCGTGGGTGATTGCCACCATGCGCAGCCGTTCGGCGCGAGGAACGACACGCCGAGGCCGTGCTTGGCGTCGGCCCACGCGACCATCGGCTTGAAGACGCTTCCGCTCTTGTGAGCGGCGGCGCCGTCGCCGTGGAGGTAGAGGCCGAGACGCATCGGGCCCGAGCCGCCCATCGGCTCGAGGATCCTCACCTCGACGCTCCCGATCTTCGCGGTGCAGATCGAGCGGCCCGCGACGTCGACGCGGCTCGTGCAGGTGAGGCCGCCCTTCCCTCCGCTGCCGGGCACCGAGGCCACCGCAGCGTCGGGCGGAGCGGAGGCGTCTCCCGCGTCGACCTCACCCTCGCCCGTGCCGCCTTCGCTCGTCGGAACGACCGCGACGCTGTCGTTGCCCGCGCCCGAAGAGGAGCACGCGGCGACCGCCAGCGCGACGAGCAGCAGCGAGAGGGTCGCGCGGCTCGCCATCACGGGACGAAGCAGTAGATGGAGCCACGACCACCGCCGCTCGCGACCGTGCCGGCGCCGGTGCCTTCCTTGCAGCCCGTGATCTGATGAGCGGCGTTCCACGACATCGGGTCGGCGCCGCCGCCGTCGCGGTTGGCGTGGCCGACGTTCGCGGTCCCGTTCGTCGCGTTGCTCGTCCAGTTCGAGCAGTTGCCCGCGGCCGAGCCTCCGGCCGCCGTCGCCCCCGTGAGGATGTCGTGGACGTTCGGCCCCGCGATCGGAACCTGGTTGCCGAGCTCGTCGAGGGTCGCGGTGAGGCCGAGAGCGTTCTTGGTGCCCGCGGGCTCGTCATGGAGGTTCGCGACGCTGGACGCGATCATGACGCCCTTCGCATTGAACCACGGGCCGTTGCCGATGCGGCTCCGCGCGGTGGTCCCCGTGATGCTGAGGTAGGCCTTCCAGTTCTTCGCGCCGAGGACGGGCGACACGGCATTCGCCAGCGACTTGCAGAAGGCGTCGGCTCCGGCGAGGCCGTTGGCGTCGCCCGCGGCCGCGCGGAAGTCGCCGCCCTTGCCGTTGCCCTTGCTCGTGACGAAGAACGTCATGGCCGCCGAGATGCCGCCGTCGGGACCGACCCCGCCGCCGGTGTCGCCGTCGAGGGCCGCGTCGAGGTCCGGGAGCTTGGAGGAGTCGACCGCGCCGTCGGTCGCGCCGCCACCACCGTCGCCGACGGTGCCGCTCGTGCCGCTGGTACCGCTCGTACCGCTCGTGCCGCTGGTACCGCCGGAGGTACCCGGCGGAGCGTCCTCGCTCGAGCCGCTGCATGCGATGGCCCCGAGCAGGCCGCTGAGGATGAGGACAGAGACGGTGGCGCGTCGCGACATGGTGGTTCCCCCTGCTGGTGGTGGTCCGTGGTCCGGAGCGGCTGGCTACTTCCCGAAAACGTCGAAGTGGACGCCCACTCCGAGGCTGAGCATCACGTAAGGCCGTGCGTCGTCGAGCGTCTTGCCGTTGGTGAACGGCGGGCGCGTGCTGCCATCACCTTGATTGGGCGCGAATGTGACCGTGCCCTCGGTGTCGTTCAGCGAGCCGCCCGAGACGCTGAGCACCGGGTCGATCGTGAAGAGCGTGGTCACGCGGATCTCCGCGCCGAGGCCGAGGCGGAAGATCTCGAGGCCGCTCATCGAGTACGTCTCGCTGCCGTTCTTCACGGTCACGACGCGCTTGCCGATCGAGATGTCGCTCGCGAACGCGACCGAGTCGACGTCGCCGCTGAGGAAGCGGAAGCCGACGCCGTAGAAGTCGGTCGAGGCCGACGCGCTCGTCTGGCCGTCGAACCGGTGGCCGGCGAGCAGGAAGCCGTGCTCGTAGAAGAGGAAGGCCGCGTAGCGATGCGCGAAGCGGACGCCGAGGTCGATCTCGGGGGCCATTCCGTTGCCGACGAGCTGCCCGGTGGTCTCCGAGGTGCCGTTCGCGTTGCGATAGAAGCTGAAGCCGAAGCCCATGTAGCTGAGGCGAGGGCCCACCCAGAGCGAGAACTTGGGCGCGTGCGTCGGAGGCTCGGGCTCGACGTAGTCGACCGGCGGCGGCGCGGGGCGCGGCTGCTGCGGCTGCTGCGGGTAATACTGAGGCTGCTGCTGCGGGTAGTACTGGGGCTGCTGCTGCGGGTAGTAACCCGGCGGAGGCTGCTGCCCGTAGCCTGGCGGCGGAGGCTGCTGGTACTGCCCCGGCGGCGGTTGATACTGCTGCGGCGGAGGCTGGTACTGCTGCGGCGGCGGCTGGGTCGCCGGGCCGGGCGGCGGCTGGTTCGGCGTTCCGGGCGGAGGAAGCTGCGGCGGCGGCGCCTGCGCGAACGCGGGTGCGGCGAACGACGCGAGCGCAAGAGAGAGCGCAGAGGCAGAGGCTACGGCGATGAGGGTACGGCGCATGGGAAAGGGACTCCTCGAGGAGCGGAGCCTCGATGATACCTCAACCTGCCGCATTTGACGGACCGTCGCCTCGGTGCGAGAACGCCCCCCGCGTGCTGGGCTCCATGAAGGGAATGAAGTCGTTCGGGAAGTACGGCTCGCTCGGATTCGAGCTGCTGGGCTCGATCGCCGTCGGCTACTACCTCGGCCGCTTCATCGATCGTAAGTACGACCTGCACTGGGTCGCCTTCGCCGGCTTCTTGCTCGGCTGCTACGCGGGCTTTCGCGCGCTCTTCAAGGCGTCGAAGCGGATGCAGCGCGACATCGAGAACGAGGAGCGCCTCGAGCGCGGCGAAGACCCCTGGGCCCCGAAGCCCACGGACGATGACGACGACGACAGCAGCACCACCACCAAAGGACCCGATGGCGACGACACCAAGCGCTGAGGCCGAAGCGCCCGCGGGCACCGACGCCGCGAAGGTCGCCGCGATCGCCGCCGGCGTGCTCGGGCTCGCCCTGAGCATCGCCGCGTTCGCGGTGTTCGGCCTGCGGTCCGGCCTCTCCGTCGCCGCCGGCGCGACCATCGCCGTGGCCAACCTGGTGACGATGAGCGCGATCATCCGCGCCCTGCTCCGCCCCGCCGAGGCCGAGGCCGAGGCGATCGCCGCCGCGGAGGCCGAGAAGGCCGAAGCCCAGGCGCGGGGCGAGGCCCGTGAAGAAGAGGAGGAGGAGCCCGCGGAGCCGCCGGTCGACCATGCCCGTGAGGGCAAGCGTGGCGGCGCGGCCTGGGGTCTGTTCGCGGTCGTGAAGATCCTCGTGCTTTTCGGGGGGATTTACCTGCTTTTGACGAAGGGCCTCGTCGACCCTATCGCTCTGGTCGTCGGATACGGCGTCCTCCCCCTCGGGATCGCGGCGAGCAGCCTGGTCAACAGCCTCTCTCCGCGCCCCCGCCGGGCGGCCCGCCGGCCCTCGAGCCGCACGAGATAACGAAAAACCTGCGCATTATCGGCTTCGAAGCCGTCCTTTCCTCTCGTAAGAGATGGACGACTTTCCACCGCCGATCGTGTTATTGAGCGTCCCGCGACCATGCCCGAGCACACGTCGTTCCTCAGCTACCTGATTGCCATGTTCCCCGCCCTCGGGGAGAACATGCACCACTTCGGCAACTCGCTCTTCGGGAAGCCGGTGAACGCGCATGGCGCGGAGCCGCTCGTCGCGAGCGTGCTCGTCGTACTGATCCTCGTCGCGCTCGCTTACCGCGCGAAGGCGCAGGTCGCGGACTACGAGAAGTCGGTCATCCCCGACGAGAAGCTCTCGCTGCGCACGTTCTTCGAGATCTTCATCGGGTATTTCTACTCGATGATGAAGGACATGATGGGCCCGACGCGGGCCAAGAAGTTCTTCCCGGTCGTCGGAACGGCCGCGTGCTTCATCCTCTTCTCGAACTTCATGGGCATGATCCCGGGCTTCCTCCCGCCCACGTCGAGCTGGAACGTCACGATCGGCTGCGCCCTCGTGAGCCTCGGCGCCTTCACCTATTACGGGCTGAAGGAGAACGGCATGGGCTTCATCAGCCACCTTGCCGGCCCCTGGATGGGCTGGCCGATGCTGCCCATCAACATCCTGATCTTCGCGATCGAGTTCCTTTCGACCTTCATCATCCGGCCCGTCACGCTGAGCATCCGACTGATGCTCAACATCGCGGTCGACCACCTCCTCCTGTCGATCCTCCTCGCGATCTTCGCGCTGTTCCTGCCGATCCCGATCATGGTGCTCGGCACCCTGGTCGCGCTCGTCCAGGTCCTCGTGTTCTGCCTGCTGACGTCGATTTACATCGCGCTCGCCACCGAGGGTCATGAGGACCACGGCGGCGCTCACGGCCACGCTCACGGCGAACACGCCGGCGAGTCGAAGGCCCACGCGTAAAGGCGTCTAAAGCTCTATCCCCGCGACCCGAAACCAACTAAGACGCGTTCCAGATCGCAGCCCTGCCGCCTCCGGCGCGCGCGTCACGAATCAAGAAAGCTAGAAGGAGTCAGTTACGATGAGCACCCGCAAGTTCGGCCCCGCAGCCCTCGCCTTCGTCGCCGCGTTTCTCGTTCCCCTCGCGGCCTTCGCGCAGGAGGCCGGCAAGGCGGGCGCGAACATCAACGACGTGCGCATGTGGGCAGGCGCGGGCGCAGGCTTCGCCATCGGCCTCGGCGTTCTCGGTGGCGCGATGGGCCAGGGCAAGGCGGCCGCCGCTGCGCTCGAGGGCATCTCGCGCAACCCGGGCGCCGCTGCCCGCATCCAGACCCCGATGATCCTCGGCCTCGCGCTGATCGAGTCGCTCGTCCTCCTGAGCTTCGTCATCGCGTTCTTCCTCCAGGGCTTCGCGGCCGCGGGCAAGTGAGCTCGCCTTCGACCTGATCCGGTCGAAGCTTCAAAGCGCCCACGCCGCTCACGCGGTGTGGGCGTTTTGCTTTTCGAACGCGCCGGGCACGCCGGAGCGGTCAGCGGCCGGCGTGCTCGTAGCCGTGGCGGACGAGGTCTTTCACCTCGTCCCACTTCTGCGTGGCGCCGGCGTCGGCGCGCTCCCAGTCGCTCTTCAGCGTCGCCTCGAGCCGCTCGTTCCAGGCCGCGTGCTCCATGCCGTACTGGTGACGCGCGCCCACGCCGTACATGAGCGGCTGCTCGGCGTCGCGCCACGACAGATCGCTGCCCGAGCGCGTGCCGGTGGCGTTCCACGGCGGGATCGGCTCGCCGCCCGCGGCCTGCTTCAGCGTGTCCGTGAGGCCCTGGTGCAGGTCCTTGCCGCCGACGTGCAGGTCCTTCTTCGTCTGCTCCCAGTCACGCTCGAGCGCGCCCTTGAGGTTGTTCCACTGCGTGACGTGCTGCTCGGTCCACCAGGTCGGCTGGATGCCCATGTCCGTGTCTCCTTCGATGAGGGTTCACGGAGCTGATGTGCAACGTGCGATCCGCCGCCGACCGCGAAGCGCGACCGCAAACGAGCGGGCTTTCACTGCTCGGGCTTGCGAGCGCGGCGGCGATCGCGCCGCACATGAAGCACGAGGAGCGATCCTGCCACACCGAAGCGGATCGCACCCTCGTCGCGGGCTACGCGCCAGCCGCTCCCATCGAGACGATGACGCTCCCGCGCTTGTGCCTCCCTTCGACGTGACGGTGCGCATCCGCGATCTGCGCCATCGGATACACGTGATCGATCACCGGCTTGAGGGTGCCCGCATCGACGAGCCCCGCGACGAGCTCGAGCCCTTCTCGCGTGTTCTTGCTGACGGCATACTTCACCTTCTTGCCCGAGCACGAGGTGAGGAGGGCCTGCGCCATTTCACGCAGGCCGCTCTCGAGGGGAACGTAGACGCCCCTCTCGGAGAGGGCAGGCTTGCTCCCTGCAAACGTGGTCACCCCCACCGTGTCGAAGATGACGTCGTACGTCTCTCCCTCTCGCGTGAGTGCTCCGGCCCCGTAGTCGACGACGTCGTGCGCACCGAGTGACCGAACGAGGTCGACGTTCCGCGCGCTGCACACGCCGGTCACCTCTGCCCCGAAGTGCCGCGCCAGCTGCACGGCCCAGCTCCCGACACCTCCCGACGCTCCGACGATGAGGACGCGCTGCCCGGGCTGCACGCGCGCGACATCCCGGAGAAACGCGAGGGCAGAATTGGCACCGAACGGAACCGCGGCGGCTTCCTGGTCGCTGATGCGATCCGGGGTGTGGATGACGGCGCCCGACTCCTTCACGGCCACGTACTCCGCGTGCGCGCCGCGGCTGAAGGGGTCCGTCGCGCCGAACACTCGATCGCCGACGCTGAACCGGGTGACGCTCCGGCCGGTAGCCTCCACCACGCCCGAGAAGTCCATCCCGAGGATCGCGTTGCGCGGGCGGAACAGGCCGAGCATCAGCCTGCCAGGTAGCCAGAAGGCGCGCGGAAATGCGGAAGCGCGGAAGCGCCAGTCCGCGGTGGTCACGGAGGCCGCGCGCACCCGAACGAGCACCTCGTCGGCCTTCGCCACGGGCTTTTCGACCCCGCGGACCGTCACGACCTCGGGCGCTCCGTACTGTTCATAAACGCATGCTTGCATGGGGCCATCCTTTCGGGCTCGCCGGATTGTTCCCGTCGCGTAGCCATATCCAAGATGTAGCCCCTGCAATGCGCCGGCGGAATTGACGGTCCTGGCTGAGCATATATACGTAAATGCATGGATTGGCGCTCCGTGACATTCGACTGGAACCGCGCGCGGGCCTTCCTCGTCACCGCCGAGGAGGGCTCGCTCTCCGCCGCTGCTCGCGCGCTGGGGATGACCCAGCCGACGTTGGGCCGCCAGGTCACCGCTCTCGAAGAGGAGCTCGGCGTCATGCTCTTCGAACGCGTCGGGCGCGGGCTCACGTTGACCACGGGCGGCGTGGACCTGCTCGAGCACGTGCGGAGGATGGGCGAGGCGGCCAACCACGTCACCCTCGCCGCATCGGGCCAGTCGCAGAGCATCGAGGGGACGATCTGCATCACCGCGAGCGAGGTCATCTCGGCGTTCCTGCTGCCGCCGATTCTCGCGCGCCTGCGCCGCACCCATCCCGGCGTGGAGATCAAGCTCGTTGCCTCCAACGCCATCCACGATCTACGGCGGCGCGAAGCCGACATCGCGATCCGGAGCGGCAGACCCACCGACCCGAATCTGGTCGCGACACGGCTCAGGGATACGCCCGCGCGCCTCTACGCCACGCGCGCCTACTTGAAGGAGATCGGCCATCCCGCCAGCCCGGCTGACCTCGGCAGCGCAGACTTCATCGGCTTCGGCGAGGACGATCGCTTTCTCCACGGCCTCAATGCGCTGGGCTTCAACCTGACGCCGAGGAACTTCCCCATCCAGGTCGCGAACCACATGGTGCTCTGGGAGCTCGTGAAGAGCGGGCTCGGCATCGGCGCCATCATCGACGAGGTCGGCGACGCCGAGCCGCTGGTGGAGCGCGTGCTGCCTTCCATGGCTCCGATTCCCGTTCCGGCGTGGCTCATCGCCCATCGCGAGGTGCATACGAGCCGGCGCGTCCGGCTCGTCTTCGACCTCCTCGCGGAGCAGCTCGGACCGTCCCGCCGCGTGAAGCCGGCGCCGTCGCTTACCGCCAAGCACAAGAAGAGAGCGCGAAAGTGAGCTGCCACAGCCGAACATGGCGCGCCGTTCCACTTTCGTTTTGCCGTGTTCGGTCGCCGGGCCATACTGCTTGCGATGATGAAGCGGGTCCTCCGCATTGCCGGTGGCTTCGAGGAGGCCGCCGAGATCGACCGTCGCGACGTTGCCGCGATGTCGTTCGAAGAGCGGATCTCCGGTGTCGAGCGCCTGCGGAGGGTCTGGGTCGGTGAAGATCGAGCTGAATCGCGACTGGACCGAGTTCTTGTGTGCGCTGATCGCCCGACGAGTGCGGTTCGTCCTCGTCGGCGGCCACGCGGTGGCAGGACACGGCGAGGCGCGGCTGACGGAGGATCTGGACGTGTTCGCCGATCGGACGCTCGCCAACGCACGAAGGCTACGTGAGGCACTGATCGATTTCGGCTTCGGTGCCGCCGTGCCCGAAGCGAAGGAGCTCGCACGTCCCGACAGGATCATCATGCTCGGGCAAAAGCCGTGGCGGATCGACATCCTCACGGGCATCGACGGCGTGTCGTTCGACGAAGCCTGGGCCAGACCTGGCCGCCGATGGCCGTGCTGGTGCGGGATGACGAGCGTGCATCGCGTACATGCAAAGCGCACCGATGCCAATACCCCTGGCGCGTAAGGGGCTAACCGCTACACGGCGTGACGTGCGCGCCGCTCGGATCACGGAGTCCGACTCCTTCTCGCCCGCGCGAGCGTGGGACTGAGAGAGGCGCGCTCGGCTCGAATTCACGTTGGTTCTGCGTTGGTCCGGTGCGGTCGCCACGGGAATCCTGTCGTACATGCGGAAAAGGCCGCCTGGCGAGATCTCGACTCCGAACCACTGCCCCATGAACTTCCCGATTCCACCGAGGGACGCACCCAACTCGAAGCGCATGGAGACCGCGAGACTCTG
>Ga0105047_10002357_pt1 | contig 33773 bp, 36 predicted proteins | sample MAT04_FD_78384 | JGI IMG/M metagenome (GOLD analysis project Ga0105047, IMG submission 78384) | Freshwater microbial communities from Lake Fryxell liftoff mats and glacier meltwater in Antarctica - MAT-04 (megahit assembly) | ecosystem: Environmental > Aquatic > Freshwater > Ice > Liftoff... | reverse complement strand
CATTAATTTTATATTAGAAGGTATAAAGTTCAATCATCAAAATATTCGAGCAGCTTTCTTTGGGATCGATGGGGATACAATTAAAATAGGTGTCTATTATTTTAGAGATAAAAAGGAAAATAAAGGGGAGATTGAACAATATTTAGAAGATGTTCAAAATGTTATTTGGGAGGATTTGAAGGCGAAGAATTTAAAAAGTTTACAACTAAAAAAGGAAAATGGCAGGAATATTAATTTGAAAGAATCCAAAGATGGTACAAATATTGGCTCAGCATTCTCTCTTTTTACTTTTGAATCCAAAGAGAAAAAATTAGATGAAGTGATAAATGATTGTGCAAATCTTCTTAATATGTATTTCAAAATATTTTAAACCTGAATGACCCAACTCTCCAAATCTCGTTTTATATCTGGCATCCAATGTGAGAAAAATTTTTACTTCGATGTCCATAGACAGGATTTGAAGCCTCTGATTAGTGATAGGCAACAAGCACTTTTTGATTCGGGTCATACAATAGGGTTACTTGCCCGTCAGGTTTTTCCGAATGGTAAAGATGCCAGCCCAGAAAACTATGCTGATTTTTCGGGGTCTATTATAAATACCCGCATCTGGATTCAGGATGATGTGCAGACTATTTATGAAGCAGTATTTAGCAGCCAAGGTGTTTTTGCGGCTTTGGATATAATGCATATAGTGGATGGACAACGCTGGGCTATAGAAGTAAAAGGCAGTACAGAAGTTAAACCATACCATGTTGCCGATGCTTCTCTCCAATATTGGGTAATGAATCAATCGGGATTTACACCTGATAAGTTTTTTATCATGCTACTAACCGCAAAATTTGGTGCTCATTTTGCAACTTTTAATACTTATAATGAAAATTTTAGAAAAAAATTTGGTATTCCTACAGGTCAAGTTGTTGTTCACCATGCAGTGGAAAAGCAATCATGGGAAAAAAGATATAAGAGTTTAGGATTAACAGAGTCCGAAATGAATTCATTAGAAAATTTGAGAGGAATACCGCAAGATATAAATTCGGAAGTTCATTTAAAAGCAATAAGAAAAAGATGGAATGACTTTTATGATGCAAATCCTGACGGACCAAATATGTCTAAACAAAAGCTCTTAAATTTTGCCAAGCAAATAGATAATGAATTTGGACACTTATTCTTACCACCGATTAGATAGTTTTAATTTTATTTTTTTTATTATAATAATTTCTAAATCATGAATACAAAGTTTATTTTAAATGTTGATGTACCAGGAGAAATGGGAGGTAATACCATAATTGATAATAGATTTAATCCTAATAAAGTGTATCATCTACATTTAGTATTTGACCAATACCCTGATGATATATTTAAATGTTCTCCAGTTTATATTGTTTCGGAAAGCCTATACAACAGTGTAATTGACTTAGGGTTAAGTGGTCTTCATAATGCTAGATTAATTTCTTATAGTTTGAATGATAATCATTATCAAACTATTCAGCATGATGGAAAAATACCAACTCAAAATTATTTTATGGTTGATATCAACGAAAATGGAGAAGAAGATTTTTCTTTAATTAGAATTAACGATTTGATAAGATTATGTGTAAGTGATAGAGCTTTTAGATTATTAAGTTCTTTTAATATTGATAATGCAGATATTTCAGAGTTAAAATAAAGTAAATAATGGTAAGATACTAAAATAAAAATTAATTTTCATAAATGAAATACCACCATATCCTTATACTCTTATTAATCACTTTCTCCCTCCAAGCCCAATCCATAACTTTTGGGCCCACCACCACTTTATTCGCACTGGATGGAGCACATTGGCCATTGTCACAACCTATGATACCTACAGTGAGCATCGATGGCAAACATGTGGATTTTTATGGGCTGACAGGAAGTACTTACAAAAAGCATAGTTATACTGCAGGTAGCTATCCTAGCAAATCATTTCAGTTGTTCGGTGACTTCAATTATATCACCAATGTACACGATTATGATGGCGATGGCAAGGATGATATCTTGACTGATTATGATATTTTTAAGTGTACTGGAGATCTGGTCTGTCAACGATATCCTTTTGGCAATATCAGCTACGAGGTGGAAGGTAGTTTAGACTACGATGGTGACGGCAAGATGGATGTACTCATCACAGAAGATGATTTTAGTTCTGGCAGAACTTCGTTATATGTATTCAGAAATACTAGCAACTTCACTTTTGAGAAGATCATCGTTGAGCAAAACAAACGTAATATGCTCACCGTGATTTCCGCTGATATCAATGGCGACAACAGAGATGATATTATCACAGCCACAAGTAGTGATTTCACGCCATTTGCGATATTTTTGTCCAATCCTGACGGAACATTTACCACTAGAGAGATTAGAGGCAATGATGAATATTTCCTGTCACATACTCTAAGTATGGCAGATATGGACAATGATGGAGACCTAGACCTAGCAGTGATGGATTACGAAAAAGGTCTTTGGTTTTTTGAGAATCAAGACAACTTTGCCACCACAGTTCTACGAAAAGATAGCAGTTTTGATGCCGTAACCAATGGATTATTGGTACATGTAGCTGACCTCAATGGAGATGGATGGCCAGAGATGATAGTAGGTACCTTGACCCATACCAAACTTGCTATTAAAGTTAGCAACGGGACTGGACCATTTGAATTTGACGGACTCCAAGACGTGGGTAGTGTACTAGGTGGGACCGCAGATGGTTTTGCGCCACAAGGTCGAGCTGTCACGAGATTACTCCATACTATAGACATCAATGATGATGGTAAAAAGGATATTGTTATGACTTCTACCTTTGACAAGAAACAAGTCTCTTGGATCAATAACTCTATCATCAGCAGCAATAATGATGTCTCACCTTCATATATATCTATATACCCGAATCCAACTAGTGACTTAGTCTATATCACCACTGATCATGCGGTTTCGTATAGTATCATAAGCATGACAGGTCAGGTACATCAGCAAGGAATGCTTCAAAACAACATCATTGATGTAAGCTTATTATCTTCAGGCACTTACATCCCTATTTAGATCATGTACTTGAGTGTCATTTAGCTACAGACTTTGGCATAGTGACCAGAGCCATGAGATTTGATAATGTGTTGGCTGCATTATTAGAGACAGGTCAGTTGACTTCGAGATACCACCTCCATCATACCATCAGTCCACCAGAGACAGGAGTCATCATCACTACCCATCTTGATGCGGATACTACTACCATCAGGTTTGCAGGTGAGCAGATTTAGTACTGCATTAGATAGTCATGGTCTATTTGACTAGGGCTATCTTTTTTTATTGGCAGTCCATCATAATGGCATTGCAATTTCAAATTGCAATAATAAATAGTCTTTAATAGATATATAGTTTAATTTTCATGCAAAAAGTTCATAAAATCAGAACTTTGGTATAACTTTGCATCATGCGAATAATTTCAAAACGCACATTGCGGGAATTTTGGCTTTTATACCCTGACTCGGAGAATCAACTTCTAGGTTGGTTTAAAGTGATGGGAAAGGGCCAATTTCTCAACTCTAGTGATATCTTGGAATCATTTGCTTACAGCAGATCAATTGGATCAAACAGATATGTTTTTAAAATCAAAGGCAATCAATATCGATTGGTCGTAAAAATTAACTTAGATTTACAAACCGTTTGGGTAAGATTTGTTGGTACACACTTACAATACGATTCAATTGACGCATTAAACATCTAAAATCATTATAAAATGAACTGGAAAATAATAAAAACTGAAGTACAATACAAAACAGCATTAGCTAGGCTCAATGAAATATTTGATTGTAAAAAAGGTGATGCAGCATTTGATGAAGCTGAGTTATTGGTGATGCTGATTGAAAAATATGAATTTGAAACAGAGCCTGAATTTAGAAACCCTGACCCAATTGAAGTGATCAAATACAAGATGGAATCTAATGATTTAAGAAATAAGGATCTAGTCGAGATTATTGGTAGTAAAAGCAAAGTTTCTGAAATTCTAAATAGAAAACGTAGGCTGACATTGGATATGATTAGAAAATTAAGTAAGGATCTACATATCCCTGCAGAACTATTAATAAATGACTATGAGTTAGCTCATTGAAATATCTCCAGAATATTTTGAAGATCTCAATATATTTTATCAAATTATCAAATTCACCAATTCTGCAAATCCAGGTATTCTGTCCGTTGGAAAATGTCTCTCAGCACATCATTGGCGGTATTCCAAATCAGGGCAACTTCACTTGATATTTCGGTGTCTCTTTTCATTTAAGTAATATATTTTGATTAAAATCATTTTGTTTAGCCAATATTTTGCCCACATCTATACCCACCAAAATTCTGATTTCAGGGACATTTACCATAAAAGGCCGCACCTTAAAGTACCCGGAAGCCCTGAAATAACCAACCAATGCATCAAATCGCTCAATATCCGTATTGTGCTCAAAGATCCCTTTGAACTTTTCCAGAAGCGTATTGCTGCCTTCGTTGTTAAAAAATTTGGTTGCCATATTAATCCCTTTCCATTAATCTTAGTATGAAAGATTATGATTTCATTCTAAGTCACAAACATATTAAAAAATAATTAAACATTATAAAGCTTTAATTTTATTGTATGGAATTAATTTAGGAGATATGTGCATTCTTAAAATTATTCAAAAATGTAATTTATACAGCTTTTTTTTATTATATATATTCCAGCTATTTTTTCTGCCTTTGCCTTCTGCTATAAATAACCACTGTGTTTAAAATATTAGCCACACTATACTTAGCTATTACTTCTTAAGCAAAGTTTCCTAATCAGATAAAAATACAGAAATAAACTTTAGTAGTAAAGTTTCTTTTCTCTTTCTCAATCCATCATCATATGCCCAAAAGGCACCGGTACCCATTCAGAAACCGGAGCTTCTTCATGAAAAGGCTTGATTAAGCAAGCATTTTCACTCAGCTTGTATAAATACACTACCTTTCCATGTATTGAAAGAGATCCTTCCTGCGTTTCTGATGTACATTGCTCTTTCCAGGTATGTTGATAATACGCCGATTTAAAATGCAGATAATCCGGATAAATACCGGTTTTTTCGAAAGCCTGCATTCCGCCCTGTATTCTCGTCGCTTCAAAACCCATTAAATAATTTTTCATAATGTATTAAATTATCATTTTTATACACTTATCATGATTCGTGTGATCTATCTAATTTTTCTAACCAACTTTCACTACAACTAGGGTGGTAGTTTTCTCCTTTTTGATACTTTTCAATTTCTGTACGAATAAATGGTTTAATATCATCATGGATAAATACCGGATAAAAACATATCCAAAAATCTCTTTGCTCTTTTTTAAAATTTTCCCACCAAAGCTCAAAACTATCAAACGGCTTACTCCAGGATATAATTGGATCTTCTTCTTCATCATCCATCATACCACCAGATGATCCTGACTCTTCGACCTTACCATTGGCCATACGATATACATCAAAACCACCACCATCGACACCTGCTTCAAGCAATTTAACTTTTTCCATGATTTGTTTTTCTATTATGACACGATTAGATTACAATACCTATATCAATTGATTAAATATAAGCCCATCCTCCGGCGCACATTCATCACTCGTTATGTATTTAGCCCCTATTGACAAGCTGATTTCTGAAAGCTACCTTTGCATCCGATAAAAAGATCTCCGGGTCAAACGAACAGACTTTTGAATAATTTATATGGAAAAAATATTTGTTTTTGGTGATATACATGGCCAATTGGGTAAACTGGAAAATCTGGTAGCCAAATTAAATCTTACGGTTGATGACACCCTGATATTTCTGGGTGACTATGTGGATCGGGGGCCTGATTCCTGTGGGGTTATAGAGTTACTGTTAAAGCTTAACAAATCACACAAATGTTTTTTTATCAAAGGCAACCATGACCATGTATTCTTTTACGATGTGTTGCATAATGGCAATCATCTAAATAAAAGTAATCTGGGTTATTGGTCCGATGGCGCAAAAGAAACATTTAAATCATACCGAAAAGCAAAAATAAACCCTGATGACCATCTGGAATCATTTTACCGTCTCTTACTGCCTTATTATGTGAATCATAAAAGACTCTTTGTTCATGCCGGCTTTAATCCATCATACCCCATCAACGATCAACCGGATAAGAGTATCTATTGGTGGGATAGGACATTGATTACAGAAGCAGTTAAAATGCATTCAAAGTCAAGCCTCACTATTTCTGAATCTTTCAATGAATTCGATACTATTTACATCGGACACACTCCCGTACAAAACTGGGGATACACTATCCCCTGCAAATGGACCAATATCTGGAATCTGGACACCGGTGCAGGAAGATCTCCTTCCGAAAAACTATCATGCCTGGAAGTATTTTCAGAAACAATCTATCAAAGCGACTTTTAAAATAGCCCATACAATTTGGAGCAAGAACAAAATAATAAATCTTTTCTAATAACTCAATAATTTGGGACTTTTGCCAAATCATTTCTTTAGTAAATGCTATATTTCATTCAAAAAATCTGTAATTACTTGATAATTTTACCACCTTTGGTGGTTTGCTTTCATCGGGATAGTCAAGTCTCAGGGCTGTTTTACCTGATTATTTAAGTTATATCTATCACAATTATAAAAACTGCATTATTTTTACCTTTCAACCGGTATCTGACCTTTTGCATAAAAATGCATACCATTGAAAAACATTCGTATTATTAAATTTTTAATAGAAATTGAAAATCAGTGAGTTAGTAGAATGTAGTTTCTTGTAAAGTAAGTTGGCATCAAGGCTAACCGAACGCACAATCAGGAAATGATAAAATGATAGACAAAGTTAAAATGGAAAAAATCCCTGTAAGACAGATAAAAGATTCTTTTTTTGAAGACCGTTTTAGTATAAGAGCTATTGAACCATTGGTGTCAAAAGGTGATCTGATTCATGAACTTCATAGGCACGACTTTTATTTTGTCTTGTTTATTAAAAATGGTACTGGCGAACACGTAATGGATTTTATTAGATATGAAGTGGGCAACTACTCGGTTTTTTTTATCCGACCTGGACAAGTGCATCAATTAAAGCTCAAGCAAGGGACTTCCGGATTCATGCTGCAATTTACTTCTGACTTCTATGCCCCTCGTGAAAATCCTGCCAGTGTTGTATTAAGGAAAGTTAGTAATATTAATCATTGTATTTTAAGTGCAGAAAGATTTGAAAAAATTGCTTTCCTATTAGATGCTATCTTTCATGAATTTACCCAAAAGCAAGACCAATATAAAGAAGTTGTAAAAGCAAGTTTAGGCATTATTTTCATTGAGTTATTGCGGCAAAGCAGTAACCCAAATAAGATTGCTAACGAAGCTAAACTTTATGCTCAGGAGCGTTTGGAAGAATTGCAGTACTTATTTGAAATAAACATTCGTACCCATAAGAAAGTAAGTGAGTATGCCGAAATGTTGAGCATTACACCTTATCAACTGAATGCCCTTACGAAAGCATTGTTGCAAAAAACGGGTTCAGAGCTTATCAATGAGCATATTGTTTTAGAAGCCAAACGGATGCTCATAGGCACAGGCAATCAAGTAAATCAAGTGGCGGATATGCTGGGTTTTGATGATCCGTCCTATTTTATACGCTTTTTCAAAAAGCAAACAAAGCTTACCCCTGAGGCATTTCGTCAAAATTATAAATAAGTCCTATTCAACCTTAAGTCTGTCCTATTAGGCAGGCTCCGACTTGTAATACCTTTGTAGTGTTAATTTTTTTATCACTTCAATATAAGTATTTACATGAAAAGAAAACATTTCTTATCAATTTTAATCGTTCTTACATTCAGTACATACAATATACACGCACAGGACTCAATAGTCAATTTGAAGACTAAAACAGTTTCTGTGGAAGAGATGGTTGGCGATAAACGACAATTTTTACAACTCCTGGTAAACAAGGTTTTTATAGAAAACAAAAAAATTGGCTTGTTGTCCATTTCGTCTTACGCTGCCTCTTATAAAGAAAATTCAGGTATCAATGAGTTTCAAAACATTACACTTATTTATCATCACTTAATCAGAGGAATTAACATCAATTCAGGTACGAGTTTTACTTCTGCAGATAGGTTGGAGATTTTTATGGGCTTACAATATATGTATAAGAACAAAGTGCTTTCATTGATATTTATGCCAGCCTATTATTTTATCAATAGCCACAAAATTTCAAATTTTGCCCTGATAGAACTTAAGCCTTCCATAAATGAGAATTGGTCTGTTTATTTAAGCTTACAGTTACATTACAACCATGATTTGGAAAATGGAAATCATTTCAGAAGCTTTGTGTATAGCCGTTTGGGCTTAACTTATAAATATTTCAGTTTTGGACTTGCATACAATTTCGTCCGCTATGGTGCAGGTAAAAATACTATATACAATTATGGAGTATTTCTAAAATTAACTCTATAAAAAGAATAAGCAAAAATTTAAAAACAATACTATTGAATTAGCCAAAAGTCCTATAAGGCAGAAGTTTAATCAATGTAATTTTACATCATAATCATTTAAAAAATAATAAAAATGAATACAAAAAAAAGAATTATCATAGTAGGTGCATCAGGCACTATGGGAACGTATTTAGCTTCTGCGTTTGAAAACGACCATGAAATAATTAGGGTATCTACGAAAAGTGGTGATTATCAAGTAGATATAACTTCAACTGATGCTATTGAAAAGTTTTACAAAGAAGTCGGGGCTTTTGATGTCTTAATTTCTACAGCCGGGCCCACTTTCGTAGGTCCATGGAAAAATTTAACCAATAAAGAATTTAGGAAAGGTATTGATGGGAAAATGATGGGACAAATCAACTTAGTTCTTATTGGTCAGCATTATATCAAACCCAAAGGCTCTTTCACTTTAATTTCAGGAGCTTTGACCCACGAGCCGCAACTGCATTTTGCCAATGCATCAGCTGCAAACGGAGCGGTAGAAGCATTTGTAAGAGCAGCAGCCATTGAATTGGAAAATGGTATCCGCATAAATGCAGTAAGCCCTACTGTCATAGAAAACTCTCCACAATATTTTCCATTTTTCCCAGGAGAAATACCTACTACAATGAAACAACTGGAATTTGGTTTTCGGAAAAGCATCTTTGGTGCAATAACAGGACAAATCATTAAACCATAATGTATTATGAAATTTAAATTGATTCAAACAATTAAAATTTGGATTGTGATATATCCATCCATTAATGCTTTTTATTGGATATTTGAAAATCACTTGGCTGTCATCCCAATGCATTTCAGAACCTTAATGTTAACCTTGATTTTAGTACCGTGGATGACGTTTTTGGGTTTGCCACTTCTAAATATGATATTAAATAAATTTCAAAACGATGAAAAACCTTAGCAGACGTACGTTTGTCAAACATAGCGGATTTTTTGTAACAACTTTGGCATTGCCATTAGGATTCAATGAACTTTCAAAAATTAAAAATTTGACAGAAACAAAATATTTTGACGTGATAATCATAGGAGGAAGCTATTCGGGGCTGGCAGCAGCAATGGCATTGGGCAGAGCATTGAGAAAAGTGCTCGTAATAGATAGCGGATACCCGTGTAACAGGCAAACACCACATTCACATAATTTTATTACCCAGGATGGAAAAGCTCCTCATGAAATAGCAGCACTCGCCAAACAGCAAGTTGCAAATTATGATTCAGTGTCTTTTCTTAATAGTTTAGCAATAAATGGAAGCAAAACTGTAAACGGTTTTGAAATTCAAGTATCAACCGGTGATAAATTTTATGCTGCTAAATTGATATTTGCATCAGGCATTAAAGACATATTTCCAGATATTATAGGTATTGAAGATTGTTGGGGTATTTCAGTTCTTCATTGTCCATATTGCCACGGCTATGAAGTGAAAAACGAAAAAACAGGTATTTTGGGAAATGGCGAGTACGGCATTGAGTTTTCTAAACTCATTTCAAACTGGACTAAAGACTTAAGCCTTTTTACCAATGGAAAATCCACGTTAACCCCGGAACAAACCAGGGCACTCGAAAAGCATCAAATCAATATTGTTGAAGATGAGATTAAAAAATTAGAACATACAAACGGTAATGTCCAAAACATCATTTTCAAAGATGGTTCAAAAATGGCAGTCAAAGCCATTTATACCAAAACTCTGTTTGAACAGCATTGCCCTATTCCTGAACAATTGAGTTGCGAACTAACAGATGAAGGTTACATAAAGACCAATCATTCACAGAAAACAAGTATCTCTAATATTTATGCTTGTGGAGATAACACAACCAAAATGCGAACAGTTGCGAATGCAGTTTCAATGGGAACAACCGCAGGAATGATGTTAAATAAGGAGTTTGTTTTGGAAAGATTTTGAAATAAATACAAAATTTATTTCAAAACTACCGTACATAAATAATATATTAGTTTAGGTTTTAGTCTAACACGTTTTTTGTCCTTAATTAAGTATCTTTGATTCTTAAAAGTTGGGAAATAGAATTCCCTTACATTACATTAATCAAAACACGTTAGCAACAACTTAAATGAAAGAAGCCTTAATCAAATCAATTTCGAAATATGTGAAGCTAAACTCGGAAGAAGAAAATCAAATTGAAATTTTTTGGACTGAGAAAACGCTTCAAATAGGGGATTATTTGTTAAGAAACGGTGAAATTTGCAAAACAGACAACTTTGTTATTAAAGGAGCATTAAAGGCTTATTACATAAATTCTGAAAATGGTAAAGAGGAAATCCTGTATTTCGCTATAGATAATTGGTGGGCTACAGACATTGAGAGCTTTCAGAAACAAAAGCCTTCGATTTATAACATTCAAGCAATCGACAAAACCGTATTATTGCAAATCAATCACTATTCTTTCGAGGAAATGTTAAGGAAAATTCCAAAACTTGAGCGTTTTTTTAGAATTATCCTTGAAAATTATCTAGGTAGTTTACAAAGGAGAATTATCGTTAACAATGTTTTCGATGCTGAACGACGTTATTCTGATTTTCTTGAAAACTATCCAAAGGTAGCCGAAAAAGTACCCCAATATCTAATCGCTTCTTATCTAGGAATTACTGCCGAGTCTTTGAGCAGGATTCGCAATAGAAATAAAACATCTTAACCTACATCAATTTTTTTAACATTTTTGATGACGACCTTTGTCACATAATTAAAATTTTAAAAAATGAACAAAGTACTTATCATTAATGCAAGTGTAAGATGTGAAAACTCACACAGCCGAAAACTCACACAACTTTTTATTAAAAACTGCAAAATGAAAAACCCTAACGACTTATTTTCTTATCGAGAGATAGGAATGGAACAAATTCCAGCCATTAATGAAAAATGGATTGCAAGTGCGTTTATAAACCCAATAGATAGAACACTAGAAAATCAATCTGGTGTTGAATTTAGCGACGTGTTAGTCAAAGAATTTAGAGAACATAATATATACGTAATCGGTACACCAATGTACAATTGGTCAATTCCAAGTGGGCTAAAATCTTATATCGACCAACTTATGAGAATTAACGAAACCTGGAAATTTCGTTCAGGTAAACCTGACGGTGATTATGTAGGCCTTCTCGATGACAAGAAGATGTTTATCTTATCAAGTAGAGGTGATACAGGTTATGGAGAAAACGAAAAGAATGAACATATGAATTTCCAAACAACTTATTTAAAATTTGTATTCGGAATAATGGGTATCAAAGACATCACAGTAATCTCATTGGATAACGAGGAATTTGGCGGAGATATATTCGAAAACTCTAAAAGAAAAATTTATCAAGACATTGAGCGGATTTGAAAACAGTTGTCAACAATATAAAAACATTACTTAAATCGATATTGCAAATAATTTCTATGCTGACAAAATGGTTTTTTATACAAGACATTACTTTACATAAATATTAAAAAAATATGCCACATTTTGTAATTGATTGCTCTGAAAATATCTTAAGAATAAAATCCCCTAAAGAAATTATCCAGAAAGTATATGATACAGCTGAATCGACGGATCTTTTTGATAAAGGAGACATTAAAGTAAGAATTAATTCTTTTGAATATTACAATATCGGGAATACTAAAGATGATTTTATTCACATTTTCGCTAATATTATGGAAGGACGAACTGTTCCTCAAAAAAAGAATCTTTCTGAAAGGATTATTGCTGAATTGAAATTAATATTTCCAGCAGTTCCGATTATTTCCATCAATATTAGGGATTTCGAAAAAGCAACTTATTGCAACAAACAAATGGTATAATATTGAACTAACTCGAACCAGTATATAAAAAACCTGGGAATCAAAACACTTCATATAATTATTAAATCAAGTAACTCAAAAATTTTATTAAAATGAATAACAATGTAATATTTAGTCTTTTAATATCACTATCAATACCCTCCTTGTGTAGCGGACAGAATAGTGAGACAACTTTCATTAACGTTAATCAACTCATTGATTCAATTAATTTGAATCTTTATAATAACTATGTATTCCCTGACAAGGCTCAATTAATTTCAAAGTCTTTAGGATTCCAGGTAAAAAATGGTGCTTATGATTTAATATCTAATGATCCTCAAAAGTTAGCCATACAAATACAAGCAGACATTTATAAAACACACCGGGATCCCCATATGATTGTGCAATATAATCCTTCATTTGAACTCCAGGTCAAGGGTAACACTCAACAGATAGAAGAGGAACTGATGCAATTCAAAAAAATTGTAAAGGAAAATAACTTTACTTTTAAGAAGGTTGAAGTTTTACCCGGTAATATTGGCTATTTAATTTTTAATGTCTTTGTTGAATTTATAGAAGAAGCAAAACCTATTATAGCCTCAGCCTTTGGTTTTTTGGTAAATTCCGATGCAATTATTATTGATTTGAGAGAAAATACTGGTGGTGAACCCGAAATGGTAAGCCAGTTGGAGAGTTATTTTTTTAAAGAAAAGACACCCATGAATAGCATTATACAAAGGGCCAATAAAGACACCACTTTTTATTTTGCCGATCCGGCTAAGACGGATGGTTTAACTCTTTCTATGCCAGTTTATATCCTAACCAGTAAAAAAACCTTTTCCGCTGCGGAGGATTTTAGCTACGCCATGCAGCAAGCTAAGCGTGCAACTGTAGTAGGAGAAATAACAGCCGGTGGCGCTCATCCGACGATGCCTTTTTCCGTCGGCCAGGGTTTTGTTGTTCACATCCCGTTTGCCCGTTCGCTCAATCCTGTTACCCTAACAGATTGGGAAGGAACTGGTGTAACTCCTGATTTTGAAGTGAAAGCTTCAAATGCCCTTATTAAGGCGCAGGAGCTCATCTTCAGTGAGCGTCAAGCGACTGCGAAATCTGAAAAGGAAAAACAAAAACTGCAGTATTTGATCAGAGCACTCCATATAAATCAGGACCTTGGAACGCTTCCCTTGGATCAGTTTGATAAATTCGTCGGGACATACGGTCCACTTGAAATCTACCGGGAGGGAAATAATCTTTTTTGTAATATTCATGGGAATATTTCTGAATTGGTGCACATTACGCATAACCTTTTTGTGCTGGACGGGAATGCACAAATTGAATTTATAAAGGGCAGCAATGATACCTATCCTATGGCTCGACTGTTTGTCAGTAATGGGGGAGTATTTGAAGAGCTGAGAAAATAAAGCATCATGGAAAATTTAAAAGAATATGCTGAAGCCATTTATAATATTGATTTTGCCATCTACAATAAAAAGTTGCCATAATCAATCTTTTGCTTCCGATATAGGAAAAACCGAAATAATCCGTATTTTGCAAACATATTTTAATGAAAGGGATTTGGCAATTGTTGAATGAAAAATTCAAAAGTTCCAAATTTTAATAATTAAATGTACCTATTATTTTTTAATCCAGTGAATACACCTCCATATAATAATTATCCAGTTATTTCGAATGATAGGATTTCGTTACGACAAATTCATGATTCGGACCTTAATAATATTATTGAAATTTCATTTTATGATGCTGTGCAAGCAACTACTCTGCAACAAGCAAAAGAAATGAACTCTAAAATTAATCAAGATTATACTGATGGAAATTCGATACATTGGGGTATTGTTGACAACATAACTAGTAACATTGTGGGGACTTGTGGTTTTTATCGTGGATTCGATAAAGCAGAAGGAGAAATTGGTTGCGTTTTGTTACCCCAATATCGTAAACAAGGCTATATGACTTCTGCTATGTTAATAGTCATTGACTTTGGAATTAAAGAAATTGGCTTAACCCGAATATGGGCCATTACAAATCAACAAAACGAGCGTGCAATAAAGCTTCTTGAAATAAGTAACTTTATAAAATTAAGAGAATTAGATGAATTTGAAGTAGAATATGAATTCAATTCGCATTCGCAAACATAAAAATAAATATAAATCAAGATAATATATAATAGTCACGGATTGCTATCAGATATTTGAAGAGTCAAAAAATTATATTAAAGAAGTATTGAATACTCTAAACAACTGGTTAAGGCCATAAAAACATAAAGAAAACAAATGAAAAAGATATTGATTCAATTTCTATCTAATTTTAAGGAATTGTCAGAAAACCAGATTCAAGATTTAGCTCACCATATGAATATTGGAGAAATCAAAAAAAACTCTCTTATTGTAAAAGAAGGACAGATATGCAATTTGTGCTACTTTGTTTTAAAAGGTTGTTTACGGCAGTACGTTATTCAAGACGGTATTGAAAAAACAATAGCAATATACACCGAAAATCAAGCAGTCAATTATTACACGAATCAAAGTGGACAACAAAAGTCAGAAAGCTATCTTACTGCTGTTGAAGACTCTGTTATGATAATTGGAAACCCGGAAAATGATAAAGAAGTCTATTCAAAGTTTCCAATATTAGCTGAAATAACACGTAAAATGGTAGAGACTGATTTTGGGAAAACACAAAATACTTTAGCAAAAATAATTACTTCTTCTCCTGAACAAAGGTATTTAAACTTATTAGAAGAAAGACCTGAGCTTTTACAAAGATTACCTCAGCATATTATTGCAAGTTATTTAGGTGTTACTCCAGAGTCGCTAAGTCGAATCAGAAAACGTATTTTGTTAAAATAAATGAAGTATAACGAGTCCTTAATAGGCACAAATAACTGATCTCAATTTGGGTATTCTTTATCCTTTGTGGTGATTGAAGTTCTCTCTGATTTAGATTATATCTCTTAAGGGAGTTGTTTTTTCTTCAAAGATATACCTAACTTTATTGCGCTATTTGAAATAAAATTCATTTTGAAATTAATAGAAGTTAATTCCTAAAAGTAAGGCAGTGGTAAATCCATTTGTCTTCCCATTGGGTAAATTCACATTACTATAATTTATTCTTGCCTGTAAGTCTAACACAAAGTTATTTTTGCGGTAAATTTCATAGCCACAACTTACAATTGAACCAATGCCTGTATAATATTTCATTTCTATTTCATTTTCGGGTTTTAGGTCAAAAAATACAGGAGCGTCAGTACCAATTCCAATACCACCTAATACCCAAATTCTATCTGAGACAAAATATTGAGTAGATGCAAAAACACCTCCAAAATCTCTTAATCTTTTTCTGTCTGTCAATTCATATTCATAAATTGATACAGCCCCGTTTAGTAATAGAGCTAATTTTGAAGTTGCCATAAATCCAACTTTCCAATTTAATGCGAGGTTTGTATGGTTTTGATGTTTACTTGGAAAGTATATGTTTGAATTTGCTATTCCCGAAGAAAATCCAAATACCATTCCTTTTCTTGTAATATCAGTTTTATCTTGAGCAAATGCTGATATACTAAGAATACTAAATAAAGTTAAAAGTAATATTAATCTCATTTTCATTTTCTAATATTTGATTTAAAAATTAAAACCCGTGTTAGAGGCTGGTGTTCATGATATTCGCTTATTTTCAGTATAACATTTCCTTTTTTCCTTCCAGTTTCCACATACCTGTGTGCATCTACAATTTCATTCAAATAGAATGTTTTGTCTATTGTAGCATCATAATTTCCCTTTTCAAATAATTCTTTTATAAAATTGATTTGAGCTCTTGCTTCCCTGGCATAATCTAATCCATTTACAGTTAAGTATGTACCATTATGTTTTAACATATGCGAGCATTGTTTCCTGGATATCATACCTACAGCATCAAAAATTACATCATACTTTTCTAAACTTCTGGTAAAATCTACTTTATTGTAAAAAATTGTCCTGTCTGCTCCCAGTTTTAAAACTAAAGCTTCATTGTAATCGCTGCAGACAGCGGTAACATTTGCATCATACGATTTTGCTATTTGCAAAGCAGATGTACCTACTGCACTTGTTGCACCATATACCAAAATGTTTAACATTGGGATTTTGCTTATTTTTGTTTGACTTAAAAAATAATAAGCAGTTTGCCCTCCAAAAAGTATTGCAGCAGCTTCTTCAAATGATGCATTAACAGGTTTTTTACTAATTACACTGTTTTCTTTTACCGATACATATTCAGCATAAGTACCAAAACTAAAACCTCTCAGTCCAAAAACTTCATCACCAACATTAAATTCTTTTACATCCTTGCCTACTTGTTCAATAATGCCTGAGTATACAGTTCCCAAGATTGGGTTACGCGGTTTATTCCATCCGAATTTGAGTCTCATTATTATTTTTACGAATAAATCTACCTTAAGAGACCTTACTATTACGTCACCTGAGTTAACACTGGTGGCAATAATTCTGATTAGAATTTCATTTGATTTAGGGATTGGTTTAGCCACCCTCTCAATTTTTAATACCTCCGGTTCTCCATATCCATCACAGATCACCGCTATCATTTTATCATTAGCCATATTATTGGATTTTTCTCTTTTTCCCGCCCTTAAAAATCATCCAAAATGCAAAAAATAGCTCCCCTAAGATCATTGGTAGAATGAAAATTGATTTCTTCAACGCTTCAAAGGCTATTAGGCTTGGGAAAAACAAAATACCCGCATTAAGAAATATATATTGAATCCCAGCTAAGATTAATAGCGATTTAATAACTATATTCACCCACTTTTTACCACCTTCGTTATTGAATAGTTTTCCCAATGAGATTAAATGCAAACCAAATCCAATCAATCCTATTTGCCAAAATGTATTAAACATTGCTACATTTCCTGCGATATGAAACCCAATGCCTATACCGAATATTGCAGTATAAATCAGGCGCAGAAAACCTGTAATTTTAGCCAGTTTGGGGTTTTTGGTTTTATAATACTTGAATAAACCAAACGATACCAATATATCCAACAGAAAGATCCCTACTAAACCTATACTGGCGGTCAAAGTGCCCAAAACCGGTATAGAAAAGAGCGCCAATATAGCCATTAATATTAATGATCCGCCTTTAATAATTGCTGTTTTGCGTTTATTTTTTGCTTCAACATCTTCATTACCATCTTTGTAAGAAGACCTCTTAGCGCTTCGGATTTTTTGATTTTGTAGATTCGATTTTTTTATATTTCTGTTTACATTTTTCTTCTTTTGAACCTTTCTAACTTTTTTTACTTGTTTTTCATATGTGTGTGTGTTTGCTGAAACACTTTCATATACGGATTTTTGTGTAGCCCATGCAATTGAAGAATCATCTAAAGTTGATGCAATGGGGTTTGAAAATGCCATTTTTAAATCATCAGGTTCTTGTATTTCATATAAAGATTCTTGTGTTACCAATTCTATTAAAGAATCATCTTTAGCTGATATAATGGGATCTATAAATGTTGTTTTTAAATCTACACCTTGCTTTTTTTCACTCAAATGATTTTTTTTCCTTGAGTTATTCGACTTAGGTTTGTTTTTAAAAGAAAATACTTCAACAACGTCCGAAAGATTAAATCCTCTCTTATAGCTTTTGCTTTTTATAGTTTTATTAGAGCCGAAAGATGGGCATGCGACTTGACTTTTATAAGAAGTACAAGACGACAGAATGAGTAGTGCAAAAAAAACTGCAATTTTTGCAACGGAATAAAACTTTATCATATAAATATAATTTTGATGTGATTAAAAAAAATAATGCCGCAAAAGTATCTACAGGATAAAGTCTATTCATTGACTTAAGATAAGAAGTAGAATATTAAGCATTGTATTAGTAAAAAAACCAATCAACCAACAATTAAGTGTTTGTCGTGTCCAACGGACATGCGATGAATGACCTAATGAATATCCGGCCCGAAGTATAAAAAGGAAACTTCAGGTGTTCACCCTGGAGGCTGTTTGTGTGCGATTCTTTAATTATTTATATTTTAAGTGTAGAATTACAATTTTAGTATTCCCAACTTGTGTTATATTTTTCTTTAATATTGGGTATTAATAATTCAATGAAAGCCCTGCACCAAAACCCATATCGCTGTCATAATGTGTACGAATACTAATGTTTTTATTGAAGATATAACGCAGTTCTCCCATATATTCTTTGTCAGTATTAAACATAAAGCCCATTCTCAATCTTTTTGAAAGGGGTATATCTTCCCGCATTAAAGACAGACGTACAATACCGTCCTGATAGACTTCTGCCTGAAAATTAACTAACATTGGCAGAGTGTACATTACACCTAAACTTGCAGCAGCCCTTTTGTCTTTTTTATTTACCTGGCCAAACAAATTTTCTTCCTTTTCGTCGATTCCCATTTTGCGATATCGCCAGTCAAAACCTATGAAAGGCATCAACCACTGCATTTTTCCTATGTATCTTCCCAAATGCGTTTCCACTTCATAACCGTGCATATTGTGATAGCCCAAGCGCCATTCTGTGCCTAAACTCCATCTTGCATTTTGTACCATAACTTCGCCGTCATTACCATTGGTAGCGAAATCGTTCTGTGCCATAAAATGGGGCATATTACTTTCTTTTTGTAACATTTTGTAAGCTTTTTCTTTGTCGGGAAGTAAAGGATTTTTATAGTTACCTACTTCAAAAACTCTGTTCATACCTGACATCATGTGGTATAAGATATGACAATGGAAAAACCAATCACCTTCTTCATTTGCCAGAAATTCTATGGTGTCTGTTTCCATCGGCATGATGTCCAATACATTTTTGAGGGGTGCATTTTCTCCTTTTCCATTAATTACCCTAAAATCAAACCCATGTAAATGCATAGGATGACGCATCATAGAATTGTTGTAAATTGTGATGCGCAATATATCTCCCTTTTTTACCGGTATTTTATCGGATTCGGAAAGGACGTTATTGTTCATACTCCACACATATCTGTTCATATTTCCGGTAAGAACAAATTTTATATCCATTACTGTGACATCTTTTGGTAGTGTTGTATTATAAGGTGATTTAAGCATTGCATAATTTAAGGTAACAATATCGCCTAAAGCGTTTGCATTGTATCGGGTAGTATCTGCATCCATATTCATGTCATGTTTCTTATGGCTTCCCTTTTTTACAGTCTCTCCAGTAATTTCGGGATACATCACCACGTTCATATCCATTTGATTCAGGCTCATACTCATACCCATATCATCCAAATCTCCATTCATCTTCATCATATCATTCATCATTTTCATGCCCTCAAAATATTTTAATTTTGGGAGGGGTGATATGAGCTGTTTGATACCATTGCCAATAAAGTAGCTAGACGATTGGGTTCGGTCTTCGGTAGTTGCCATAAATTCATATGCTACTCCGTCATTCGGAATGGTAACGATCACATCATAGGTTTCAGACACCGCAATAATTAAACGATCTACCTCTACTGGTTCCACATCATTGCCATCAGTGGCAACTACTATTACTTTTCCACCGGCATAACGAAGCCAGAAATATGAAGAAGCCCCTCCGTTAGAAATACGAAGTCTTACTTTGTCTCCTCCTTTAAGCGTTTTGCCATCAATATTTTTTAAATCAGTGGATGCACTCCCATTCATTAATATTTTGTCATAGTAAACATCGCTAACATCCATTGCCAGCATGCGCTTCCATTCATTGGTGAGCTTGGTTTTAAAATGTCCATCTCTGATAGCTTCTGCATAAGACTGTGTGGCCCCTTTTTTTATAGCTGCCCAATCATTAGCATTATGCAGCATCCGATGTACGTTATCAGGATCCAGGTCTGTCCATTCACTTAATACGATTGGTACTGTGGGCAAATCGTCTATACCTTTCCGGAAAGTTTTGTCATCTTCTTTTTTAAGAAATACAAGATTACCATACATGCCAATTTGTTCCTGCAATCCGGAATGTGAATGATACCAATGCGTACCATTCTGAATAACAGGGAAACGATAAGTATGTGTAGTTCCGGGAGCTATCTGAAGTTGTGTCAAATAAGGCACTCCATCTTCTTTATTGGGAAGAAACACGCCGTGCCAGTGTAGGGATGTTCCTTCTTTCAGTTGATTGTGAACTACAATTTCAGCCGTATCCCCTTCTGTAAATGTCAGTGTAGGCATGGGGATCTTCCCGTTTACGCCAATTGCCCGTTTACTTTTTCCTGCATAGTTTACAATAGTATCTTTTACATGTAAATCATAACGAATTACTTTCTGGGCATAGCCTGGTTGCCCTGTCAGCAGAATAAGTGATATTAGAATAAAGAGTATTTTTTGAATCAAATTTTGAATGTCCATTTTTTAAATCTTATTTATACCGTTAATTAAATGCCTAATTTCTAAGTCTTATGCTTTTATTCTGCTATCTCTTTGTTTCCGCAACTTTGCCACATGAAAGCATTGAAGAACCATAATAAGGGTTCTTAATTGCCTTTTCGTTGCTTAACCAATAAGCTTTCTTCATCGGGCAGTACTGATAGTAAACATCCTGATTTATTTTGTCAGAATTTTTTACCAACTTCCACATTACTTCAGAAACATCGCTAAATGCGTCTCTCTGTTTTTCTATACTGCTTGCCTTGCTTAGCTTTTCAGTTTCTTTAAGTAAGTCTGCTTTCAGGCCAAAGTTACCATCGCTTTTTACGGCTTCATAAAAAACATTTATAGCTGTACTTGCGGCTTTGGTATCACTGTTTACCAATGAAGTTTTAACATTGATATAATTATCGAAATGCGATTTTGTATTTTGTGCAAATGCTGAAAATCCAAAAAGTATGACTGCTGATGCTATTGCTAACTTTTTCATTTTATGTTGTTTTATTGATTTAATAATTCTATTTTAAAACCTGCTTTTTGTACTCTTTCAATTACCTGTTCTACAGTAATCCCTTCTGATTTTATGGTAAGCACCTTGTCTTTGTTGTTTGTGTCCACTTCCCAATGGCAAATGCCTTCGCCATCATTTAGAAAGGGGGTTACTTTTGCTTCGCATGCGCTACAATTAATGTTGGTCTTGAATTGATATTTTTTATTTTCCATTTTTATTTTAAATTTTATTATTTTAATGCAACAAAGGTCAGCCGTTATCCGCTGTTTTTGTTTACGCTATTTACGATTTGATTTGTAAGATTTAATAACTTTATCTTATCCTAATTTTCTATTTAAGTGTTTTGATAGAGAATGTAGCGATAATTGCTGCAATGGCAGCGACAGCAGCTGCAGCTAAAAAAGCAGTTTGGAATCCTGAATTCAATGCGATCATATCAGTTGCTCCTGAAGTTTTTTCGATATTGGTTTTTGCAGCAGAAATAGCCACAATAATCGCCAGACCCAAAGCTGAACCTACCTGGTAACTTGTATTTACCAATCCGGAAGCAAGTCCTGTTTCTTCAGGTTTGGCTCCCGACATAGATGCAATGGTGCCAGGAATATATGCCAAAGACATTCCAATGGCTGCTAATAAAGATGCTGGTAATACGTTTACCAAAAACGTACCATCGGAAGGTATAGTGCTAAACAGAAGCAGCGAAGCAGTAAGTGCCACAAGTCCTGCAATTAAATTTGTTTTGAAACCAAATTTGGCTACTAACTTTCCTGTAACACCCACCATCAAAAACATGATAGCGATAGTCATTGGTAGCAATGCCAACCCACTATTGAAAGCTGAATAATTCAAAGTTTGTTGCAAGTAAAGATTTAGAAAAAACCATAAGGGTATCCATGATGCCGCTAACAATGCCATCACCAGATTGCCAGAAGAAAGATTGGGTACCTTGAAGATAGATAGCGGTACCAACGGATCTTTTTTCTTCTGTTGAATAACATAAAAGATTATAAACAGCAATACAGAAATGGCTAATAGCCCAATGGTTTGCAATGATTTCCATCCTGCATTTTCTGCCGTTACGATGGCGTAAACCGCCAGAACCAACCCGGCTGTTGCAAAAATAGCACCAGCAATATCTACTTTTCCATTTTTTGTACTGCCTTTAAATAGCAGCCTTCGGCTATAAAACAGTACAACGAGCCCCACAGGAATGTTAATAAGGAATATCCAATGCCAGGAAAGCCATTCGGTAATGGCACCACCAAGGAAAACTCCTGCTGAACCGCCAGCGGCGGCCGAAGCACCCCAAAAACCGAACGCTTTATTTAGTTCTTTGGGGTCGGTAAACTTGGATAGCAATAAAGTAAGCGCTGCCGGGGCAATTAGCGCAGAACCCAAGCCTTGTAAAGCCCTACCAATGTTAAGTACTTCTTCCGACCAAGCCATGCCTGCCAAAAGTGATGCGGCAGAAAGTATGGCAAAGCCCCACATAAAAACCTTGCGGGCCCCGAACAAATCCGATAAGCGCCCCCCGAGTAACAAAAAGCCTCCTAACGATATAACATAAGCATTAAAAATCCATTGCAAGCCGCTTTGCGAATACCCGAGGTCTGCTTTTATTGCCGGCAAGGCTACCCCAATAATAGAGGTGTCCATAATTACTATAAACTGTGCAGTACATAGTAAGAAGAGTGCTGACCAACGTTTACTGTATGCAGCAGGTATTTCTATTGATTGTTCACTATTTTTTAACATGTTTTTTTATTTAATTTTTGATGAATAATTATAAATTTAACAGCCCCAGAGCATGTTGTAGCTCCACGTGGAGAATTCGAAGATTGTATACAGCATTCAGGTAGTTTAGCTTGGCTTGTGTCAATGCCAATTCAGCATCTGTCAATTCAAGCCTTGAGCCTAAGCCATTTTTGAATCGGTCATCCATCATAAAGTGGTTCAATTCAGCCGATTGCACCGTTGTTTCCTGGATATCCATTTGAGTATCGGCTTCTTTCCATTTGCTTATAATAGTGACCAATTCTGTTTTAACCTCGTCTTTTAAATCGTTAAGTCGTATATCTTCTTGTTCTGCTTTAATTTTTGCTTGGCTGATTTGAGATTTGGTACGATTGCCATTAAAAATAGGTACGGTCAATTGTAGACCCAAATAAGAAGTTCTGGGCAAATTATATTGACCAAATTTCATATCATCTGCCTGTGCCTGTACCTGATATTGCCCTATTAGTGAGAGCTGTGGCAACAACAAGGCTTGTGTAGCTTTTATTTTTCTTTGCTGAAGGTGAATGGAGAATTTTTGAATATTCAAATCTTTTCGGTTTGCTTCTGCAATCTGGAATGCTTCATCAATTTGGTATAACATGCTTTTGGTTTCTTCAATATCCAACTCAAGGTTGTCCGTCAATTCCAATTCAGCTGGATCTTCCAATCCGATAAGCCTTTTTAAATCAATGCCCGAAACTTCAATATTGTTTTTTAAATAAGAAACGGAGGATTTTAAATTTTCAACGGCAATAAAACTTCTCAAAGTATCTGATTTCAGACCATTTCCCTGTGCCAATAAGTATCGGGAATCTTGAAGTACTTTAATATTCCGTTGCAAACTTTGATCGAGTAAACCAAGTTGGCGATTCATCATCAGTATATCCAAATAGCGGGTAGAAACATGGAGTGCCACCCGGCTTTTGAGGTCAGCCGTTTTTTCGATCTCGATTTTTTCATTGATTGCAGCCACAATTGTCTGGTGCCGAATGCCTGGTGCAATAATGGGTTGGTTTAAGGAAAGGTATGCGTTATAAGCATTTTTTCCACCAACGGCGATATCCTGTACTGGCTTATTCGTACCGGCAAATGAACCGGGCAAAAAGATAGCTTGCCTATCAAAAAAATAGGAATAGCCGACGTTTCCTGAAATACTTGGCAATAAGCCGGCCTTTGTTTCCCGGGTCATTTCCTGGGCATTTATTTCTTCCAAAACCTGGACTTGCAATGCCTTGTTTCCCTTTTTTGCCATTTCCAAAGCATCTGTGAGGGACAGCTTTCTTTTCTGTGCATGCACTACATTTAAGCCGCTTATCAACAGCATAGCAGTGAATAGATTTAATAAAATGGGTTTCATATAATGTTCATTTTAGATTTTAAATTAAATTTCTGCTAATGGAATGATTTCAGCTTCGGTATCTTCTTCAATAATAACAGACTCACCTTTTTTGCTGGATAAATAAGAGTAAACAGCAGGGATAATGAATAATGTCAATATTCCGGAAAATACCAATCCTCCTACAATCACAATTCCTAATGACTGGCGGCTATTTACCGTAAGTGCAATGGGTAAAGCTCCGAATATCATCGCCAATGATGTCATCAAAATTGGGCGGAAACGCTGCTCAGCTGCTTGTATGGCTGCATCTCGTTTTGAAAGCCCTGTATTTTTCAGGTGGTTGGCAAACTCAACGATCAATATTCCATTTTTTGTAATCAGTCCTATAAGTGTAATAATCCCGATTTGGCTGAAAACATTTAAACTGTGACCAAACCATGACAGGCTGAGAATAGCTCCGGTTATTGCCATCGGCACCGTGAGCATAATGATAACTGGGTCACGCAAGTTTCCAAACTGGGCGGCTAAAATCATATAAATAAGCAGTAAGGCAAGGAGAAGAGTAAAACTGATATTGCCCTGGCTTTCTGTATAATCTCTCGATTGGCCGGCTAAGGATGCTTTGAAAGTCTCTCCGAGTACTTCTTTCTTTATTTTTTCGATTTCATTTATTCCTTCAGAAAGGCTCACCCCTGGAGCCATTGCTGCCGACACGGTAGCAGAAGTGTATTGGTCGTATCGGTAAATGGCGGCAGGACTTACCGATTCTTCTGTTGTTATGAGATTGCTCAATGGAATCATTTCGCCTGCTGCCGAACGAACATAAATCGCACTTAAATCACTTTTGTCATTTCTATACTCACGGTCCAACTGTCCGATTACCTCGTACTGACGATCGTCTCGCAAAAAATATCCGTAACGCTGACCAGAGAAGGAGAGTTGCAACGTGTGAGCTACTTCCTCCATTGATACGCCCATCAAGGCCGCTTTCTGGCGATCGATATTTATTTTTACCTCTGGCTTATTTATTTTAAGATCGGCATCAATAAACATAAGTTTTTTACTTTGGCGTGCCGCTGCTAAAAATTTTGGAAGTACTGCTGTCAAGCTATCGAGGTTTTGAGATTGCAATACATATTGAATAGGCATACCTCCACCATAACGGCTACCGATAGTCGGTGGCAAATAGGGAAACAAAAGAAATCCCCTGAATTGACCTGATGCAGCTCCATATTGGTTATATAAATCCTGAACGCTGTGCTTTCTGTCTTTAGGATCTTTGAGATAGATACTTTGCACAGCCACATTCACAGGTGCCGGAGCAGGAATGAATGAAATAGCGACCATTGAATAGGTTTGATACAGCCCGTCGGTAGAGTCATTCACATATTTTCCAACTTCGATCATGTGTTTTTTCATATAGTCGAAAGAGACACCTTCGGGTGCAACCGCAATGAGATTCATATTCGAACGATCTTCTATAGGCGCCAATTCTGAAGGAAGTACTTTGCCTATAAAATAAATGAGTGCGGTAGTACTCACCAGGAATACCCAGGCTAACCATCTGGCCTTCATAAATGCTGTAAGCAAATGAGCATATCCATTATTTAAACGGAGAAAAAAGGGCTCGGTAACCCGGTAAAACCAACTAGGTCTCACTTTTTTCTTTAGAAAATAGGCACTCAACATTGGTGTAAGCGTCAATGCTACAAAAGCAGATACCATTACAGAACCCGATACCACAATAGCGAACTCTTTGAAGAGCTGTCCGCTGATTCCTCCCATGAAAACAATAGGAAGAAAAACGGCTGCCAACGTAATGGTAGTCGAAATAACTGCAAAATAAATCTCTTTAGATCCTTTGAAAGCAGCCTGTATGGGCGTCATACCCTCTTCAATTTTTTTATAAATATTTTCAAGTACAACGATGGCATCATCTACCACCAATCCTATTGCAAGTACTAATCCCAAAAGGGTCAGGATATTGATGGAAAAACCAGCCAAATACATAATGAAAAATGCAGAAAGTATGGATACCGGAATAGCTAATACCGGAATGATGGTAGATCGCCAATCCCTTAGGAAAAGAAAAATAATCAATACCACCAGTCCGAAAGCGATGAATAAGGTTTCTTCTACCTCCTTGATAGATTCGCGTACTGAATTGGTAAAGTCGAAGCCAACAATCAAACGGTATTCAGACGGCACCTCCTTACGCAGCTGATCTAAACGGTTGTAAAATTCATCCACTACATCAATTGCATTCGCACCACGCTGTATCTGAATTGCAACCCCGATACCAACACGGTTCAGGTTTCCGGTCTCGTTGATAATGGCAGTTCGTTCATTCACTTCTCCCAATTCTGCAGAGCCAATATCTTTGAGGCGTACTACCGTACCACCTTCTTGCTTGATGATCATTTCCTCAAAATCTTTTACCGAAGTAAGGCGACCCAGCATACGGATGCTAAGCTCGCTGTTACTTCCTTCTATCCGACCAGCAGGTAAATCGATATTTTCCCGCACCAAGGCTTTGTGAATATCAACAGGAGTCAATTGATAGATGGCAAGTTTTGCTGGATCAAATCGAAGACGCATGGCGTATTTGTGTTCTCCTACAATCGCTACGTTACTTATCCCAGGGATAGATTGCATTTTGTCCTTGATGGTGGTAGATGCAAGGTGACTTACTTCTTTTATGTCCTTGGTATCGCTTTCTACTTCAAGGAATGCCACCAGATTATCTGGCGAAGACGCCTTTTGCACAATGGGTGGATCGACATCAGCTGGGAGTTGTTTGCGGGATTTGGCAACTTTGTCCCGAACATCGTTCAGCGCATTGTTAATGTCCACTTCACGGTTAAACTCAATCGAAATAATACTTACCTGTTCTCTGGATTCAGATGAAATAGTGCGTATTCCGTTTGCTTCTGCAATCGATTCTTCCATTGGTCGGGTAAGCTTAGATGCAATTACATCAGGGCTTGCACCGGGATAGAAAGTAATGACCGTAATTACGGGTGGTTCTGTTAAAGGAAATTCGCGAACACCTAATTGTTTCCATCCTATTATTCCTAAAATAACAATCAGGAGGGAAAACACCCCGGCTAAAACCGGTTTTTTAATACTTAAAGATGATATACTCATAATGCTACTATTTGAATTGAATTATATGGATAAGAAGGCTTTTACGGGAGTACCAGGTCCTAAACGCAGCATATTTGAAACAATGATACTGTCGTTGGTCGAAATGCCAGACGTGATGACCGCATCCGTTTCTGTTCTTTTGCTTATGGTCACATCCACGGGTTTTGCCACGCCATTTTTGATAACAAAAACAGAATAACCTTTATCGCTTGGAGCAAGAGCCTCAGTTGGTACTAATATTCCTTTTGCTCCTTTATCGGTAACACGGAAATAGACTTTAGCCGAAAGGCCAGCCCTAAATTGACCGTCAGGATTATTTGCTATGGCTTGTACCTGTAAACTCCGGCTTTGAGCGTTAAGGCCTGGTTCGGTAGCGATAATGGTTGCCACATACTCTTTGTTAGACAACTCGGAAGTGAACCTGACTTCATCACCTGTCTGTATTAAAGGCAAGTATTTTTCTGATACAGAGAAATTGATTTTGATCCGGCTTTGATCTTGCAGCATCACCAGATCTGTAACTGGCGTAACATAAGCACCGGAATATACTTTTGAAATTCCGATTTTTCCTGAAAATGGAGCCCGGATTACCGTCTTGGCCAGCTCCACCCGAAGCAATTCTTGCTGTGCCTCTAAAGAGCGGAAACGCATAAATGCTTCATCGTATTCCTGCTGTCTTACGGTTTCGGTTTTTAAGAGATTACTCATCCGTTCTTTGTTCAGTTGTGCTAGCTCAAGTTCAGCACCAACTTGTTTTAATCGGGATCTGGTATCCGCGTCATTCAGTGTGTAAAGCACACTACCCTGTTTAACGTAAGTACCATTCTTAAAGGCTACTTGAGTAATCTTTTGAGGAAGTTCGCTGACGATGGAAACTTCTTGATAAGACATCATCGTTCCCACAACTGCTTCTTCATGATTGAGCTGCTGTTCCTGTGCGATGATAATGTCTACGGGTAATTTGCCAGCATCTGCGTTAGCTGTTGCCGTTTCTCCTGATGCCTTTTCCGGCTTGTTCTCACAAGAAATCAATAAGATTCCCATTAGCGGAACTAAAATTAATAACATCTGAATTGTTGATTTAAATAACATGATCTTTGTTTAATGATGTAACAAACAATAAAATTTCAAGCACAAAGGTATAGGCGTATGCTTCAGTATTTTTAACACAATTACGGGTAAGAGTTGTGATATTTTCTCTTTACAATTTTTCTACATTAATTGGATAAGAGCTTAGAAATATTAAAAAAATAATTTGTGTTATGTATTTGTAAGATGTAGGGCTACATCCTTAAAAAAGCGAAGCCCTGCACACACCATGGAACAGGGTTTTACTTGATGATTAAATTCAAAAGGCTTTGTGAAATCTGAATTTGAGTGAATAGTCCTAATTAAACGGTTCTCCTTAGTTGATTTCTTCTATAATCACAGACATCTTATCTTGCCTTATTCGTTTAAAGTAAGAAGAAGTAAAGCCAGTGTATTTTTTTAACTGATTGGATAGGTATGCAGGACTGCTATAGCCTAAATTGTATGCAATATCCGATAGTGATTGATCCGTATAAACCAAAAATTCTTTCACTTTTTCAATCTTTTTAGAAATGATAAATTTTTCCAGAGTGCAGCCCTCTAAAGTCGAAAACAAGTAACTCAACGTATCGTAATCTTTATGTAATTCGTTACTGATTAGTGTCGAAAATTTAACGGGTTCGCCTGTATCCAATTGTTCCTGAACACCTTTTTCAACGACACTTTTAATCTGGTCAATGATCTTTTGGTTCTTGCAGTATATTAAATCGAATCCGTTTTTTTGTAGCATGGCTTTAATAACTTGTTCTTCGATTGTGATTTCATTCGTTTCTTTTAGATTTACCTCGCCTAAGCGTATGTTGGAAATTTCCAAACCAAGTTTTGGCAACTCTTCATATAGAATGTAAATACACCTATCGCATACCATTCCTTTGATTAATAATTTCATGCCTTAAAAAGTTTTTAGTATTTATCAAATCTTATATTCAAACTCAGGGAGCTACTTTATAACCAGCTTTTTCAATAGCTTCTACCACATCATCTTTCACTTTGTCGATTTCAACAAAAAAAGATAATTTTCCGGCTTCTAATTTTTCTAATTTTATGCCATCAATATCTTTGATTGCACCGTTTACTCTTGCCTGACAATGTGCACTTTGCATATCAGGTATATTTAATTTTACATTTTTCATTTTAAACTATTTTTATTTTGTACAAATTTCCGAATTGTTCTGCTGTTATTGTTGCGCTATTTCCTTTTTCATTTATGATATTTACTGTTTGATGAGCTGATCCTAAATATCGTATTTTTGCCACAAATTTTCCAGCCCTTTTAAGTTTATTTTCTCCACTTTAATCTTAAACTATTAGTTACTACACTCACGCTGCTTAATGCCATTGCAGCTCCGGCTATCATTGGGTTCAATAAAAATCCATTGATCGGAAACAGTATGCCGGCAGCGAGAGGAATACCGATAAGATTATAGATAAATGCCCAAAACAGGTTTTGTTTGATTGTTGCTACAGTTTGTTTAGACAGCCGGATAGCTTGAGGTATCTTGGTGAGATCGGATGAAATAATGGTCATTTTGGCTACATCCATAGCAATGTCACTACCTTTACCCATTGCGATACTCACATCGGCTGTTGCTAAGGCTGTACTATCATTAATTCCATCACCCACCATCGCCACAATTTTGCCTTTCTTTTGCAGTTCTTTTACAAAGTCTGCTTTATGCTGTGGCAATACTTCTGATCTGTAATACTTAATTCCCGTTTGTTCTGCAATCGCTTTGGCAGAAGCCTCATTATCACCTGTAAGCATATATAATTCGATACCCATATCCTGCATTTCTTTAATAGCCTGAACAGATGTTTCTTTGATTTTATCAGAAATAGCAATTACAGAAAGTGCCTGTCGGCTGTTTGAAAACCAGATTACGGTTTTGGATTGCTTTCCCCATTCTTCAGCCTGCTGTTGCAATTTTTCGGCAATTGCAATGTTGTTCTCAGTCAACAGTTTTTTATTACCTACAAAATAGGTTTCATTATTGTGATCTGCTTTTGCTCCTTTACCCGTGATACTGTCAAACCTTTTTATGGTTGTGGTAGCAACTCCTTCTAAATTTTTTACCACAGCTTCCGCCAATGGATGTTCAGATTGTTTTTCAATACTAAGTAATATATCTTGTGTGTTATTATCATTATTCAGCCATTTAATGCCTGTAACTTGGGGTTTTCCCTCAGTAATTGTCCCGGTTTTATCTAAAACAATTGCATTTACTTTCTTAGCTAATTCAAGGCTTTCTGCATCTTTTATCAAAATACCGTTTTCTGCCCCCTTACCAACTCCTACCATTATAGCCGTTGGTGTAGCTAGCCCCAATGCACAAGGACACGCAATAACCAATACTGTAACCGCTGCTAACAATCCCTGTACAACACCGTTATCTCCACCAAAAATTAGCCATAAAACAAAAGTGAGAATGGCAATGCCAATAACTACCGGAACGAAAATTCCCGCTATTTTATCAACCAGTTTTTGCACAGGGGCTTTACTGCCCTGAGCATCTTGCACCATTTTAATGATTTGGGCGAGCATGGTTTCTTTACCTACTTTAACCGCTGTAAATTGAAAACTTCCTTTTTGATTAATCGTTCCGGCAAATACTTTTTCACCGTCTTGTTTCAATACAGGTACAGACTCGCCACTTAGCATACTTTCATCCACATACGAATTACCGGAAGTAACCATTCCATCCACCGCAATTTTTTCTCCCGGCTTTACCATCAGTACATCGCCTGCGCTTACATCTTCAATAGCTGTTTGTTTTTCTGTACCGTCCGGCTGTATTACCATCACCGTTTTAGGCTGCAAACCCATTAATTTTTTAATGGCTGAAGATGTGTTTCCTTTAGCTTTTTCTTCCAATAATTTTCCCAGGAGTATAAATGTTATAACAACAGCTGCAGCTTCAAAATACACGTGAGCATGTAGTCCACGTTGATGCCAGAAATCCATAAAAAGCATGTTGAAGATACTAAAAATATAGGCAATTCCCGTGCTCAATGCCACCAAAGTATCCATATTAGCGGATCGGTGTTTTGCTTGCTTCCATGCATTTATGAAGAAGTCTTTACCCAGCCAAAGAATTACAGGCGTAGAAAATGCCCACATGATTTCATTGGCATAAGGAATATCCATGAAAAACATACCTATAGCTACTACAGGTATGGTAAGGATAATTGCCCATAGGGTTTTCTTTTTTAACTTTTTAAATTTTTCTGCATGTATGACCTCCAAAGATTCCTGCTGCTTAGTTTCATCCACAATCAGTAAATCATATCCAACTGATCGCAATGCCTTTTGAAGTTTGGAAGCATCTGTCATATTGGGTAGGTATTCTACCATTAGATTCCCTGTTCCATAGTTTACAGAAGAACTAACAACCCCTGGTTCAAAAGAAACGATACTCTCTGCACTACCGGCACATGATGCACAGGTCATACCCAGAACCGGAAAAGAATTTTTAACTGTGGTTACACCATACCCCAGGTCTTTAATCGCTGCAACGGCCTTGCCAACTGTTTCCATGTCTGAAACAGTTATGGCCGCTCTCCGGTTGTTAATTTCTACTTTGTGGTATTCCACTCCATCGACCTTTGCTAATCCTTTCTCAACGATTAATGCACAGTGTTCGCTTTCTACATCTTCTAAGGGAATGTAAACTGTTTCTCTATTGTTATTTATAACCATTTTTTTATTTCTTTTTTAAAATGCAAAAGTGGCAACAATATGGGAAATCGCTATTGTGAAATTAAGGGAGTGATTTGTAAGATTTACTTATACCTTGTCCAATGACTTTCTTTTATCTTCACGAATTTGTTTGAAATGGCTTGGTGTAAATCCCGTTACTTTTTTGAATTGATTACTCAGATAGGCAACACTTGAATAGTTTAACCGATAAGCAATTTCGCTTAAGGATAACTCATCATAAACCAAGAGCTCTTTTACCCTTTCAATCTTTTGGGCAATAAAATATTTTTCAATCGTGGTACTCTCAACATCAGAAAATAGACTGGAAAGGTAATTATAGTCATGGTTGAGTTTTTTACTCAATATGTCTGACAGATTTGTTTTTAAATCATTATCCTCATAATGTACTAGATTAATAATAACATTCTTTATCTGCTCTATAATCCTAATTTTTTTATCGTCGATTACCTGAAATCCTAAAGGTATTAAAGCTCCATCCAGAGCATCTCGTTCACTAGGGGTAATTTCTTTTTCAAGAATAACTTCTCCAAGTTGCATATGTTTTATCTCTAATCCGAGATTTTTCATTTCATTCTGTACTACCATAATACATCGGTTGCAGACCATATTTTTTATAAATAGTATGCTCATATTTATTCACTGTTTGGATTGTTAATTACATTTACAAAACATCTAATGAACAAATTTACGATTAAAATTGAGCTTTTGACGTTCGGTAATTAATTTTTTATCTTGCTTTATTTTATCACTTAAAAAGAGTTGATTGAAAGACTTTGGATGGATTCCGATGTCTTAAGTAGTCTTTTGAATTTATAGCACTTTTAATATTTGCTGCATATCAAGTGCTAACATGTTAGATTTTGATATTTACGTAAACTTAATTACATTTGATTAATATTTAAAATACACTTATTATTCCATCAAATCTCTAAAAAGACGTGCTATTGCAAAATTGAGTGGCAGCTCAATTTAGAGAAGGAATCGTCAGCTAACCTGACGGCATCTTCAATTATTTTTTGTGCCTTATTTTGCAGTGATTTTGAGATGTAATAGGAAAGTCATTTTAGATTTTTAGGTTATAGTATAATTTTCGGCTTCATAAATATTTAAATCTAATGACAGAACAAGATAAAATCAATGAAATATTCTTCAAATTTTTAATGGGGTATAAATTTGATGAAAGAGATCTGGATTACTCATTAATGGATAAACATAAAACTGCTCTACAAACATTATCCATGATTGGCAGTTCAGGATATAGTGTATTTGATATAAGCAAACGAAAGGTTTTATTTTATTCGCCCAACTTCGGTCAATTGTTAGGTTATGTTCAGGCAGATTATGAAAGTATCGGACAACAATTTTTTGCCGACAAAATTCATCCTGACGATAAACTAAAATTAAGTTTACAAGGCATTGCAACCTTAAAAATATTCAACTCTTTGTCGAGTAGTGAAAAATTAAATCATAAGGAGATCAAAGAGTTTAGAATGTTAAATGCT
>Ga0105047_10002356_pt1 | contig 33775 bp, 55 predicted proteins | sample MAT04_FD_78384 | JGI IMG/M metagenome (GOLD analysis project Ga0105047, IMG submission 78384) | Freshwater microbial communities from Lake Fryxell liftoff mats and glacier meltwater in Antarctica - MAT-04 (megahit assembly) | ecosystem: Environmental > Aquatic > Freshwater > Ice > Liftoff... | reverse complement strand
TGGCGGTGTAAATGGGTTTAAGAATTTCGGGTCTTTTGTTTCATTGGTAATTGCACCAATAATGAATCGATCGACTGGTTTAGGATACAATGCACCAATCATCGTATTTCGCAATACCACTGGTGGAACTGACAAATCCCATTGTTTTGTTAGACAATTCCACACTCTCCACTCAGAAATTACTGAAACACTTCCAGTAGTTTCATCAACTTTATCATTTTTCCAATCACTAGCCATAACATCTACCTCATTTTAATTTGGATTTGATTGAGCACAAAAGCAAAATGTCTATCAATATGGAGGTTCAAGCCCTTCTAATAGCATATCAAATGTGCCACCTATTAAAAGTGCGATCGCGGTATCTCCTTTAACTTCTACAGGAATGTTTGGATTCGGGTAAAGGTTAAGCACCATTACTGGTTCATTGTCATCAGTAAAAGCCACACCAAACATTTTTCTGAAACCAAATTGAGAAGCTGCTATCAATCTTTTAGCACTTTCTTGTAATTCAGTTCTCATCTCTTCACGATTAGTATCGTAAAGATGAACAGTGCTAATCGATCGCATCACATCGCTAGTTTCACCAATAACCAGTAAATTATTGCCCAACATAAGTTTTTGTCTCCTTCTCATTGCTAAGATAATAATTGACCCAACTGCAATAAGAATAGGCGAAAACGAAACCAGAAAAGCCCAAGATGCTAGCAAACTACCTGCTCTTCCCAAAATCACAGTTTTGTGATGTGCCTTTAAAATTGATGCTGCCAAAAACCGATAAGCATTAGATCCGCTACTTCCCAAAACTTTTAGAACCAATGCAGTCACAGTATGTTTTAGTGCATCTAATAATTGTATCGGAAACGTGCTCAATGTTTTGAGAAAAATATTAGAAAGTAACCATCCTGCGATCGAACCAATGACTGCACCTGCTCCTGCTAATGTAGCAGCACCTCCAACTACTATAGGTACTATCGCACCTGCCATGCCATAAATGTTTCTGTTAATGGCGATCGAACTAATATCGTATTTTGATTGTGAAGTAGAATTTAGTTGCCAGTTAAGACTTGAGTTAATATCATATTGCAAATGCGAACTAGCAAATATTTTTGGCATAATGTTGTCTCTTGTCCTTTTCAATGCTAATTCAGCCCTTTTAAATTGTATTCTTGTTATTTTTAGTTGGTTCCTTTGTTCTTTGTCACCTTGCAATTCTTTGATTTTATTGTGCAGTCTGTCCCGTTGCAGTTGTAAATATTCTAATGCTCTTTGCTTAGTTTCTTCTAATGCTTTACCTGCATCAAATTTCTCAATCTCTTCAAGTTTGTCTTGGACATTATTAAATTCTACAGACAAATAAGGTAAGTTTAAAGTTTCGTTATGTGCCTCAATTGCATTTTCATAAATTGATTGAGTTAATCTGTTGTTTGTACTATTACTCAGTAATGCGTTCCCTCTACCTGCTAAATTACTTTGAAACTGTCTGGAGTTCCGAGCTAAATTAACACCATAAATTGTTTCTGGCAAAGCAAGCGCTAATTGCAATACAGTTTTTGTCACTGCATCTTTTACATCTAAAATACCTTTGAAAATCTCTATAACTGGTCCCTCACCTTCAGTCAAAACTTTAACAGCAGGTAATTCGTGAAACCAATCGGCAGAATTTCTTAAATCCTGAAAGTAATGTGGCAATTCTTTGTTATTTGCCCAATATTCGTCAGGGTTCAGTTCCTCTTCCTCCTCACTTGAACCTGAACTCGCAATAGGACTCGGACTCGGACTAGGACTAGGAGTCGGATTAGGAGTAGGAGTAGGAGTCGGACTAGGAGTCGGACTCGGATTAGGAGTCGGATTAGGAGTAGGAGTCGGACTAGGAGTCGGATTAGGACTAGGATTAGGAGTAGGACTAGGAGTAGGAGTCGGAGTAGTGGGAGTAGTAGGAGTTGAAGAAGGCATAGTAAAAGTGATATCTAAATGTACGAGATAAGTTATTCTATCAACAATCGATTTAATCTGACAACAAATTAGCGAGAAACTGAACACGCATTAAAGGTATGGCTGCTTGAAGAGGTACGATCGATTTACCATACAAACTCACACATTCTCTGCGTCCTGATGTTCTGGGTTTAATGTCTGATCGAATTGGTGGATTTCCCCAGTTATCTGCATCAAAACTGATTCCGTCCAACCAGGCGGGAAATTCATCAAAAAGGCACAAACGGCTGGATTCAGTTTTTGCGATCGTTCTAATCTGCCTTGCTCTTTCAATATCCTCTCTAATGTGTTTTGTCCACTCGGTGAAGTTTTGCCGTTCCCTGATGGAAGAGTTGTCGGTGTAGGCAATGATGAACAGGCGCTGTCTTTTGTGCGGTGCGCCAAGCTCCGACGCGCTGATAATTTCAGCTTCTGTTTGGTATCCAGCCATTCGGAGTCCGCCCAAAATTGCTCGTAATCCTCTATGGATAAGTCCGATGGGATTTTCAATGATGACGAATTTGGGTTGTCCGATCGAGATACATCGGAGCGCTTCAAACCACAATCCACTTTCTTGATGCGAAAGACCTGTCTTGTTTCCGGCTGCGGAGGTACCCGTACAAGGAAAAGAAATGAAGCTAACATCAGCGGCTTTTGGTATTGGTTGGTAAGTTCTGACATCTGAATGGATTGGGATATGGGGAAAATGCGATCGCAACACCTTTTGAGCTTGTGGGTTGATTTCGATAAACTCGATCGTCCTGAATACAGGAAAATTATTGAGTTTATTTACCATCGCAGATGCTAATTCCCATGCGCCTATTCCTGCAAAGAAATCAATACATTTTAAATCCATGCTACTTTTGCTTTGCCATTCTTACTGCGTATGCCATATCATTTTTATGTCTGGCTACCATGTTACTTCTTTCTGATTTGTGACTAAGCATCAACGCCTTTCTCTGTGAAGTCGCAGTCTCTCTGTCGCGTTTATGTTGTGCTGCTAATTGAGTTCTCTCCCTTGTTACACGAGCAGCAAAAGTTGCTTTTTTGGTTGACTGACGCGATCGTAACTGAGCTACATAAGTCATAAAAAACTCTCCAAAACATCTAAAAACTGAGCCGTTTAACGTCTCTAATTCGTGGCAATTATCTTCTTGCTGATGCTATTTCAGATTTATGTCTAGCAGACATAGAAGCCCTTGCGTTTTTCTGTTGATTCGATAAATTTACCCTTGCTGATTTAGTATTTGCTCTTACATTAGCAATATTACTAGCATACGATCGCGTAAATGCCCCTCTTTCTGCACTTTTTTGAGCAGAAGTTTTCTGTTTCCAACCTACACCAGAGGTAAGTCTTGCTAAAGCCTCTTTTCTTTGAAACATAATGGTTTTTAGTTCTCCTTTCTAATGGTTAGTAAGATTGGTTCTATCATTTTTTTGAGCAGTTGATAGTGCAGACTTTTCTCTTTTATGGCGGGTACGAGTAGCAATAAGCGTCATGATATTTCTCGGTAAATTACATAATACTATTCTAGCAAAAGTTTTAATATTTGACAATTACATATTTTATTGATTGCCTCGTTCCTCGCAACGCTTTGCGGTTTGTAGCAAAAGAGTAAAGCAATGATTCTCTTAAAAAGATGAGAAATATTGAGACAAAGGAATTATGACAAACATAACTTTCGCAGGAATTGAGGGAGAAATAATTGAGTCTTCACCTCACTCTAGTTTTTTGGTAGTAAAGTTAAGCGATCGCATCATAATATGTGGTGTGATTGCTGGCAGAAATATGTGGCACTGGGATATCGCATCAGATGAGGATTCTGGGTTTGAAAGTTTCATTACTTATGTGGGTGTTCGATCGCAAAGTGAAGCCGATCGAATCAAACCGTTTCTGCAACAAAATGGTGGTCACTTCGGGAAAGACGGGTCTGAACCAAGAAAAGCTAAGCGGATAAAAGGATTTCCAATGGAGTTAAAAGTTCGTGGACTTGAAGCAGAGTTTGTGGTGGATTGCATAAATGAGGGATTAATTGGTTAGAAGATAGTTTCCGCGTTATATCGATAGCTAAGCCTATGGCTAAAATGTTGTTCTTTCTCCAGGTAATGATCATGACTATCACAATCAAATCCATCGCTAATGCAAGATTCCAAAACAGCAAATATTCTGAATATTTCTCGCATCCAAATAAAATCCGAATGACTTCTGACGAGCAAAAGGTTTTCTTGGATACAAATTTCGCAGTTGGTTATGCAGGTCGAGATATTTATCTCGTTTCCAAAGCGACTGATAACAGTAAAGGTCTTCACAATATCAATCTTGATATGAACCATATTGAGATGCGACAATATCTTTGGGCTTTACTTCACAAAGATTTTTCTAATTGTGATAACTTCAGAAAGATTAATCAAGGTTTCTTTAGTCTTAAACTGTTTCAAACGATCGCAGACATTAGTAAAACCAAAGACATTACGTTTTGGATTTTATGTAGTGACGATCGCCCAAATGCTGAATTACTTGTGAGATTTATCAATTATCTTGCAAGTAGATAAAAGAAAAACCTTAACTTCCCATCGTGGAAGTTAAGGTTTTTTTTTTAATAAGAGGAGTTTTGCATTACAGCGTAAGCAAAGCCTACGGCAAAAATATCGTTCTTTCTCCAGGTAATGATCATGAAAACCCAACGTACTCGATATCAACTCGTTTGTCGCCAATTCCTTCAAACTCTTCTCACAATGAAGAAGTTTGAACAGCGCGAGAACGAGTTGTATAACGAACCGTTTAATGAGTTTCAAGAAACTTTGGATGCAAGACTTGAATTTCTGAAAGATGATTTAACTTCTGAACAGTTAAATCATCTCAGAAATTTAACTTTGCTTTATGGAACTCGGTTTCCCGGTTCCTGTTTCATTCCAGGCAGGATTTTCATTCAGCTTCCTGATGGCAATTCCATCAGTGAAGTTGATGAAGAAACAGCCTTAGAGCATTACAATCCTACCGTAATAGGTTGGTTTGCTATTGCTTCCGGCGAAGGTCTAATCGTCTACAAAACGATTGATGAATGTCTCCAAGTGATATTCATCGATCGTTTTAATGATTCTAACTAATCTAAAGCCTTAGTTTCCCATTGGGAGACTAAGGCTTTTTTTTTAGAAAGAGGTCTTTGCGTTATGGCAATCGCCAAGCCTATGGCAAAAATATTGTTCTTTCAATCGGTGATCATTATGCCTACTCAGCAATTTCAAATCTTTTTCTCCGGCAACGAATACACATTTAATGTGTTTCAACTTGCCGAAGATTCTGCTTTTGGCTATGCCAACGAGTGGATTTGTGAGATGGATTTCTTCTCACGTTTCTCAAGTTCTGGTTCCTACAAAGGAATTATTTCAGAAATGTATAAGTTAGCAAAACTTGTACATTCTGAATATCCAGAACTTTCTGAGGAACCAGAAGAAATCTCGATCGACTGGTAAAGAAAAGTCTTAGTTCTCCCTTGAGAGCTAAGGCTTTTTTTTTAATCGCCAAGCCTACGGCAAAAATGTTGTTCTCTCAATTGGTAATATCATGAAACTCTCACTCGTCCAAAAGTTTAAAGACCTCAATGCTCTTGTTCAAGAAATTTCCCAATCACCGGAATTTCTTGAATATTGCAAACAAAAGTCTGTTGGTTTAACGCCAGAAGATGAAGATTATGCAATCGAAGAATCTGTGATATTTGCGATCGAATCTTCTGTCAAGTTTTTCTTAGACATTGATGTAGTCGAATAAATCAAATAGCCTTATATTCCCTGGAATATAAGGCTGTTTTGCTGAATTACTTGTGAGATTTGTCAATTATCTTGCAACGCTCTAACATCACAGTTGCAAGGAGCAAAGCAAAGCAAAGCAAAACACAGAAGCAAAGCAAAGCAAACAGCCTTAGTTTCCATCGGGGAACTAAGGCTGTTTATCAAAGACAAGAGAAGATTAGAGCGGAGAAAGTTTTTGCGTTATACCGATAGCTAAGCCTATGGCTAAAATGTTGTTGTTTAGCAATCGGTGATGACCATGAAGATAATTAACAAAGTTGATCCAGCCACTTTAGATCAATTGAAAGATTGGTGTAAAAGTAAAGTTGGCATTTGTGAAAGGGATCGATCGAGTTATGTTGGCGATCGATTAACTTTGTGGATATCCCATAAAGTTGATTTTAGAAATGGTAAAGTTTCTGCGGGTTATCGTGACGATGGCTTACGCCCCGCTTCGCTACGCATCACGAAATTTTGTCAGAAAGTTTATCCTGGTTGTGATATTGGTTTACTGAGTATCCATATTGATGGTATCAGTAACGGTATTATCAAACCACATCGAGATCACGGCTATGGACAACCGATCGCACGAGGTGTAAACCTTGGCAATTGTGTATTTGGTTGTGATGGCAAAGATTATGAACTTGGAGATGGTGACATCACCGAGTTTAATTGTAAGAAAATCCATGAAGTAAAACAAATCCTCACACCTGAGAGATTTAGTATTACTTTGTGGAAGTTTAATAAAGGTTATTTACCTGTCTAATAAAACTTTAGATCCTAGAAATAGGATCTAAGGTTTTTTTTCTAACAGGATAAGAAAAGAAAAGATAGGTCTTCGCGTTATAGCGATCGCCAAGCCTATGGCAGGAAATGTGTTCTTTCAATCGATAAATATTATGACTATCCAAATCAGAAATATCAAAGAATCCCTCGATATCTTTGATGTCAGCCGTAGCAATGGCAAATATTTCCACAAACAAAGTGGCAATAGTGTCCTGATGACTGATGACGAGCAAAATTCCTTTCGGGATACCAACTTCGTAGTTGGCTATGCAGGTAAGGATATAAAGCTTTCTAGTTGGTCTGATAAGCAAGGTAAAGGGTTGAACAATATCAATGTTGATATGAACCCTACCGAGCTACGTCAATATCTTTGGACTTTAGTTCAAACTGACTTTTCTAGCATCACCGATCGCAAAGTAAAAAGAGCTTCTGGCTATTATACTTTGCAACAATTTGAATCGATCGCAATAACCAGTAAAATCCAAAACATTACCTTTTGGATTTTATCTGGTTACGATCGACCAAATGCTGAATTACTTGTGAGATTTATCAATTATCTTGCAAGTAGATAAAAGAAAAACCTTAACTTCCCATCGTGGAAGTTAAGGTTTTTTTTTAATAAGAGGAGTTTTGCATTACAGCGTAAGCAAAGCCTACGGCAAAAATGTTGTTCTTTCAAGTCTAGGTAACGCTCATGTTTCAAGTAATAATCGAGCCTTTTGTCATCAATTTCACCCAGATTGTCGATGTAAGCCATCGTCCTTGGTCAAACGGTGAAATTGGTGATTGGATTTGGTCTGTTGAAGATTTCAATACCACTTGGGGAATTGAAAGTGATTTATCTGATGCGATCGCAGAATCGAAGCAAGCGATCGCAGACCTTCAAGATGACTTCAATCTCACCTGTGAACACGTTATTTCTGAGAAATATCGAGTTTACTGGAATACATCTACATCTGAAAATGTAGAATTTTAGAATTACTTTCTTCTCCGGTTTCTTGGCTAAGAACCGGAGAAGAAAGAACAAGAGCAATGCTTCGCTTTAGATGTCAGTCAATTTTTGTTTTATTCACTTTATCTGGTACTTATCATGGCTCTCAATATCCCTTCCTCCTCAGAGAAACGTGCTTCCCAACTACGTGATGCAATCCGCATTATCGCTTGGGATACGTACAAGTCTGAGAATCAAGTCAAAGGCAAAGAGGCAGCATTCAAAGCCTATAAATCCTTTAATACTGAATGGAAAGCTCATGAAATTCATGATTTAGACTACGATGGTGTAATCGATTTTGCTCAAGATTTGGGTTACGAAATCAAAGAGTTGTTGTCGATTCGCACAGAGCATTACCTGCGTCGCAATGAAATGACTGGTAATGTGAAGCAAATAGATAACGTCAAAACTGATCAATACGACTTCTAAATAAAAGCCTTAGTTTTCCTTATTGGAAGACTAAGGCTTTTTTTTTAGAAAGATTTACAGAATAATTATCTGTTATAGCTGAAGTTTAAGCCTACGGCAAGAATTGCGTTGTTTAGCCTCAGTACCGATCATGTTACATCTCAAAGGAATCTTGACACATGACCAACAACTCCGATTAGTTGAAATGTGTCGAGATATTGCTACAGTTGCACCATTCATTACACCCGTAATGCCTAGCGGTCAACCAATGAATTGTCAACAAACCAGTTGCGGACAATTCGGCTGGATCGTTGATAAAAGCGGCTATCGTTATAGCCGTACACAGACAAACGGTCGAGCATTTCCTGGGATGCCTGATAGCTTAGCTAACCTAGCCGACCATGTAGCTAGTTTAGTTGATGAACCTAGTTACTTTGCACATACTTGCTTGATAAACTATTATCCAGCAAGTAGCAAAAGTAAACTCGGACTCCATCAAGATAATACAGAGGTTAATCTCAAACCTTGTATTATCAGTATCAGTCTCGGCGATGATTGTGAATTTGTGATCGGCGGTACCAACCGTTCTGATCCAACTGAAACAATCATCTTACGATCGGGCGACATCTTAGTATTGCACGGCGATACTAGACTTGCTTACCACGGTATCAAGCGAATCATCCCAAACACCAGTAATTTACTGACAAACGGCGGTAGATTAAACATGACTATCCGCCAAATATTTTAGTATTGAAAAGCCTTAGATCCTAACCAGGAACTAAGGCTTTTTTTTACTAAGATTTTACTCGCTTTGCAAATGCAATAATTAGGAGAAAGAAATGCAAGTTATCAATGGCAAAGTTGATGGATTTGTTGGCAAAGATAAAATTTATATTGGCAGAGCTACGAAAACTCTAAAACGCAGTCTATTAGCAAATCCATATGCGATCGGATTTGATGGCGATCGCGACCAAGTGATTAAATTGTACAAAAGGTGGTTGTGGCATCAAATCAATGGCAAACACAATCCTAATGAAGTATTGAAGGAATTGCTTGCGATCGCACGATTAGTCAAAGCCGACAACCAAGTAATCTTTACTTGTTACTGTAAACCATTAGCTTGTCACGGTGATGTTCTTGTGAATTGTGTTAATTGGATAATTCAAGAGAACTTAGTTTGAGAATTTCGCATAGTTTTGTACGTAACAAAGCTATGCGATTCTGCAATACTTCGTTTTAAATGTTGTAAATTTAGGAATCAAATCATGAAAGGTATCAATATTTGGTCAGGTTCTGTTCATTCGTAGGCGTAAGCCGGGGCGAAGCCATCGGTGCAGTTCTCACAAATCCCAAGGATTAGTGATATCAATCTTTGATAGAAGTGTTTCGAGAAATAGCCAAGAATCATCGTAATCAAAAAAGATTTGTTGATATTAAGGTCAAGAGCAATGCTTCGCTTTAAGTAATGTCGTTTATCAATTTTTTCATGTATTCACCCAAAATAGAATTGCATGATTATCTTTGTGCAATCGATCGACTTCAACAAACAGAATCAGAGGCTTTTGGCATGGAATATAACACGGCTTTCTTTACCGGACATCGGTACATCACAGTTTACTACAAAGCTGAGATTAACACTCTCATTGATATGGCTTTGAATCAAGGAGTTTCACATTTTCTTTGTGGTATGGCGATCGGTACTGATTTGTTAGCAGCCGAATGTTTGGTCGGTCGCGATCTATCATGGACAGGTGTTATTCCCTGTGCTGACCAGTGTGAGCGATGGCCGATTCAGCTACAAGAGCGATATCATGGTCTTTTAGACCAGGCGAATAAACAAATCGTACTTTACTCCAAATACAAGGATGGTGTGATGCAAGCGCGCAATTTGTATATGGTCAAGCATTCAGAATTATGTTTGGCTATGTATGACGGCAAATTATCTGGTGGCACAGCGCTAACTGTTCGCATGGCTCAGCAACATCAACGACTCATCTTTCAGTGCAATCCTCAGACAAATGTTTTTTCAATTAGTGAATCCTCAACTCAATTAAACCTTTTCTAGCTCTTTCAATAAACCTTATTAGCCTCTGGATATCCAGAGGCTTTTTGTCATGACTATTAGACACAAGAAAGCATTTTTTACTGGTAATTATTGGATTGACACACATTATCGCAAACAAATTAATGGTTTAATTGATTTGGCGATCGAACAAAATACTCGTCAATTCTTCTGTGGAATGACACTTGGTTTTGACCAGGTAGTCGCTGATATCTTGATTACCCGTAAACTTTCTTGGACTGCGGTTTTGCCACATCCTAATATCGATCGCACTTGGAAAACTCGCCAGCGGTCACGGTTTCGCAAGCAACTAGAGATGGCAACAAATACGGTGATTCTATATGCTCAAGACTGCCATAGCTCTAGGACGTTTGCTATCCGTCACATGGTTCGTAAATCTGATATCTGTCTTGGCGTTTACACCGGGACTAATTGGGATGGCGTACTCAAAACTGCTCACAATGCTCCCGGCGATGTTATTGATTTGGCGATCGCCAACAATCTTTTAGTTTATCAATTCAATCCACTTGAAAAGATTGTGTTGATTACTCAGAAAGCAAAGCAACTTTGTTTGCCTGGTTTTGGATAAACTAAGCAATGCTTCGCTTTTGATGGTAGTCATTTTGTTGAAGCAAAGGTAGTCAGTTATCGAGTAGGAACTAAAAATGTGCAGTTTTGAATTGATCATGTTACACGAGTTGATTCCATTATTAGAACAAAATCAGATTGTTTTCGTTGTTGATTTGTGGTACATCGACGGCAGTAATAAATCTGCAATTGTTTGTGATTTGCATTGCAAATTTACAGACAAGTTCAATGGGAACCATGTTTTTGATGCGGAGACAAACTTTTTGTCAAACAACGACATAAGCGATAGACAGTGGCAACTTGAATATCCTGAAGAAGTTCTGGCAATTGTTCAGAAATACGGGCCCGTAAATGCTAAACCTTCTGAAAAATTAAGGGAAGAGTACAGCCATTTCTTGTAAAACTTGTTGCGGTGGTTTGAAATTCTACCGCAGCAATGCTTCGCTTTTGATGTTGATTATTGACAATAAGAGGGTTTTTCTGATGAAAGTTACAAAAGGACATTCAGGAGGCGATCGTTACCAGTACGACAGTGATTTGTGTTCTTACGAGAAAGGTTGGGTACAAATTGACACGAATCAAGATGCCTCGTATTACGGTCATTGGTGCAATTTTGACAGTCTACAAATTTTCGCGTTCGTAGAAGGTGACACTTATTTGACTGAATGTGACTCGATCGAGGACTTCAAACAAGCTTTGACTAAAGAACGTGATTTTCATTTAGAAGATGGAAGATGGAATATAGATGCTACTGGCATCGAAAAAACCAAATACATCCAGTTAGGCTTTGGAGATTCTGTTTATCAAGAATTTCCAGAAGACTAATCATGAAAAGCAAAAAGAAAATCACATCTCATGTTCAAGCTCGGATTGTCAAGTTAGCTGAAGAAGCGATCGCCGTTGGCTTAATTGTTGCTTATGAGGCTACCAGTTTGGGCTACAAAATCAAGTTTCCTGATGTTCTTGATGATGTTGAACTTAGTTCGATCGCAGCAGGAATTTATTTCTTGCAAATACTAGGCAAACTCAAATAACAAATCACTGCTTTGCTACTCAAAAGCAAAGCAGTGATATTGTTACGGAGAAAGTAATGCTTCGCTTTAGAGGGTGATAAGGTATAGAGCCTTTTCACCGTTTTTGTTGTTCATTTATCTAATTTTATCATGCCTTACACTCAGAAAGAACTGGATACAAAGGTCAAAGAATACAAAATTAAACTGGCAGAAGTCACACTCGATTTACCAGTAATGATTGAGCGATTGCAATTAATCGGATTTCATGATGTCAACTTTAATGACCCAGCCGATATCAAAATTGCGATCGCTGAATGGTTTTCAGGCTTAATAAGTGAAATTGAGGAATGTCCTGAAGAGTTTATCCGTCGTCATTGCACAAACCATTTTACCAAAATGCTTCCTGAACCGTGTGACCAAGATTGCTACCAACCGTTATCTGATGATGATGAATTTGAACTAATGTTACCGATCGTCCCTTCAAATCCTGTAGTGGCAGTTAATCAGTGTCATTCAATTCAAGGTATTGATTCGGTTGAGATTCATTCAGTTACTGCATCAGTAACTGCATCAATTGTCTACTCAGTGGTAAAAGTAAACCAAATGATTTGATAACAAAAAGCCAGTGGAGAAGAGAAGTTTTCCACTGGCGAACAGTATCAGTTCCATTTAGGTGTAACTAATCAAATTGTATCATGAATTATCTCGAACAACTAGCAAATCTTAAATTACAGATTGCTAAACTTGAATCAGGCATAGAATCATTTATGCCTGATGCGATCGTCCAAGCAATTGACATTGTTGGGAATAATTGTGCTACCAACGGCAAGAATATGGTTTATCAATCTGGTAAAATCAAAATAGTCTTGGTTTTTCGCAAAAAGTACGATCGCGATTTCCCCAAACTTCTCAGAATTGAACAAGATATTTTGGATGAAAATGTTTCACTTAAAAAAAGGAATGCCGATCGCCTTCAACAAATTACCAATGCGATCGAACAACTTCAATTAGCTTTGGCAGAACTTGAAGAGGAATCGGCGCAAATCCTTAAATCTCGTTACTTATCAAAGTTACAGGATTTGGAGTCTGAAGTAATCAAAGAAATCACTTACTTATCTCCATCATTGTCTGTTTACTTACCCAAGGAATAGTTGTAAAATGAAGATGGTAAAATATCGGTTCAATCGGAAACTCGGTAAAGTTTTTCTTGATGAAGCAGGATTAACTACTGAAGTCGGAGACAGTTTGAAAATGATTGTTTTATGGGCATCAAAACCCATTTACGGTAAACCATTCAAACATATAATCGCTCAAGATTGGGTACAACTAACATTTCTTGATTCATCTGGCAATTGGTGTTATGCGGTTTTGAATGATGGCACAACCAATGCTTTAGATGGTTGGATTCAGTATCAAAAGAAACTTGAAAACAACTCGATCGCACTTTCCGAAATTATTACAACCATTGGATTTGAAGAGATTGAGTCTCGAAGACAATGGTTTGATTATACTTTCTCAGGGATTTCTGGTAAACCTGGGTTAGGCGATCGAATGCGTCAAGTTATCAAACAAAATCAGTTTCCTTTGATTGAACCATTAGGATTAATTAATGTCTGAAAAAATCTGATTTCTTTGGAATAGAATCTGGGATAATTTTTTATCCCAGTCAATTTCTTTCTTGTAATGCTTCGCTTTGAATGTTGAGATTTGTCTCACTTGTTCACTTACTTACTTTTCAATATCATGACTAAGAAATCTGACTCTTCTAATTCTTCTGACTCTTCTGAATCCATTGTTTCTTCTGAATCAATTGCATCTGAATTTCAATTTGATCCTAGTTTGATGAGTGAGGAGTTTAATGCTCCTCGCACTCCACGTCTTCCATATGCGATTGTCATCAATGACAATCCTTGTGGCATCTTCATTCCTGAAAAGAATGCGGTCAAAGCTGGTTGGACTAATCTCGACAACTTGTCAGAGTTAGATTTGCCATCAGGAGTCCAAGAAAAGGGTTTGTTTCTTTCTAGTGTCCGCATGGCAGTTCTTGGTAATGTTCCACCTTATATTCGGTACAAGAATGCTGATAAGAATGGTGATTTATCGGGAACTGTAGTCGGTTCTTACGAGTTCGATCGCGCATTATATGATAAAAAGACAATGGAGGTTGTCAGTGAACATCTTGTAATGTTTGTCGATGAAGCCAATAAATTGCTTCATACGCGCCCCATTCGGATTCGGTTTAAGAATGTTGCTTTGTGGTGTTTGCGTGAGGCTTTAGAAGAGTTCTACACTGCGATCGAATTGGTGTTTGCTAAGTTTACTGGAGGTAAAGCTAGTGGCAAAAATGATAAATGGCGTAGTCTTTGCGTTTTCTCTGCCACATTCAAGGCTGTCAAAGAAGGTGAAGGTTCCAACCGTTCTTATTGTATGAAAGTCGAAAGTTGGGTTATGCCTTCGATCGATAACTTTCCTTTAATGTTTCTTGGCGTGAAAGCACAAAAAGATACCATCTGGGAATCTTACGATATGAATGTTGGCTCATTTGAAGTCAAAGTTTTACCTGGCTCTAACCAAGCTCTGTTACGCAGCGCAGAATAATCATTCTTGTTGGCTAGGAGAAATCCTAGCCAACTTGATTCACGTTTTAAAGTAATACTTCGCTTCAAGAGTTGTTGTTATTTCTTGTAAAATCATGACTTCCATGCCTGAATCAATTATTACTCGATTTGAAGTAATTTCTACCATGCTCTATCAAATTCAACAATTACCTGAATGGGAACAATATTGCAAAGAATCTAACTTGGGCTTAACTCCAAAAGATTACAATTACGCTGTCAACAAACGTAATTTTTCATTACTCGAAAACACTGTTATTTCTTTGCTGTCAAAGGAACAAAATTTTGTTGAGACAGAACAGACTGAAGCGATCGAAAAAGCAATCGAAGCAGCGGTTATGTTCTTTCTAGCAAACGGGAAATTTCCAGATTTTGTAGATTAGATTTCCTCAAAACACTCATCAATTATGGTGAGTGGTTTGCTACAATTTACCTAACAAAGGAATCATTGTGTCTTTAACGAACTGGCAAAAGGAAGCGGTGAATGCGATCGCGCACGGACTTCTCGAATTTGAAGCACAACAAGTTTGTTTGAGTATCAAATTTGACAAAGCTAAAGCTAAGACTTGGATATCTCGAAATAAGTATCCATTTGGTCGCCGAGAAAATCATCCATATAAAGTTTGGTTGAGCGAAATTAAATTGGCAGGATTATTTTTGGAAACTGGTATTGGTATTCGTCATTATTCAATGTGGCGAGACACATACAAAAAACCACGCAAACCTAATAATTGGAATGAAACCAGGAAAAATAGTTATGACCCTAATCAACTTTCCCTTTTCTGAATTGATTATACCTGACCAACAATTACTCGATCAACCATCCCAAGTATTTAGTGTCGTCGATTTATTTGATGATTGGGGATTTGAAGAATCGATCGATAAGACTTTTGCGTACATGGCGCTTGCCAAACATCATACATTCACAATATTGACTAAGCGTGTCGATCGAATGTTCACTTACCTTCAATCTGGAGGGAAACAGCGCATCAGGAGAGCAGCAGTTGATATAGGTCGTGAATTGAATTTGGATTATGAACTTTACGAACCTTACGAAACCTGTGATTTTGAATATCCATTGTTGAATGTTTGGGTAGGTGTCCATATTACAAATCAACAATCAACAAAGCAAATTGCCTATTTAGAAAAAGTCCCGGCTGTTGTGCGATTTCTGAATTGTGAACCGTTGGATTTAATTGATTTGAGATCGTATTTGGGCATCTGTGTTGGTTGTCAAATTTGCGACTTCCAAGGCAATCACAGAATAGCTCAATCAAAACTCCATTGGGTAATAGTTGGCGGTGAATCAGGAGATAATGCGCGCCCCTGTGAACTTGATTGGATTCGATCGATAATCAGCCAAGCCAAAACCGCAAATATTCCTGTATTTGTCAAACAACTTGGTTCAAATCCGATCGACAACAATGAATACATCATTGATGTAGCTACCAACAATTTCTCTTTGCGACTCAAAGACCCCCAAGGCGGTGACATCAACGAATTTCCTGAAGAGTTGAAAATCCGTCAATTCCCTTAAACACAGAATCAAAAGCAAGAGCAAAAGCAATGCTTCGCTTCCAGTAACGTTATTTTGCTGTTGCTTTTACTACCTAACAATCATGAAACAACAAACAAAGTTTGTCGAAAACAGACACTTGAAATGTTCGAGAAATTTAACAAAAGTTTGCTAGTTAAGAGTTGATTTACTTAAAAACCAAGGAAACACCATGAGTCGCTTTCAAAACACAGTAAGATCGGTCAAAATTACAGGCAATACATACTCTTTGCGAGTACAAGGGTACAACTTTTTAATTGATGGTGAGTTGCAATTAATAACTTCCATTGAATTATTCCAAAATAATTACATCATCGGAGCCCTAAGCAAAACCCACAGCCCCAATGACCCAGTGCCACAATTTGTCAAGTTAAGTTCCTCAGATTTTCAACAAACAAAACTCAAATATTATGGAGAAATGAATTTCGAGATAGCTAAAAAAGAATTAGCTAAATTAACCGATGAAAACATCATAGCAGGGTTAAAACTTTTCTTTACTAGGTAACAAAAAGTCTCAGACTTCTATAATAAATGTGGCTTCCTAGTTCTAGGAAGCCACAATCACGGAGAAAAAGAAAATGCTAAACTATATCATTTTGCCCAAACAGTGTAATCGCAACAAAACTTTTGGTGTAATCGCTGATTGCAAAAAAGAATTGATTCAACAAGTTAGAAGCGATCGCTCTTACAAAATGCCCAAAAATTACATTACTTGGGAAACCCTAAGCATCATTAGTGCACTTGCTCTAGGAACATCTAGCATCAATTACGCGAGCGTGGATATTTCAACCTTTGTTCACAGTCACCGATTTGCTCTGTGGTTTTGCCACAATGCACCACTTTACTGTCTGACACCAGAATTACTTGAAGCGTTCAATCGCACTGATTCTCTCCACAAACCAGGAATCTTTGCTGGCTGGCAACCGTCGCTCCCATATTTTCTGGTAGCACTGCCACGCCATACCATCTTTACACCAGATGAGGCAGAAATTGATTATCTAGTAATTTCTTGTGGGAGTGCGGACAAACCCGAATGGACTCGCGGACGCTGGCGGGATATCGAAATTCCCAGTTTTAATCAACATAATCTGAGTTTTCAATGGACAACCATTGATAGCCGCGAAACGGTGTGGATGAGTGGAACTGCGATCGACAATGACAGCAATTTGATTTATCAAGAAAATAGCAGTTTAGGTAAATCTACTTTAACACCGGACGATCGAGTTTTCATCCATCGCATCAGAAACCTAGTTGTGAACCTATTGCTGGCATTGGAATATTCGCCAGCATTGCTATCCGATGTTGTCGTAGGCGAGACAACCTCGAAACAAGGATTTGGCAAGTCGAGCGCCAGCGCCAGCGTCAGAAATACACAATATCCCCGGTGGCTTGGCAAAAACTATCAGCCACCCACATCAATTACCGAAAGTAATGGTAGTCACGCATCGCCACAATCCCATTGGAGACGCGGACACTGGCGAGTCCTGGAATCTGGCGAAGGGCGACGCTGGAAGGAATCTAAACGACTGTGGATTGAGCCAATTTTGGTTAATGGTTAAGTTGGTGACATAACTCATCTAATTCTTGGTCTTTCTCCAGAATAATTGATTTTGCCAGTTCTTCAAGCAATTGAACATTTGCAGAACTGGCATCGTCCATATCGTCATTGGCTTCTGTTAGCGGAGCTTGAAACCGATAATAGTGGGTTGGACGCATTAAATACTCAAGCTTAATTTCTACTGATTTGCTCATGCCATCCATCATGATATTTATCAGTGGATCAAGCCAGCCTAGCAATCCCCAGTCTTTCGCTTTCGCGTAGGGATATTTTCGGGTCAAGTTTCCAGTGCCAAGGGAGACTAGCGTAATATCCGAAATCTGTTCAGAAGTTTTGCTGAGAGTCAGTGCTTCGGCGATCGCAAACATTGATGGATTATTAGCAAATACGCTACCATCAACAAATGCGTGTTCTCCAGCTTGGTAAGGCTCGAAAAATGTTGGTGCTGCTGATGTTGCCATCGCTGCTTCTGCCATACTGAATCCCACGCAGCGCTTTTCAAAAGTTTTGGTAGGCTTGATTTCAGCATTGTTAACAAAAAACACTGGCATTCTTGATTCAATGTCATAGGCAGGAATCAAAATATTTGTTAGGGCTCGATCAAGTGGTGTATGCCCCAACATCTTGTTAATTACCCCTTTTCTGCCATCTGATGAATACTTGGGCTTTACCAAATCGTCAACTCTTGTAACTGATTCGATCAGCGGTTCCCAGAAAATCTCTCGCCCCTGTTCCCGATAAACATCTATTATTTGTTCAATCTTCTTCAAGGGCTGCGTTAACAAATAATCTACCTCTTGCTCTTGATACTTTGGCGCAACCAATCCCAGAGCCAACAGCCCTCCAGTTGATGTCCCCGCAATTAAATCGAACATCTCCCAAATTCGCTTGCCTGTGCGTTGCTCAATCTCCGCCAGCATCATTGCTGGGATTATTCCTCTTATTCCTCCACCATCGATCGATAATACTTTCATATTTTTATCACTTTTTTGACATTTCTATAAATATAGTATAGTATATATATAATTTGTGAGGTATATATTGTGCTAAATTTGGGAGAAGCGATTATCAAATATGTGGAAGCCCAGAAATATCAAGTATTTGTGGGCAAAGATGAACTGAATATTACCTACATTGAAGGCATGAGTACCGATGGCACTATAAATAGTGATGAACCAAATCACTTTAATGATTTGCGGATGATAATTGAATTTAAGAATGGAATACCGACAATTGCTGGTAGATGGCAAGCTACTACCGAGCCAGGATTCCATTTTACTGATAATCCAATGAATCCAAATGGAGCAGCACGAATTGCTTTCGGGCAGTATCGATCGTGGCAAATAGGGATTCACGGTATGAGTGAACCTCACGAGGCATTAGTTCAAGTTTCTCAGGTTCCTGTGCACAGAGATTACAACCGAGATATGATTCGCACTGGCGATCGCATTGATAATGGGTTGTTTGGTATTAATCAACATCATGGTTATGACCATCCCCAAAATGATATTCACACAGCCAGCGCTGGTTGTTTGGTTGGTCGAACTCGCGCTGGTCATAGTGAATTTATGAAGATGATTAAACGCGATCGACGCTATCAATCTAATCCTCATTTCATATTCTCGACAACTATAGTTGCAGGGAATAAATTGGGGCTTTAGTTTAAATCAACATCAAAATCAATTACTTGGAGATTACTCATGTCATTCAATACAAGTCAATTTAACACTGGAAGCCAATTTAATACTGGAAGTGTTTTTAATGTCAAGCCAAAGCCAACTCGCGGTGGAACTAAGCCACCAAAAGCAACAACTAAAACTCGGAAATTGACAGTCAATAAATGTGGTTATGTGGCGTTATCAAGCACTGCATCGTTTCCGCTTTCCAAATTGGTTGCAGTTAATGGCATTAGCCGTAGCAGCATCAATTTTATTAATTTCGTTCCCAGTGGTAAAGAGAAAAAGCCTTCTTGCAGAGTAGGAAGCTACGGAGCGCGGGTACAAAATCGTCATTTTTCACATGGTGGCAGATTTTTCATTTTTGCCCATCCTGCTGGCCCCGGAGCAAAAATCACGCTTATTTACGATAAATAATGAACACAAAAAACTGTCCTGATGGACAGTTAGCTATGGGAGAACACGTTGTAATGTCTATATAATTTTAAACTGAATATTTTAAAATGTCAATTATGAAGTTTTAAGATATTTAATACCTAGCTTAATTATGAATCTACCAATCGTTGTTCCCAGAAAGTTTGTATTAGATGCTGATACTTTTCAATTCAGCGTAAATAAAAAGAGAATTAGAACCAGAGCAGCTTGGATTGATACACCAGAAATCCGCTACAAAACTGATATGAGCCAGAAGCCAGAAGACTTGAATCAGTGGGAATGGGGAGGAATAGCCAAGACATTTTTGCTGTCGATGATTGCTCGAAAAACAGTATGCCTTGTGCCGATCGCCCTAGATAGTTTTGGCAGAACCGTTGCTGACTGGCATTTGTGTGATTCTATCGACCAAATCACTGTGAGCAATAACATCCAAGTTATGTTGGCTGCTGCGGGTTTAGCTGTTCACGTTCCTCCCATTAAGTCAGGAATAATTTACCAGACAATTCGTGCTGCTCAAAGTCAAGCAAAAGCTCTTAAAAAAGGTTTTTGGGCAGATGATAATTTTGTGTTGCCCTACATTTGGAAAGCTAATCGTTAATTTACCTTTGTTCCAAAACATCAATTAAATAACGACGAATTTCATAATGAACTTTTGTAGTTTTTAGCATAATTTCTGCTGTCAAAGAAGCAAAGAAAATTATACCCAGCATGACTACCAAAAAGGCTTTCGGACCTCCTGGAATCCAGCTAAAAAGCTGAGCTACTTCTCTAATTCTTCTGGTTTCTTTTTTGTGATTGGTCAGAGACAATCGTATATTTACAAGTTCTTTTTCTAAAGAGTCTAGCTTTAATTCCAATGCCTTGACTCTTTCTACAAAAGCATCAGGAAGGTTAGGAAATCTTTGGCTCATACTTTCAATTTGAATTCGATACATCAATTTTAGCTAATAAACTGCCAGTGAAAATACGGAATTTTAGTTGAATTAATTTATACAAGTGACGCTTAAATCGATTTAAACGATTTAAACGTCACACTTGGTTTATGTAAGTAGATGAGTGGGAAAATACACCAATGTCCGAAGAGAGCGAAACGAAGTGAAGTGAAGCCATCGCAGGGGTTCTGGCAGCTTTACACTCTGTTACATAGCCAGGTTTATTTACGCCTACCTACTTAACCGTTATGTAACGGTTATGTAATTACGTTTAGTTTTGCTTGTTGCCGAAGTTTTGCATTTACTAAACGTTTGTTACTTTGTTCGGCATAAGCAGCAAACCCCAGAACCCAAAGCATTCGATGCAGCTCTGCTGGTTTCCAGCCCTCATCTCTGGCAAGTACCATCATTTCTTCTAAAAGCGGTGTCGGCACTGACAAATTTATACGAGTCATATTTGGGGCATCAGTATCAACCATATTCTCAGATTCCATAATTTCTTATTTTCCTTATCCTACAAGGGTTTGCGACTTTAGAGGAGCATTGTAGCCCCTGTGAACACCATTTTATCGCTAAATGTACCTTCATTGCCCCTTGACAGGGGTTAAGAAGAGGTATATATTTGTGTCAAGTCCAAAAAATAACCACCCCCGCCCCTGGGTCGCAAAACTGAGGGCGGAGGTGGAATCAACACCTAGAAAGATGTTTTTTCCCATTATGTCACAGCCACAACCACAGGTGATGGTGCAACAAATCAATTTTCAGATTTCGCCAATGCTGGAGAAATTGAGAAATATTGAAGCGGACGATCGCGCCGACCTCATTGAAGTTTTGATTTACGCTCACAATGTCCACTCACGCTTGGATGAAGCTGTTGATCAATGTGAGGTGCAATTCTCAGAGTCTTTTCCTAAACTGGATTTGGGCTTCAGCCTGAGTAAGACTGAAACTTTTTTGCTTATCCATTTACTTGCCGGGGACAATCTTAACGACAAACCGCCAGAAGGGGGGGAAGGACGATGAGACGGAAATCTGAATGGACAGTTTTGGTCAATCGACTTTATAACCCCCGCCGTGAGATTATTGCCTTCGGGTACTCCAAAGAAGAAGCATTGCAGGATGCTAAAAATTCTCTGAGATGGACTTACGGTATTTGGGATGAGAAAAGCGTTGAAGTTCTTGATTTGACTAAGTTCTAGCTGTTTAGTTTGCTTCGCAACGCTGCACGTTTTTACAGTCTGATGAGCTAATTCAGTGCCAAAAAAACTGACATCGAATTAGCTCACGAATTAGCTCATGAACAAACAGAGAAAACGCTACAAACCTGTAACAGTCAGGGTTGTAAACGGTCAATACAAGACATGGTGGATGCGATCGGAACTGAAAGAATTACTTGGACGCAGCGAAAGCGAAACAGGACAACCATCGCGCCCAATGTCAGAAGCAACATTCAAAAGACGGCTGGCATTGCTTGAGGAATATTGCCCTGAATCTGAACATCGACTTTACACCCGGAAGTTTCCCGACTTCACTAAATGGGCTTTACTGACGATCGAAAGTTGGTTGTGTGAAACCAACTACAACATGACAGCGATTCAACAAAAACTAGAAAATACAGGACTTCCAACAGATGAATACTTCCACAATTCCAAGAACTCAACTTAAAAATGAACTGGGTTTGCCAAAAGTCTCCGACATCACCAACATCCGCAAAGCGCTTGGTCAACGTGATTGGCAAAATTCCAGCCTTTCACTTGATGATGCGATCGAAGTTCGCCGTTACTATTTCCTGGTTCGTGATCAACAAGTCGCCCCCGCCGATGCGTTGTTGCAAATTGCTTGTGACCGTGGGGACAACTCTGTAGACATTGACGACAGTGCGATCGCCCAACCCCACGAAGCTAAGCGAGATGAATCTGAAGAAAAAGGTGCAGCGATACTAGCTGTCCAAGAAGCCACATCTCAAGGAAATTTAGGGATGGCTGAAACTGGAGCACAGATGGCTACAGCCAATATAGAAGCTTTGAAAATTGGCTATGTTACTAGCCTGGTTTCCGGGATGCAGGATTTCGGTAATGCGGTGCGATCGAATCTCAACACTTTAGCTGAAGCAGCAGCCGGAACTGATATGGATTTACGAGAAGCTAACCTCCCAAAAGCAAAGTTACAAGAGCGGGTTGTCAGTGCTGTGCTGGAACCTTACAAACAAACTCAATCCAAGATATCAAAGGCACTTTGGTAGATGTTCACCGAGAGCTAGGGAAAACCTTGGCTCTCCAACAAATTGAAAGAGAAAAATTGTTGCTGATGATGATGTTCTTTCTCTTTCTTTTACATGACAACTCAATAAAACCTAAGAAACCTTGGTTTGAATTGCCCGCAGATAACGGAAATGCTGAAGAATCGATCGCACTTATGAGGCTGCTCTAATGATTGAAAGCTACGGTTTTGTTGAAATGTTCCTTGCTCCCATTAAATTGTGGAAATCAGTTAAAGCTAGATTTTTCGGAATCAGTGTTGTTGCAGTTTTGATGGGAGGTTGTGCGTGAGAGGTCAAGAAATCTTGGTTTCTGTTCATCATACAAGCACTGGCATCAAGGAAAAACAGTTATTGACTTTCTTGATTCCAGAAAGTGAAAAATCTTACGAATTGATCATGGCTTACTGCATTGAATATGACAGACAAGTATTTTTGTCTGTAGCAGATAACACAGTTATTTTGAGGGAAGACATTATGACCAATACAAGCGATTCTGAGATTGTCTCTAAGCACATTCATACCAATTCCGAAGCATTTTTAGATGCTCTCAATAGTTGCTCATCGGATACTAAAACAGTTGTACTTGATTATTTGCAAACTTTACCAAAAGTTGCCAGCAAGGAATCGGAAACAGATAAAAATACAACAGAAGTTGGAGAAAATAATGCAAATTAAACCAACCAAAGGCGAATTACTTCGCAAAATAGTCACCATTGCAAAAGGCATTTTTACTAATGAAAAACCGCCCACATCACCTGCTCAAAACTACAATCAAATACCTCTTTGTCCCAAGCGATACACATTGCAAGATAAAGCCATGATGCTTACTGGCGCTACTGTCTGCGCTGTAACACTCTGGTTTATTCCCGGAGTTGTGCGGGGAATGGTATTAATAGAAACCAAGACTAAGCCAAAACAAATTGCTCAAAGTGTGGTAATTATTACTTTACCTGAAGTTCACGGCGGAAACACTGCTCATACTGCAATTTCTACGGTCTTTGCGATCGGAGCATTGGTCTACATTTTTCAGAATGATTTACGTAATTTGTGAGGGATTCAATGTTTGATTGGTTATTTGGTTTTGGTTCTTCTGATGGATTGACAACCTATACGGTCGAAGTCTACGAAGATGGCAAACTCACTAAAACTTTGTCGATCAGAGCTAAACATGGCTTTGATGCTGTAGATAAAGTGTCTGATAGTCTACCCAGACCAACTTGTAGACAACGCCACATTAAATGTTTGAATTGTATCCCTACCTGGTAAAACAAAAATGATTCAAAGTAATTGTCAAAATTTCGACGCGAATACCTTCGGAAATCACTTCATCTCTCATGGTTACGATCATGTTGAAGGAATGATGAATGAAAAATACGGAGTAGATTTGGATGCCATTAAGAATATGGATGCTGAGCAACTGGCTATCATGCGTGATGCAGCGGACAAGTCAGCTTGGCTAGTGAAAAACTACAATCTGATTGAGGACATGATTGGCGACATCATTGATGGTCAAGTCACCTGGACGCAGTTGCAGGCAAGGCTTGTAGAACGTGGCGCTAAAGGTGCGATCGACATTGATAAATCTACTGGCGATATGATGATTGCCCGCCTCAAATGGCAAGCAGGAATCACAAAACAAGGTATCAGAGTCGATAACAAACAGAAAATTAGCGACAACAAAGTTGCTAATTATCGGTTATTGAGCAACCATGAATACACAACTTCTTTGTTAATTGAAGCTGATAAATTAGCTCAGCGATTAGAGCTAATTTCAGCAGCACCCAATAAAGCGCTGGCGATGGCGCAATTTAATGAAGGACGCAAAGCAGGGCTTCAGCGTATGACTGATGCTTTGAAATTTGGTAGCGCAGCGTCTATGTTGCCGTCTGGTCAGTATCCCGCGTGGCAACCACAGAATCGCGCTGGATATGCGATCGATGTTCCCAGTCGTTCGATGGGTTCAAGTTCTCAGAAAAGTTTGGGGGCGGGTTTCGGTCAATCTGTGAAAAATGGGTTGGGCAAAATCAATAGCTGGCTGAATCCTGGGGGGACAGTATAATGTTTCCTTTTTCCTCACCCACTCCGCCTCCAATTATTGCTGCACCGCCGGAAGATTCGATCGAACTTAAGGCGCGCAAGGGCTTTGCGGACAGATTATTTCAAGCAATCTGTGGCGCGATGGGCGGATTGGCAGCGCATTCAGTTCGATCGGCTCCTCAATATTTCCCTCTTTTCATTGTGGGGTGCGTTGTTAGCTCGTTGATTTTGGCGCTTGTGCCACCACGGGATAAAGATTTTCTGGGCTTGTACCGCAGCGGTGCGCTCATCCTGATTATCGGTGCGCTATTTCCATTTTGGGATTTGCTGATGCTGATTTCTCAGCAAATTCTAATTGGCGGGGCAGGTGCGGTGATTGTTTTGGCGATCGCACTAATCGCAATTCTGGGGAGGAATTAATCATGGCATCCCCGAAAACTCTAGCTCTCAGCGGTTTATTTGGCGGCATTCTCTGTTGCGGATTAGCGATCGGCATTATCCCCGCAAATCGCTATCTCCATCTCCGCCAAGGACTCGGCGCTGCTGGTTTATGGATTATGTTCGGCGGATACACCGCAGCGCAGCGCTCAATCAAAGAACAAATTGCGATCGACAAGCAAATTGCAGAGTACGAAGCCCAGCAAAAATTAATCAGGGAAGCCACCCAAATGGCAATGCTGGAGGAAGCTAAAAATAATGCTGTTGTTTCTTCAGAGTTCCGCCAGCAATTACACACTCTTGATGCAAGCGCAGGCTTTGCTCAGCTTGCCCATGAAAATCATCCGGCGTGGTCACAGCAGCAAATTGAAGCTGCTCAAGCTCAGCTTGAATCTGAATCTGAATCAGAATCAGAATCTGAATCAGAGTTTGGGGATGAATTGGCATTGGATAAATTGGCAGAACTGAAACCCAGCGATGATATTGAACAAACTTTGGCTGGTGTTTCTCTCGCGATCGCACCCAACCTCGGAATCAAATTCTTCAATTGGAGACGGTTTAAAAGAGAATCGAAACTTTTCCCCCACATTCGCGCAGTGGGCACGACTGGCATTGGCAAAACTTGTTTGATTGATTGGTTACTTGATGTTTTTCCGGCGGGGAAAACTCAGGTAATTACGGTGAAGCGCCGGGTCAATCAATGGGTTGGTTTAAAAGTTATCGGTGTGCCAGAAAATTTTGATGCGATTCGATCGGCTCTGGAAGATTTGCAGGCTGTGAGAAAACACCGTACCGAGAAAATGGCAGAAGGAAGAGATTCGCCAGTTTTGAATGTAGCGGTGGACGAGTGGCGCGCTATCTCGAAAAATATAAAATCTACCATCGATCGAGCATCGAAGGAAATTACTTCACCCAGCGCCCGCGACATTATGAGTAATATGATTACTTTGGCTCGTGAAGTCAATATCAGAATGCTTGTGATGGCTCAAGGTCGGCAAGTCGAGACTTGGGGCTTGGAGGGTGAATCGGATTTAGCAGAATGTTTCTGTTCAATTTATCTGGGCAAATTTGCTATCCAAGAATGCGAGACTAATCGCAATCGACATCCTGCCGATTCTCAGGCTTTTGGGCAATACCAGGCTGTCCGTGATTACTTGGAATCGATCGGCTCCAGGGCTGCGTGGATATCCTGTGCTGATGGCGAATTTCCAGCAATCGTACCCGATTTGAGCAATTGGAAACGTGGTAACAAAGATGACGTACCAGCGCCGACTCAGCCTCAAATTGAATCCATCATTGGTACGCAGGATTTGCCCGCCGAATTGCTCGATCGAGCGCGTCAGCGACTTGAAGCTAACTTCGACTCGACTTCCGGTGATACTTCGATCGCTTCCTCCAATGACACTTCGGGCAAAACTTTTGAAGTGCCTGTGGAAGTTCGGAAAGTACCAAATATCAATACTTCCAGTGATTCCGATTTACTTCCAGCCGATGAACGCTCAAAAGCGCTGGATCGGATTTTAGGGCTGTTGTCGCAAGGCAAGCTCGAAGTAATTGAATTGATACCGATCGAACCTGAGAAAGCTTTGTGGCTGGGAATCAAGACACTGAAAATGCGGGTAACTCCAGCATCACAACATATCTTTGATTGCGGAACTGGTGGCAGTAAATTTCAGAAAGCTCAAGGTTGGTACAAAAATCTTGAAGGTAAGTTTGGGAAAATTGTTGAATAGGGAAGAAAATGCGACCAAAACCAAAGTTTTGTGTTAAGAAATTCATTGTCAGAAATGATTCAATTCCTGGTTACATTTACATTTTCATGCAATCAGATTGCGTGAAAATTGGATTAAGTCGGACACCATTAATCCGCAAGCACTACTTGCAACAAGATTATGGACAATTGCAAACTATGGCAATTGTTTGGGCATTCAATATGAAATTTATTGAATCTCAGATGCACAAAATTTACGCATCACGAAGAATTCGCCGGGCACCCTGGAAAAGCGGATTTACTGAATGGTTTCAGGCAGATTACTCGATCGCGCTTGAGATGCGAATTTATCTGCATCTATTTTCATTTTTCTTCAATTTAGCAGTTGTACTTGCGATCGTTTCCATCATCGCTTTGATTTTATTCCTTCTCCTACCTTGAGGTAATCGTGAATCTAAGAATTGGTGATGCTGCTGCGGAAGCATGGTTGATTTTACATAATGATCCAAACCTTTCACCAACCATCGTATTGGATGTTGTTGCTAAAAAGTTCGCATTGAATCCCTGGCAACTCAGAACACATTGGTTAAATGTTCAAAAAGATTGTAATTGGAGATTGAAAAAAAATGAATCTAACTAATAAAAACAAAGCGGATTTACTGAATGGTTTTAGGTAGACTTCTCAAAAGCGTTTGAGATGCGAATTTGTCTGCATCTATTTTCATTTTTCTTCAATTCAGCAATTCTGATCGTAATTAGTTTAGCAGGTGTTATATGGATGCTGATCGAAAAATGATGAGTGCAACATTGGAGGCTCTGGAATTTAATTTTCTTGATCCAGACATCCAGACTTCGCAGGCGATCGAGGTAATCGCAAATCAACAAGGCATTAATTACTGGGAATTACGAGATTTTTACTGGGAGCTAAGACGATTTAGCCGTGAACACTCTCTAAAGAATAAGAAAGATAGGAATTAAGTGATGAAAGACAAAAATGGTAACGAGTTGCGCGGTGCAGCGCTTCAGTCTGCAATGATCAAGAGAAATGGTTGGCAGCCAGATGAAGTGGAAATTTGTGTCTCAGGTATTTTCGATCGACTTTCTCAGGTAGAAAAACATCATCAACGGTTGCCATTTTTACTGGTTGGGGCGATCGCCATCGGCTGCACTGTTGGAACATTTCTCAAACCCAATCTTGCAGCGATCGCAGTTGGCGCTGGTGCTGCGGGTGTAGGTGTGGCTTTGGTCAAAAGGTAATTAGTCATTAGTTATTGGTAAGCAATCAGCACAAAGTTAGCTGTGGTGTAGCGCTACAAGTGCGGGGATGATGCTAGCGATAGCTTTGCCCCGCTTCGCTATGCACAACACTAATTAATAGTTATCAACATTAAGAGGATTAAAATGTTTGCTTGGTTAGCTAAGACTTGGGGATTCGATTCAGAGCCTCAATGCGAAACGACTCTCAATTTAGAAAGTAAATCGGAAAGTAATGACTCTAATATCCCTCGAATCAATGAAGCTTTAGACTTGTTAGAAAAATATAGCCCACAAGATTATGCAGCGGTGCGACGATCGAAAATAGAAATTAGACCTCAAACCGGATCATACTATTGGGAAAACGTGATAGGAATAAGTCTTGCTGATTTAGATCGCTACGAGCTTGAATGGCTGGCCGGGATATTCGTACATGAAGAGCATCACAACCAACTCTTCAGAGAATTGGGATCGAAAACCAATAGTCAGGCGGAAGAATTAGCGTGTATCGATCGCCAGATTAGTGCTTTAAAAAAGATAGGCGGAAGCTGGTCGGACATTCGAGCACTGGAAAAAGAAGATGGGCTACATTATCTTAGGGTTTGATTCAATGCTTCACTTTAAGGAATGAAAACTCAACTTAAATATTATGGCAATCAGAATCCCTCCCAAATACGGTTCACGAGTTCCTGAACCTGAACCAGACCAAAATCAACCAAAAGGTAGTATATTCGATCGACTTAATGCCAAACTTAATTTTGAACGAGAAAATGTTGAACCTTTTCTCGGCGAGAATTTTGGTTACTATGATCATCGCTGTATTTTGTATATAAGCGGAGAGTATGTTGGGAAAGGCTACGGGAATTACACCGGTGACATGGACAAATATCACGAAATTGGTCAAATCCTAGCTACTCTTTAGCTCATCTAAAACCTTTGATTTGACAGAATCCCTGGATGTTTTTTAACAAATATCCAGGGGTTTTGTGCGAAAAATGCGTTTATTTGACCGGGAAATTCACGCGCACCCATTCCTCAAGTTCATTCCGTGTCCAAGTTCGATCGCAAACGTGGTCATAATCTCGCCATCTCACATAAGCTTCCTTCAGCGGTGAGTCGATGTCGATGTTGTAGGAATCGACGCGATCGTCGTAATGTCCGATAATCAAAATCTGCGGATTGACCCAACTTGGTTTCGATTTGTCCAAGATATATGTCTCAATTAGTTTGGGAGCGGACGATTCATCTCCCAGACTACTGGGGGTTTTCTAGTTTTCTGATATTATTGATTGTAACTGCTTCAAGTAAGGTTGCCGTTATTATTTGTAATAATCAAAAAATCAATGGGATAGTAAATATGGAGCTAACAAAGTACAGTTGGTGGGGCAACCCTAACGAGCCACCTCTTCACCTCAAAACTAAAAAACAGTTGGCAGAATTGGGACTCTCGCCAGTTAAACCGATCGGCATTATCGAAACCCAAAAATACGACGTGCTGCTCTATGACCCCAACAATCCCGAATGCTGCCGACCCAAGAGAAAAGCCACTCCCAAACAATTAGAAACCTTAGCAGCCAACCGTCTCAAAGCTAAGATTAAGCGGGATTACCGAGAATGGTATCGCGAAGTTGGATTTATTGAACGAGATAGAATAAATGCGGTGATGTGGGCTAGAGAACAATTAGCTCTGGATGATTGGCTGATTCTCGATACCGAAACAACTGGATTGTACGATGCGGAAGTTGTAGAAATAGCGATCGTCAGTCATAGGGGAGAAACTTTGCTCGATACGCTCGTCAAACCTTCAATTCCCATCCCCGCACAAGTAACAGCAATTCACGGGATAACGGATGAAATGGTAACTGATGCACCCTTGTTTCCCGAAGTCTATTCCCGCATTGCCAAAGTGCTTCAGGATAAACGCATTTTGATTTACAACGCCCAATTTGATATTAAAATATTGAACTACTGCTGCGAACTCTACGGCTTGCCAATTTTAATGTTACAAAAGCGCTCTGATTGTTTAATGGAATGGGCGGCACAGTGGGGTGGTTACTGGAGTTACTATCACAAAGATTATCAGTATTTCCCTTTACCTAGTGGAAACCACAGAGCATTAGGAGATTGCATTGCTGCTTTTGAGTTAATTGGGAAGATGGCAGTGGATTCGGATGAGATGAATTGTCCCGTACCGATTCCCGAACGCTAATCCAAAAGTCAATTGCACTGCACTTTTTGGGAGATTGAGCGAACTGTTGCTTTGAAAAAGTTTATCATGGAGCAACTGGAGTTAATAAGTTCGCATGACAGACCTCAAGCCAACTGACTACGCTGCTATTATCCGCGCTGTTGCTCAGGGCAGCGAACGAAAGCATCCTGAATGGTTAGATTCAGGAGAGCCGGTGTGTTCTCCCAAGTACGGACAAGGCAAGGTTTTTTCTTGGTTGGGCAACACACTTGTAGTACAGTTTCCCGGATACTCGATTCCCGTTCAATTCAAAAATTGGCAGCAATCCGTTGAAACGGGTGAAATCACTCCTGTTAGCGTACCTATAACACCAGAATCCTCATCCGAAGCTGAAGAAAACAGGGTAGGTGAAATACAGCCTGCTAGCTTTTCTCAGGTAAGTGCAGCAGAAATTGCCGCTATTCCTCAACCCAAATTTAGAGCGATCGCCCAAGAGTTAGCTTCACATCTTAGCGCTGTTCGCATTACCCCCCCGGCATCTGGTTCCTTGTATGGCATCCCCGAGGACTTACCCTCCGCCTTGCAAAATGCTCTTAGGGGATTGGGATACAAGAAACTCTATTCGCATCAAATCGAAGCCTTAGAGAAACTGCGAAACGGCTACGATTTAAGTATTGTTACTCCCACAGCATCGGGCAAAACCCTGTGCTATAACCTCGCAATTCTCGAAGATTGTCTGAACAATCCTAAAACTTCTGCACTCTATATTTTTCCGCTAAAAGCTTTAGCTTTCGATCAGTTTCGCAAACTCCAACGTATTGTCCAAACATTTCCCCCAGAACAGCGGGTAAAAGTGGCACAAATGACCGGCGATACTCACTATACCGAACGCTTGGGACTCTTTGTGCCTCATCCCCCCAATATTTTAGCGGTGAGTCCCGATTTGCTGCACCATCAATTATCAAAGATTCCGCGCGTCTCACAATGGGAACCTTGGCGAGAATTTCTGCGACGATTGCGTTGGGTAGTTATTGATGAAAGCCACTCGTATGTAGGCGCATTTGGCGCTCATGTTACTAACCTAATGCGCCGTTTGCGTAGGGCTGTAGATAGCGTGGGAGGCAACAGCAGCAAGCTCCAATTTATTTGTTCTTCTGCTACGATCGGAAACCCCCAAGACATGGCAATGCGGTTTAGCGGTAGAACATCTGAACCCGATCGTCTGCATTTAATTGAAGGCAGCGGGGCGGGGAGTGCTGGCAGAACTATTCTGTGTTTGGCTCCCAGCGACACAGCGAATTCCGATGCTTGCAAGATTGTTTTATCTTGGCTGCAACAAAAATTAAACGGAATTGTGTTTTGTAATAGTAGAGCAGCCGTTAAGAAGCTGGTAGATTTAATTCAAAAAGAAAGTACGCGACAGGGAAATAGCTATTTTGGGCAACAAGTAACGGCTTTTTATGGCTCGTTAAAAAACGATCGTCGCCAAAACATTATCAGCCAACTTCAACAAGGAAAACTTAAAGTAATTATTTCCACATCAGCACTAGAATCAGGTTTGGATTTACCGGAATTAGATTGCTGTTTAGTGGAAGGATATCCCGGTTCTATTATGTCCTTTCGCCAGCGGTTGGGACGTGCTGGGAGAGTCAATCCGGGATTAGTAATTTTCTTGCCAGTTTCCCAAAATTCTCTAGACTACTATTACGGTAAGCATCCCGAGCAATTGCTATCAGGAGAAGTAGAAAGCGCTGCATTCAATCCCAATTATCCCACCATTGTCAGCAAACACCTTGAATGTTGCTGTGTCGAAAGCGGTTTGCCTCTTGTTGAGGTAGAAAGTCGATTTGATGCTGTTGGAGGTGCGGTTGCTGAGGGACTGCTGGAGCAAAAGAGACTCTCTATCACTCACAATGGTACTACGCTTCGAGGGCGAGGAGAACCCCATCTAGGAGTCAATATTAGAGGCAGTGCTATAGATGCTATTGAATTAATTGATGAGAATACAGGAGAATCCTTTGAAGAAATGCCGCGCGACATTGCCTATCGAGAAGTCTTTCCCGGTGCAATTTACACGGCTTTTGACGATGGCAACCGTTTAGTTAGTTATCGGTGTCAGAGCCTAGATATCGAGCAGAACCAAGCAATACTCCAGCCATTTGAAGAAGACCCCGGCTTATTTACCGAACCTGATTTAGGCTTGCAGATTAAGCTTTTACAAAACCTAGAAGACCCCCGCATTATCCCTACAGGCTTACCCGAAGCGAGGCTGAGATTAACTTTGGGATGGGGCGAAATTACATCACAAGTAATGGGTTATAAGCTTTTGAAAAGAGAATATCGACAAACTTGCACTAATGTCAAATGTCGTCGCTACAAACAGCTTATTGAAGGCAAAGTATGTACGTCTTGCGGTCGGAGTTTGAAATCGATCGAAATGAATACACTTATTAAATCAGTACCCTTCAATCCGCCCTATCAAATACAATACCAAGCCCCAGTCGTTAAAGTCGAAGTAAATTCCCCTCTAATTGAAGCAATTACAGGCGAAGTTAACCGCCACAAAGCTAGCGCAATATCCCAATATGGAGATGATATTCCTCAAGAGTTAAAGGGTTTGTTTTGGGGCAATGCAGTTATGGTTGCTCTGCACAGTATGGCTCATCAAATTCAATTAGCTGTTCCCCTAGTCGTGCTTTCATCTACTCGCGATGTGAACTGTATAGTAGAACGAGATGATTCGGGTATCGTTGCTTACTTTTTTGATACCACAGATGGGGGAAATGGAGCATCTGAAGAAATCGGGAAGCAGTTACCGTTATTTGCTGCTAAAGCCATGTCTCTAGCCTTAAATTGTGAGTGTTCTGACGGGTGCCCTAAATGCTTGACTCAGCTTGGATGCCCTCAAAAAAACGAGGGATTGCACAAGAAAGTCGGTTTGTTTCTGCTTGAAGCCATAGCAGCGAATTCTCCAACTTAACAGTCTATAAAGTAGTATTTCATCTACCAATTTGTGAAATTCAAGCAAAAATATCAGATTTCTCTTTCAACGGCAGATACCGGGCTCTGGAAAATTGCACCGCCGTTCTGAAATTAATTAATGAGATAACGGTGGATTTAGATCGGATAACTCTCGTCTACCGATTCCCCAGGGCGATCGCTGATATCCCAATCCATCGCATCATCGGGGAACAAAGATAACTGCCCCGGCGATACGTTAGATTCACGGCGATTGTGGTAGGAAAGGTGGCAGGCAGTACAAAGCGCAACTAAGTTTTCGAGGCGGTTGTCCTCTGGTATCCGATTGCGGTGATGTACCGTCAAAGTTACCTTCAAGCGTTCGGATTTGGTTAAACCACTTTTAGTACCGGATGGCAGGCATTGTTGGTTGCACTTCGTACAGCACCACAGAGCGCTTGTTTTGACTAACAATGCGATGGATTGCCAATTATCGGGATATCTCTTAGGTTTTGCCATAGCTCATTTCTCAGAATACGGCGATCGCTTT
>Ga0105047_10002355_pt1 | contig 33781 bp, 17 predicted proteins | sample MAT04_FD_78384 | JGI IMG/M metagenome (GOLD analysis project Ga0105047, IMG submission 78384) | Freshwater microbial communities from Lake Fryxell liftoff mats and glacier meltwater in Antarctica - MAT-04 (megahit assembly) | ecosystem: Environmental > Aquatic > Freshwater > Ice > Liftoff... | reverse complement strand
GCGGCAGCGCAGCACCTGCCGGCAGACCAAGGGCGGCTGCTGCGGCCGCGGCCAGCGGTGCTGCCGCTGCGGCGCTGTCGGCACGCCCGGCCCACGCCGCCACGGCCTCGCCCAGATCGGCCAGGCCGAAGCGTTGCAGCCAGCGGTCCAGCCGGCCCGGCGCGGCCTCGACGTAGACGACACGCGGGTCTTCGCCCAGCTTGCCGCGCATGGCGGCGCTCTTCAGCGCGTCGCCCAGGCCACCCAGGCGGTCGACCAGGCCGTGCGCCAGCGCGTCCTTGCCGGCCCAGACGCGGCCCTGGGCGACGGCGTCGATCTTCTCGGGCGTGGTCTTGCGGGCGGTGGCTGCGCGCGTGGTGAAGTCGCGGTAGACATGATTCACGCTGGCCTGCAGCAGCTGTTCGAAGCGCGGGTCGAGGCCGCGGCGCAGGTCGTAGGCGGTGCCCAGCCAGGTGGTGCTGTTGCCCGCGGCGTTGACGCCGATCCTGGAGAAGGCCTCGCCCGCGGTGGGCAGCATGGCCACCACGCCGATGCTGCCGGTGATGGTGGCCTCGTCGGCCAGGATCTCGTCGGCTGCCAGGCTGATCCAGTAGCCGCCCGAAGCCGCCACGTCGCCCATCGACACCACCACCGGCTTGCCGGCGGCGCGTGTCAGCTCCAGTTCGCGGCGCACAAGTTCACTGCCGAAAGCGCTGCCGCCGGGCGAGTTCACGCGCAGCACCAGGGCCTTGATCTGCTTGTCGTCGCGGGCTTGGCGGATGAGCTCTGCGGTGCTCAGGCCGCCGATGCGGCCCGGGCCGGCGCGGCCGTCGCTGATGCCGCCTTCGGCGACGACCACGCCCACGGCGTCGCCGTCCGACCTGGGCTTGATACGCGCCAGGTAGTCGTGCCAGTGCACCTGGCGGAAGGTGGTGGCCTTGCCTACCTTGCTGCTCTCGGCCTCGCCGTCGTCGTCGGGGGCGCCGCGTGCGATGAGCGCCGCCCGCATCTCGTCGCGTGTCTTCAGCGCATCGACCCACTTGCGCTGCAGCGCCCACGCGGCGAGGTCGCCGCCGGCCGCTTCGAGGCTGGCGGGCAGCGAGTCCACGGCCTGCATCACACTGCCGGCGGGCTGCTTGCGCGCCTGCTCGACGCCCGTCGTCCAGCTGGCCCACAGCGCGCCGTAGAGCGCACCGTCGCTCTCCAGCGTCTCGGGCGAAGGCGCGCTGGCGGTGTAGGTCTCGCCGGCGTTCTTGAACTTGCCAGCGCGGATGACGTGGGCGGTGACGCCGACCTTGTCGAGCAGGTCCTTGTAGTAGCTGCGCAGGCGGCCGTAACCCTGCACGTTGATGCTGCCCATCGGGTGCAGCCAGACCTCGCTGGCCTGCGCCGCCAGGTAGTAGCCGCGCTGGTCGAAGTTGGCACCCCAGGCGACGACCGGCTTGCCGGCGGCCTTGAAACGCTGCAGCGCCGCGGCCACCTCGCGCAGCGTGGGCAGCCCGGCGGCGCCGAGTTCGTCGGTCATCAGCAGCGCGTGCGTGATGGCCGGGTCCTTGGCGGCGGCGTCGATCACGGCCAACACGTCGCGCAGCCGGGCGCCGCCTTCTTCGTCGCCCTGCAGCTGGCGCAGCAGCGTGCCGCGGCCGCTGCCCGGTCGCTGTTCGCTGATGCGACCCGACAGGTCCAGCACCAGCGCCGTCTTCGGCTGCAGCGCCGGCGGGCCGCCACGCAGCACGGCCCAGGCCAGCGCGGCCAGCAAAGCGATGAAGAGCAGGTTCAGCAGGGCGCGGCGGCTGGCGTCGAGGAACCACCACAGGGCGCGGCCGGCGCGGCCGAGAGTCGAGAACAGCGAGGACATGGCGGGGTGGCGCGAGCGTGTCGCGCGGGGTGCAGCAATGCGTCGAGCTTACGCAGTGCCTGCCCGGCGCGTTGCAACACGCGACGAAGGCCCGCTGGCGGGTGATGGACTGCGCCGGGCCGCCACCGCCTGCGCCCCGGCGCGGGCCAACCCCCGGTCTCGAGCGTCAACTTTGCGCGCACGCAAGACATGCGCGCATGACGGGCGGAAAATCTGCACCGGAGCCCGCGCGCAGGCAGCGTGCTTGCCGCGGGCTCTTTCTTCACACGCGCCGGCCCGACCTGCTGCTGCGCTTCGGCCGCGGGCCCAAGCTGCCGCCGTCGCTGCGGCGGCCTGTGCAGGCAGCGCGGGTCTGAGGCCGCGTTGCGCAACACCATGAACACCACTTCGAACGCCCCGCGTCGCACGGCGCTGCGCCGCACCGCCGCCGGCCTGGCCGGCGTGGCGGCGCTGGGCGCCGGCTTCGTCGGCTGGGCCGTGCAGCGCCCGGCCGTGCAGCTGAAGTCAACCCGTCGGGCAGGAGGCTCGCCAATGAACAGGAAGTGGCTCGTCGTCTACGCCAGCCGTGCCGGCTCGACCGGCGAGGTCGCGCAGGCCATCGCCGAGCGGCTGTGCGCCCAGGGTTTCGATGCCGACGTGCGGCCCGTCACCGCAGTGGGCAGCCTCGACGGCTTCCAGGCCGTGGTGCTGGGCAGCGCCATCCGCTACGGCGCCTGGTTACCCGAGATGCTGACGCTGGCACGGGCGCAGCGCGCCGCACTGGCGGCGCTGCCGGTGGCCGTCTTCACTACGCACTTGCAGGCGCTGGACGACAGCGAAGCCAGCCGCAGCACCCGCAGCGGCTACAGCCAGGCCGTGCGCGCGCTGGTGGCGCCGCGCGACGAGGCCTTCTTCGCCGGCAAGGTCGACCCGGCCACCTTGTCCTTCTTCGAGCGCATGGCGGTGAAGCTGGTCAAGTCGCCCGTGGGCGACAAGCGCGACTGGTCACGCATCCGCGCCTGGGCCGACGGCCTGGGTGCAACGCTGCGATGAGCGGCGGCCGACGGCCGCGAAGGCGCAGGTGATGCCGAACGGGATACTGATCGTCGCGGTGCTGGTGCTGCTGCTGGCCGGCGGCGGGGTCGTCGTGGGGCTGCAGCGCAGGCGCGACCTGGGCGCCGACTGCACGCGGCGCCGCGCCGCGATGCTCGGTGCAGTGGCGCCAGCGCCGCCGCTGCTGACCGAGGCCCTGATCGCGCCGCTGCCGGCGCCGGTGCAGCGTTACCTGCGTGTCTGCGGCTGGCTCGGCAAGCCTTTGCCGCGCAGCGTGCAGGTCGACTTCGACGCCGAGATGTTCAGCAAACCCGGCGCCGCCGGCATGCGCGGCCCGGCCGTGCAGATCGACCGCTTCGACCTGCCGCGGCGCCTGTTCTTCATGCGCACGCGTTTGGCCGGGCTGCCGGTGGCGGTGCTGCACGACTACACCGGCACGCAGGCTTCCATGCAGGTGCGCCTGGCCTCGCTGTTCGACGTGGTGGACCTGCAGGGCAGCGCGCTGGCGCGTGCCGAGACCGTCACGCTGCTCAACGACCTGTGCCTCTTCGCGCCGGCGTGGCTGGTCGATGCGCGCCTGACTTGGACGGCGGCCGATGACCAACGCTGCGAGGTGGCTTTCACCCAGGGCCCGCACCGGGTGCGCGCCACGCTGGAGTTCGACGACGCCGGCCAACTGGTCAACTTCCATTCCGATGACCGTGGCGCCTTGCAGAAAGACGGCTCGCTGCGCCTGCTGCACTGGTCGACGCCGATGCGCGACTACCGCGAATTCGACGGCCGCCGCGTGGCGACCCGCGGCGAGGCGGTCTACCGCTACCCGGAAGGCGACTTCGCGTATGGCCGCTTCGTGCTGCGGCGCATCCACTTTGGCGCCGCGCCGTGAAACACCGTGCCGCGCTGGCGGGCCGCAGCGCCCTGGCCGCACGCGCGCCGACGCTGGGGGTCAGCGCAGGCGACGATGGCCACGGCAGCTGCGCGCAGACGGCAGCAGAGCGGCGCTGAAGGCCGCCGGCGCGTGGCGTCAGGGCGGCGCGGGGCGGGGTTGCGATACTCCGGCCCGCCATGCAGTCCATCCTTGCGGTCACCGTGCCGTTTTTTGCCCTCGTGCTTTGCGGCTACCTCGCCGCGCGGCGCCACGTACTGCCGGAAAGCGCGATCCCCGGCCTCAACGCCTACGTGCTGTACTTTGCGCTGCCCTGCATGCTGTTCCGCTTCGGCGCCGGCACGCCGATCTTCGACCTGCTCAACCCGGTGGTGCTGGGTGTCTACCTGGCCGCTGCGCTGATCATCGTGTTCTTCACCATCGCGGTGACGCTGAGCGAACGTGTGCACCTGAAGGACGCCGCTTTCGGCGCGCTGGTGGCGGCCTTCCCGAACACCGGCTTCATGGGCGTGCCGCTGCTGGTGGCGCTGCTGGGCAACGCGGCGGCCGGGCCGGTGATCTGCACCATCCTGGCCGACCTCTTCGTCACCAGCTCGCTGTGCATCGCGCTGGCGCAGGCCCACGGCGCGGCGGGGCAGGGGCCGCGCGTGGCGGCGCTGCGTGCGCTGCGCGGCGCGCTGTCGAACCCGCTGCCGTGGTCGATCGCGCTGGGCGCGGTGTTTTCGGTGCAGCAGTTCAAGCTGCCCGGGCCGGCCGACACGGTGGTGCGCATGCTGGCCGATTCGGCAACACCGGTGGCGCTGTTCACCATCGGCGCGGTGCTCTGGCGGGCGGGGCAGCACGCGCACACGCGCACGCCGCTGGCCGACTACCTGCCGGTGGCGCTGATCAAGCTTTTCCTGCACCCACTGCTGGTCTTCGGCCTGGCCGCCGGCGCCTACGCGCTGGGCGCGCCGCTGTCGAAGTTCCAGCTCACCGTGCTGGTGCTGGCCGCGGCGCTGCCCAGCGCCAGCAACGTCAGCCTGCTGGCCGAACGCTACGGCGCCGACAACGGGCGCGTGGCCCGCATCATCATGAGCAGCACGGTGCTGGCCTTCGTCAGCTTCTCGGGCCTGGCCTGGCTGTTCGGCGTGCAGCCGCAGTAGCTGCAGTAGCCGCCCGCGGGCAGGGCGGCGATTAGCGCCGCAAAGCGGGCTGAACTCCGGCGATCGACGCCCCCGGCGGCGGCCGACACTGGCGGCGCAGGCCCCGCACGTGCAGTGCCGGGCCGCGTGACCGGAGCCCCCTGGATGACTGCCCGCCTGCCCTACCGTCTTCGCCCGCCGTCGCTGGCGGCCTGGCTGCTGTGTGCCGCGCTGGCCTCGGCGGCCTGGCCGGCGCTGGCGCGTTGTGTCGACGAAGACGCGCCCGATGCGCCGGCCACCACCTTCGCCGCGCCGATGGCCCCGGTGCAGCCGCGCAGCACGCTCGGCGGGCTGGTGCGCGACGCGCTGGAACGCAGCCACGCCGTGGGCGCGGCGCGCCTGCTGGCCGAAGCCGCGGTGCAGGACATCGACGAAGCACGCGCCGCGCAGGCGGTGCAGGCCAGCGTCGGCGGTGGCATCGGGCCCGGCGGCAGCCGCTCGGCGGGCGTGACAGAAAACGCCGCGCTGCAACTGCGCGCCACCGTCAACGTCAGCCAGCTGCTCTACGACGGCGGCCGCACCGACCGTCTGGTCGACTGGCGCACGCAACTGGCCGAGTCGGCGCGCTACGGCCAGCTCACGCAACAGGAACAGCTGGCGCTCACCGCGGTGGCGCTGCAGCTCGAACGCAGCCGTCACCGCATGACGGCTCAGGTCTGGCGCAATCACGCGCGCAAGACCGGCTGCCTGGTCGAGGCGCTGGAGACCATCGTGCGCACCGACCGCGGCCGCGCCAGCGAACTGCTGCAGGCGAGGAAGACGCTGCAGCAGGCCGAACTGACGCTGACGCAGACCCAGTCCACCGTGCGCCAGATCGAGGTGCGCCTGCGCCGCCTGGTCGGCGACGGCCTGCCGCCCACCGACGGCCTGAGCACCGTGTTCAGCGGTGTGCCCGAGCTGCCGCAGCTGGTGGCCGACGCCGAACGTTCGACCGAGATCGCCCAGCTCGACGCACAAGCCACTGCGGCGCGGCGTTATGCCGAAGCGGTGGCGGCAGGCGGCGGGCCCCAGCTGAGCTGGAACATCGGCGGCAGCGCCGCGGCTGGTACCGCCAACAGTGCCAACGGCGCCACCGGGCCGACGAAGAGCGGCTCGTATTCGGTGGGCGTGTCGGTGAACATCCCGTTGCTCAGCCCCGGCCTGGCGCCGGCCAGCGACGCGGCACGCAAGCGCGCCGAGGCCGCGCTGCTGCAGCGCGCCGAGGCCCTGGAGTCACGCCGCTTCCGCGTCGCGGAAGTGCACGAGCAGGCGCTGGCGGCGCTGGACCGCGCGCAGCGCGTGGCCGAGGTGCTGAAGAACAGCGAGCAGGTGCGCAACTTCACGCTGCAGCAGTGGCAGCAGCTGGGCAAGCGCAGCCTGTTCGACGTCATGGCGGCCGAGGCCGACCACTACAACATGCGCGTGGCGTACGTGAATGCGCTGCACGACGTGCAGCAGCTCAACGCCAACCTGCTGAGCCTGGGCCGCGGCGTCATCGAATGGCTGCGCTAGCGGCGTTCGGCTTCCGGCTCGACGAGCCCTCTCCACCCGCGCGACGCGCACCACCTTCCATCCACTTCGAAAGCGTGCCATGAGCCCCAAGCGAGTCCTCAACGTCGGCGGCAACAACAAGTCCATTCCGCTGCCGCCACAGTACACCGGCTTCGAGCACCTGCTGCTGGACATCGACCCCAAGGGCGCGCCCGACATCTGCTGCGACGCGCGCAAGCTGGACACGCTGGACGCGGCGCAGTTCGACGCCATCTACTGCTCGCACAACCTCGAGCACTACTACCGCCACGACGTCGCGGCGGTGCTCGCGGGCTTCAGGCACGTGCTCAAGGACGGCGGCTTCATCCAGATCCGCGTGCCCGACATGGGCGAGGTCTTCCGCCGTGTTGTCGAGGGCGGTCTGGACATCGACGACGCGCTCTACCAGTCGGCCGCCGGCCCCATCATGGCGCTGGACGTCATCTACGGCTTCCAGCTGCAGATCGAGCGCAGCGGCCAGGAGTTCTTCGCGCACAAGACCGGCTTCACGCAGAAGTCGCTGCTGCTGGCCTTGCAGCGCGCGGGCTTGACCCAGGTCTACAGCAGTGTCGGCAACCTCGAGGTGCAGGCCGTGGCCTTCAAGGGCCAGCCGACGGCGGAGACGCTGGCGCTGTGGGGTCTGAAGCCCGAAGCCGCCGTGGCCAGCAGCGAGCCGGCGCTGGCCGAGGCCGTGGCATGAGTGCACGCGAGGCCCCGTTTGCCGATGCCACGCTGCAGCCTGAAGGTGCGCAGGCGTCCAGCATCCAGGTCTTCCAGACCTTCCACAAGGACTACCCCAGCAACCCGTCGTCCAGCTGGCTCAGGCCCGTGGGCGTGGGCGGCTATCAGCACGAAGGCTTCGAGTCCGACGCCAGCGGCGTCAACATCGCGGCCCTCAACCCCGCCTACTGCGAACTGACGGTGCAGTACTGGGCCTGGAAGAACACGAAGAGCGAGCATGTGGGCTTCTGCCACTACCGCCGCCTGATGAACTTCGTGATCGATCAGACCTGGCTGGCGCCGGGCAATTCCAGCCTGCCGGTCGACGCCGGTCTGGTCGACTACCTGTCTTCGCCGGCACAACTGCAGCGCCTGCAGATCTTGATGGGGCACTGGGACGTGGTCGTGCCGCGCCAGGTCAAGACGGTGCCCTCCATCGAACACCAGTACCTGGCCTGTGTGGAGCGTGCCCCCTGGGAGGCCTTCCTGCGTGTGATCAAGCTCGTCTACTCGGCGCACCGCGGTGCCGAGGACTACTTCCGCCTCGCGCCGCAGGCGCCGATGTGGAACATGTTCGTGATGCGCCGCGAGCTGTTCGAGGCCTACTGCCGCGACCTCTTCCTGGTGATGGATGCCGTCTACGAACAGATCGGCGCACCCTACGACGCCTACCAGAACCGCTACCCCGGTTTCCTGGGCGAGCGCTTCCTGGGCTTCTGGCTCTACCTGAAGCAGCCCCGCGTCTGCGAAGTGCCGATGCTGCACTTCAGCTGACGCCGCGTCCGACGCAAGCGCCCCGCCGCTGCAGTGCAGCGCCGGGGCGTTTGTTCGAACATCGACAAGGCCCGCGCGCGGGCCAGGCCTTCAGGCCGCCTGCTGCAGCAGCGGCGCTTCGTTCGCCAACATCCAGTTCCAGGCGGTGCGCACCACCGCGCGCAGTTCGCCGTGGCGCGGGCGCCAGCCCAGCACCTCGCGTGCGCGGGTCGCGTCGCCCACCAGCACGGCGGGGTCGCCGGCACGGCGCGGCAGGCTCTGCCAGCCGATGGGCTGGCCGGTGACTTCGCGGCAGGCCGCGATGACCTCCAGCACGCTGAAGCCGGCGCCGTTGGCGAGATTGAAGAACTCCGCCGCCTGCACCTGCCCCGACCACAGGCGCTCGGCGGCGCGCAGGTGGGCCTGGCACAGGTCGTCGACGTGGATGTAGTCGCGCACGCAGCTGCCGTCGGGCGTGGGCAGGTCACTGCCGTAGACCTGCAGCGCCGTGGCGGCCGGGTCGCCGCCGCGCTGCAGGCGCAGCGCCTCCTGCAGCACCAGCGGGATGAGATGGGTCTCGGGCGCGTGGCGCTCGCCGGCACGGCCGCGCGGGTCGGCGCCGGCGGCGTTGAAGTAACGCAGCGAGATGCTGCGCAGACCGTGGGCCTGCGCCTGGTCGACGAGCATCTGCTCGACCATCCACTTGCTGCGGCCGTAGGGGTTGATCGGGCGCTGCGGGTGGGTCTCGGGGATGGGCAGCACCGTGGGTTCGCCGTAGGTCGCGCAGGTCGACGAGAAGACCAGCCGGTCGAGCCCGTGGCGGCGCATCGCGGCGATCAGGTTCAGCGAACCGCTGACGTTGTTGGCGTAGTAGCGCTCGGGTTCGTGCACCGACTCGCCCACGTAGGCGAGCGCGGCGAAGTGCATCACCGCGTCGTAGCGTTCGCCGGCCAGCGCACGGTCGAGGTCGGCCGGCACGCAGAGGTCGCCGCGCACGAGCGGCGCGTCGCCCACGGCGTCGGCGAAGCCGCGGCTCAGGTTGTCGAGGACGGTGACGCGGTGCCCGGCGTCGCGCAGGGCCAGCACCATGTGCGAGCCGATGTAGCCCGCGCCGCCCACCACCAGCACCGAACGCGGTGTCTGCAGCTTCATGTCCTGCTCCCGTGCCTTCAGGCGGCTTCGCGCAGTTCGGCGCCGGCCAGCACGCGCCGCGCCAGCATCTGCGCGCGGGCGATGGCCTGGTCCATGTCGTAGTAGCGGTACTCGCCGAGGCGGCCGCAGACCAGCAGGCCGTCGCTGCGGTCGGCACGTTCGCGGTAGGCCTCGTACAGGCGCGCGTTGGCGTCGTCGGGGAAGGGGTATTCGTACTCGCCCGGTTCGCTGGGCGTGAACGGTGTCTCGCGTGTGAGCAGCGTGCCGCGCGTGGCGGCCGCGGCCTGCGGCGGCATCATGTGCTTCCACTCCAGCGTGCGCACGTGCGGGCCGTCGGCGGGGTCGGGGTTGTTCACCTGGCCGCAGGGCTGGAACTGCGCCGTGCCGGGCAGGTACTCGTGTGTGCGCTTCTGGCCGCGGTAGGCCAGGCGCCCGAGGTCGAAGCCGTAGTACTCGTCGATGGGGCCGGTGAAAAGAGTCAGCCGGCGCGGGCGGAAAGCGCTGCGCTCGGCGAGGTAGTCCACGCCGGTGTGCACCGGGATGCCGGCCAGCATGTTGCTCATCATGCGGGTGTAGCCGCCGTCGGGGATGCCCTGGTGGCGGTGGCGCATCAGGCGCGGCTCGTCGTCTTCGCGCACGTCGAAGCGTTTGGCCAGCGCCGCCGACAGCGCCGTGGCCGGCACGCCCCACTGCTTCTCGGAGTAGCCCTTGACGAACTTCTCGTAGATGGGCCGCGGCATCATGGCCAGCGAGGCCTGCTCGAAGTTCGCCGGCTGGCCGGTGAACTCGGGCTTCCAGTCCTTGCCTACCGTGCGCTGGATGTAGCTGCCGGCGATGGGCCAGTTTTCGTGGCGGCCTTCGACCAGCGACTTCAGCTCGGCCTCGTAGCGGTAGAAGCCCGTGAAGCGGTTGACGAATTGCCACAGCGCTTCGTCGTTGGTGCGGAAGTAGTGCGGGCCGTAGGTGTGCACGACGATGCCGCTTTCGGCGTGCACGTGGTCGTGCACGTTGCCGCCGAGGTGGTGGCGCCGCTCCAGCACGAGCACGGCGTGGCCGGCATCGTGCAGGGTGCGGGCGAGCACGGCGCCGGTGAGGCCGGAGCCGACGATGAGGTAGTCGATGTTCATGGCAGGGCTCGGCACGCGGCTCAGGTCGTGGTGGACGGCTTCGCCGTAGCCGGCATCTCGCGGGCCTGGCGGCGCAGGCTTTCGCCCGAGGCGCGGCGCACGGCGGCCAGCGTGGCGGTGGCGATCGGCGCCGCTTCGGCGCCGCTGCGCAGGGCGGGCGCCGCGGGCAGCACCACGCGCGGGCCTTCGTCCAGCAGCACGGCGCGGAAGTAGGCGATGGTCTCGACCAGGCCCTCGCGCAGCGCGACCTTCGGTTCCCAGTCGAGCAGGCGCTTGGCCAGGTCGATATCGGGACGGCGCTGCTTCGGGTCGTCCGCTGGCAGCGGGTGGAAGACGAGCCGGCTGCGCGAGCCGACGAGTTCGATCACGATCTCCGCCAGTTCGCGGATGGTGAACTCGCCGGGGTTGCCGATGTTCACGGGGCCGGGGAAGTCCTCGGGCGTGTTCTCCATCATGCGCATCATCGCGGTGATGAGGTCGTCGACGTAGCAGAAGCTGCGTGTCTGCTGGCCGTCGCCGTAGAGCGTGATGTCCTCGCCGCGCAACGCCTGCACGATGAAGTTCGAGACCACGCGCCCGTCGTTGGGGTGCATGCGCGGGCCGTAGGTGTTGAAGATGCGGACGACCTTGGTGCGCAGCTTGTGCTGGCGGTGGTAGTCGAAAAACAGTGTCTCGGCGCAGCGCTTGCCTTCGTCGTAGCACGAGCGCGGGCCGATGGGGTTGACGTTGCCCCAGTAGCTTTCGGGCTGCGGGTGCACCGCGGGGTCGCCGTAGACCTCGCTGGTGGAGGCCTGCAGGATCTTCGCGCCCACGCGCTTGGCCAGGCCGAGCATGTTGATGGCGCCGTGCACGCTGGTCTTCGTGGTCTGCACGGGGTCGTGCTGGTAGTGCACCGGGCTCGCCGGGCAGGCCAGGTTGTAGATCTCGTCGACCTCGACGTACAGCGGCATCGTCACGTCGTGGCGCATGAACTCCAGCCGCGGATGGCCGTACAGGTGCTCGATGTTGCGTTTGCTGCCCGTGAAGAGGTTGTCCACGCACAGCACCTCGTGGCCGGCGCCCAGCAGGCGGTCGATCAGGTGCGAGCCGAGGAAGCCAGCGCCCCCGGTCACGAGCACGGTCTTTGCATCCTTCTTCATCGTCGGTCTCTCCATTCACGGGCGACGCAGGCTGCGACGCCGAAGTGCCATGGATGCTGCCTGCGCGGGCGCGGACGAACGGCCTGAACAGAGGGGCCAAAACACCCCACTTGCGGCCCTGGGCGACCCCAGATGGAAAAAGAGGCACCGCCACGGCGGTGCCTCTTCGGGGGACGCCTGGCGCGACCTGCGTCGCGCCAGGCCCCAGCGGGCCCTGCGGCCTCAGATCAGCGGCGTCGAGCGCAGCAGCTCGTCGTCGATGGCCGACCGCGCCATCCCGGCGTAGGCCAGGCCCGTTGTCGGGGCCGCGCTGGCGGTGGCCGTCGCGGGGCCGCTGCTGCCCAGCAGGTCGGTCGCGGGGCCAGCCAGCAGGTCGGCGGCGGTCGGCGCGGCTTGCTTGGCGAACCACACGTCGGCCATCGCGGCTTCGCTGCCGTCGGTCTTCGTGTAGCTGCCCATCAGGCCCAGCAGGTTGCCGTTGTCGGTGTTGCTCGTCTTGGTGAAGTCGAGCTTGATCTCGGCCACACCGAAGTCCATCAGCCCCTTCAGCTCGCCGGCGTCCGTGATGCCGTCGCCGTTGCCGTCGACCCACAGCTTCAGTTCGCCCCAGGCCTTGTCTTCGGCGTTGAGCTTGCCGTCGCCGTTGCCGTCCAGCGCTGCCATCGCCCGGAAGCCGTCGCCGGCCCGTTGACCGTTGGCCAGCTGTGTGGCGCCACCGAACAGCTCGCGGCCGTCGTTGATGACGCCGTCGCCGTTGATGTCGCGCACCAGCAGGCCGTCGCCGGCGCCCACCCAGCCGACCTGGCTGCGCTGGCCGGTGGCCGTGAGGTCGAAGTTCACGCCGCGTTCGGCCGACACCGTCTGCACGCCGTTGCCGTCGAGGTCCAGCACGATGGGCGTCACTGCCTGCAGCGCGGCGAACTGTGCCGTGCTCATCGCGGCCCAGTCCTCGCCCTCGAAGGCGTTGTACTGGGTCATGGTCATGGCGCCGAGGTCCTGGGTCTCGAAGGCCACCACCTGGGTGGAGCTCAGCGCGACGATCTGGTCCTCGGTCAGGGCGCGGGCCTGGGCCGTGGTCAGGGCGACGATGTCACCCACTTCCAGCCCTGCGATCTGCTCGGTGCTCAGCGAAGCGATCTGCGCCGTGGTCAGCGCCGCAAACTGGCTGCTGCTGAAGGCCGCGATCTCGGCCGTGTCGAAGCTGGCCAGTTGGGCCGTCGTCAGCGCCGCCACCTGGGTGTTGCTCAGCTGGCCGAGCTGCACGGTCGTCAGCGCCTCGATCTGGTCGGTACTCAGCGCGGCGATCTGCGCCGTCGTGAAGGCCTGCAGGTCGGCCGACTCCATCACCGCCAGGTCGGCGGTTTTCAGGGCCTGCACCTGCGCCGTGCTGAAGGCCGCCACCTGGGCGGTGGTCAGGGCCTGCACTTGCTCGGTGGTCAGCGCCTCGATGTTCGCGGTGGTCAGGGCCCGCACCTGCGCCGTGCTCATGGCGGCCACGTCGGCCGCGGCCAGCGTGGAGAACTGGGCCGTGCTCAGGCTGTTCACCTGCGCCGTGGTCAGGGCCTCGATCTGCGTCGAGGTGAAGTTCGACAGGTCGCTGCCGGACAGCGCCTGCAGCTGCGTCACGCTCAGTGCCGCCACCTGGGCCGTGGTCAGCGCGGCCAGCTGGCCGCCGGTCAGCGCGTCGATCTGTGCCGTGGAGAAGGCGGCGATCTGCGCCGTGCCCATGGCGGCCAGGTCGGCCGTCTGAATCACCGCCACGTCGCCCACTTCCAGCGCCTGCACCTGGCCCGTGGTCAGTGCCGCCACCTGGGCCGAGGTCAGCGCCTCGATGCCGGCGGTGGTCAGCGCGGCGATGGCCGCCGTGCTCAGGGCCCGGATCTGCGCCGTGCTCAGCGCGGCGATGTCGGCGGTTTCCATGCCGGCCACCTGGGCCGAGCTGAACGCCGCCACCTGGGCCACCGTCATGGCCGCGAACTGCGTCGTCGTGAAGGACGCCAGGTCACCTGCGGACAGGGCGCCGAGCTGCCCGATGCTCAGGCCGGCCACCTGCCGGGTGCTCAGGCTGGCCATCTGGCCGGCGCTCATCGCGCCGAGCTGGTCGCCGGTGAAGGCGCCGACCTGGGTCACGCTCATCAGGTTGAGGTCGGCGGTGTCCAGCGCCGTGATGTTGGCGGTGGCCAGCGCACGCACCTGCTGGGTGCTGAGGGCCAGCACCTGGGTGCTGCTCAGCGCGGTGATGTTGCCGGCCGACAGCGCCGCGATGCCCGCCGTGCTGATGGCCTTGATCTGCGCCGTGCTCAGCGCCGCCAGGTCATCGGTCTGCAGGCCGTTCACCTGGGCGGTGCTCAGCTGCGAAATCTGGGCCGTGGTCAGCGCCTGGAACTGCGCCGTGGTCAGGGTGTTCAGGTCGGCACCGGCGATGGCCGCGATGTTCGACGACGCGATCGCCGCCACCTGGGCCGTGCTCAGGGCCGCCAGCTGCGCCGTGGTCAGCGCGTCGACCTGGGCCGAGGTCAGGGCCCGCACCTGCGCCGTCGTCAGGGCCGCGACGTCGGCGGTCTCCATCGCGGCCAGGTCGGCCGACTCGATGGCCGCCACCTGGTTGGTGCGCAGGGCCGCTACCTGTGCGGTGCCCAGGGCCTGCAACTGTGCCGAACCCAGGGCCTGGATGTCCTCGGTGCCCAACGCACGCACCTGGTCGGTGGTCAGCGCGGCGAGGTCGTCCGTCGCCATGGCGGCCACCTGGGCCGTGGTCAGCGCGGCGATCTGTGCCGTGGTCAGCACACGCACCTGGTCGGTGGACAGGGTGTTGAGCTTGCTCGAATCGATGGCCTGGATCTGCGCCGTCGTCAGGTAGCTGAGCTGGCTGTCGGTCAGGCTGGTCAGCTGGGCCGTGGTCAGCGCCGCGACCTGCGTGGTGGTCAGGCCGGTCAACTGGCTCTGGCTGAGCTGGGCCAGGTCGGCGGTCTCCATCAGCGCCAGGTTGACGGCGCTGATGGCGCGCAGCTGCGCCGTGCTCAGGCCCGGAATCTGCTGCGTGCCAAGGGCCACCAGCTGTGCCGAGTCGAGCGCGGCGATGCCGGCGGTGCTGATGCCCCGCAGTTGCAGATCGGTCAGCGAGGCCAGGTCGTCGGTCTGCATCGCAGCCACCTGTGCCGTGGTCAGGCTGCCCAGCTGCGTGGCGCTGAGCGCCGCGAACTGCGCCGTGGTCAGCGTCTGCAGACGGGTGGCGTCGATGGCAGCCAGCTGGGCCGTGCCCATGCTGCCCAGCAGCGACGTGGCCAGGTTGGAGAGTTGCGTCGTCGTCAGCGCCGCCACCTGCATGGTGGACAGGGCCGCGAACTGCGCCGGGACCAGGGCGTTCAGGTTCTCGGTGGCCATCGCCACCAGCGTGGCGGTCGGAATGGCCTTCAGCTGGGCCGCCGTCAGCACGCCCACCTGGACGGTGTCCAGGGCTGCGAACTGCGCCTGGCTCAGGGCCGCGACGGCACCCGTCGACAGGGCCTCGACCTGCTGGGTCTGCAGCGCAGCCAGGTCGACCGTTTCCATGCTGGTCATCTGGGCCGCGCTCAGGCTGGCCACCTGGGCCACGCTCAGGGCCTGGAACTGGCTGGACGTGAGCGCGGCCAGGTCAGCGGCGCTGAGGGCGCGCAGCTGGGCCGTGCTGAGGAAACCCAGGCGGGTGTTGTCCAGCGCGGCCAGCTGTGCCGTCGTCAGGTCGTTGATCTGCACGGTCGACAGGGCGGCCACCTGGGCGCTGCCCAGCACGTTCAGGTCGGCCGACTCCAGGGCCTGCACCTGCGAGGCACTCAGGGCGCGCAGCTGGGCCGTGGTGAGCGCCGCGGCCTGGGCCGTGCTCAGACCGGCGATGACGTCGGTGCTGAAGGCCGAGATCGCCGCGGTGCCGATGGCGGCCACCTGCGCGGTGGACAGGAAGCCCACGTCGGTGCTGTCCAGCGCGGCGGCCTGGCCGGCCGTCATGGCCGGCAGCAGCGCGGTGCTCAGCGCCTGCAGCTGTGTGCTGCCCATCGCCGAGAGGTCACCGGCCTCGATGGCCGCGAACTGCGCGGTGCTCAGCGCCGCCAGCTGGCCGGTGGTCAGTGCAGCCACGCCGGCGGTGGTCAGTGCGGCGATGGCCGCCGTGCTCAGCGCACCGAGCTGGCTGGTCAACAGGGCCGCCACGTCGGCGGTCTCGAGGTTGGCCACCTGGTCTTCGGTCAGCTTGGCGATCTGTGCCGTGCCCAGCGCCTGGATCTGCGCGCTGCCCATGGCGGCCAGCGTGGCCGGCTCCATGGCGGCGATCTGCGTCGTGCTCAGCAGCGGCACCTGGGCGACGCTCAAGCCGGCGATGCTGGCCGTGGTCAGCGCGGCGATGGCGGCCGTGCTCAGCGAAGCGATGGTGGTGGTGCCGAAGGCGCCGAGGTCGGTCGAGCTGAACAGCGCCGCCTGGGCGTCGGTGATGGCGGCCACCTGGCCTGCGGTCAAGGCCGCCAGCTGCGCCGTCGTCATGGCGGCCAGGTCGTCGGCCTCGAGCTGCGTGATCTGCAGCGTGGTCAGTGCGGCCACCTGGGCGGTCAGCAGGGCCGCCACGTTGGCCGAGGTCAGCGCGGTCAGCTGGTCGGCGCTGAACGTGCGCAGCTGGCCGGAGGTCAGCGCTGTCAGGTCAGCGGACTGCAGCGCGTCGACCTGCTCGACCGTCAGCGCCGCGATCTGGCGTGTGGTCAGCGCCTGGAACTGGGCCGTGCCCAGCGCGTTGAGGTTGCTCACGCTCAGTTCGGAGATCTGCGTCGTCGTCAGCGCTGCGGCCTGGCTGGGCGTGAGCGCGGCGAGCTGCGCGGTGCCCATTGATGCCAGCTGCTCGCCGGTCAGCGCAGCGATCTGCGCCGTGCCCAGCGCGGCGACGTCGGCGGTGTCCAGCGAGGCCAGCGCGGTGGCGTCCAGCGCTGCGATCTGCGCCGTGCTCAGGGTCACCAGCTGGGCGCTGCTCATCGCCTTCAGGGCGTCGGCGGTGAAGGCCGCGACGTTTTCCGGCGCGATGGCGCGCAGCTGCGCGCTGCCCAGCGCCGCCACGTCGACGGTCTCCAGGGCGGCGATCTGCTCGACGCTCAGGCTGGCCATCTGCGCGGTGGTCAGGGCCTGGAACTGGGCCGTGCCCATGCCGGTGAAGTCGGCCAGGTCCAGCGCGGCCAGTTGCGAGGTCGTCAGTGCGGCGATCTGCGCCGTGCCCATGCCGGCCACCTGGGCGGCGGTGAGTGCCGTCATCTGGCCATCGGTCAGGGCGCGCACCTGCGTGCTGCCGAGCGCCTGAAGGTCGGCCAGCTGCAGGTTGGCCACCTGCTCTTCGGTGAGGTTGGCCACCTGAGCGGTGCCGAGCGCAGCGAACTGCGACGAGCTCAGCGTGTTCAGCGTGTCGGTGCTCAGGCTCGCCAGCAGGTTGGCGTCGATGCCGGCCACCTGGGCGGTGGTCAGTGCCACGAGCTGTGCCGTGCTCAGCGCGGTCAGGCCCTCGGAACCGAGCGCATTGATCTGGGCCGTGCCCAGCTTGACGAGGTCAGCGGTCTCCAGGCCCGACAGGTTGCCGGCGGCCAGCGCAGCCACCTGGGCGGTGCTCAGCGCCGCGGCATGGGCGGTGGTCAGCGCGGCCACGGCGGCCGTCGACAGCGCGCCGACGACGTCGGCGGCCAGGGCCTTGACCTGGGTCACGCTCAGCACGGCCACGTCGGCGGCCTGCAGTGCGGCGGCCTGGTCGGTGCCCAGCGCGGCGAGCTGTGCCGTCGTCATCGCGACGTACTGTGCGGTGCCCATGGCGGCGAGGTTGGCGGCTTCCAGGCCGGCGAACTGCTCGGTGCTCAGCGCGGCCACCTGGCGCGACGTCAGCGCACCCAGCTGCACGCTGCTGAACTGGTTCAGCTGCGTTGCGCTGAAGGCCGTCACCTGGGCGGTACCCATGGCGGCCAGGTCGGCGCTGTCCAGTGCGGTCAGCACGTTGGCCGCCAGGCCGGCGACCTGCGTGGTCGTCAGCGCGGCTACCTGGGCGCTGCTCAGGGCCTGCACGGCAGCACTGCCCAGGCCGGCCAGCGCTTCGGTGCTGAAGGCGCGCACCTGGGCCGTGCTCAGTGCGGCGATCACGCCGGTGCTCAGTGCGCCGGCCTGTTCGGCCGACATCGCGGCGATCTGCGCCGTGCTCAGGGAGCCGTACTGCACCGTGCCCAGCGCAGCCTGGTCGGCGGCGTCGAGTGCGGCAAACTGTGCGGTCGTCAGCGCGGCCATCTGGGCCGTGGTCAGCTTGGCCACCTGGGCGCTGCTCAGCGCCTCGATCTGGGACGTCGTCAGGGCCTGGATCTGCGCTGTGCTCAGGGCGCGCAGGTCGTCGGTTTCCAGCGCGGCCACCTGGCCACCGGTCAGGGCGACCAGCTGGGCGGTGCTCAGCGCGGCCACCTGGGCCGTGGTCAGCGACGGGATGTTGCCTTCGGTGATGGCGGCCAGGCTCGCGGTGGACAGCGCGCGCAGCTGTGCCGTGCTCAGCACCGCCAGGTCGGCGGCCTGCAGGCCGGCGGCCTGCTCGACGGTCAACGCGGCGAGCTGCGCCGTGGTCATCGCGGCGTACTGTGCGGTGCCCATGGCGGCCAGGTCGGCGGCCTCGATGGCAGCGAACTGCGCCGTCGTCAGGTTGGCGACCTGGCGCGTGGTCAGGCCGGCCAGCTGGGCCGAGCCCATGGCCTCGATCTGCGCGGTGGACAGCGTGGCCAGCACCGGCGCGCCGATGGCGGCCAGGTCGGCGGTTTCGAGGGCGGCGATCTGGTCACCGCTCAGCGCGGCCAGTTGTGCGCTGCTCAGCGCACCGGCCTGCAGCGTGCCCATGCCGGCCAGCGCGGCCGTGCTCAGCGCACCCACGGTGCCAGCGGCGAGCGCACGCACCTGCACGGCGGTCAGGGCGGCCACGTCGGCGGCTTCCAGTGCCGCGGCCTGCGCCGTGGTCAGCGCGGCCAGCTGGGCGGTGGTCATGGCGCGGTACTGCGCCGTGTCCATCGCGGCCAGGTCGTTGGCGTCCAGCGAAGCGAACTGCAGTGTCGACAGCGCAGCCACCTGCTTGGTCGTCAACGCAGCCACCTGCGCGCTGCCCAGCGCGTCGAGCTGGGCCGTCGACAGCACGGCGATCTGCGCCGTGCCCATCGCGGCAAGGTCGACGGTCTCCAGCGCGGCCATCTGCTCGGCCGTGAGGGCGGCCACCTGGGCCGTGTTCAGTGCGGCGACCTGGGTCGAGCCCAGGCCGGCGATCGCGCCCGCCGACAGCGCAGCGAAGGCGTCGGTGGACAGCGCGCGGATCTGCGCCGTGCCCAGCACGGCCAGGTCGGCGGTCTCCAGCGAAGGCGCCTGGTCGGAGGTGATGGCGGCCAGCTGCGCGGTGCTCAGCGCCTGGAACTGTGCGGTGTCCAGCGCGGCCAGGCCGGCCGGTGTCATGGCGGCGATCTGGGCCGGCGTCCAGCCGGTCACCTGGCCGCTACTCAGCACGGCCAGCTGGGCCGACGAGAAGGCGGCGAACTGGGTCGCCGACAGGGCGTTCAGCTGCGCGCTGGTGAGCGCGGCCATGTCGACCGTCTCCATGCCGGAAAGCTGGTCGACGCTGAGCGCGGCCACCTGGGCGGTGCTCAGACTACGGACCTGGGCGGTGGTCAGGGCCTGCACGGCCGCCACCGAGAGCAAGCCGACCTGGCTGGCGCCCAGGGCGCGCAGTTGCGCGGTGGACAGTGCAGCCACGTCGGCGGCCTGCAATTCGACGGCCTGGGCGGTGGTGATGGCGGCCATCTGGGCCGTGCCCAGGGCCTGGAACTGCGTGCTCGTCAGCGCGGCGAGGTCGGTCGGCGACAGGCTGGCCACCTGGGCGGCGCTCAGCGCGGCCACCTGTGCGGTGGTCAGCTTGGACAGCTGGTCGCCGTCCAGCGCGTCGAGCTGGGCAGTGCTGAGCGCACCCACGGCGGTGGTGCTCAGCGCGGCCAGGTTGGCGGTGCCCAGGCTGGGCAGATTGTCGGCATCGATCGCGGCGGCCTGCGCTGCGGTCAGCGCCGCGGCTTGCGCGGTGCTCATCGCGGCGAAGTGCACCCCTTCCAGCGCGGCGACGGCCTCGGTGGACAGCGCGGCCAGCTTGGCGGCGCCCAGGGCGGTGATGTCCGCGGCTTCCATGCCGGCGGCCTGGGCCGTGGTCAGCGCGGCGGCCTGCGCGGTGCTCAGCGCGGCGAACTGCTCGGTGCTCAGCGCCGACAGGTTGCCGGCGTCGATGGCCGCCACCTGGGTGGCGCTCAGCGCGGCCACCTGCGTGGTGGTCAGGTTCGACAGCGAGGCGGCGCCCAGGGCGTCGAGCTGGGTTTCAGACAAGGCGCGGATCTGCGCCGTGCCCAGGGCGCGCAGCGCGCTGCTGGACATGGCAGCCAGGTCGGCCGTCTCGATCGCGGCGGCCTGCGTCGCGCTCAGTGCCGCCACCTGGGCGGTGGTCAGGCCGGTGATGGCTTCGGCCGACAGCGCGGCGATGTTGGCCGTGCTCAGCGCGGCGATCTGCGCCGTCGACAGGGCCTCGAGGTCGGCGGCCTCCAGCGCAGCCACCTGGGCCGTGCTCAGCGCCGCCACCTGCGTGGTGGTGAGGTAGCTGACCTGTGAAGAGCTCAGCGCGGCGATGTCGTCGGCGTCGAGCAGCGCGAGCTGCGACACGCCGAGTGCACGCAGCTGGGCCGAGCCCAGCGCGGCCAGCTGTTCGGCCGTCAGCGCGTTGACCTGGGCGTCGGTGAGCGCGGCCACCTGGGCCGTGCCCAGCGCGGCGATGTCGGCGGTCTCCATCTGTGCCAGGTCGGCGGCCTGGATGGCACGCACCTGAGTCGTCGACAGTGCGGCGGCTTGCTCGGTGGTCAGCGCCTGCAGCGTCTCACCCGTCAGGGCCTCGATCTGGGCCGCGCTCAGCACGCGCACCTGCGCCGGCGTCAGCGCAGCAAAGTCGGCGGCCTCGAGCTGGCTCATCTGCTCGGTGGTGATGGCCGCCACCTGGGCGGTGGTCAGCCTGGCGAACTGCGCCGTCGTCAGCGCGTTCAGCTGGTCGGGCGACATCGCGGCGATCTGGGCCGTGCTCAGGCCGCTGACCTGCGCGGTGCCCATCGCGGCCAGCTGGTCGGCCGACAGCGCGGCGAGCTGGGCGCTGGTAAGCGCCAGCACCTGGGTGCCGTTCAGGGCCGCCAGGCTGGCGGTGGTCATCGAGCCGATGTCCTCGGCGTCGATGGCACGCAGCTGCGCGGTGGTCAGCGCCGCGGCCTGCGCCGAGGTGATGGCGCCCACCTGGTTGGCGTCGAGCGCGGCGATGTTGGCCGTTTTCAGTGCGGCATAGCGGTCGGAGGCCAGTGCGGCCAGGTCGACAGCTTCCATGTTCGTGACCTGCGCGGTGCCAAAGGCCGCCACCTGCGCGGTGGTGAAGCCGGTGTACTGGGTGCTGCTCAACGAGGCCAGGTCACCGGCCTCCAGGCCAGCCACCTGCGCGGTGCTCAGCTGCGACACCTGGGTTGTGCTCATGCCGGCCAGCTGCTCGGGCGACAGCGCCTCGAGCTGGGCCGTCGACAGCACACGCAACTGGGCGCTGCTGAGCTGGCCGATCTGGGCGCTGCTCAGGCTGGTGAGGTCATCGGGGGACAGGGCCTGCAGCTGCGCGGTGCTCAGCGCGGCGAGCTGTGCGGTGCCCAGGTCGGCGCCGAGCGCGGCCACCTGGCCGGCGTCCAGGGCCGCGATGGCGGCGGTGCCGAAGGCACGGATCTGCGCCGAGTCCAGCTTGGCGAGATCGGCGGTCTGCAGCGCGGCGACTTGCTCGGTGGTGAAGGAGGCGATCTGCGCCGTGGTCATGGCTTGGAACGCGGCGGTGCCCAGGCCGGCCAGCTCGTCGGCGGCGATGACACGCAGCTGCGCGGTGGTCAGCGCGGCGACGCGGTCGGTGGCCAGCGCCGTCAGTTGCGCGCCGCTCAGGGCTTCGACTTGCGCGGTGGTCAATGCTGCCACCTGGGCGGCGGTCAGCGCGACCACCTTGGCGGTGGCCAGCGCGGCGAGGTCGTCGGCTTCGATGCCGCGCACCTGTGCGGTGGTCAGGTTGGCCAGCTGGGCCGTGCCCATGGCGCCCAGCGCTTCGGCGCTCAGTGCGGCCAGGCCGGCGGTGCTCAGGCCCTTGACGGCGGAAGTGCTCAGCGCGGCCAGGTCGGCGGTTTCGAGACTGGAGATCTGCTCGGTGCTGAATTTGGCCACCTGCGTGGAGCTCAGGCCGGCGAACTGCGCGCTGGTCAGCACGTTCAGGCGCTCCGGCGCCATGCTGATGATCTGCGCGCTGCTCAGGCCGGCGACCTGCGTCGACGACAGGCTCGCGAGCGTGTCCGTGCCCAGCGAAGCCAGCTGCTCGGTGCCGAAGGCGCCGATCTGCGTCGAGCTGAAGGCCGCGAACTTGGCGGTGGTCAGCACGGCCAGGTCTTCGGTCTCGAGTGCACGCACCTGTGCCGTGGACAGGCCGGCCAGCTGCGCAGTGCTCAGGCCAGCCACCTGGGCCGTGGTCAGGGCGGCGATGCCGGCGGCGCTGAGGCCGCCGATCTGCGTCGGCAGCAGGCCCGACAGGTCGATCGTGCTGGCGGCATTGCCGGCGAACAGCGCACCGAGCTGGGCCGTGCTCAGCGCGGCCAGCTGGGCCGAGCCGAAGGCGGCGACCTGGGCTGTGCTCAGCGCGTCGAGCATCGCGGTGCTCAGGCCGCGCATCTGCGTGGCCGTCAGCGCGGCGAGGTCGGCGGTCTCGAAGGCGGCAAAACCGGCAGTGCCGATGGTCGTCAGCTGGGCCGCGGTCAGGCCCTGGACCTGCGCCGTGCTCAGTGCGTTGATCTGCGCCGTGCTCAGCGCGTCGATGGCGGCGGTGCTGATGGCGGCCACCTGGCGCGAGCTCAGCGCCGCGTAGTCCTCGGTCTGCAGGCCAGTGATCTGTGCCGTGCTCAGGGCGGCGATCTGGGTCGGCGTGAGAGCGCCGAACTGGGCCGTGCTGAGCAGGTTGACGTTGCTGCCCAGCGACGTGAGCTGGGCATTCGTGAGGCCGGCCACCTGGGCCGCGCCGAGGTAGCTGAAGTCGGCAGTGAGCGCCGCGATCTGGTCGGTCGTCATGGCGCCGATCTGCGTCGCGGACATCTGCCCGAGGTCAGCGTCGAGCTGTGCAACGCGTGCGCCCAGCGCCACCACCTGGCTGGCGCTGAGGCCGGCCACCTGGGCCGACGTGAGCGCGGCCACTTCGCTGTCGTCGAGCGAAGTGATGACGGCGGTACTCAGGGCCTTGACCTGGTTGACGCTCAGGTTCGGAATGTCGGCGGAGCTGAGGGTGTTGAACTGTGCCGTCGTCACGCCCGCCAGCGGGCCGGCGGCGAGGGTCAGGATGTCGGCCGAGGTCAGCGCGCTGCCCAGCACCGAGATCGCGGCGCTGGACAGGCCGTTGACCTGGGTCGAGGTGAGCACGCCGAAGTCGGCGACCAGGCCGGCGACCTGGGCGGTGTTCAGGCTGCCGAGCTGGGCGGCCGTCAGCGCCGCCACCTGGCCGGTGGTGAGCGCGTCGAGGCCGGCGCTGCCGATGCCGTCGAGCTGGTTGGCGGTCAGCGCAGCCACCTGGGCAGTGCTCAGCGCGACCAGCTGGGCGCTGCCGAGGGCGCCGATCTGGGCGCTGTTCAGTGCGGTGATGCGGGCGACGCCCAGCGTGGCCAGGTCTTCGGTGGCCAGGCCGGCGACGGCAGCGGTGCCGATGGCGGCCAGCTGGGCCACCGTCATGGCGTTGATCTGCTCCGTGCTCAGCACGGCGATGTCGCCGCTGTCCAGGCCCGAGATGGCGCCGGTGCTCAGCAGGCGCAGCTGTGCCGTGGACATCGCGACGAGGTCGGCGGTGCTCAGCGACTCACCATAGGCTGCGCCCAGCGAGGCCACCTGGGCGGTGGTCAGCGCGGCGAGCTGCCCATCGGTGATGGTGTCGAGTTTGGACAGTTGCGCGGTCGTCATCGCCGCCACCTGGGCGGTGCTCAGCGCCTGGATCTGGGTCGAGGTCAGGGCGTCGACGGCCGCGGTGCTCAGCGCGCGGATCTGCGCCGTGCTCAGCACCGCCAGGTCGGCGGTTTCCATGGCACCCGCCTGCGCGCCGCTGAGCGCGGCCACCTGGGCCGTGCTCAGCACGGCGATGTCGGCGGTTTCCAGTGCGTCGATGGCTGCGCTGCTGATGGCGCGGATCTGTGCCGTGCTCAGCGCGGCGATCTGCGAAGTCTTCAGCGCCGCGATGGCGTTGTCGCCCAGGCCCGAGATGGCGGCCGTGCTCAGCGCCGCAACCTGCGCGGTCGACAGCGCGGCGATGTCGGCGGTGTCCAATGCCGCGGCCTGCACGGCCGTCAGCTGGCGGATCTGGGCCGTGCCCATGCCGGCCAGTTGCTGTGAACTCAGGGCCTGGATCTGCTGCGTGCTGAGCGCGGCGAACTGCGTGCTGGTCAGCGCCTCGAGGCCGGCGGTGCCCAGCGCCGGGATGTCGGCGGCGCTGATGGCGCGGATCTCGGCGGTGTCCAGCAGGCGCAGTTGCGTGGAGGTGAGTGCGCCGACCTGGGCCGAGGTCAGGGCCTCGATATCGGCGGTGGACAGGGCGTTGACCTGGGCCACGGTCAGCGCACGCACGGCCGCGGTGGAAAGCGCCGCGATCTGGTTCGTCTCCATGGCCACGATCTGCGCCGTGCTCAGTGCCGCCACCTGTGCCGAGCCCAGGGCGGCCACGGCCTGGGTGGACAGCGCGGCCACATCGGCGGTCTGCATCGCGGCGAGCTGCACCGTGCTCAGTGCCTGCACCTGTTGCGATTCCAGCACCTGCACCTGCGCGGTGGTCAGCGCCTGGATCTGGCCGGTGCTGAAGGCCTGCACCTGCGTGGCCGTGAACTTGGTCACGTCGGTCGGTTCGAAGGCCGCGATCTGGCTGCCCGTGAGCACCCGCAAGCCCGTCACTGGAATGGCTGGCACCTGCGCCTGCGTCAACGCGGCGATCTGCGCCGTGCTGAAGGCCGCCCAGTCCTCGGTCGTCAACGCCGCGATCTGGGCGTTGCCCATGACGGCGATTTGCGAGGTGGTGAAGTTGGGGATCAGCGTGGCCATTTGTCCAGTCCTTTTGCGACGACCGGCAGACCCACTCGAAACTGCACTTGCAGCCCGACCGTCCACCGGTTCATGTCATCGGATATCGGTACCGCTTGGGGGGACTTGAGTGGCGGCAGCGGGCAAGAAGGCGGGGGAAGCACGACTTCTTCGGGCCCCGGGGTCGGGGCCGGGCGTGCTGGGCACGCGGGCGCTGTCCCTGCGGCGCGCAGGGCGCCGGCGGGGCGAGACGCGGGATGCAAGACACCCGGTTCGTCAGCCCGTTTTCGGCCGTGCGGCGGCGAACTTGAGCCGTGCCGCAAACAAAAACGCCGCCTTGCGGCGGCATCGTGAAGCTGTCGACAGTGCGGCCTATTTGCCGGCCGGCACCTTGCCTTCCACACCCTTGACGTAGAAGTTGACGCCGCCGAGGAACTTGTCGTCGGCCACGGCGTCCTTGGCCAGCAATTCCTTGCCGTCGCTGCCGACGAGCGGGCCCTTCCAGATCACGAAGCTGCCGTCCTTCAGTCCGGCCTTGACCTTGGCCACGGCTTCCTGCGTCTCGGCCGGCACGGCGGCGTTGATGCTGACGATGTCGATCGCGCCTTCCTTCACGCCCCACCACACGCTGCCGGTGGCCCAGCTGCCTTCCAGCGCGTCCTTGGTGGCCTTCACGTAGTACGGGCCCCAGTTGATGACGGCGCTGGCCAGGTGGGCTTCGGGTGCGTAGGCCGTCATGTCGCTGTCCCAGCCGAAGGCGAACTTCTTGTTCTTGGCCGCGGTCTGCAGCACGGCCGAACTGTCGGTGTTCTGGAACAGCACGTCAGCGCCCTGGTTGATCAGGCTCTGCGCGGCCTCGGTTTCCTTGGGCGGGTTGAACCACTCGTTGACCCACACCACCTTGGTCTTCACCTTCGGGTTCACGCTCTGCGCGCCGAGCGTGAAGCTGTTGATGTTGCGGATGACCTCGGGGATCGGGATCGAACCCACCACGCCCAGCGTGCCGCTCTTGCTCATCTTGCCGGCGATGATGCCGGCCATGTAGGCGCCCTCGTAGGTGCGGCTGTCGTAGGTGCGCATGTTGGGCGCGGTCTTGTAGCCGGTGGCGTGCTCGAACTTCAGATTGGCGTTGTCGGCCGCCACCTTGAGCATGGGTTCCATGTAGCCGAAGGTGGTGCCGAAGATCAGCTGGTTGCCCTGGCCGGCCAAGTCCCGGAACACCCGTTCGGCGTCGGCGCTTTCGGGCACCTTCTCGACGAAGCTGGTGACCACCCTGTCGCCGAACTCCTTCTCGATGGCCTTGCGGCCGTTGTCGTGCGCAAAGGTCCAGCCGCCGTCGCCGACGGGGCCGATGTAGGCAAACGCGATCTTCAGCGGCGCTGGCTTGGGCGCTGGCGCCGACGCCGTGGGCGCCGCGGCGGTGGGCGCCGGCTCTTCCTTCTTGCTGCAGCCGACGAGCGCCGCAGTGGCGGCCAGCGTGGACCAGCCGGCCAGCTGCAGCAGCCGGCGTTTGGTGTTCGTGTTCATGGGTTCTCTCTCCTGTGGTTGATCGATGGGACTAGGGAACGAGGCGTATGTCCAAGCTTCCCGCCACGGAACCGGCTTCGCCGGTCCGTAGGCGGACGGCCCGAGCGGCGCGGCCTCTGGCCGCGCGTGGAGCGATGGCGAGCCCGGGGGCTCAAGGTACAAAGGGCTTGCCCAGCGAAGCCGGCATGTTGGCGCGTATCCAGGCGGCGTTGCGCGAGATCAGCACCAGCACCACGATGGTGGCCACGTAGGGCAGCATGCTGAGGAACTGGCTGGGGATCTCGACGCCCTGGCCCTGCAGGTGGAACTGCAGCATGGTCACGCCGCCGAAGAGGTAGGCGCCCAGCAGCAGGCGGGCCGGGCGCCAGGTGGCGAAGGTGGTGAGCGCCAGCGCGATCCAGCCCTTGCCGGCGACCATGCCTTCCACCCACAGCGGCGTGTAGACGGTGGAGATGTAGGCCCCCGCCACGCCGCACAGCGCGCCGCCGGCCACCACCGCGGCGAGGCGGATGCGCCGCACCGGGTAGCCCAGCGCGTGCGCCGATTCGGGCGACTCACCCACCGCGCGCAGCACCAGCCCGGCGCGGCTGCGGTAGAGGAACCAGGCCAGCCCGAAAGCCAGTGCCACCGCCAGATAGACCATCGGGTGCTGGCGGAAGAAGGCCGGGCCGACAAAGGGCAGGTCGGCGAGGAAGGGAATGTGGAAGTCGGGCCGCTGGCCGATCCTGGCCTGCACGAAGTTGACGCCGACGAAGGCCGAGAAGCCACCGCCGAAAAGGCTGAGCGCCAGGCCGGTGGCCACCTGGTTGGTGTTCAGCCAGATCACCATCAGACCGAACAGCGCGGCCATCGCCGCACCCGCCGCCGCGCCTGCGGCCAACCCCAGGGTCGCGCTGCCAGTGCTGACGGCGGTGGCAAAGCCGGCGATGGCAGCCACCAGCATCATGCCTTCGGCGCCCAGGTTGACGATGCCGGCACGTTCGTTGATCAGCAGGCCCAGACCGGCCAGGGCCAGGATGGTGCCGGCGTTGAAGGTGGCGGCGAGGAGGAGGGCGAGGGCGTCCACTTTTCAGTTGCCTCGCCTGGTGTCGATGGCTGCGTCGCCTTTGCCGTCACGGCGAGCGCAGTGCTCTGGCGCGTCGCGGCAGGCGGTGCCCGGCGTGGCCGCTGACTGTGGCGGTCGGCCTTGCAGGCCGACTCCCCTGCGCTGCTCGCCTCGAGGGGGTGCCGCATAACTCACTTCGTTCGCTGCGCTCACTGCGTTCAAACAGGATGCGGCAGAAGTGATTGCGAAGCGCGCTGCGCGCGCCCCCCTCAAGGCTGGCCTTGCAGGCCGCGCCGGGCCCACTGGCCCGGACGCTCGCAAGGCACAAACGGTCCACCGGACCGTTTGAGTCCCTGCTCGCCTGCTCGGCGCCACACACAGCGGCCCCGCCGGGCACCGCCTGCCGCTCAACCCCCAGCGGTGGCGTGCGGAGAGTGGCGTGCCGACAGGGGTGGCTGCAAAGGGGTGGGTGGGCTGGATGCGGGCGCGTGGGAAGCGCCGAGTAGCGCAGGGTTCATGGCCGCGCGCGCAGCGCGCTTCGTGGACTGACTTGCCGCATCTGTTTGAGCGCAGTGAGCGCAGCGAACGAAGCGAGTTATGCGGCAGGCCATGGACCCGAGCAACGCACGGCCGTCGGTGCGCAGCGCCAACCGCTTCCGTCGCGCCCGCGCCCAGCCCACCCACCCCTTTGCCGCGCGACATCAAGACCGCCCCCGAGCAGCAGCAAGCGAAGTCACCCACCGCACCCGGTAAGCGATGAGCGTGTCACACGCCAGCAGCGTGAACAGCAGCAGCCCCTGGAACACGCCCGTCAGCGACTTCGGCAGCCCCAGCCGCGACTGCGCCAGTTCACCGCCGATGTAGAACATGCTCATCAGCACGCCCGCGAAGACGATGCCCACCGGGTGCAGCCGCCCCACGTAGGCCACGATGATGGCCGCGAAGCCGTAGCCGGCCGGCACGTAAGGCGTCAGCTGGCCCAGCGGCCCGGCGGCTTCCAGGCCACCGGCCAGGCCGGCCATGCCGCCGCTGAGCAGCAGCGCCGTCCACAGCGCGCTGCGCGACGAGAAGCCCGCATAACGCGCCGCCGCCGGTGCCAGCCCGCCCACCTGCAGCGCAAAGCCGCGGTAGGTGCGGAAGAGAAAGGCCCACAGCACCGCCACCGCCACCAGCGCCATCGGCAACCCGATGTGGGCGCGCAAGTTGGGCACCAGGCGCGGGATCTTGGTCTCGGGCAGGAAGGTGATGGTCTGCGGGAAGTTGTAGCCCGCCGGGTCCTTCCAGGGCCCGTAGACCAGCCAGCCGAGAAGTTGCTCGGCGACGTAGACCAGCATCAGGCTGACCAGGATCTCGTTGGCGTTGAAGCGGTCACGCAGCAGCGCCACGATGGCCGCCCACAGCATGCCGCCGAGCACGCCGGCCAGCAGGATGGGCACCACGATGCCTCTTCCCAATGACGCCAGCCACACGGTGTCGGGCCCGGCCTGCATCGCCACCCAGCCCGCGCAAAGCGCGCCGACGACAAACTGCCCTTCGGCGCCGATGTTCCACACGTTGCTGCGGAAACACACCGCCAGCCCCAGCGCGATCAGGATCAGCGGCGTCGCCTTCACGCTCAGTTCCGACAGCGCGTACAAGCTGGAGAGCGGCTCGACGAAAAACATCTGCAGCCCGCGCAGCGGGTCCTTGCCCAGCAGCACAAAGAGGCCGACGCCGATCAGCACGGTGACGGCCAGCGCCAGCACCGGGCTGGCCAGCGACATCAGCTTGCTGGGTTGCGGGCGCGCTTCGAGCTTGAACATGTTCACGCCACCGGGGCCATGTCGGGCTGGGTGTTCCACAGCCCGCTCATCCAGGCGCCGATCTGCTCGACCGTGGCGTCGGCCACCGGTACGCTCGGCGACAGCCGGCCCTGCGCGATGACGTGCAGCCGGTCGGCGATCTCGAACAGTTCGTCGAGTTCCTCGCTCACCACCAGCAGCGCACAGCCGGCGTCGCGCAGCGCCAGCAGTTCACCGCGGATCTGCGCTGCCGCGCCCACGTCCACGCCCCAGGTCGGCTGGCTGACGATCAGCAGCTTCGGGTTGGCGGCGATCTCGCGCCCGACGATGAACTTCTGCAGGTTGCCGCCCGAAAGGCTCTTCGCTGCGGCGCCCGCGCCGCCGGCGCGCACGTGGAAACGGGCGATCAACTCTTCGGCCAGCCGCTGCACGCGGCCGGTGGCGATCCACCCGGTGCGTGAAACGGCCTCGGTGCGTGTCAGCAGCGTGTTCTGCGCCAGGCTCAGCGTCGGCACGGCGCCGCGGCCCAGGCGTTCCTCGGGCACGAAGTGCAGGCCTTGCTTTCGTCGCTTGCGCGGGCTGGCCTGCGCGATGTCCTGGCCGGCCAGCGTGATGCAGCCCGGCGCGGCGCGTGGGTCCTCGCCCGACAGGGCCGCCATCAGTTCCTGCTGGCCGTTGCCCGAGACGCCCGCGATGCCCACCACCTCGCCGGCACGCACCTCGAAGTTGATGTCGCGCAGCGCCATGCCGAATTCGTCGGGCTCGTCCAGGCTCAGCGCGTGCACCGTCAGCACGGGCGCGCCGGCCGTGGCGGCGCGGGCCTTCAGCGCCAGCGGCTCGGCGCCGATCATCAGCCGTGACAGGCTGGCGTTGCTCTCGGCGCGCGGGTCGACCTGGCCGGTGACCTTGCCGCCGCGCAGTACCGTGCACTGCGTGCACAGCGCGCGTATCTCGTCGAGCTTGTGGCTGATGTAGAGGATGCTGCAGCCCTGGCTGGCCAGCGTGCGCAGCGTGACGAAGAGTTTGTCCACCGCCTGCGGTGTCAGCACCGAGGTGGGTTCGTCCAGGATCAGCAACTGCGGCTTGGTCAGCAGCGCACGCACGATCTCCACGCGCTGGCGTTCACCCACGCTCAGCGTGTGCACCGGGCGTTGCGCGTCGACGTCCAGCCCGTAGCTGGCCGCCACCTCGGTGATGCGTGCCGCCACCTCGGGCAGCGTCAATGTCTTGTCCAGCCCCAGCCAGACGTTTTGTGCTGCCGTCAGCGTGTCGAACAGGCTGAAGTGCTGGTAGACCATGCTGATGCCCAGGGCGCGTGCCTGCGCCGGGCTCTTCACCGTCACCGTCGCGCCGTTCCACAGCATCTGGCCTTCGTCGGGCTGCACGGCACCGTAGATGATCTTCATCAGCGTGCTCTTGCCGGCGCCGTTTTCGCCCAGCACGGCGTGGATCTCGCCCGGCAGCACCCGCAGGTTCACGCTGTCGTTGGCACGCACGGCCGGGTACTGCTTGCTGATGCCGGTGAGTTCGAGTCGCAGCATGGCTCAGGGCCCCGCGGTGGCGGGCCAGGCGGGGCGGTACAAGGTGCCGGGCCGGGCTGGCCCGGCACCGAGTGCGCTCAGAAGTGGTACTCGGCGCGCAGCATCGTGGTCTTCGCCGTGGCGCCGGGGCCTGCGCCGGCACCGGCGGCCGTGGTCTTGTTGCCGAACTTGTTCTTCCAGTACTGGTACTCGATGCCGACCAGGAACTTGCCCTTGGCGCCGGCCAGCGAGCTCACGTCGTACATGACCTGGCCGTCGATGTTGGTCTCGGCCGCCGTGTCGCCGCCGAACTCGTTCTTGCCCTTGCTCTGGATGAAGTTGGCGAAGCCCGCGAAGGACAGGCCGGTGTCCTTGCCCAGCGGGATGCCCCAGGCCAGGTTCAACATGCCGTGGCCCTTGTAGCTGTAGCGCGGCGTGCTCACCTTGCTGAAGGTGTTGTAGGGCGCGTTGCTTTCCTTCAGCCAGTACAGGCCGACGTTCAGGAAGCCGGGCACGTCGATCGAGAAGGTGGGCCCGATGACGAGCATGCGCTTCTTGGAGTTGTAGCCGGCGTCGGTCTTGGTGTTGACGTCGAAGCCCAGCGTGGCGCCGATGCCGCGCACGGGGCCGAACTTCATCGGGCCGGCGCCTAGCATTTCGAGATCCAGCGTGTGGCGGTAGACGATGTAGATCTCCTGCGCGCCATTGCTCGAGCCGGCACCGGCCGGGTCCTTCTCGTCGGACATCAGGAAGTCGGCGTTGAAGAAATTGCTGCCGAACTTGTAGCCGCTGACGTGGGTCAGGTTGGCGATGTTCTTCTTGATGTCGTTGCTGCCGAAGGGCTCGGCGAACCTGCTGCCGGTGCGAAAGCCGATGGAGGTGTCGCTCCAGTCGGCGGCGTGGCTCGCCAGGGCGGCCGTGGCCAGCGCCAGCGCCAGGGTGAATCGGGGTGTGACGCGCATGAACTTCCTCGTGGGGTGTTGTGGATGGGGCGGGGCAGCGGGGCCCGAACCCGCACTTCGCAATATCCATGCCGCACAGAAGGTGGTTCATCGTGCTGTCGCTCCACTCTGAAGTTCGCTGTGGGTTTCGCGCTGGTGGCGGGGCACCCCGGCCACGTAGCTGGCGGCGAGGTTGCGTTCGTCGCCCAGTGTCAGCCACGCGAAGACACGCGCGTGCAGGTCCTGCGCCGGCACCCCGGGCACGGCACCGCGCGCCACGGCGTCGCGGTGCGCCGCGACCGGGCCGTGCGACCAGTCCCAGAGCACCAGGTCGGCCAACGTGCCTTCGCCGAGGTGACCGATCTCGTGCGCCAGGCCCAGCGCCTCGGCGGCGCCGCGTGTGGCGGCATGCAGCGCCGTCCAGGCGTTCAGCCGTGTGCCGCGCAGCGCCTGCACCTTGTAGGCGTCGGCCAGCGTGCGCAGCTGGCACAGGCTGGTGCCACCGCCGACGTCGCTGGCGACGCTGACGCCGTGGCCGACGTCCATCGCCGCCTGCCAGTCGAACAGGCCGCTGCCCAGGAACAGGTTGCTGCTCGGGCTGTGGGCGATGTGTGCACCGGTGTCGCGCAGCAACGCCCTGTCGTGGGCGTCGAGCCAGATGCCGTGCGCCAGGACGGCGCGTTCGTGCAACAAACCGGCGCGGTGGTAGACGTCGAGGTAGCTGCGTGCCTCGGGGAAGAGCGCCGCCACCCATTTCACTTCGTCGAGGTTCTCGGCCACGTGCGTCTGCATGTACAGGCCTGCGTGGCGGCGCCCCAGAGCGCCGGCCATCACCAGCTGTTGCGGCGTGCTGGTGACGGCAAAGCGGATCGTCACCGCGTAGCTGTTGCGGCCCTGGCCATGCCAGCGTGCGATCAGCGCCTCGCAGTCGCGCTCGGCGCCGGCGACGTCGTCGCGCAGGCCGTCGGGGGCATGGCGGTCCATCAGCACCTTGCCGGTGACCAGGCGCATGCCGCGCTGCGCTGCGGCGGCGAAGAGCGCGTCGGTGGCCTGTTGGTGCACGGTGGAAAAGACGACCGCCGCCGTGGTGCCGTGGGCCAGCAGCGCGTCCAGGAAGGCGGCCGCGCCGGCCGTGGCCGCCGCGCAGTCGGCAAAACGCAGTTCGGCGGGGAAGGTGTAGGTTTCCAGCCAGTCCAGCAGGCCGGCGCCCCAGCTGCCGATGACGCCGAGCTGCGGGCAGTGCACGTGGCTGTCGATGAAACCGGGCAGCAGCAGGCGGCCGCGGTGGTGGTGTTGCTGCCAGTCGGGGCCGGGCGCCCAGCTGCCGGCGGCCTGCGCGCCGACGATGCGCCCGGTGTCGACCAGCAGCCAGTGGTCGGGGCGAAAACGCACGCCGTGCAGCGTCGGCAGGCCCCAGCTGGGGGTGGCGGTGAAATCGAGCAGGTCGGCGCGAAGGGCAAGTTTCATGGCGGGCCGATCATCGCGCAGCTTGCCGTCCGGGCGCACGGCGGCGCGGCAATTGCAAGGGCATGGCAGACGCCCGCGCGGTGACTTACCCTTCAGCCCACGATGCCCACCGCCACCGCGACGATGAACACCCGCCCCATCCGCTTCCTGCACCGCGGCGCGGTGGTCGAGGTGGCCGACGCCGCGCCGACGCGCACCGTGCTGGAATGGCTGCGCGAGGACGTGCGCTGCACCGGCACCAAGGAAGGCTGCGCCGAGGGCGACTGCGGCGCCTGCATGGTGGTGCTGGGCGAGCTCGACGCCGCTGGCACGCTGCAGCTGCGCCCGCTCAACGCCTGCATCCAGTTCCTGCCCACGATCGACGGCAAGGCGCTGTTCACGGTGGAAGACGTCGCCGCGGCCGACGGCGCGCTGCACCCGGTGCAGCAGGCGATGGTCGACTGCCACGGCTCGCAATGCGGCTTCTGCACGCCGGGTTTCGTGATGTCGCTGTGGGCCGGCTACGAGACCCACGCCGATGCGGGCCACGTGCCCGGCCGCCAGCAGCTGGCCGACGAACTGAGTGGCAACCTGTGCCGCTGTACCGGCTACCGGCCCATCCTCGACGCCGCGCAGCGCGCCTACCAGGCCCCGCCGGTGCGGATGGACCGCGCCCCGGTGGCTGCCGCGCTGCAGGCGCTGCAGGCCGCGCCGCCGCTGCACTACCAGGCGCCGGGCCACCCACCCTTCCACACCCCGCGCACGCTCGACGAACTGGCGCGGCTGCGTGAACAGCGCCCCGAGGCCCGGCTGCTGGCCGGCAGCACCGACATCGGCCTGTGGGTGAACAAGCAGTTCCGCGCCGTCGGCGAAATCATCTACCTCGGCGGCGTGGCCGAGCTGGCAGCCGTCGAAGCGCGGCCCGGCCAGTTGCGCATCGGCGCCGGCGTGGCGCTCGAAGACGCCTGGCAGGCGCTGGCCGCGGAGTGGCCGGTGCTGCGCGATGTCTGGCTGCGTTTCGCCTCGCTGCCGATCCGGCGCG